>Ga0224525_1000539_pt1 | contig 17297 bp, 10 predicted proteins | sample CFST100metaG_FD_179874 | JGI IMG/M metagenome (GOLD analysis project Ga0224525, IMG submission 179874) | Peat soil microbial communities from Stordalen Mire, Sweden - C.F.S.T100 | ecosystem: Environmental > Terrestrial > Soil > Wetlands > Peat | place: Sweden: Norrbotten County, Stordalen Mire...
GGTTCGACTCTGGACGGCACTGCGGCAGACGGAAGAGCGGAGCCGGAAGCAGCGCCAACCTTGACCTCAACCGGCTGTTTCGCCTCCGCCGGCGCGGCAATCTGCAACTCTTTCATGCGGCTGATCAAGGCCGCGTCGTCCCCGTCGCCTTCCGATTCTTTTGTCTCGATGCTCTTGAGGATCGAGCGCAGGCCGTCGAGCAGTTGCAGCAGGCCGGTAATGATCTCATGGCCGGCGATCAGTTTGCCATCGCGTAACTGGCCCAGCAGGTTTTCGCCCGCGTGAGCCAGCGTCTCCAGCCGCTTGAAGCCCAAAAATCCCGTGGTTCCCTTGATCGTGTGCACCGCGCGGAAGATCTCTCCAATCAGCTCCGCATCCTGCGGCTTCTCTTCGAGATCGGTCAGGCACCGCTCCATGCGGTCCAGGCCTTCCTGGCTTTCGATCAGAAATTCCCTCGTCAGATCATCATCCATTGCACCCACTCATCCGCCCCGCCGGGTTAGCACCGGCACAGAGAGCACTCCAGTCCTTTATCGGAAAGATGGGTCTCAACTTGAGCGGAGCGGTTCTTTTGGAAATTTAAGAGTCAGCAAGCAGGGAAGAGAGTAGGGTCAGGCCAATCTATTCTCTTTCTATTGAGCGATAAGCAGCAGATTCATTATGTGATGCTTTTACTTGCTAGGGTGGGAAAGCGCGATGCAAATCTTTTGGGACGAATCAACCAATATGATTGAAAAATTCGAAATGTGACATAATCATGGCATGGCGAGTCTTCCATATTTCGAGGGCGAAGGCATTCTTACGAACGCCACTCATCCGGCCAATTCAGAGGCCGAGAGTGGAGAAGCGTATCCGGTGAGTGGTACTGCAAATGAGGCGTTGAGCGCGACAGTGGTGGATGCAGGGAGAAGAGAAGTCTATGCGCTGGTAAGGAAACGTACTGCTTCTCCGGTTCACGATTCTCCGTCTCACGAAATGAAGCGATATCAGACGCTTGTCGCGCGCGCTGTCGATGTTTTCGGAGACGAAATCAAGGCATCTCGTTGGCTATCTCTTCCAAATCGAGACCTCGACGGTCAAACGCCCCTTCAAGCTGCTGAGAAGGAAGCGTATAGCCTCAGGTCAATCGAGCCATTGCTCACTCGCATCGAGCATGGAGTCTATTATTGACTCCCGAAGATCAATTGCTACCCCCGGATTTCTTCCTTGCTCATCGGCCACTCATACTCTACCGGCTCGCCAGGGAGAAGTATGCGAATCTCTCCGGGATTGGTGCGGCGGAATATCCAGGCCGCTGGAATCATTCCGGCGAAGAGGCTATCTATACCTCAACTGAGGTTGGCGTTCCCGTACTGGAGATGCTGGCGCATACCCGGAAAGACCTGATTCCATCCAAGCTGGCTCTGATGAGAATAAAAATCTCGGGACAATGGAAGGCCCAAAAGAATTCGCTAGTCGATCCGGTGACGAACGCCAGCCTCTGGTTCTACCGGTCCATCGCCGAAGCGAAAAAGGCATTCGCTTCTCCACATAGGTTTGCGGCCGGGATCAGCCCTTTTGCTGTGGCGATTCCTTCAGTAATCGTTCCGGTGTGGAATGTGGTTCTTTATCCAAATGGAATTGGCTTCTGGAATCATGTCTCGCTGGAAAACCTGGAGGTTTTCCAGTTTGATCCTCGGCTATTTCCGGAAGATACACCTGAAGAAAGCATCCAAAGTTAGAGTATTTCAGGAATATAGAGCCACTTGAGATCGCGCTTTTGGGCCGGAAGCAGCTCAAGCTTCTTCCGGCCCAACTCGCGTTCTTACGCCGCGACTTCCCCATCCGCCGCCCGCACGCGATAGTGCTTCATGTGCAGCGAGAGCGTCTGCTCGATCTTGCGCAGTTCACCGCGCTCGGCTGGCGCGGCAAAGGTTGAGGCGACGCCGTGCGCCGAGGCGCGGCCAGTGCGGCCGACGCGGTGGACAAAGTCCTCGGCCACCTTGGGCAGGTCGAAGTTGATCACCTGCGCCACGTTGGCCACATCGATGCCACGGGCGGCTACGTCGGTGGCCACCAGTACGCGGTTGCGGCCTTCGGAGAAGCTGCGCAAGGCGGCGCTGCGTTGCGACTGTGAACGGTCGCCATGAATCTGCGTTGCCGAGTAGCCGCTGCGGGTCAGCCGCCGCGCCACGCGGTCAGCGCCGTGCTTGGTGCGCACAAAGACCAGGAAGCTGCCCTGGTCGGCGGTCAGCAGGTGCTCAAGCAACTCCTGCTTCTTGTCCGGCGCCACTTCAAAGGTGCGCAGCTCGATGTTTTCCGCGGGCTTCAGCACCGAGCCGATTTCGATGCGAACCGGATTGTTCAGATACTTGTGCGCCACCTTCTTGACTTCGCCCTCGAGCGTGGCCGAGTAGCAGAGCGTCTGGTGCGTGGCTGGCAGCATGCCCACGATGCGCGCGATGGCTGGCTGAAAGCCCATATCGAGCATCCGGTCCACTTCGTCCAGCACCAGCATCTTCACCTGGTCCAGCCGCACCAGCTTGCGCTTCAGATAGTCCTCCAGCCGCCCGGGCGTGGCCACGATCAGCCGCGCGCCGCGCCGTATGGCATCGAGCTGCGGCTTTTCATTCAATCCACCGACCACCAGCGCCACCGATTGCCTGGAGTTCGAGCGGACGGTCTTGAAAGCCTCTTCCACCTGCATGGCCAGCTCGCGCGTCGGCAGTACGATCAGCGCATGAACGCCTTTGCCTTCAATCTTTTGCAGGTTTTCGACGATGGGGATCAGGTAGCCAAGCGTCTTGCCGGTTCCGGTCTGCGCCGTGGCCAGCACGTCGCGGCCTTCCAAGGCCGGAGGAATACAGCCAGCCTGCACCGGAGTGGGAGTTTCAAATTTGTTGGCGTCAAGCCGCGCCATTAGAGCGGGCGAAAGAGAAAACTGCGAAAACTTTGTGGTTGGAACAGAATCAGTTGCTTGCGTCGAAACAGAATCAGTTGTTGATGTCGTCAAAATTAAGTCATTTCCTATGGGTCCCGGAGCCGCCAGTATCGCTCGCGGCCTGCAATCGGAACCGGACATGGAGGCGCGCGCGAAGACTGCTCAGGCGCGGGCCTGCGTATCAATTTTGCGTAAGGGAGAACCGAAAGTCATTCAATGGACTGGCCGGAAGGCATTCAAGGGGAGAACGCCGAAGGCCCGGAGCTGCCGCACGCTACATCATTGCCAGGCGGCGCGTTGCCGACCGGCTCCACTTGTATCCCATGGCAATCCGCATTTCATGCGGGTGTCCAAGGAAAAGTCACCGTGTAGGAGACTCGAGTGGTTGTGCGCTCCACTCCAAGAAGCAAAAGCCGCTTCTTGGAAACCCCTGTATTTAGGGGCCTTGGAAAATCTGTGCCAGGCAAACTTGCCTTGCTGAGGCTCGTTGCCGCTCACGGCCAAACATCTGAGCGCAAGTACAGTGTAGCATGGCGGCGGTTTTCGCCTTGCGCGCCGCCGCTCCGGCAAGAGAATCGGGCTGGCCGTAATAAGTGCTCCGATAGAGTGGCGCTGTGTCAGAGCACGACTTCAGCCGTGCCTTAAGATAGCAAAGAAAAAATGGGCTTTACAGGCTGCGAAAAAAGCGGTTCATCTCGTGCGCCGTAGGCGCAATGGTCGTTAGCCCCGCGCTTCAGCGTGGGGTGAGATAGACCAACAATTTGCACGGAGTTCCGTAGGAACGGCGCTCTTCTTCCAATGTTATCGCCTCAAAAATGGGAACGCACAAACCGGGAGACACTCCCGTAAATGTCGAACTCTTGCTGCTAACCAATTCACGAAAGGCTCTGGATCCCCGGGCTGCCACCTGCGCCCCGTAAAATTGAAGAGAAGGAGTTTTTCAGGTGATTGACCCGGTCCAGAACACGAGCAAAACCTTCCAAGCGGACGCGAACGAAACCCTCGACCCGGCGGATTGGAGCGGGTTTCGCCAGCAGGCGCACCGCATGTTGGACGACATGCTCGGCTACATCGAAACCATCCGCGAGCGGCCCGTTTGGCAGCCCATTCCAGACGAGGTTCGAGCGAGTTTCCGCTCTCCGGCTCCGCGGCAGGGCGAGGCGCTGGCCCAGGTCCATGCCGAGTTCATGCGGAATGTGCTGCCTTATGCCCAGGGCAACGTTCACCCCGGCTTCATGGGCTGGGTCAATGGCGGCGGCACGCCGGTGGGCATGGTGGCGGAGATGCTGGCGGCGGGGCTGAACGCGAACCTCGGTGGTCGCGACCACATTCCCGTCGAGGTCGAGCGGCAAGTGACGCGCTGGGTGCGCGATATTTTTGGATTTCCCGAGGGCGCTAGCGGCTTGTTTGTGACCGGAACGTCGATGGCCAATCTGATCGCCGTGCTGGTTGCCCGCGACGCCGCGCTGGGCTTCGATGTGCGCTCGCGCGGTGTGGCCGCCGAGTCGCGGCGGTTGACCGCCTACACCTCGAACGCGGTTCACAGTTGCGTCCCCAAGGCCATGGATATTGCCGGCCTGGGCAGCGACGCGCTGCGCCTCATTCCATGCGACAGCCGTTACCGGATTGACTTGAAGGCGCTGGAAAAAGCGATTCAGGCTGATCGCGCGGCGGGTTTCACGCCGTTTCTGGTGGTGGGTACCGCGGGAACGGTGAATACCGGATCGATTGACGATCTGGCGGCGCTGGCTGATCTCTGCCAGCGCGAAAAGCTCTGGTTTCACGTGGACGGAGCCTTTGGCGCATTGGCAAAGTTGGCTCCGGATCTGGCTCCACGACTCAATGGCATCGAACGCGCGGATTCCGTGGCCTTTGACTTTCACAAGTGGGGGCAAGCGCCTTACGACGCCGGTTTTGTGCTGGTCCGGGACGGAGAAAAGCATCGCGAGGCCTTTGTCTCTCCGGCAGCGTACCTGCACCGTGCGGCGCGTGGCTTGGCCGCTGGTTCACCTTGGCCCTGCGACTTTGGGCCGGACCTCTCACGCGGCTTTCGCGCCTTGAAGGTCTGGTTCACGCTGAAGGCGCTGGGCACGGAGCGGCTGGGCGCGGCCATAAGCCGCAGTTGCGCGCTGGCCCGCTATCTGGAGGGCCGCATCATCGCCACGCCGGAGCTGGAACTAATGGCTCCGGTCGAGCTGAATATCGTCTGCTTCCGCTATCGCGCCCAAGACGCTACGCCGGAAGACTCCGACCGGATCAACGAGGAGATTGCCGTCCGCTTGCAGGAGTCGGGAATTGTGGCGCCTTCCACGACCAGGCTCGAGGGCCGCACCGTCCTGCGCGCGGCCTTCGTCAACCATCGCACCAGCCGCGCGGAGGTTGACGCTCTGGTGGAAGGCGCCGTCGAGCAGGGGCGCTCTCTCCAGAGCGTTAAGACCTGCTCATCGTGAAACATGAATTCCACCGTGAATGTTCCACTTCAGCGCATTGTGGGTGCCCCATCTTCGGCGCGTCGTTGTTTTTGCGCCTAAGGTGGGATATTTATGGTCCTTTATAGGCTATTTATAGCTTTTTCCACGTGGCGCTCTATTTCAGCGAACCGAGCGGCTTGCTGTCCACTTCAGGCGAACGGGCGAAGCGAGCGTCGGGAAGGCCCATCCGCCGCTTAAGCGCCAGAATCTCCTGAATTTTGTTCTCCGGGATGAAATGCAGTGGCTGGCCTGCCTGCTTGGCGATCAGGCAGGTCTTGCAGCCGGTTTCCATAATCTCCACCAGCCACTCGGCGTGGGTCACGGTGTCGGACCAGCAAACGACGCCGTGGTTGGCAAGCAGAATCGTGTTGTGGTCCTGGACAAAGGGCAGCACCGTCTCGGCAAAGGCCTGTGTGCCGGGAGTTTCATAGGGCGCCACGGCTGCCGGGCCAATGAAAAGTTCGTACTCTGAAACCAAGCCGTTGGGCGGCGGAGCGCCAGTAATCGAAAAGGCCGTGGCGTAAGGCGGATGGCAATGAACCACGGCGCGCGCCTTGGGGTTGGCCTTGTAAATTTCCAGGTGGAGCAGCAGTTCGCTGGTGCGTGAGCGGCAACCGGCCAGAATCTTGCCTTCCAGGTCGGAGAGGCAGATGTCAGCCGGTTCCAGATCGCCTTTGCTCACCAGAGTGGGTGTACACAGCACATACCGCGTGCCCAGCCGGACACTGATATTGCCGCCATTGCCATCCACATACTGCCGCTCCCACAGCTTGCGGCCCACGCGAATGACCTCCGCGCGCAAGCTCTTGGCTTCCACTGAGCTTGCGGCCGTCAGGGGCGAGTCTTCTTCGATTTTCAGTGTTTGCTCCATGATTGACCTCGTGCCCGGGCTGGATGGCTGCTTACCTGCCACTAATAACATTTGATTTGAATTATATAGTTTGCCGCGCGCCAGTCGATAGGCCGCGCCTCTCAGACTCCGTCGCCGCGCGCTTCGGGCGGCATGACCACCAGAATCCGGCAGCGGCTCTTGCCCGCCGCGCTCAAGGCCAGCGCTATCTCGCTCTCCACGTAAGCGTAATCGCCGGCATCGAGCACCTCGCTCATTCCGCCCGTGTCCAACTGCAGGCTTCCTTCCAGCACGTACAACACGCCGCAGGCTTCTCGGAAGGTGTTCGGAATATAGGGGGTTCCTTTAGCAGGGAACTCGACCATTTGCGTCACTAGCTTGGCGCCTTCCGCCGGCGCATTCAGCGGCGTAATCCTTACCTGATCCAGTCCGCGGGTATCGCCCCGCAGATCTGCCTTGCGTGTGATCGCGAGCGTATGCTTGGCGGGCGAACTGAAGAAGTAACTCATGCCCACGCCATATACCTGACTGATCGTGGCCAGTGTGGGCAGCGTGGGAATCATGCGGCTCGTCTCCAGCTTGGAGAGCAGCGCCGTCGAAAGCCCGGTCTCGGCCGCCAGGCGCAACAGCGTCAACCGCTTCTGGGTGCGCAGTGCACGTAGCTTCGTCCCGATGCAATAGGGTTCAAGGGCCCACTGAGCGTAAGAATCAGACTTTGCCATCAAAACTCCTCAGTGACCATCTGTAGTTAAAAGCCTGTGTGAAAAAGTAACTCGCGGCGGAAATAGTGTTTTATTCAGCGATTGCATTCAATCAATTCAATTACTTGCGGCCACTGCGCCCGTAACTCTGACTGTCCGGACCTGATCCACAGGCTGTTAGGCATCAAAAGTATGTCGCAAACATGCTCTGCTTTAAGCTTGTCACCTGCCGGCCTATAATCTCTGAGCAAACTCTGAAGTTTTTCTGAACTTTTCTACTCACCCGCCGGTGTCTTTTCTGGACGATTCTGGACATTTTATCGGCAAGAATCAAAAAGGGAAGAGGAGAATTCCCAATGGGAAGGCTTTCGGCAAAATCTTTACTGAATTATGTAATTCTTGAAATATTCTAATACGCATGACCGGAAGAGAATACTCACAATTGAAGAGGTAACTCACATCTCTTTGTAGCTAGGTCTTTGACAGCTTAAAATCGAATTTTGCAAGTCTCAAGTTGCAGTGGATCAAGCGCCCCCATACCCCCGATGGGTATGGGGGGGGGAGGGGTCGTTCCGTCTGTGTGAGCAGGCTGGAGTGCAGCCTCCCTTTTTGATGGTGCGCCGCTCAAGCGAAATCATCTGCAACCCTCTGCGACACGACTTGCAATCTCCTTGAAGTTTTGCAAGTGGCTCATAAGCTCCGGAAAACCAACAGGGATACGAACTGCTGGCAAGCGGTCAGGAAGCTGTGACGATGAGGTTGGCGGCAGGAGCGGGCGAAATGTCGGAATCGGGTTGTCGGTCTGGTTCCGGGGATATAATCGACGTTGAATTGTATAATATAGGAAATATAGACTGGAATTTTTCACCACAACTGCACCTGAAACACCTCCGCTGACATCGAAACGTCTCAAGCATTGCACTGGTTGTGCGTTCGTGCCGCTTTCCATAGAGGAGTTGCAGCGAAACGATTCCGCAGGGGCTAAACAGGCTGCGGAAAAAGGCCTGTTTCCAGGTGAAATAGGCAGAATACGTCCTTCCGGGGCTAAAGCCCTCATTGATTCTATTGGCTTTATGCGGGGGTTAAAACCCCCGCCTCCCTCCGGATCGAGTTTTTCCGCAGCCTGTAAAGCCCACGTTTATATTGCATTCTTGCGGCACGACTGAAGTCGTGCCCTGTTACAAAGCGTACAAACGAAAAGCCGCCGCAGATCCTTCGGCTCCCTTCGCTACGCTCCGGTCGCTCAGGATGACAGCATGTTGGTCGTTTTGATCTTCAATCTTCGATCAAAAAGCTGAAAGGCGGATGAATTCCATTTCGTCCTCGCGCACATCGAAGATGATCTCGCTCATGGGAAAAGCTCCATTCTGCCAGTTCAATGCTACACCAGCAGTATTTCCGCGGCAATCGCGGAAATACTCAGTTCTCCGCCGAGTGCAGGCCGCCCGCTCCGGCGCGGAATTCGATGTTGTCGTGCACGCCGTCGGGTGAGCGCGGGCAATTCCATAGGCAGCCGCCACAGTGAACGCACTTTTCGCGCTCGAAGGCTGGCAGGCCGTCTTCGCCCAGCGTGATCGCCTGTCCGGAGCACATGGCGACGCAGGTCTTCTGGACGCAAGTGGCACAGAGCGTGAGGTCGCGGAAGCGGACGTGATCGGCGAAGCCGCCCGCGGCCTGGACCTTGCCGCCCATCAGCAGCGCGTCCTGGTGCGTAACCAGAAGCTTCCCGTCGAAGGGAATCTCCGGCCAACCACGTTCGCTGAGCAGCGCGTCGTGCAACGGACGGCCTCCGGCCTGCGCAATTTTGGCCAGCTCGGCGATGCGCTCCGGCGTGATCTTCCACCCATTTCGCATAGAGCGCGAAATGGATGGGGCACCCATCGTAATCTGCTTGTAAGCCGGAGGAATCTTCGCCTTGAGCGACAGCTTGCCGCCGGTCATCCCGGCCAGTCCCATGCCAATCATGCCGCGAACAAAGCCCTTGTAGAAGCCGTTGCGGGCGTTTTCGGCCTGGCGCGCGCCGCGCTCGACCCAACTGGAGCGGCGGCGTTTTTCGTAAGTGGCAGCGAGATTCTCCTGCGTAAAAGGCTTGCCCGCGCGCAGCAGTTCAACCGTCGCCTCGCCCAGTTGCGTGCCCGTCGCCCAGGCCTCGTCCACGCCGGAGCCGGTCAGCACGTTGGTTGAGCCGGAACCTTCGCCGATGCGCGCGAAGCCGTCGCCAACCAGAAACGGCTCACCGTGGCGGCCCGACTCTCCAAGAGTCTTCGCGCCCCAAGAGCGCAACGTGCCGTCCTTCAAATAAGGCCACAGCGCCGGGTGCTGAATGTAGTGCTGCAAGTAGCGATACGCGGTGCGCGAGGGGTCGCTCAGCCACGAAGGAACAAAGATGCCGACCGAAACCAGATGCTCCGGATGCACATAAAAGAAGCCGAAAATCTCCGGCTCTGGGTAGCCGAAGCTGTGCCAGATGGTGCCGGGCTGAAGCGGTGAGTCTTCTGGCAATTCGATGACGAACTTCATGCCCACGGCCCACTCGCGCTGATCGCGGCCCTTGGGCATTCCGAGCTTTTCGTCGAGCGCCTGGCCAACCGCGCCGATTGGACCGTCGGCGACGACGGTCAGTTGCGCGCGAATATCCATGCCGGGCATGAAGCCCTCGGCGGGAGCGCCAGACTTATCGACGCCCTGATCGGCGAGACGCAGTCCTTCGACCTTTCTGCCGGCCATCAGCGGTTCGCTGACCGGTGTGCCAGGCCAGATTTGGACCAGCCCCGTGGCCATCAGTTGCGAGCCGACCCATTGGTTGAACTGGCCAACAGAGAGAATCAGTCCTCCGTGCTTGTTCAGGAAGGGCGGGGTCCAGGGGAGGGTGAAGGCGTAATCCTTGACGCCGAGCAGTGGCCCAGCCGTCCGCAGCACTGCGTCAGCGGCGCGCAGAATCCACGAGCGCCGACTGGCGCCGGTGGGGTCGAGTAGGTACATCATCCGCTCGCCCTTGACTGCGGTGGCCATGGGAATCTCGGCCGTGTTCAGCTCCGGGAAGCTCGAGCGAATCGAGCGGCCTTTGGTCACAACGCCGCTCACGCCAGAGCTGATGTCGTCGGCGCGCTCGTAGCAGAGCACTTGCAGCGGCATTCCCGGCGCGACCTTGCTTTCAAAGGCCGGGTCGGCGGGATTCTCGTTCCAGGCCTTGGTGAGCGTAGTCAAAAAACCGCCCATGGCCGGACCAAAACCGGCGCAGGCGATGTCCACATCCATCGTCTGGCGCTCGATCTCCGGGGTGGTATTTTCTTCCGCGCTCATGCAATTCTCCTTTTGGCTGCGACCTAGCCGCAAAAACAAGAACGCGGCGAGGGTGGGGCACCCGGCTGGTCCGGGTTCGTGGCATCCCACATTTGCCGCAAAGGACGCGGCAGATGTGGGATGCCCAACGAGCTATTGGTCCCACCGCAGGTGGTTACACCGGGTAATCCAGCGCTTCGGGGATCATCACCTTGGCGACCGTTGCCGCGGCGCGATCCTTGGCCAGCCGCGAGCCGCGCAGGCTGGCGGTCACCGTGTTTTGCAGGTTGAGAAATTCGCTCGCACCGGCAGAGGCTTCTTCGTCGCTGGCCGAATAGCCGAAGACCAGCTCGGCGCAGATGCGGGAGACTTCGCCCGCCGCCGCCGCCGCCTGAACCTGGCAGAGGTCGCTGAAGAACTGCAAGGTGCCTTCCAGTCCCTCGCTGACCACCGGATCCTCCGGGCCACGCGCTTCCAGTTCCAGCACATCGAGAATCTGCGCGCGCGCGGCCACCAGCCAACTGATCGCGTCGGCCATGGCGAAGGTTACGCCCTGGCGCTGTCCGTGATAGAGCTTGTGCCCATCCGGGTCGGTGGTCTTTTGCAGGTAGTCCATCGTCCACTGCCACATCCGCATGGCGGGAACCAGCGCGCCCGCGCCAACTTCGGGGTGCTCACTGGCGATGCGACGCATCTCGTCGGTCCAGGATTGGAACTCGGCCAGAAAGACCTCGGAGGTCATGGTGATGGTCATCTGGCGGCGCTGCACCGCTTCCGGCCCCTCATAGGTAGCTTCCAGTTGGGAGTCCATCCACTTGTCGCCCAGGAAGCCGGGGCAGTCTTCGGTGATGCCGTAGCCGCCCATCAGGCTCACGGCCTCGCGCAGCATATTGGCGCCGTGGCCGGTATTCCATAGCTTGGTCGCCGGACAGAGCACATTGGCCGCGGCGTCCAGCAGAACAAATTGCACCAGCGGGTCGGCCTCAAGCTCCTTACGGCGCGGGTCGCCGGGCGCAAGCGAGAGCATCTCGATGGCCTGTTGCCCGCTTTCGCGCAGGGCCTTCAACTCGGCGCGTCCGCCCTGAACGCCGCGTTCGCCCAAGATGGTGATTTTCTGCTTTTCAACCGGGTCCAGTTCGTCGAAGAGGCGCGCCGTCGAAAAGCCCAGCGAGGTGGCCGCTTCGCCCGTGGCCCAGACGTCCACCAGCCGATGCAGCGCGTCTTCCCGCTGCTGGATGCCTTGCTCGTAGCGCGCCGAGCCCGGCGTAAGGTTTTCGGCTCCGCGGAAGCGGTTGCGCTGATAGCGAATGACCGGCTCGATGGTCGACAGCAGCTTGGCCGCCGTCATAATGCCCACCGGCACGCGCGTGCGGCGGAAGACCGATTCGATAATTTCCGTGTGGCTGTGGTTGGGAACGATAACCCCGTCCTTGACGGTGTATCCGCCCACGATGCGGCTGGCGGGAACCTTCAGGCTGAAAATGGGGTCGCCAGTCGATGAAAGCTGCTGCACCAGCTTTTTGGTCGGGCTGCCGTGGTCGAAGGTGCCCTCGTCGGTCTCTTCCAGGATGACGAAACAGGTGCCCTTGATGCGCGGGTCGTCGGAGGCGACCGCGGCGGTGACAAAGTTGGCGAAGGCGATGTTGGTAATGAAGCGACCGCGCTTTTCCACTTGCAGCACAGGCTCCTGGCCGTCTTTCCACTCCGTGACGCGCACCTTGCCGTTCAACATATTGGTATCGACGCCCACGTAGGGAAGTGGCTCGGTCAACACAAAGGCTCCGCGCCAAGGCTTGCGGTCTTCGCCCGGCTGCGCCGGAGCGGAGAGACTCTTGTAGCGCTTCGCCTGCTCCTCGGTGCCGCGCTCGTGAATGGGCGAGAGGGCCAGAAAACCGGCCAGACTGGCCGTGGCCGCGCCAGCGTCCACCCAAGCCAGCTCGAAGGCGGTCAACGACAGCGCCAGGTTTTTTGGACCGGCAATGAAGCCGCCCTCTTCCGGCTCCATATAGGCCGCCGTGATGCCAGCGCTGTCAAACGCCTCCATCATCCCGCTCTTTCCGGGGGTCCACTCGTGGGTATTGCGCTCCCCGGCCGCGACCAGCCGCGCCACGGTTCCCCGCGCCACGCCTCGCGCTGACTGAACGAGCATCTGTAAATCGAACCGGTCCGCGAAACGCCATTCAATCTGGCGCACCGCATCGCCAGGGAGGGTAAGCATCAATTTTGACTCGGGTATCGCAACTGTGGCCATTCAAAAAAATCCTCAAGTAGCGCTCATATTGTCCTTGAGAGGACATTGAACTGGAAGTGACCTGTATCACTTGAACGCGGTTGAGAAATGTGCTTGCGCATCTTCCCAAAACAAGGCTGTGCGTTCCGAGTCCCGGCTTTTTCGAAGATGGAAAAACACGAACTGTGAGGCACAGACAGGTATGTAACCGCGCACAAACACATTGTGCCGTTTCTAGAGCTTGATTCTCAGCAAATAAGAATAGCCGCGCCGGGGTCTATGCGTAGTCGATGGGATGCTTGGTAAGCCACTGTTCGTCGCGCACCTTGCCCATGCTCTTCAACGCATTGCCAGCGACGCTGGCGCTGTAATGGCGGCTATTCCAGGCCAAACCCGTGGTCAGCCCAATGGCGCCGCCCAGCAGACCGCACGCCAACGAGACAGGTCTGGACTTTTTCCGCCAGAGCGGATAACCGGCCAGCACGCCCACGCAGACTCCAATCGCGGCAGGCACCAGCGATCCCTTGACCGACTCGCCAAGAAAGGGAGTCAGCGGCTTTCCGTTGAGGAATTCTTCCTGACCAGAACGCGCTCCGTGAATTCCCGAGCCAACCAGCCGGCGGCCATAACCTACATTGGATTTCACCCACTCGCCTACGCCCATGGAGCCTCCTCGCCTTCCTTCAGAACCACACACAGTTTATCAGACCGCCAAACGCGGCGTGTGAGCATTTGCTGAAATTGGTGCAGGCCGAAGTCGCGCGTTATCATCGTTTCACCTGATCGACTGACAAGATGCGGATTGCGTACATGCTCACCTCGCTCGGCGTTGGCGGAGCGGAACGGCAGACAGTGGCGCTGGCTGAGCGCATGGCGGCGCGCGGCCATGCGGTTTCACTCGTCGTGCTCCTTCCGCGCCAGGCCGAAGAGTGGCCAACCGCGCTGGATCTCGTCCACCTCGACATGCGCAAGACTCCGGTCAGCTTTCTCGGTGGTCTCGGCAGGGCGCGCCGTTTTCTGCGGGCCTTTCAGCCGGAACTGATTCACAGCCACACCTTTCCGGCCAATATAACGGCCCGGTTGCTGAGTCTTTCGCGCACGGCGCCGCCGCTCATCTCCACCATTCACAATGTTTACGAAGGCCGCTGGCCGCGCATGGCGGCTTACCGGCTCACGGACCCGCTCAGTTGCCGCGTGACCGCTGTCAGTCAGGCCGCCGCCGAGCGCTTTGTGCGGCTCAAGGCGGTTTCCGCCCGCAAATGCACGGTTCTCACTAATGGCATTGACACCAACGAGTTCGTCCGTGATCCGGAGCGCCGCGCGCAACTCAGGGCGCGGATGGAGTTGCGCAATGAGTTTGTCTGGCTGGCGGCGGGACGCATCATGCCAGCCAAGGACTATCCCAACCTGCTGCGCGCTTTTTCTCTTGTCCACGCCGCCATCTCTGGCGCGCGTCTTTGGATCGCGGGAGAGGCAATGCCGGTCGAGGCCGAGGCGGTTCAGGCTCTGGCGAACGAGCTTGGTCTCGGAAGCTCCGTCCGCTGGCTGGGATTGCGCCGCGATATGCCCGCCTTGCTGGACGCGGCCGACGGTTTCGTGCTGGCCTCGGCCTGGGAGGGAATGCCGCTGGCCGTGGGCGAAGCGATGGCCATGGAGAAGCCGGTTGTTGCCACCGATGTGGGCGGAGTGCGCGAGTTGACCGGCAAGTGCGGAGTGATTGTTCCCGCCAAAAACCCGGAGAGGCTGGCGGAGGCGATGCTGGCAGTGATGCGAAGCGCGCCGGAAACCCGCTGCGCCCTCGGCCGCGCGGCGCGCGCACGCATTCAGAGCCGGTTCAGCATGGACGCCAAGGCCGATGAGTGGGAAGCGCTCTACCGGAAGGAACTAGGTCTCTGACCGCTTTGGTCCGTATTATTTCTGGGTCCCAAAAGCGGAACCGGGAGACAACTTCAAGCGATCAGCGGCCCTTGGGCAGCCCGTTGCCGCCTGGCCTCTGGCAAGTGATAGCCTGATGAGTTGCCTCTGTGGCCGGTAACCCGGTTCATCGGAAGGCATGAGGGTATTGAATGCGAAAGGCAATAGTACTGGGGATCGTGGGGGCAGCCATGAGCATGGGAGGCGGAATGGCGATGGCGCAGGTAAAACCGGCGCGCAATGCGGTGCTTGACCTGGATCATGGCTGGCAGTTCCGCCAGATCACGGCCCACGCGCAACCGAGTGAATACGGCTGGATGCCCGCCACCGTCCCCGGCGATGTGCACCTGGATCTGTTGGCCAACAAGAAGATTCCGGACCCGTTTTTCCGCGACAATGAAGCCAAGTTGCAGTGGATCGAGAATGCGGCCTGGGAGTACAGGGTGAACTTTGAGGTCACCCCGGCGCAGCTAGCCTGCTCCCATCTGGATCTCGTTTTCGACGGCCTGGATGCAACCGCTGAAATCTACCTGAACAGCATGCGGGTGCTGGACACCGACAACAGCTTCCGCATTTGGCGCGTGCCCGCGAAAGGGCATTTGCACGCTGGCAAGAACCTGCTCTACGTCGTTTTCCCCTCGCCCATCAAGGCCGCCGCCAAAGTGGCTGCGGGCGATCCATTCCGGCTCCGGTCGAAGGTCGAGGACAAGACCTACGTCCGCAAGCCAGCATACGAATATGGCTGGGATTGGGGTCCGCGCTTCGTCACCAGCGGTATTTGGAAGCCGGTCCGGCTGGAGGCCTGGGACAAGCTGCGCATCGCCGATTTTGCCATTCGCCAGAGCGACGTGAGCCGGGAGGTGGCGCATCTGAACGCCGAGGTTGAGGTTGAAGCCGCCGCTGCGGGTATGGCCAAAGTCAGCGTGCAGTACTCCAATCACGGCAAGCCGGCTCAGGCGGTTACAACCTTCAAGGTCCACTCCGGAATCAATGTGATCAATCTTCCCATCGAAATTCGCCAGCCGAAGCTCTGGTTTCCAGCCGGCTACGGCGAGCAGCCGCTCTATGAATTCACCGCGCAGGCCGGTTTCGGCGGCCAGGTGAGCGAAACGCGCAAGACTCGGGCTGGCCTGCGCTCGATTGAACTGCGCCGCCAGCCGGACAAGTGGGGCCGCTCCTTCGAGTTTGTGGTGAATGGCATTCCGGTCTTCGCCAAGGGCGCTGACGTGATTCCCTTTGACAGCTTTCCCAATCGCGTGACTACGGCCAATTACCGCCGCATTCTTCAATCGGCGCGCGATGCCAACATGAACATGATTCGCCACTGGGGCGGCGGTTACTACGAGAGTGATGAGTTCTATTCGATCTGCGACGAACTGGGCATCATGGTTTGGCAGGACTTCATGTTCGGCAACGACTGGCAGCCCGGAACCTACGCCTTCAAGCAGAACATCGAGGCCGAGGCGGAGGATCAGGTGCGGCGGCTGCGCAACCACCCCAGCATTGTCTTGTGGTGCGGCAACAACGAGACAGAAATCGCCATCAACTGGGACGCGCGCAAGAATCTTCCACTCGATGTGAAATCGCAGATGTGGCAGGATTACCTGACCGAATTCAGTGGCATTCTGCCTCGTGTGGTGGCGCGGCTCGACTCCGAAACGCCTTATTGGCCCAGTTCGCCCAGCGCCGACTACGAACCAGTGAACGACCATTATCAATCCGGCGATCAGCACGACTGGAGTGTCTGGCACGGTCGCGTGCCTTTCAGTGAATACGAAAAGCACCACTGGCGCTTTGTCAGCGAGTACGGCTTTCAGTCCTTCCCGGAGCTGCGCACGGTTGAGAGCTTTACCGAGGCCCAGGATCGCGCCAGCATCTTCACCCCGGTGATGCTGGCCCATCAGAAGAACAACGTGGGCAACTCGATTATCCACGACTCCATCGCCAGGGATTATGCGGAGCCGCGGGATTTTGCGAGCTTTCTCTACGTCAGCCAGGTCTTGCAGGCCGAGGGCATTAAAGTTGGAGCGGAGCACTGGCGCCGTTCGCGGCCGGAGACAATGGGCAGCATCTTCTGGCAGTTGAACGACTGCTGGCCGGTGGCCTCCTGGTCCTCAATTGATTACTATGGCCGCTGGAAGGCGCTGCAGTACTATGCGCGGCGCTTCTACGCGCCGGTGCTGGTTTCACCGCACGTCGAGAACGGCGCGCTGAAGGTCTACATCGTCAGCGACAAGACCAAGGCTGAGCCTGCCACGCTGCGTGTGCGTTTGATGGACTTTGATGGCAAGGTGCTGCTGGAGGAATCGCGCGCCGTGAACGTGACGCCACAGGCGAGCAACGTTTATCTCGACTGGCCGCTGAAAAAGCTGACCGACGCGGGCGCGGCTAATACCTCGCGCGTCTTTGCCGTGGCCGAGCTGACCGCTGGCGGAGAGCAGCTTTCGCGCAACCTGCTCTATCTGGCCCCGGTCAAGGAGGTGCACCTGAAGCCCGCTCAATTGAAGGTCGAAACCTCCGGAGTAAAGGGCCGCTACAAGATTCGCATCAGTTCGCCGGTGCTGGCGCGCGATGTGTATCTTTCCTTTGGCAATCTGGACGTGCAACTCTCCGACAACTACTTTGACCTGCTGCCGGGCGAGACGGTGGAGATTACAGCCACCGGCAAGGCTTCGCTTGAAGCGCTGAAGGCGCAATTGAAGGCCGTCTCACTCACCGACGCCTTCGCCGCGAACAACAAGCCCACCATGATCGGGGTGGCGCGGTAAACCAATCTCAAAGACAAGCGGGCCGGAGCGTACGCTCCGGCCCTGACAGCATAACTTCGTACATGCCTGGAGCGTCGCAGTATCCCACCCCAAGCGCTGCGCGGGGATGGCGAGTTGGTAAGTTGGCCACCGCGACACGCTTCAGGCCCCTTGGTACCCCC
>Ga0224525_1000541_pt1 | contig 17280 bp, 16 predicted proteins | sample CFST100metaG_FD_179874 | JGI IMG/M metagenome (GOLD analysis project Ga0224525, IMG submission 179874) | Peat soil microbial communities from Stordalen Mire, Sweden - C.F.S.T100 | ecosystem: Environmental > Terrestrial > Soil > Wetlands > Peat | place: Sweden: Norrbotten County, Stordalen Mire...
GTGTACTATAACTGCGTAACTTCATCCACTGTTTTCTGTGCTTCAAAACGGGCTCGACGCCTGCGAGGGGTTGCGGTGTCGCGCAGGAAAGCGCATTCGTTTCCGTTAAACGCAACAGGCATCTTCACAACATTTGCGCATTGAAGGGGCGGCTCCGCCCTTCACGCCATGAAATATGAAACGCGCGTGAACGCGGTCTTGCGCGCGCATGGAACGATGAAAAATGGAAAGGGATTGGACGATGACGAAGGGCGTGTTGGCTTGGCTGGGATTGACGATGATGGCCGTCGCGGCGGCGGCGCAAACCACGGTGACGACCTCGGGAGGCACGACCAACACCGTTCCGGTGTACACAGGGAGTTCGACGGTCGGCAACTCGCCGATCTCCGTTTCGGGCGGTAACGTCGGGATTGGAACGACAAGCCCAGCTACTGTCTTGGATATAGGCGGTGGTGTGAACTATACAAACTACAATCCTGCACTTCAGTTCTACAGCAATAGCGCGAAGATTCTGCAGATTGCAAATAGCGGCCAGTCTGTCTTGAACTTGGTATCAGGAATCAATATAGATGGCGGTACACTTGGCGCATTAGCGTTTAGCAGATCACCCGCGCAAGGTGATGCACATATCAATGTTGCAGGTATAGTTGGCGTACAAAAAGGACCAATCACCACATATGCGGGTGGACAGTTGCAGTTCTGGACTAAGCCGAACGGTGATTGGGCTAACGCTCCTCGGATGGTTATTGATCAGAATGGCTACGTGGGCATAGGAACGACATCTCCGGGTGCAAAGCTCGAAGTGGGCGGCAGCGTGAAGCTCACGGCCGGTAGCGGCGGCGCAATCACCTTCCAGGACGGAACCACGCAAAGCACGGCCTACACCGGCGTCACTTGCGGTGGCGACTACGCCGAGTCGGTCGATATAGCTGGAGACCGGAAGAACTACGAGCCAGGAGATGTGCTGGTGATCGGCGCGGAGAGCGGCTCCGATGTCCTCAAGTCTGCCGAACCTTACTCCACTCTTGTCGCTGGAATCTATTCCACCAAGCCCGGCGTGGTGGGAAGAAGGCAGACGACCGATCCAAAAATCAGTACGACCGAAGTTCCAATGGCCATGGTGGGCATCGTTCCGACAAAGGTGAGCGCAGAGAATGGCTCCATTATGCGTGGGGATCTACTGGTCACCTCGTCCATGGTTGGCTACGCGATGAAGGGCACGGAACGCAGCAAGATGCTCGGAGCCGTGCTTGGCAAGGCGCTTGGGAATCTCGATTCCGGCACAGGCGTAATCGAAGTGCTGGTCACATTGCAGTAGGCGGCACAGCAGCCTTGAGGGAGAACGACATGTCGCGTACGTCTCGCAATTTGATCCTGCTGTTGGCGGTTGTGCTGGGCCTGAGTGGTAGTACGTTTGCCTCCCCAATCGAAGCGATCACCATCACGGGCGGTGAACGGTCCTCAGGCGGCGTCTGGGATACCGGAACCGTCACGGTCACGGTCAATGGGGTGTCTGTATCCGTTGCTTACGGTCAGTATTCCACTCCAGCTTCCATCGCATCGAGTTTGGGCGCGACGATCTCGCAGAAGTGCAGCTTCCCCGTGTATGCACACGCTGTTGGCGCAGTGCTCAACTTCTACGCCAAGGGGACAAACGTAATCAGCTCTGCAACATTATCCAGTACGTCCAGTAATTCTGCGGCTTTTTCAGGCGCTTCCTTCCTGATTGACGGAAGCAGTAGCGGCGTGACGGTTCCGACCATTAGCTTGTCGGCCAACTCGGGGACTCCAGGCTCTTCCCTGACCATTTCGGCTGTATCAGGAACGAACTTTGGCGCGACCCAGGGTTCCAGCACGGTGTCGCTGGGCGGCACCACAGTTGCACCGAGCAGTTGGAGCGCGAGCAGTATTGTGGTAGCGGTGCCGAGCACCCTTGTTGCCAGTCTTAATCCGGTGAGCGTGACGATTGGCGGCCTGACCAGCTTCGCTGTCCCATTCATGGTTGTGCCGAAGATTACCAATGTCAGCTTTGACAGTATCGACAACCCGATCCCAGCGGCGAATCTCGCAACGTCTCTATCAGGGCCGCCTCAAGTGGGCTTTGTTATTGTAGGCGCAGGCTTTGGAGCAAACGACAGTGCCGCAAATACCTATGTCACTTTGAATGGGCTGGAACTGAACACACTCTCTTGGAGTAACAACGAGATAATAGTTCAGGTTCCAGCCAGTTTTGCTGTCGGTGGCCCATATGCTCCGGTGGTGACCGTCGCTGGCATCTCAAGCAACGGCAGCGTAAGTTTTCAAGTTGTTGGACCGCTAGGCTGTTCCAACTGAAGCAGATAGGCGCTATGCGCGGTATGGGCAAAAGACCTAATAATGATGATCACAGGATGATACTGACGATGAATGGTTCAACTCAGATGCGTGATTGCTTCAAGATGGGCAAATGCCGCAAAGATGCTCTGTCGATCATCGTGCTGTCTTTGTTTATATCTGCGATTTCTGCAGTAGGCATCGCACAAGAGTCTCAGCTGGTAGGCTCATTGCAGACATCGAATCTGGCTGCTGGGACTAAAACCGCGCAATCTAGGTACGCTACTCTGCAGGAATTATACGGCATGTTCTTCACTTATGCCGAGCACGTGGAGACAAAAGCGGATGCAGACGAAAAGTTAGGCAATGATAGATCGTTCTATAGGCAACACTTACAAATAGCTTCGGGCCTTACGACGGACGAATACGCACAAATCCTAGTGTCTGCGCAGCGCTTTTCCGCAGTCGATGCCGATGTGAAGGCCCAACTCGCCGAAAGCATCGAGGCAGGTGCGAGTAGTGGACAAATAGCTTCTCTCTTTGAACAAAGAGACTCTTCTCTCAAGACGGAAATTGCTAATGTGCGCCAATTGTTAGGCCAAGATCGGGCAGACATATTTGAGGCATATCTGCAAAACGAGTATATTCAGCAGGGATCAAGCCCTGCCCCCAGTCAGACGCAAGTTTCATCGCCAACATTCCCATCTTTTTCATCGTCATTTACAGCCCCGCCTTCTTCTCTTCAGGTTTCTGCGCAAGCTGCGATCTCGACGGAGTCGACTGCCGAGACAGTAGCTGCAATCGGTTCCCAGGAATGCAAGACTGGATATACGTTATTTTATAACGGTAGTTATGATATATGTGCAGATTCGCAACTCTCATATCTTGGCTCTGGTAATGTTGAGCCTTACGCCCAAATGTCTTTTAGTTACAATAATATAGTTCTTGATTATCTAGAAATTCAGGGATATTTCTATGTAAATGGTGTTTTTAACACTAACCTAGGATGCTATACCTATTCAGGTTCTGGGAACTCATGTCAACATTCTCCCTACGTAACATTAGCTTCGGGGAACGGCGCTTTATACCAATGGTACGGAAAAACAACAATAGGGGCCTATGACGTTTCATGTAGCTCTCCAAGCTCCTGCTATGAAACCGTGGACTCCGAGTGGTCTGACCCGGCAGAGGTTCAGATATACTATCCAGACATTAATTACATATCTCCGAACTCCGTGACTCCAGGAGACACAGGGAAGACTTTTACAATTGATGGCGAAGGCCTGATTAGCCCATTTCAGAACACGCCAACTGTCACTGTAACCAACCAAGGTTCGGTGTTCAGCAACTTTTATGTTCAGAGCTTCAACTACGCAGCCGGAACGATCACCATTGGCTACTCAGTGCTAAGCACCGCAAGTGCCGGAACGCAAACGATCACTGTAAACAATGGTTTTGGATCTGGTTCGGCTACCGTCACTGTCATAGCCCCCCCCACCATCAACGGGCCGAATGGGAGCATTTCGCCCCGTACTCCTACCTCGGTTTACGCCGGTCAACGAGTATCTCTTTCCGTTGCAGCACCATCCGGATTAAGCATTCAAAGCCAAACGTGGTCTTTCGGAAATTCCGCAGACGCTGTGGGTGGTTTTAATGCATCGACGAGCAGTGGGTCTGTTTCGTCTGTAACTACGACGTCAAATAGCAATCTCGTTTTTTATTTCATCATTCCGGGGAAAACAGAAACGGTTACCGTCAACGTGACCTATAGCAACGGAAAACAAGCCAGCGCTACGGCGACATTTAATGTAGGCGGACCGACTGGAAATCTGCTAAATGCTTGGATGGCGTCCAACAATCAGGCTTTGCAAATTACAACAGAACCTGCGCTGAGCCTTACCGGCTCGTCTTATACCGAGAACGACGGTGGCAATTTAGGTATGGTCTTTCAGGCAAATTCCGGGCAATCTTTTAGCAGCGGCTCATGGGTTTGGGTGCAGTTAATCAACTCCAATCAAGAAAAAACAATTGATTCTAGCGGATCATGGGACTGCCCAGCAGATCCTAAAAGCCAAAGCGGCTTGGATACTACATATCCATATTCATCTGGTGTAAGCTACATGAACGACAGTCCGCCTTCATCAATGACAGGCTACGCAGAATATCAGCGATCCTTTAGTGCGACAATGTATCTGATGTGGGATCCACAGTTGCCGTCGTCAATCCCTGTACCCTTAGAGTCCGTGTCCTGGGGATTTTCCGGTTGCGCGATCAATACGCTTTTGCCGCAGAACAACGGAACTACATGGACCTTACAGTGTGGCTTGGCCGCGCCTTCAACTCCACAGCCATCAGGCTATCCAGAATGGCAGCAACTGTCGCCTGATTCTGTGACATGCAGTGCCCACACGTATTGATTGGAGGATTTTGAAATGAATCTTCAAGGAAAAATGCTCGTTGTAGTGCTTTTTGCAGGAACCGTCTTGGGCCGAGCTCAACAAGCTCAAATCTGGCGCACAGACAACACGAAGCAGCCCGAGGGCAAACCCGCCATATCACTCACTCTTTCAGTGAATCCTCAGCAGGTAAAACTTGGTGAATCAACCCAACTGGAGGTTTCATTAAAGAATCTATCAGTCGGCGAGATTTTTGTTTATAAAGACACTGGGAAGAGTGATAACTCCAGCTATGATGTCTTTGTTGTTGACGACAAAGGTGTGGAAGCTTCGACAACACCTTACTACCGCCATCTTCACGGGACGCGATTGCCTGGGGATCCTCACGTTTACTACGGCACAGGGAGCCGTAGCGCTGATCCGGTTGAGCCGGGCGGGATACTGAACTCCCAAATCAAACTTGAGCGTTTGCGCCTTCTCGACCACGCTGGCACCTACAAGATTTGGGTCGAAAGAGCCGATGGAATATCGAAATCGCGTGTCAAGTCAAATACGGTTACTGTGACCGTTACTCCATAGGCGTCGCGTGTACGCGGCTGTTCCGCTCATTCATGCGGGGCTTTGGACATAAAGGGTAAGTGTTGACCCACGACCGCCGCGCCGTGTTTTCAAGGGCTTGCATGGGTCAAATGTCAAGGCCATAATTAAACCATGAAATACGGCTATGCCCGCGTATCGACTGACGACCAGAGTACAGCCTTGCAGCTTGCAGCCTTGAAGCGGGCCGGATGCAAGACGTTTTTCAAGGACCAGGGCTTGTCAGGAGCCACGACCAAGCGCCCTGCCCTGCTCCGTTGCCTCAAGGCATTGGAGGACGGCGATACGCTCATTGTCTGGAAACTTGACCGCCTGGGCCGCAGCTTGCGCGACCTGATCGCCATGCTCGACGACCTCAAGGAGCGCGGCGTCAAATTCCGTTCCCTCACAGAGCAGATCGACACCGAGACGCCGACAGGCCGGGCCATGTGGCAAATGATTGGCGTACTGGCCGAGCTGGAGCGCAGCCTCATCAGCGAACGGACCCGCGCCGGGGTGAAGGCCGCGCAGCGCCGGGGAGTGAAATTCGGGCGCAAGCCGAAAATGACCCCGCAGCAGGTTGCCCACGCCCGCAAGCTGATCGACCAGGGCGAGGACCGGCAGAAGGTTGCCGACCTTTTCAAAGTCGGGCGGAAGACCCTATACCGGGCGCTTGCGGCGTGAGATAGCCTTGGGCTTGCTGATGCCCTCGTCTTCTTCGCTGGCATCTTGGAGGTAAAATTCCTGGAGCTTCGCCTGGAGCAGCTTTTTGTCCGGCAATTTGGTCTGGTACTCCGCGATCAGAGCTGGGGAGAGGCTGCGGCTGAGCGCGTATTCGACTATCTCATCGTTTTTGCTGGCACACAGTAAGACGCCTATCGAGGGCTGCTCATGCTCTTTGCGTACATCGCGGTCCAGCGCCTCCAGGTAGAAATTGAGCTTGCCAAGATACTCCGGCTCAAACTCATTTACCTTGAGTTCAAAGGCGACAAGAGCGTTAAGGCCGCGATGGAAGAAAAGCAAATCAAGTGCAAAATCACGCCCGCCAACCTGTACGGGAAATTCAGAGCCGACATAGCAGAAGTCACGGCCCAGCTCCAGTAAAAAATCCTTCATGCGGTTGAGCAAGGCATGGTGAAGATCGTTTTCGGAGTGTTCTTGCGGCAAGCCAAGAAATTCGAGGGAGTAAGCATCCTTGAAAACATTCTGGGCGTCTGGGTGGGATTGCGGTAGTGCTGGGGACATCTTGGGCGGGCTGAGAACAACCCGCTCGAAGAGCGCCGCATTGAACTGGCGCTCCAGATCGCGCTTGGTCCACCGTTCCCTGACTGCCATGCGCAGGTAGAATTCGCGCTCTTCGGGTCGTTTGCTCTGCCCAAGGATGATGAGATTGTGCGTCCACGGCAATTGTCGCGCCAGTGGTGCGACAATTGCGTCGCTGCGGTATGTTTCATAAAATTGCTTCATTCTAAACAGGTTGGAGCGGGTGAAACCGCGCTGCCCCGGCTGCGTCTGGGCGATGTACTGGGCCAGTTGCGGGACCACGCCTTCGCCCCATTCGGCGGTTTCGATCTTGCGACTGATGTACTCGCCCACCTGCCAGTAGAGGTCTATCAATGTAGTGTTGACGGCTTGAAAGGCCCGCTGTTGAGCGGCTGCAATGAGGCCGACTACCTCGGCAAAGCCCGCCTCATCCGTTACGTTTGCCTTGGTAAGAACTTTCATTCTTCAATTCTCTCTGATTTAGGCGCTGGGCCGTCAATGGATCGAAAACCCAGCTCTTGCAACTGTCTCGCAGCTCCAAGTATACTCGTATAACAGTCTCAGTGTGTAGGTGTATACATGTATATCGTTGCCGTCATTGCAGAAAAAGGAGGGGTGGGTAAAACGACCCTTGCCCTTGACCTCGCGGTCACCGCCAGCCAAAAGGGGCACACTGTTGCCGTTTTGGACGTGGACCCACAGGCTACCGCGTCGAAGTGGACTGACCGGCGCGACAATGAGCGCCCTTGGGTAGTTCCTACCCATGCGGCCAGACTTGCCGCCACTATTGAACAGGCAAACGGTCAAGGCGTCGATTTCATTGTGATTGATACGCCGCCTCATTCCGCCACGGATGCAGCCGAGGCAGCTCGCCGCGCCGATGTGGTTTTAACCCCGGTCGAGCCGCATTTATTTGCCTTGGAAACCGTGTCCAAGTTGACCGATCTTTTGAAAGTGGCAGGGAATCCACCCGCGTTTTTTGTTATCAATAAAGCGCCGACGCAGGGGAGCGAAGGAGCCAACGCCGCCGAATTCATCAAAAATCAGGGCTTTACTGTTTCCCCCGTCATTATCTATTTGCGGGCTGCACACCGCCATGCGAGCAATGTCGGGAAGGTTGCTGTCGAGTATGAGGCCGACAGCAAGGCCGCACAGGAGACACTACAGCTATACATGTATACAATGAAATTCATCAACACACAGAGGAAAACACATGCCGAAGCCGAATCCGCTCACGCAAGGGCTTAAACTGCAAATCCCCGCCCACGTTGCTACGGCAACCGCGCGGCCCCAGGCAACAGCTAGGACCGCCGTTGCTTCTTCTCGCTCCGGTCGTGTACTTGTAGCCGGACATTATGCCCCAGAGGTTCAAACCGCGCTCAAAGTTATAGCGGCGGAGGAGCGTACGACTGTACAGGCTCTATTGGCCGAGGGAATTAACACAGTGTTTGCCAAGCGCCGCAAGCCGGAAATTGCGGAATTCACCGCAGGCAACTGACCGTACCTGTAGCAGTGTATAGGTGTATACATGACAAAGAAGCGCGGCGACGGCGAGTTGGTTCAGGTGGGCGAACTGCCCATCATAAAGCAGCTTGCCAAAAAATTAGCGCCGCCGACCAAGGCACAACAGGAATTCATAAATGCCGCCGTGGTCATTCGGACAGACCCGGACGCCGTAGAGCGGGCTTTCATGGCGCGTCAGTTGGTCCTTTGCACCCTTCCACACAGCGACCCCGGCGATGCAAACCCACGCTGGCTGAGACGGACTGGCAACAGTTCACTAATCATTCAGCCCGGTTGGGACGGGCAGGAGGATAAGTCTTTCGGCTATCCGTTTGGCAGCATCCCCAGGTTGCTTCTTTTCTGGATTACGACCGAGGTACAGCGAACGAAGAACCGCGAGGGTATGACCGACCTTGAAAAGCGCACGTTGCAGCTTGGCCGCAGCCTCAACGATTTCATGCGGGCTGTAGGGCTTAATCCGTACACCGGGGGAGGGAAGCGGGGCGACGGGAAGCGCCTACACGGTCAGATGGACAGGCTTTTCAATTCTCGAATTACATTTCAGCAGACCGCCGAGGACGTGAACATCAAAGGGCGGCACAGCCTCAATATGGAAGTGGCTCCAGAAAGTGAGTTGTGGTGGGACGTGAGACAGCCCGCGCAAGGTTCGCTTTGGAATAGCTGGATTCGCTTGGGTGAAGACTTTTACAAGGCGCTTGTCCTTTTGCCCGTGCCGGTGGACATGCGGGCTTTACGAGCCTTGAAACGCTCACCGTTGGCGCTCGATCTTTATGCGTGGATTTGTTACCGCGCTTTTGTGATCGTCCAGAAACAGCAGCCGCCGCAGTTCACCGCTTGGGAAGTCCTGATGCGCCAGCTAGGGACGGATTACACAGACCCCGACAACTTCAAGAAGAAGGCGAGTAAGGCTCTGGCAAAGGTCAAGACGATCTATCCGGGCTTGAGCATAGGCAAAGCCAAGGGCGGGTTTACAGTCCACGCTACGCGCCTGGCTGTGCCTCAAAAAACCGTCACCATGATCAGCAGCTAATCGACTGGGTTTATGCACGGTGAAACGGTACTTTTCTGAAAATTGGAGTGTTGAAAACCCTGTGATTCCTGAAAGTTATCCACGGTGAAACGGTACCCCCTTAAACGGTGAAACGGTACCGGAATTCCCGCTTTTAAGACGGTGAAACGGTACCCCTATTAATAGTTAAGATAAATAGACTTTTTAGTAGTTGCTCACCCCGAAGCTGTGGAGAACTCGAAGCGGTCCCGCTGCTCCGCTGCGCTACGCAGAATGCGGAGCGCCCTTTGGGCGAACCTGCTGCGCATACATTGGAGGGCGCTGCGCCCCTCCAAACCACCCAGCAACAAAAAGGAGCGCCTCTACGAGGCGGTCAGCGAGCTTCGCTCGCATTCAGCGGGAGGGCGCTAGCGCCCCTCCCGCACCCACCCCGCGCAAGTACAAAAACAAAAACTTGGCTGTGGATGGTGGGGTTGGTCTAGCCTTTGCGCCTGAGTGTAGAGTCGTGCGAGATCGAACAGAAAGACCCCAGGACGAACACGGAGCAATATCGCCTGCTCCCGTCTATCCAAAATGCGTCTACGGTCATTCTGCCACCGGCCCACGGGTTATGAATCCGGTGTTCCATCTGGCCGGAATTTTGCGCGTTGCGGCGGCGGAATCCGGTATAAACGGGTGAGTTTTCTGGTCGGTAATCAGGTATAATCCGGTATGTATTCCGGCATTATGAAAACCTCTTCCATTCAGATCACGCCTGAGCTACTGGCGTTGATTGCAGAGATTGACGAGTTCAAGGGCGCATGGCGCTCGCTGGGAACGCTCGCTCCGGAGCGGTTGAAGGCTCTGCGCCATGTCGCCACCATCGAAAGCATCGGTTCTTCCACGCGCATCGAGGGCAGCAAGCTTACGGATCGCGAGGTCGAGCGCCTGCTCTCCAATCTGGAGATAAGAAAATTTTCCAGCCGCGACGAGCAGGAAGTTGCCGGTTATGCCGAAGTGATGGAGACCGTCTTTCGTGCATGGTCCGAGATTCCGGTCACGGAAAACCATATCAAGCAGCTCCATCGCGATCTTTTGCGCTGTAGCGACAAAGACGAGCGGCATCGCGGCGAATACAAGACCTTGCGCAACGACGTTGGGGCCTTCGATCCAGATGGCAAGATGATTGGAATTGTCTTCGAGACGGCGACACCCTTTGATACCCCGCGCCGGATGCAGGAGTTGGTAGCGTGGTTGAAAGAGGCCCGCGAACTCAAGCGCATTCATCCCTTGCTGATCGTCGCGGTTTTTGTTGTGGTTTTTCTGGAGATCCATCCATTTCAGGATGGCAACGGACGGTTAAGCCGTGTTCTAACCACGTTGCTGTTGTTGCAGGCTGGCTATGCCTACGTGCCGTATTCGTCGCTTGAAAGCGTGATCGAAAACAGCAAAGAAAGCTACTACCTGGCCCTGCGCCAGACTCAGAGCACAATCCACGCCGAAGCGCCGGACTGGCAACCGTGGCTTGTGTTTTTCCTGCGAAGCCTTCAGCAGCAAGAACGCCGCTTGGCTGTGAAGGTGGAGCGCGAAAAGAATGCGCTTGCTGTTCTGTCCGAACTGTCGGTAAAAATTCTCGACTACGTGCGCGATCATGGCCGAGTGACAACCCGCGATATGGTGCGCGAGACCGGCGCAAGTCCGAACACACTCAAATCAACCTTTACGTCATTGGTGGAGAAAGGTCTTCTTGTGCGTCAGGGAGGCGGACGCTCAACATGGTACGGTCTTCCCTGATGCACGCAAAAGAACGCAGATGACAGGCAGGGTTTTCCGTTCCATTGCGCCGCAGAACAACAACCCGAAAAACCTGCTGTCCATGGTTTGAATGTCTTCGCGTTCGCTCGAATTCAAACCAGTCCCAATGGTGGATTCGCTCCGAGGCGTAAAGGCCGCTGCGCGCCGCTTTCAGCGGTGGCCTGCGGGCCAGCCTTGACTCCTCTACGCTCAAAAGATGCCCGGCAGCCATCGGGGGCATAGAGTCCCCATGCCTTGAAAAAACTCAGTCATCTAGCCGCCGCGTAGAGGCAATCCCAGCCTTTATCTGCTATAAAGAGACAACCGCGCTGCTTCGCATCGGAAGAATGATTGACACATCACCCCCAAGTGGGAACTGCAAAATATCCAACCGTTTACAATAGTCAACACATTTATAACCAATACTATACATAATTCAGTTTACAAATGTAAACGAGATAATCATATTTTTATGATTCATTGTAGACATACTGATATAGAATGGCTTAACGGAAATTCCCCTCTTTTTCCGTTACTCCATACGCGCTCCCGGCCACCGAGCCAACGAGGAGGATTTCCAGGCATGTCCAAGCCCGAATATCAGTCGAAAAACGGCGCAATGAGCCTTCCCGAAGTGGTCGCGCGCACCGTGCTGAGCAGCAAAACCCTATCGACCCGGCTGAGTCCGGAAGAGCTGGAAGAGGTCGAGCAAGCCGCCCAACGGGATGGCAGTACGCGCTCGGAGTGGATGCGCGCGGTGCTGTTGCGGGAGGCGCGCAAGTTCGCCGAGCCGCCCTTCGAGCTGCTCTTCGAAGAGGTGATTGCGACCCAAAATCTACTGACCAACTACCTCGTGGCAAGTGCTCAAGTGGCCGCCGAAAACAAGCAGCTTTCCCGTGAGGATGTGCTTCAGATGATCCAGTTTTCGAACGGGCAGAAGAAGCAGGATGCGCAGCGGATGGTCGAGGAGTGGCACGCCAGGAGCGCAGCCGAGAGCGCTTCCGGGAAGGGGGCGCGATGAACGATTGGGAGCCGAGATGGATTGCCGGTTCGATCCTTCGCCGCCTGCTGTTCTATGTCCTGGCGCCGGTTCTCTTGTGTGCCGTTGGCGTCTATGAACAGTCCACCTGGCTTGAACGTTACTACCTCTTCCCGTACCTGGAGAGTTCCGTTTTCCGCCATTCTCCGGCGGAGACGACGGCCGTGGAGATGTACTGGAAGGTCACAAAAGACGGCAAGACGGGCAACTATTTGAAGGCTGCCGATGTCGTTCCCGTGCTGGTTACGGTGGGAAACGAATTGCCGTTTGAGTTCTCCCCGGAGGCGCGCAAGCAGGGGTGGGATCACTTCGAAAAAGGCAGGCGAGTGCAGATCAATTGCGCCGCTCTGGCGAAGTTTTTAGAGGGCAATATCTTCGATGGCGAGAGCCTCTGGGCGTTATTACGGCCTTTCTGGGCCGGGTATTACGTGGTACTGCTCTCGTTCATTTTTCTCCGTTTGTGCTGGCTGGATAGGGAGGAGATCCTGCAATGGATGATGGCTCGCTGGCGGAGCTATCGGGAGCAGAAGCGCAAAATCGAAGTTCAAATACCAGCTCCAACGCGGTCTCTTCCAGCTCCGGCTAGACCGGTTCTGGGGCCGCTCCTGAACGCCGATAGCCGACAGGATTCCGAGCCGAAAAGCCGTCCGGCGCGTGGGTCGGAGGCCCCAGCAAACTCTTCCGGCTGGAATCCTTCCCTGTGGGTGGATCGATCAGAATTGCAGTCTGGAATGCAGTCCGGCTCCGCTCCGAAGGACGAAGAAACCGACTGAGGAGGGTACGTTGCTATCGATCTCTCAACCTCTTTCAGCCTCGCAAGCGCGGACGTATCATGCGCGTGAATTTGCTTCCGAGGCGCAGAATTACTGGAGTCGCGGGCAGGGATACAGCGCCTGGGAGGGAAGACTTGCCGGTGAATGGGGCTTGTCGGGCCAAGTAGGCGCGGAGCAGTTTGCGCGGTTGAGCGAAGGGCAGCATCCCGCGAGCGGTGACCAATTGACCCGGCATCAAGTGTCCCGGAGCTACGAAGGCAAGAACGGCAAGGAAGTCACTTCGGTCGAGCATCGGGCGGGATGGGATGCGACATTTTCCGCGCCCAAGTCGGTTTCGCTCACCGCGCTTGTGGGAGGAGACGAGCGGGTGCGCCTGGCGCACCGCGAGAGTGTGAAGACGGCGCTTGCGGAACTGGAGCGGTACACCCAGGCGCGGATCGGCAATGTCCATGCGCCGGAGACGACGGGGAAGTTCGCGGTGGCTACCTTCGAGCACGACACGGCGCGTCCGGTCGAAGGCTATGCCGCGCCGCAGCTCCACACGCACGCGGTGATCTTCAACGTAACCGAGATGGAGAACGGCCAGACCCGCGCGTTGCAGCCCCAGGAACTTTTCGTTTCGCAGCGCTTTGCCACGCAGGTTTACCGTGCGGAGCTGGCCAACCGCCTGCAGGGGCTCGGCTACGAGATAGAGCGCGGCCAGTATGGTCAGCCGGAGATCAAGGGCTACACGAAGGAGTATCTTGCGGCCAACAGTCTGCGCCGGGAGCAGGTCAAGGACCATCTGCGCGCCACCGGACTCGATAGCCCGGCAGCGGCGCAGATTGCGGCGCATCGCACGCGCGACGCCAAGCAATTGCGTTCACCGGAGGAAGTGTTAGGTCAGCATCGGGAGCTGGCGGCGCTCTATGGCCATCAACCCGACCGGGTAGTCTCCCAGGCGCAAGAACGCAGCCGGGGTCACGCATACGAGCCAGACATGAGCCGGGGCGCGGAGACGGCGCAGCGTGCGGTGACGTATGCCCGCGATCATCTTTTCGAGAGAGATGCGGTGCGGGACCGGCGGGCGATTCTGGAAACCGCCCTCAACCGCGGCATGGGCGAGACCTCCTATGCCCAGGTGGCGCGGGAGTTCGAGCGCCGGGTCGAGGCCGGGGAATTTCTTCGTGTAGATCATGGAGGAACCGGGCACGCCTGGGCCGGTGAGCGCTACACCACGGCGAAGATGCAGCGGATGGAAGAGGAGATCGTCGAGCGGATGCGCGAGGGCAACCGGCGCGGCTATAACGATCCGATGCTGGTCTCGACGCCGTTGCGCATCGCCGTCGAGGACCGCCACAAGGAACTGAATGGCGGCCAGCGTCAGGCCGTCGATGAAATCTTCCTGGCCCGTGCGAAGGTCATCGGTTTGGACGGTGTGGCCGGGGCTGGCAAGACGACGACGCTTTCGGTGGTCCGCGAAGGCGCACAGGCCGATGGTTACCGGGTCGAGGGCTTTGCGCCGACCTCGCGGGCGGCGCAGAAGTTGGCCGAGGCGGGCATCGAGACTTCGACTTTACAGAAGCACCTTGCACAGGGCCAGCGCCCGGATACCGGCGAAAAGCGGCTTTACGTGCTCGATGAATCTTCGCTTGCCTCCACCGAACAGATGCACGAGTTCTTCCGCCGCCTTCATGCGCAGGACCGGGTTTTGCTGGTCGGCGACCGCCGCCAGCATGAGGCGGTGGAGGCGGGCCGACCCTTCGCGCAGCTTCAGGAAGCAGGCATGAAGACGGTCAAACTCGAAGAGATCGTCCGGCAGAAAGACCCGGAGCTGAAACGCGTTGTCGAGCAGCTTGCGCGGGGAGAGGTAGGCGAGGCGATTCAGGGACTCAACGGCCAGGGCCGTGTCCATGAGCTGAAAGACCCCTCCGGGCGCATCGCGGCTATCGCTCGCGAATATGTGCGCTCGCCCGAAAGTACGCTGGTTGTCTCGCCCGACAACCGCTCGCGCACGGAGATCAACCAGGCGATTCATGCCGGGATGCAGGGGCGCGGTCTGGTTGCCCGCGAGGAATATGCGATGCGGACGCTGGTTCCCCGTCAGGAGCTGACCGGCGCGGATCGCGGCTGGGCGGCCCGGTACGAGGTGGGCGATGTGCTGCGCTATTCGCGGGGATCGAAGGAGACCGGCATCCGCAAGGGCGAGTATGCGCGGGTGGCCGGCGTCGATGCGGACGGCAACCGTCTAACCGTGGTGCGTGCAAACGGTGAAGAGGTGAGCTACAATCCGCGCCGACAGGTGGGAGTTTCCATCTACCGGGAGGAGGAGCGCCGCTTTTCCGTGGGCGACCGCATCCAGTTCACCGCGCCGGCGAGCGACCTGAAGGTAGCGAACCGCGAGCTGGCGACCATCGAGCAGGTCGGCCCTGATGGCTCAATGCGTCTGAAGATGGACGGCGGGCGCGCGGTCGAGATCGATCCGCGCCAGCATCCGCACCTCGATCACGGCTACGCCGTGACCAGCCACAGCAGCCAGGGGCAGACCGCCGAGCGCGTTTTGATTAACGTGGACACCGAGCTTGCCGCGCGCGATCTGCTCAACAGCCGCATGGCGTATGTGGCGGTTTCGCGCGGCGCGCACGATGCGCAAATCTTCACTAATGACGTGGCCGCGTTGCCCAAAGCGCTTGGACACGAGGTCTCACATGCTCAGGCCCATGTGCCGGAACTGGCGGTAACGCCACAGGTGAAGGAGATCGTGGAGAACATCGTGCACGACATGGGGTTCGGGATTGGGCGATAGGACCACCGGCTTAGAAGTCCAGGGCCCGCTAAGCTCTCAGTCGGAACCATTTTAAAATATATGTACCATAAAAATGTTTATGAACCTTATTGGAAAACGGTGCATAATGGTTTTATGAGAACACGGACCAATCTTCACATCGACAATGACGCCCTGACCTTTGCCTCGTCGTATGCGAATGCCAAGGGGGTCTCGCTGGGTATTGCCGTCAGTGAGCTGATTCGCCGCGCCGAGCTGCTTGTGGGGCAGGAAAGCCTTTCATCCCGGCTGGTCATGAATCCGCATGGCTATCTGGAGATCGCCGACACGGGCGACCGCATCACGCCCGAGATGGTAAAAGAAGCCTCGGAGGATGTCCTTGTCTGAGAACGGCTATTTGCTGGACGTGAATATTCTGTACGCGCTGATGGCCAGGAATCATATTCACCATCCGGTTGTCGAGGCGTGGTTCTATGCCGACGCCGATCTTCGCTGGGCTATTTGCCCTTTCACGGAAGCCGGATTTTTGCGCAATGCGACCGCGCCGCGCGCCGGCCAGATCGAGATGGCCGAGGCCACGACCATTTTGAAAAAGCTCGCGCAGCATCCGGGCTATCGTTATCTACCCATCGCCGATGACTGGCATACGCTGTGCGGCCCGTTCTTCAAGCGGTTGTTTGGCACCAAGCAGGTCACGGATGCCTACCTGCTGGGCCTGGCCGTGCGCAACGGGATGGTCCTGGTCACGATGGACAAAGGCATCGCGTATCTGGCCGGAAGTGAGTTCAGCAAGCACGTCCTGCTTTTGGAGGCTTCATAGATAGAGACCATACCTGCCTAAAATCGGCCCTCAACTTCAACCGGGACGCCGCAGTGCGCTAACACTGGCGACGCCCCTAACCAATCAGCCTGATAAGGAGGCTTCATGGCTATCCGCCATTCTATCGAACCCACTCTTGCCCGGTTCGCGCGGCATCTCTACGCGCGGCGCGGCTTGAGCGATGTCACCGTCCAAAACTACGTTGCCACGATCCGGCGTCTCGCGCCGGTGATAGGTCTTGAACCCACTCCCAAAACCATCGAACAGCACATCGAGCGGATGCACAAGGCGGGAGCCTCCTACTCCCACATCGTCAACACGTCGATTGCTCTCGAAGCCTATTGCGCCTTTGTGGGACGGCCCATCAAGCTGGGCCGACCGAAGAAGCCCCACCACCTGGTTCGCGGGACGCTTTCCGAGGCGGAGATTACGCTCTTGATCGCGGCGGCGCGCACTTTGCGCGAGCGGGCGATGATCGCCACGCTGGCCTATGCCGGTCTGCGCAACCGCGAGCTCTGCCGGTTGCGCATTCAGGACGTGGACCTGAGCGGGCAGACCTTGCACATCCAGGCCACCAAAACCCAAAAGGACCGCTACACGCACATCGCCGCGCCGTGCGTCAGCGTTCTGGCCGAGTATATGCGCGAACGTGCGGGCCAGCCTGACGATTGGTTGTTCGTCTGCCTGCGCAGCGGCAAGCCCTACGCGCAGCAGAATCTGCGCAAGCTGATTCGCACCGCAGCAAAGCGCGCAAATCTGAAGAAGCGGGTATACCCGCATTTACTTCGACACAGCTTAGCGACTTGCCTGCTTCATCGTGGGGCGCATCTGCTGGCCATCAAGGAGCAGCTCGGCCACGCCTTTGTGGAGACCACGATGATTTACGTTCACTCCAGCCCCGAACATACCAGGATGCAGTACCGGATGTACGCTCCGTCCTACCTCTGAAGAGCCAATGGACCAGCAAGGCCAGCGTGAGCCGAATCGGTAACTCCCAAGTTACGATTCGGCTCACGGAATCATCCTTCAT
>Ga0224525_1000543_pt1 | contig 17263 bp, 14 predicted proteins | sample CFST100metaG_FD_179874 | JGI IMG/M metagenome (GOLD analysis project Ga0224525, IMG submission 179874) | Peat soil microbial communities from Stordalen Mire, Sweden - C.F.S.T100 | ecosystem: Environmental > Terrestrial > Soil > Wetlands > Peat | place: Sweden: Norrbotten County, Stordalen Mire...
CGCCACCACAATGATTGCGCTCGATGTCGCCCCCAGAAGAAACGAAACGAACGAAATCGCAATCATCAGCACAAAAAGCGGATTTTTGAGCTTGCTGAGAAAAATCAAAAACGGCCCGATTTTCTTCTTCTTGAAAACCGCATTCTCACCGAACTGCTCCAGTCTCCGCTTGGCCTCCACTGTTGTCAGCCCCTTTTCAATCAAATTTTTATTATCTTCCATTTTTATTAAGATTAAAGCAAGCAATCTATTTACGCTTATATTGTACCCTAAATGAGAAAAATTTGAAAGAAAGATTTTGTCCACACAGACAAAATAAAAGAACAGTTGTAAGTTGAAGCTCATAATTGTTTTTCAGCCTAACTCAAATCTGTTCCTTTGAATTTTCAGGGAGTTCCAAAAAATAATAATGTCCATTTTCTGATTCATAGTGTACGCCCCCCATTGCCAATGCCACAACTTTCACCATAGACTTGATATCAAATTTTATATCTCCATTGCTACCGTACAAATTTGCAATAGCACGTCCATTTTTATAATCTAAAGAAAATACCAGTTTAACACCGGGAGCAAATTTATACCTAGCAGGAAAAATAGGCAATTCTATGAATGACATGAATTTTTTTATTTCTATTTCCGTTTTATCGGCAAAAAAGATAACCACATCCAGCGAATTCATCGTTTCTATTAAAATCGGAGGGAAATCTTTTAAAACTAAATTGAAAACGAATCCATCATCCACAGTGATGTCCAAATTTATGTTTATGGAACCATTATGGATAAATGAGAATGTTAGTTCCGTACAAGATATATATCCCGCATAATTAACAGCACTATTGATATCACCTTCCACTATAAAGTTATCTATTGCTCTAGGATGCAAAAAATAACATAAATACGGTTTATCTTTTATGTATTTATTTCCAATTGTTATCAGAGGTTCTTGCTCTCTCCATTTGTTCAATTTATCTGCTGCTATGTCCACTGTTCTCCTCCTTTGACCGCCATTTATTTTTATTTTGATTTTTTATTTATATAAAGGATTTTTTATATCCGGCAGCCAAAACCGAAATTAATCCCAGATCTGGCTAACCGATAATACGGGTGCAACTTATAATAAAAAGGGTATATTAATTTTATCCATACGTCAACTATCATACCACGTGAATATTACTTCCCCCAAGCTTTATCCTTGTGATAACACCTACCTTTTGTCATCACGTAAAGATCCCTTCAATAGTATATTGGAAATAAATAATATTATATGCGAATAATAATGCTGAAGGGATTCTCAACAGAATGACAAAATGTAGGTTTTATTGCAAAAAATAATGTTTATGCATTTTAAGAGAGAAATTTTGATATTCACGTTCATACAAAGTTCATAAAAAATAAAACAGCTTCATTTTTCAGCTGTTTTATTTTTTTGAAAATTTATCGACCTTACTCCGTCATCACGCCATCGAATTCCGGACCGTCGGCCTCGGCTTCTTCTTTGGTCGCGCGCACGATTCCATCCTTGTGATGTGCCGGAGAATAGATCGTATAAAGCTTAAGGTCATCTTTCTCAGACATATTGATAATATTATGCTGAGCTCCCGCCGGCACGACGATCGCAACGCCATCGGCAAGATCATATTCATTGCCGTCTATAATGCATTTCCCCTGACCTTTCTCAAAACGAAAAAACTGATCATTATCCTCGTGCACTTCCATCCCGATTTCCTCGCCGGGTCTAAGACTCATAAGCACCAGCTGGCTGTGCTTCGCAGTATAAAGCACTTTGCGAAAATTATCATTTTCTAAAGTCATTTGCTCGATGTTTCCAAAAAATCCTTTCATATTTTTAATTTAATGATTAAGTATCCTTGATGATATTATAATTCCTATTGCCATATTTTACAAATAAACCTGTATCCCCTGAAAAAACCCGCCTCCATCGCGTCATTCTTAGGTAATCCGAAGAATCCCAGTGCTATGCGGAATAGTCCGGAATGACAGGCGAGTAATGCCAGCTTAACTTTATCCATTACATCACATTAATCATCATCGCATTGCATTTCCCCTCTTCGCGCCGATAGGGAGCTAAGGCAAGGGGAACAAATATTGAATCAATAAAAATAGATAGGAAGATAAAAGTATGGCAAAGTGAATTTTAGAAACCTAAGAACCGGGTTTGGAAACCCGCTCCTGCGCAAGGTGGGTTAAAAAACAACCCGCCTCAAAGAACGGGTTATTTTGATTTTGCACGATTTTACTTGCATCTGCTTTTCGGTCTCTTCTTCGCTTTCTCCTCAAGCATGACCTTCTTAGCCTCAAGTCTCTTCACGGTCTTCTTTGAATGGGATTTTACCGGTTTTCCCACTCCGGTTCTTCTTTTTGCCATATTGATAATTGGTTATAAATATGATTTATTTTAGCGCGATATGAAGATATAAGCAAGTAGCCGCTATTTTACTTGCTCGGGATCTGGAATGTTATTAGAACCTTTTTGATAGAATCATATTATTTTAATATCGCGTTGAATAGATAACCCGTAAAGATGATTCCCAACCCAACGATAGAGGCAAAAATAACTATCAATCTAGTCTTCATCACTTTCTTTAAAATCATAAACTCCGGTAAAGACAAAGCGGTAACCGCCATCATAAAAGATAAAGCAGTGCCGAGTGCAACGCCCTTCTCAGTTAAAACGCTTACAAGCGGAATTACTCCAGCCGCATTGGAATAAAGGGGAATACCGATGATCGTAGCCAGAGGCACGGCATACCATTTATCCGAACCTGCGTATTGTGCCAGAAAGTCAGCCGGGACATAACCATGGATCCAAGCTCCGATACCTATGCCGATAACAATATATAACCAGGTTTTTTTAATAATTTCCAAAGCATAGTTTGTCGCATACGAGATCCTGTCTTCAAATTGCATCGGGGCTTGGGACGAGTTATTGATCCGATATTTCCAAACAAAATCAGCGACAAGATCTTCGACCTTCATCCGATCAATAGCCAGGCCCGAAACAATGGCGATCAAAAGTCCACTAATGATATAGATAAGGGCGATTTTCCAACCGAATAATCCTATAAGCATGACTAAAGCCACTTCATTGATCATGGGCGAGGCCACAAGGAAAGAAAAGGTAACGCCGAGAGGAACGCCAGCCTCGACAAATCCCAAGAATAGAGGCACCGCCGAACAAGAACAAAAGGGGGTGATGATACCAAAAAGAGAAATCAAGATATGAGCAGTCAGCTTGTTACGTTTTGCAAGAAAGAGACGGACTCTCTCCGAAGGCAGATAAGTACGTATCAAGGAAACAATAAATGTGATAGATATAAGCAAGACTGATATCTTGATCGTATCGACTATGAAAAAATTAACAGCTTTCGCCAGCAGCGTTTGGGATGGTATATTAAGGATGAAGCAAGTCAGCCAATCGGCCAAAGACTGTATAAGATTCAGCATGATTTTTATTAATAATTTTCTATAAACTAATAATGCTACTTGTATTGTATATAGTCAATAAAAACAGCCCTTTCGGACTGCCTTAAAACCCTAGCTCGGAGTCTGGGGCGTTATTGCAACCTTTTTAACAAAAAATCATATATTTTAATTAACTGGCCAATCACATTCTTTTAAAGCATTAATTAAATTATTAAAATGGAAGTTTAGATATCCAAAAGAGATTTCCTTCTCATGATTATTATTCGTATGATATATCCTTATACTACAGCCAATAATTGGAAATGATTTCTTGATTTCGATCCGAACAACTTGTTCTTTTGAAAATTTAAGCTCTTTCTTCATAAGTTCATCACGAAGAATCAAAAAATCCTCATTGACTTCTAATATTCCATTCGGCCAAGTGCTGATTAAAATACCGATTCTTGTTCCTCCTCGAAATTTATAATTTTTATCCATATTTAATTATAATTAAAATCCGATTTTAAAGACGATTATAGCTATCATAACAAGAGCTCCCCCATATAGCACAATTCTCGTCCAAAGAATAAAATAACGTCGTATTGTCATAACCCACTTTTTCTCTCCGAATAACCATTTGAGTTGTGCGAGTTCCATATTGTCGGTAATTACTTCCACCAAAGATTCATTAAATAATAAGCATATTATACTGGCCAATATGAATATTAATTTATCAATCATATTCATTTTGATATTGTATTTATTATATGATGAAGCTATTTCATAAATAAGTAAAAAAGTTCCAAAGTAGCATTTTTTTTCAATAACAGTATATAAAAATAACCGCCTGGATAAGCGATCATTTTGTTTGTTCGGGATCTGGAACGTTATTGGAACTTTTTTAACCGAAATATGACCTGCTTTTAGATAAGCTTATATTTCATACCTGTTTTAACCGGTTCAAAGCCTAGTTTTTCATAAAAAGAAATCAAGGATTCCATATTTTTCTCATCCATAAACAATTTCAAATAAGAGCATCCCCTGCCTTTTGACTCTTGGATCATTTTTTCCATAATCATCTTTCCCAAACCTTCACTCTGATAGTCTTTATGAATCGCAACGTCATAAAATATACACATCATCCCGTCTTCTAAGAATCTGCCCATACCTATCAATTTTTCTCCATCCCAAAGGCTGTATACATAAGAGGATTTGGATAGAATCTCTTTCCATTTTCTTTCGCTTCTCTTCATCCATCCTACGGATTCACGCAAATCATTTGCTTGCTGCGCATCAATTATCTTATCTATGGATTCTTTGTATCTCATAGTGAATTCTTACATAAATTTGTTACTTTTTCAATTATACCACAGAAACACGACTATCTCTCTTAAATTTGCAGACTGTCTCATGATTTTATTCAAACCTCATAGCAATCACTCGGATTTTTTCTGCGAAAGGAAGAGCTATAATACGCCGATATTCTTCTTTAAATGCTTGAGGCAAACTTTCTGGGGCAATAATGACAGCGCCCAGTTTTTTATAGAAATTCTCCTTATCAGAAGAAGTTAATAGTAAAATTGGACGATATTTTTCCTTTGCCAACAATTCCCGTACTAAATGACTTCCAATGCCTCTTTTCTGACATTCAGACAAAACGCCCAAACTCGCCAATTCCAGACAATCTTTACTGACAACTTTAATGCGCCCGCATCCAATAAGCCTCTTGCCACTTTTAGCAACGACGAATCTACTTAGCTCAAAATTTGATTCATCACCACCTAAGCTTCTTAGCATATTCCTTATTTCATCTTCATCTGTCTTTCTTGCTTCAGAATAACTGATTTCAGAATCAACTTTTTTTATTTTTTGCATAACCAACACGTTAACCTGACCGTTACTATCATTGTATCACAAGTTGCAGATATTTTAACTGGAGTTTAATAAAATAACCCTTAAACAAAGAGGGTTATTTGCTGGCTCGAGGACAAGGGCTCAAACGGGTCGGTTGCACAGGATTATCCTAGTTTTGATCTTGATTTTAAATAATACCTTAGATAAGCCATATCTTGTGTATGCCTAAAAGAAAGTTAGGTATTTATGAAGCACTAATCTAACCGAAAGACAGAACCTAATCTTCAATCTTGCCTTTCTTTATGTAATTATATATAATCTTATATATCACTAATATAAGATTATGTATAGCAAATTTAATAAAAGAATAGATGCCTTACCAGAGAATATCCATGAACTTACTGACAATATAGACTTACTGAAAAGCAAATGGGTATCCGGCGCACAGCTTGACCAGCAAACGTTGAGCAAGCTTAAGAAATCAATACTCATTACTTCTACAGGGGCATCAACCCGTATTGAAGGATCGGAACTTTCTGACGAAGACGTAGAAAGATTAATGCGAGGATTATCGATGCAAAAATTTAAAGACCGCGACAAACAGGAAGCGCAGGGGTATTTTGAACTGCTTAACAATGTTTTTGAAACATATAAATCAATCCCCTTCGCCGAAAGCACTATCAAGTTTTTCCATAAGGAACTCTTAAAATACTCAGACAAAGATGAATCGCATCGCGGAGAGTATAAAAAATCAGAAAATAAGGTAGCTATGATTTCACCGACTGGCGAGCCGGTAGAAATATTATTTAATACCACTTCCCCATGGCTCACACCCAAAGAAATGCAAGAGTTGGTTGAGTGGACACAAAACGCCTTCTTGGAAAAAGAAATTCATCCCCTGATTATCATTGGGAATTTTGTAGTTGAGTTTCTTCATATCCATCCGTTTACCGACGGCAATGGCAGATTATCACGTGTACTTTCTAATCTCCTGCTTCTACAACAGGGTTATGAATATATGCCTTATGTTTCACAGGAGAAACTCATTGAAGACAATAAGCCAGAATATTATGTCGCCCTTCGAAAAAGTCAAAAAACTTTTAGAACTAAATCAGAAGATCTAAATCCATGGATGACATTTTTTCTGAAAATCATTCTTGAACAATCTAAGCGGGCGGTTGACCTAATTTCGCATGAAGAAGTTCATCGCTTATTATCACCACAACAAAACAAAGTATGGGAATATATTTCATCAAAAGAAGAGGCTGTTTCTCCTCTTGAAATTGCTAAGGCGACCCGTATCCCCCGACCGACTATCAACCAAGTACTGGATAAATTGTTGCGATTAAAATGGATTGAGAGAGTTGGGCTTGGTAGAGCGACAAGATATAGAAAAAAGCTCTAAATATTCAAGGTACGGCCAAGCAATGAATTATTTGCCATAATCCTATCACATTGGTAGGATTATTATAGATTAGCAAATTATACCTAAAAATTAGGACTTAAAGTAGATAGATTGGGCTTCAAAATCAATATTCAAAAGGATATTGTATTAAAAAATAATAACCTTAAATATATGAATATTTTTAAAAAAATACAAAATAAACCCGACAAAGAAACAGAGACAGAAAAATACGAACGTTTGAAACTTGAAAAAGAAAGGCTGAAAAAAGAACTGATAGATACGCTATTTTTTGTCTTGGATAATGAGTTTTATGGAATTCCATTCGATATTATAGAAAAACTGCAGCAAATGCCAAAATCGAAAGCAATAACTGAGAAAATTATTTACGTGCTCAACCATGCTTATGACGAAGATGCTTCATTTTATATGGATGCGCCTTTATGGTATGCCATTGTTGCCGAAACTCATTTGGACGAGGAGTTTATCGATCCGGTTATCAGATTATTCACCAGTACTGACGATGATTGGGATTTTCTGAATGAACAAGGAGAATATCTGCTCGGAAAACTTGCTCAAAAATATCCCGATTTAGTAATGAAAAAAGTAACTGAAGCCATCGACAAGATTATTTCCCAAAAGTCACACTTTCCCTATCTGTTCCTGTTTGATGCCTTTTATTTTGCAGACTCAGAAAAATATAAAGACTGGTTCTTGAAAACTCTAAAAAATCCTGATTTATATTGGCTGGATCCTTATGCCGTACATATTGCCGATATGCAAATCAAGGAAGCCGCTCCGATTATGAAGGAAATACTCGAAAAAAGGGAAATTGATATCATTACACAAAGAGAGCTTAAAGGAGCAATCGAACAAATAGAAACTGAGGTAAGTGAATATCCTGAAATGTCAGTGGCCTGGTGCGAGAGCAGAGAAAGCTGGAAAGAGCATTATAAAAAATTCGAGAATCGATTCATGGAAAAGGAGGGTGACGAGGATGATTATGAAGAATTGGAACCGTTAAAGATGCAGAAAATCGGCCGCAACGAGCCGTGTCCTTGCGGAAGCGGAAAAAAGTATAAAAAATGTTGTGGGGAATAATAATATGGAAGAATTTAAAATAGCCTACAATCACAATAAAGCGCTTGCAATCCTCCAGAAACTTGGAGCTGAATTTGTAGGAAAGGAAATTTTGGAAGATTTATATCTGATTGATGACGGGCAAAATATTTGGAAATTATCTAGAACCAACGAACAAATTCAACTTGTACATTTGAAGAGTTTTGGAAACAAATTTGTGATGACATTAGAAAAGAAAATTGAAAAAGAAAAAGTCTCTAAGGAGTTGAACCAGCTTTTTGATATAAGCAAAGAAAAGATGCAAAAGAAACGAAAACATTACATGCTAGGAAAATCAGAGATTGTGCTCGACAATATTGAAAATCTCGGACAATTTATCGAATTATATCCAGCAAACAGTCAGGAAAAAGAAAAAATATTTAAATCATTTCATATCCGATCCGCGGAACTGATAACTAAAAGTTATAATGCTTTGCGAACGCAGAAGTAGATTTAAGAAGTCCGCGAAAAATAAAACGATGAATTAACAATTTTACGTTTATTTTATTTAACTTTAAAATTCTATGTCCAAAGAAAAAATCTTGATCAACAAATCGAAAGTTACAGCGACACTTGAAACGCAAATAGAATACATTCGATATCATAATCTGGTAGACACTCAAGAATTATCGCAGGCCATCTTATTCGATGAAAGTAAAAAATTATTCTCGGAGAAAACCAGGGTCGAAGAAAAGAAGAGACTTTTATTTCTGCTTGCCCATAATGATAGTCTGGAAGCGTATAAATTATTGCAAAAATACCAAGAAAACGCAGATAAGAAGCTGAAGGCTTGGACAGAGTTATGTTTGCAAGAATGCGGAATGTATTTGGGAGCAGAATTATTGGATCAAGACCAAACATGCAAAGTTGTCAGCGGAGCGGGCAGCGATGGTCAGAGACTCAGATTTTTCCTTATCTTAAGTTCGGAAAAATCGCAATCTTTTACTGCCGAACAAAAAAATCTCATTAAAGAATGCGCACAGACAGCGGATGAAAAACTGGAAAGCCGTACTGAGAAAATAAGCTTCGGGAAAGATTATATTTTATTGAGCGTTATGCTGCCTATGGAAATTGCGCTCGAAGAATATTTTCAAAGTGTATACAAATCAGTAAATCTTCGAAAGAAAATCTTGCGCTACCACCATTATTGCACCAATGTCGAAAAACCGACATTAAAAACGATTAAGGAATACTTAGAAGGGATAAAATAAAAACACATCCCAAAAGATTTTCAAACTTCAAGATTTCCCCCGATACGTCAATCTATAGCCCTAATTAATGGTTTTTTAGAAAGTTGATGACGCTACACGAGTCGGTTTCACAGAAATACCCCCCGTTAGGTTCGATACCTGCTTCTGTCACAAAAAACACCAGATTTCACACTGGTGTTTTTTGGCTTGTTTTAGCGGATGTATGTCGGTCGCTTTCACAAAAAATGTCTGCTCCGCTGGGTGAGTATGGTTAGAACTAATATCCTTAACGGCACCGAAGATTTCATCGATGCATAAATAACAATTATACAAAATCGATGACGATGTTGACGGTGATGACGGGAAAATCAGCACCCAAGAACATATCAGCTTGAACATCGAAGTAAAAATAAGAGTTTCTCATTTCTTTATGTAATCATATAACCTCACAAGCTTATGCAGCTTATCTTATAGGATTTCGATATCTATTTTCGGAACAGTCGCCCTTGAAAACGGCGAACATTTAAAAGGCAGACATGGACAATATTCAGATGTTACGCTCTTACAAAGACCAATCCACTGGAAGTTTACCGGAAAAAGGATAATCTCCAAATAAAACATCTGAGACGCCTTCTCCCTTGCTTCCGGGAAGCCATGCTGCTACCACTGCATCCCATTCCTTAACATTCTCTTTGATATCCAACGGTCGGCCGGAAATAATTATCACTGCAATTTTTTTGCTGGAGTTTTTTACTTTTTGGATGGTTGCCGAATCCTCCGGACTCAAAGCAGGATGTTCGCAGTCTCCCAGGCCTTCAGCGTAAGGTTTCTCTCCTACTACAGCAATCCCGATATCTGCCGGCATGTCTGTGGATTTGAAATTTCCTTCCTTGTCATATTCAATTTTCGTATCAGAAGAAACTGCCTTTCTTATTCCTTGTAAGATAGTAGTACCAGATATTAAATTACCATCTACACCCTGCCACTCCACCGTCCATCCGCCAGCTTGTCGTCCCAGATTATCAGCGGCAGAACCCGCCACAACTATGCTCGACACCCGCTTGGAAACAGGCAGCGTTTGCCGGTCGTTTTTCAAAAGCACCAATGATTTTCGCACCGCCTCGCGGGCAAGCTGCCGATGTTCAGCAGAACCGATAACTGAAAAATCCGATGAGGATTCAGTGTGATCAAAAAGTCCCATGGCAAATTTCGCCCGTAAAATCCTAGCGTTGGCATCATCGAGACGCGACGCTGGAATATCTCCACGGCGGACCGCATCTTTCATGCAGGCAGTAAACTTCTCGTATTCGAAAGGCAGCATCACCATATCTACTCCCGCATTTATCGCCTTTATCCAAGAATCGCATTCATCAGCAGAGAGGCCGGACGCGCCTTGCCAATCAGAAACCACAAAGCCTCGGAAGTCCGATTCTTTTTTCAACACATCTGTTATCAGATATTTATTGCCGGACATCTTTTCTCCATTCCACCTGTTCAATCCTGTCATCACGCTCAAAGCTCCATTTTGGACAGCGGCTTTGAAAGGCGGCAGGTGTTCCGCTCTCAAAGTAGCCTCATCCATTATTGTATTTCCGTGATCCATCTTATATCCGGGAGTATCGGAACTCCCCCACTCCATCGCTCCCAAGCCGACATAGTGTTTGGGAGTAGCCATAGATTTGACGCCTTCAGTACGAACTGACTGGAACCCCTCCATATAAGCCAGCCCCATTTCTGTCACCTTTCCCGTATCCAAACCGAAAGTTTCATAAGTCCGCCCCCAGCGGACATCTTTCACTACATCCAGACAAGGAAAAAAATTCCAATATATTCCTATTGCCGCCAACTCCTGCGCAGTAGCCGCCGCTACCCTTCTCACCAGATCTATATCATTTGTCGCACCCAGGCCGATAGAGTGAGGAAAAATGGTAGCAGACGGCAGACTGCCATGTCCATGAACCGCATCCACTCCATAAATCAGAGGAATTTCCAAACAACTTTTCTTACTGGAAGATTCAAAGCCGCCCACCATCTCCCGCCATCCCTGTGGCGTGTTAGGCGCAGGATTGCCGCCCCCTCCACTCAAAAGCGCGCCTATTTTGTATTCTTGAACATCTCCTGGATCCTTTATGCTATTCTTTTCCACCAGCGCTAACTGTCCGATCTTCTCATCCGTAGTCATTCGGCCGAGCAAGTCACTTACCCTGGTTTCGACCGGAAGTGCTGAATTGCGATAAGGCAAGTCTTTATTATGGCATTCACCTAACTGCCTTCTTGCTTCCTGATATACTCTTGCAATTTTTAACTGCCGCATAACAAAAAAAATAGCCAATCCTAAAATCGCTATCAGAAAAATACAGAAAATCATAAGCCAAGCAGAGCGAATTGTAGATAAAATATGGTTCATATAAGCAGATAAGAATTAATGAGACTCATTATCCATTTATAGCTTCTCCATTCACTCGATTTTAGCTTTAACACCAGGATTTCAAAGAACAGAATGCACTTTCATATACTAATCATAACATAAGATAGTAATAAAATCAGCTATCTTGGTAAGAAATAAACGCCGGGTAAAATACTTGATGTTTTTCGGCTTATTTTAGCAACATATATCGGTCACTTTCGCAAAAAATCTGCCGCTCTGGCAAAGAGATGTGGACCAGTCGATTGCACGGGAATATTACCGTTAGTTCGATACCCGTTTCTGTCACAAAAAACACCAGATTTCATACTGGTGTTTTTTGGCTTGTTTAAGGGACTGTAAATCGGTCACTTTCACAAGAATTGACTGCTCGGGGTCTGGGACGATGTTGGAACCTTTTTTAAAGCTTACCGCTAGGCCTAGATATTGACATATTCTGCAAAGTATAGTATCATATAAGGTCAAAACAAAAAGACACAGGAGAAACAAAGAATGACAATACCGGCGCAAAGTGTAGAAGGCCTATTCTGGCAACTATGGTTCCTAAATATAAAATATAAATTATTATTAGTGGCTATAGTATTCGCAATTGCTATCTTATGGCAATACGGAATCAATCCGCTAATAATAAAAAGTGGGATTTTCAGAGATGAAAAGAAAATGTATAAGTTTAAAAAAGACAAATAATATATTCTCTTTTCATCTCAACTTTTTCCAAGCTCGCAAATATGAGTGATTTTAGAAAAAGTTTAAAACAGGTCTTAAATTAATCTATTATAACAAAACCACACCTACGAGCGCGGTTTTATTTTAATTTGCTCGGGGCCTGGGACGTTATTGGAACAATTTTGGCATTAAAAGTCTGTTGAATACACCAAGTATGGTTCACTCGATAAATGGAGCGGAAGAGATCTGCTTAAATGGATAAATAACGAAACTGATTTTAGAACCAAGAATAATAAGAATCTTACACTAAGCATGATTTACAGGATGCTGGCTGAACCATATTACTATGGGGAATTCGAATATCCAGTAGGAAGCGGTAAATTTTATAAAGGAAGTCACGAACCAATAATTACCAAAGATTTATTCCTAAAAGTCAGAGAAAAATTAACCGTTGCCCCTAAAAGACATCCCGGCACAATTGAATTTGCTTTTGCCAGACTCATGTATTGCGGAAGTTGCGGATCCGGTATATCTGCAGAAGAAAAATTCAAGCATCAAAAAAATGGAGCTATACACAGATATGTATATTACCATTGTTCATATGGGAGAGACCGGGACTGCAAAGAACCGGCTATCCGGGAAGAAAACCTGATTAGCCAAATGATTGCACTTATAGACCAGGTAAATATAGACAAATTAAAAACTACAGAGAAAATCAAGAAAGAAATGGAAAGATTCCAGAAGTTTAGCTACATAGCCGGAAACGGTAATGAAAACATAAGTAAGAATCCGAAAAATATAGATCTAAGAAATTATGCAAAGTATATCCTTTTAGAAGGCGCAAAACAAGAAAAAAGAGACTTGCTGGAATGTCTGAACAGTAAAATTTACCTGAAAGACAGAAATATATATCTAGAATAGAGTAGTAACTAAAAATAACCCATATTTACCTTATATTGTAAAGATAAACTCATTTCTATATAATGAATTAAGCACCAAGATAAATAAGCTTTCTTTTAATTCACGTCTCTATAATCACAGTCCGCAATGGAATTCATTATTCTGGATATCGAAACTACGGGTTTGGATATTAAGTACTCTTCTATAATAGAAGTTGGAGCTATTTTAGTTAAAAACAATAAAATAGAAAAGGAATTTCATTCGTTTGTTCAATATGACAAGGATTTACCACAAGAAATAAAAAAATTAACTGGCATTCAAGAAGGGTGGCTAAAAGACGCACCTCCACTTCAAATAGTCTTAAACCAACTTAATTCTTTTATAGGGGAAAATCCTGTAGTTTCTCACAATGGACTAGGTTTCGATTTTCCAATGTTAGAACATGCTGGTTTGAATATCGAAAAAAAGCACGACTCTCTTGAGTTTGCTTTTTTCGTATTACCTACCAATGAATCAGGTCATTCTGTATTAGCCTTAGCTAAAAGATTTGAATTAGGAAACACTCCGCATCGTGCACTTGAAGACTGCAAATTAGAGCTCGAGGTAATAAAGAAATTGCAGCAAGAATTTCTTAAAAGGCCAAAGAAAAAAGCTGAGACTCTTAAATTTTTCAGTTATAGATATGGTTGGTGGTGGTCAGAATTTTTGCCTGGAGCAAGTCGACCAGTGGATCAGATATCGTCTTTAGTAGAAAAGTATCAGCCTTACAGAAAGAAAGATCCACTACAAGATCAGCTCCTTTTAGGAACTCAACAGATTAATTTTTCCGATGTAGAACCATACTTTATTCCTTCCAATAACAATCAAACCAATAATGAATATAAAGAAGATAGGCCGGAACAGCAGAAAATGGCTAAGATGATCACAAATTGTTTTAATGAGCATAAGCATCTTGTAGTAGAAGCAGGAACCGGAACTGGTAAATCAAAAGCATATCTGGTGCCCTCTATAATATTTGCTCTTAAAAATGACATACCTGTTATTATTGCAACACACACCAAAACTTTGCAAGATCAGCTTTTTCTCAAAGAAATTCCGCATTTAAAATCTACGATAGATCCAGACTTGAGGGTTACGATGATTAAGGGAAAAGCAAACTACGTTTGTCTTCAAAAATTTGAAAAATTTATTGATAGTGTAGATGATATGCAACAACGCTCTCTTTATGAATTCGGACAATCTGGCACAAAATTTACAGCTCGCCTTTCGGCAATATTATTGGCTTCCTGGATTCTTGAGACAGATAGAGGAGATTGGGACGAACTGCCTTATTGGCTAAAAGAAAGATTTCACAAGCGCGTTGAACAAGATGTCTGCAATTGGGATGAATTGTGCACTAAAGATATATGTTCTTTTCATGAAGAAGAGAAATGTTTTTTGGCCAAGGCACGCTTGCGAGCCAAAGATGCCGACATAGTTGTTGCCAATCACGCAGTAGTGTTATCAGGTATAATTCCTTCAAGAGAACGTGAAGTTATAACAGATCAAGATAATACTGAAGAGGTTTTAGCATATTCCCATACCGTTTTTCCAAATGAAGCAAAATTCTTGATAATCGATGAAGCGCATCACTTGGAAGATGATGCGACATCATCGTGGACATATACGATATCCAAATCGGATTTTGATAAATTAATTGAGCAATTATACGGAAAACGTGGCATGGTAAAAACAATCGGCTATGCCCTTAAAGAAAATAACGACAAGCGTGTATTTGAAAATATAAACACTCTTAGCTCTATGGAAACTAATATGAAGATTGCAGCAGAGAGCTTTTTTACAAGATTATTACCAACCCTAATTCAACCCAGCAACTATGAAAACGGAACGAGCTATCGTAATTTTAATGATCTGTTAGATAAATCTGAAGATAAAAATGACTTTACCAAAAGTTTAGAGGATCTAGAAGAACGATTATTAATAATTGCTGGACTTCTTGATTATTTTTGCGAAGAAGTCGAAGAAGAAAGACTAAGGAAAATTATAAAAGTGAGATCCAGAAATATTAAAGCCATAATCAGCACAATCAATAGATTCCTTGACGATGATCCAGAATATATTCGCTATTTAGAGCGTAGTAAGTCAGTTATAGAAATAAAAGCAGCACCTCTTTCAGTTAAAAAACTGCTGAAAGAAATGCTTTATGACAATTTTTCTTCAGTTGTTATGACTTCTGCCACGCTTACAGTAAACAAAACATTCAACTTTTTTGCCAGCAGGTGCGGAACAACATTATTACCAAGAGAAAAAATAGAATACAAAATATTAAATTCTAGTTTTAATTACAGAGAGCAGGTTCAGTTTTTCGTAACAAAAAACATTGAATATGATACCAGCAACTATAGTAAACGCAATATCCATCTTGAACAATGCTGTAATTTCTTAGAAAAAGCTATCATAGCTTCTAATGGCGGTGCTTTGGTTTTGTGTTCAAGCTATGATCAGGTAGATAACTTGTATAACAAGCTACATAATCCTCTTGCAACAAGAAATATCTCGCTCTTGCGCCAAGTGAAAGGCTATTCTGTCACTTCAACAATTAAAGATTTTAGGGAAGATATTAATTCCGTGCTTATTGGCACTGAGGCTTTATGGCAAGGCATAGATGTTCCCGGCGAATCACTTCGCACGCTTTTTATAATTAAAATCCCGTATAAAATGCCTGGCATTCCCCTTATCGCAGCACGTAAAGAAGAAATAGACATAAAAGGAGGAAGTGGTTTCTCTCAATATTATGAACCTCTCGCCATACTAACTCTAAAGCAGGGATTTGGCAGGCTTATCAGAAAAGCGACAGACAAGGGCATAGTCATTTTTATGGATAGTAAAATATTAAGAAAACATGCGATTTTAAATTCGTTCCCGGATGGAGTTAAACCTGTGGGCGCAGATGAAAAAATTATTTTAGATGCGCTAGAAGAACAAAGTGCTATAATATGGCCGGTTCTGGATTATGCATAACAGCTTCTGCATTTACTCTAAGTATTTCAATCTTCTTTTTGTGAAAGCTGGCATTGTCCCTTCAAGAATATTTACTACTATTTTATTTATCTCCGGATTTTCTATGGCTCCGGTTTTATAAGTGAAGTAGTAGTCTTTTTGTTTATCGAGATTTACATGGATAATTTGTTCTGCATCTGCTCCGATAGCAAGATTAGGATTATGAGTTACAATTATTATTTGTCGTCGTTTTTTTGCAAATCTTATAAAGTGCGTAAGCACTCTAAAAACACTTTCATTATCAAGGTTATCTTCGGGCTGATCAATAATCAATGGCGTATCTTCCTTATCAATCATCAAATAAAAGACTAAAAGCAATACACCTTTTTCTCCTGGAGATAATTCGCTAAGTGTTTTATCATCTAGTTTTAACTCGTATTTAGGTTCCAGATAATCCAAAGAGAACACATATCTATAAAATCCTTCTAATTGATCAATCTGATCGGTAATTTCTCTATTTTTATCTTTTATATCTATTTCCTCTCTCTGGTCTTTGTCAAAACATTCGATAATGGTTTCCAATATTTCTTTAATCTCGGCATCTTTTAAAAGATCCCTTTCTGAAAATATTTTTAACAAATGTTTTTCACTATCAGCCTTTCCATAAAAAGTTCCTTTTTTATTTTTATTTACAAAATTCAAAAAATTCCCGACAAAATCTTTGCTCAACCTAAAGGACACATCTATATTCATCTTAAATTTATCCTTGAATTCCTTATCCTTACCCATCTCTTGATCAATGGACAATTTAAATTCTTTATACAGATCAATAATTTCTTCCTTTTCATTAAATACATCCAGAGACTTTCCAATAAGCTGCTTTCTCCTATCTGCAAGCAGCGTCGACAATGTTTCTTCTACAAACTTAATTTCAGCCTTATAATATTCCAGTGTTTCAGAAGTGCTTGTATCGCCTATTATTTGTTTTTTGACTTTTTCCCAATTCTCGATTTTTTCTTTATATTCCTCATACTCTTTTTCTTGTTCCGAAAGCTCCTCTTTAATTTTTTGTATTTGATTCTCTATTCCTGCCTTTCTAGACATCAGGCTATCTGTATTTTCTCCTGCCGTATCCAAACTAAGAACTTCTTCTATTTTTTCTATTTCTTGTATCTTTTCCTTAATTCTTTCAGCAACTTCCGATTCTGCAAAATCGGTTATGATAATTTTGTCAATATCAAGCCCGTATTTTAAAAATTTATTCTTGTTTTGTTTCTTATATTC
>Ga0224525_1000545_pt1 | contig 17173 bp, 15 predicted proteins | sample CFST100metaG_FD_179874 | JGI IMG/M metagenome (GOLD analysis project Ga0224525, IMG submission 179874) | Peat soil microbial communities from Stordalen Mire, Sweden - C.F.S.T100 | ecosystem: Environmental > Terrestrial > Soil > Wetlands > Peat | place: Sweden: Norrbotten County, Stordalen Mire...
GGCGGCCTGCTGATGATGACGTGGCCGCTCGTGGCCGTCGCCTCAGCGGGCGTCGCGGTTGGCCTTTTGCCGGTGCTGCCCGCCTCAGGCGGCTTCGAGGGCGACCTGATTCTGCTGCTGGGGCTGCTGGAAGTGCCTTCGATGTGCCTGATTGCCGCTGGTTTCTCCTCGCGCTCCATCTTCGGCGAAATCGGCTCGGCGCGCGAGGCCGTGCTCAGCGTCTCCTACAACGTGGTTTTTCTGCTGGCCATTCTTTCCATTGCGGCCTCGCAGCATACCTTCCGCCTGGATGCGCTGGCGCAATTGCCAGTTTCGCCGCTGCAAGTCGTGGGCGTTGTCGCGCTGCTGGTTTGCCTGCCCGCCAAGCTGCATCTGAATCCCTTCTCGCTGCCCAACGCGGAGCAGGAGATCTATGCCGGGCCGCTGACCGAGTATGCGGGGGCGGAGCTGGCCATGTGGGAGCTTTCGCACGGCCTCGAATGGGTGGCGGCGACTGGCCTGGTGGCCACGCTGATTGCGCCGCACGTCGCGGCCTGGTGGCTGGCCGCGTTTGTTTTCCTTGCGCTTTCCTTTGCTATTGTGCTGCTTTTGTCAGCGGTCTCGGCGGCCACGGCGCGCTTGCAAATTGATACAACGGTCCGCTTTTACTGGCAATGCACGCTCGTCTTCGCGGTTTTGGCTGTGGCCTCCGCGCTTTTCATGAGGTTTAGATCATGAGTCTATTCGCCATGCTGTGGAAGAACCTGTGGGGCGGATCGCGGACGCTGATCTATCCCGCGCGCCCCGCGGTGAGCGAGCACTACCGCGGGGTGGTGCTCTTCGAGCCTTCAAATTGTACCGGCTGCGCAATGTGCAAATTCCGCTGCACCTCGCGCGCCATCGAATTCACCGCTGGCAAGGGCGAGTACACTTGGAGCTACGATCCCGGCCGTTGCACCTTCTGCGGGCGCTGCGTGGAGGGCTGCAAGACGCACGCGCTGAGCCAGGAATCGGATTGCCCGCCCATCTACCTGAGCGCCGGCGAGTTGAAAAAGAGCTACACGCTCACCCGCAAACCGCCCGCTCCCAGACCAGCGGCGGCCGCATTGAAGCCCAAAGCAGGAGGCGCGCAATGACGCCACTCGATAGCATTCAAGAGAAACTGGGAATTACGGAACCATGGGTTGAAACAGGCGGCGCGAAGTGGCTCGTCCCCGGCGATAAAAGCGTGCGCGAAGTGGCGCAGGCGATGAACGAGGCTCATGCCCGCTTCATCACCATTACCGCCTATCAGCTCGCCGGCGACGAGGGCTTCCGCCTGGAATACCACTGGGACCTCGATGGCCAGTTGCTGGGGGTCGCCTTCCAGCTTGCCGCGAACTCCATTGAAAGTATCTTCGACATTTGCGAGGCCGCGGACTGGATTGAGCGTGAGATTCACGAGGGCTTTGGCCTTGATTTTCAGGGTCGCGCCTACGAGCCGTTGCAGTTGCGTCAGGGAGACACGCCCGGAGTGAACCTGCGCGAGGTGAAACAATGAGCTATAAAATTCCCATGGGGCCGTATCACCCCGGCCTCGAAGAACCCTACAAACTGGACATGATCTGCGACGGCGAAACCGTGCGGGACGTCAAGCTGCATATCGGGTTCAACTTCCGCGGCATCGAGCACCTGGCCGAAGGCCGCAACTACATTCAGGTCATCGCGCTGATGGAGCGGGTTTGCGGCATCTGCTCAAACGTCCACACCTTCAATTTGTGCCGGGCGATGGAGGAGCTGACCGGCCTGACGCCGCCTCCCCGCGCCGAGTACATTCGCGTGATCGTGGCGGAGCTGGAGCGGTTGCACTCGCACATTCTTTGGGCCGGCGTCGCGGCCAAGCTCATGGGCTTCAAAACCATGTTCATGACCTCCTTTGAGATCCGCGAAAAGATCATGGATGTGCTTGAGGCCATCAGCGGCAACCGCGTCAACTACGCCATGAACCGCATCGGCGGAGTCAATCGCGACATCGAGGATCCGCAGGCGATTCTGAAGATGGTCGAGGCGCTGGAGGCCGAGATGGCGCACACCGTCATCCCCATCTTCACCACCAGTTCCACGGCGCGTTCGCGCTGCGCGGGCGTCGGCGTGCTGACCAGGGAAAAAGCCATTTCCTGCGCGATTGTGGGGCCAGTGGCGCGTGCCTCCGGCCTGCCGCAGGATATGCGCCGCGCCGCGCCCTATGCGGCCTACGCCGAGTTGGATTTTGATGTGCCCGTGCAGACGGACGGCGACGTGCGCGCCCGCTTGCTGGTGCGCGCTCTCGAAATCATGGAGAGCTGCAAGATTATCCGCCAGGCGCTGGCCAAGCTGCCTCCGGGAGAAATCCACACCGAGGGCGAACGGTTTGCCTTCACCACCGGAACGGCCATCAAGCGCATCGAGGGGCCGCGCGGGGAAATTCTGTATAGCGTCTCCTGGAAACAGGGTTCCAAAAATCCCGCCAGGGTTCATGTGCGCACGCCGACCTTTGCCGTCATGCCGTCGATCCGCTGGATGATGCAGGGCGCGCGGCTGGCGGATGCTCCGCTGATCCAGGCCTCCATCGATCCCTGTTACTCCTGCACCGACCGGTAAGCGGAGTTAGCTGAGTTAGCGACGTTAGCGGTGTTAGCGGAGCTAGCGGTGTTAGTTTTCCGGCTTAGAAGTTTTTCAACTCCGCTAATACTAGAGCATTTTCCGAAATTGTGTAGACCGAAAATTCAGTGGTATCCCACCCATTTCCGCAAAAAGCGCAGAAATGGATGGGGCACAAAAGTCTACAGCAAAAGGAAAAATGCTCTAAGGAACCTCTGAATAAGTTGATGTTTTGAAGGGTACGGGCTTTAGCCCGTACATAAAACCCGCATAATCAACAGGGCTTTAGCCCCCGAGGGAATGCGGATTTTGAAAGGGCCACTTGTTCAGAGGTTCCCTAGGTCTCTGACAGGATAAAGAAGTACCTTGAGTTCGTGCTTTCCCACATCTCAAAATCGAGATGTGGGGCACCCAGCGATGGTACAAAATCAAACTGTAGTGCTAACTCCGCCGGACGCCCATTCTTTCGCGCATTCTTCTCTATCCCAGTGACGAAGGCCCATCGCTATGGACCCCGGTTTGCGCAAGGGTGGGTTGCGGGGATGCCTGCTTGCTGGAATACGCCTCTGAAACCCTGTAATCTGGGGAGGGGGAGAGACGCCTTGCAAAAATACCTGCTCATCGCCGCCGGTGGCGCTCTGGGGTCCGTTGCCCGGTACTGGGCCGGTTCCACGATCTCTGAACGCATGGGGACAAAGTTTCCCTACGGCACCCTCGTCATCAACATCACGGCCTGCATCCTCATCGGCTTCTCCCTGACCTATCTCGACCGGCGCGTGGGGCTGAGTCCGGCATGGCGCTTCTTCATCCCGGTTGGTTTCATCGGCGCATACAGCACTTTTTCCACCTATGAATGGGAGACGCTCTCCACCTTGCGCTCGGGAGCCTTTGCGCTGGCCGGAATCTATGCGGTTGGCAGCCTCATTCTGGGTCTGACGGCCGTCTGGTGCGGCGCGCTGCTGGCCGAGGCAATTTCTTAAGAACGTGTCACGCGAGCACGGCTTTTTGCGGTAGAATCCTGATGCTGTTGAGGGGAGACTGAATGTTGCAGCCCGGAAAAGCAGTCAAAGTCACCATTTACTTGAGCGACGGAGCCACGCATCACGGCGTTCCGCTCTACTCCAGCATTCTCGATTTTCTTTTCTTTCGCGGCGTGGCCGGCGCCACCGTCACCAAGGGCATTGCCGGATTCGGCGCCGATCACCACATGCACTCCGAGCAATTGGTGGACATCTCCGACCGGCTGCCCATCAAGATTGAATTCATCGATAGCCGCGAAAAGGTGGAAGAGATTCTGGGCAAACTGGAGGAACTGGCCGGCACCGGGCTGATTGAAATGCAAGAGACCACAATCGCCAAGCCTGCCCAGTTGTCGAAGCCGGTGAAGCCCCTTCTTCCCCCCCATCTCAAGATCGAAGACAAGGCGCAGATCATGCGCATCTTCGTCAGTGAGGAGGATCGTTGGAAATCGAAGCCGCTGCACGAGGCGCTGGTTGAGGCGCTACGCGCCAATGACATTGCCGGTGTCACCGTCTATCGCGGCATCCTCGGCTTTGGCGCGCACCGCCGCGTTCACAAGGACAAGCCACTCGTCAGCTCGCGCCACGGCTCCATCATGCTCTCGGTCATCGACAGCGCCGAAAAGCTGCGCGCGTTTCTGCCCATCGTCGATCAGATGGTTGAAGAGGGGCTGGTGGTTTTCTCTGACGTGGACGTCGTCAAGTACGCTTATCGCGCGCTCGATATGAAACAGCAAGAGACGCCTTCCGCGAGCGCTCCCGTGGAGGCGCGCCCATGAAAGAAGAATTCACCGGACGGATGCTGCGCGTTCACTTTGGCGAGGACGACCGCTGGCAGGGCAAGCCTCTGCATGAAGCCATTCTGGCCAAGTGCGAGGAGTTGGGAATCTTGGAGGCCGTCGTCTTTCGCGGCATTGAGGGCTACGGTTCAGCCAGCCGCATTCGCCATGTCAGCCATTGGCCGTACAGCAAGGACGCGCCCATCCAGATGACTATTATTGGCGCCGAAGAGCAGATCGCCAAGCTGACGCCCTATCTCGACGAACTGGTCGAGGAGGGGTTGGTCGCCGCCTCCACCGTCGAGGTGGTGCGCTACTCGCGGGCGCCGGAGCGGAGTTAGCTGGGCTAGGTCTCTGACCGGATGAAGAAGCTTCATTGAGTTATTGGTTTCCCACATCTCAAAATCGAGATGTGGGGCACCCAGCACAGGTACAAAATCAAGCGGTCAGAGATCTAACCCCGCTCACTTCTCGGACGTGAACGGGGAAGCCGGCAGCCCATCGCCGTTGAACAAATTGCACAGCGGGCTGTTGGCCCAGCCGTAGCGCACGGTCGCCGGCTCGGCCACAGATGCGCTCGTAACCACGACGGTCGCGCCCTCAATCGTGGCCGTGGCGGGCAAGAACTTTCCATCCTTGCCCGCAACCTCGAAGCCCGTCAAAGCGCCGCCTTTTGCCGTCAGTCCTTTGGCGTGATCGAACCAGAGGCGAATCGCGTCGCCCTCCGGCGTTGCCTGACGGAAGAGCGGGCCGGAGTACTCGATGGCCTCGCCATAGCTGAGGGCGCGCGCGGCGCGGGCCAGCCGCAAGCCCACATCCACCTTGTCAGTGGGATGCACGTTGTCGGGGTTGCCGATGTCGATGGTCACGGCCATGGCCGTGTTGCGCAGCTCCAGCGTCTTCAATTGGCCGTCGCGAATTGGAGCCCAATCCTCGATGGGGGTCGATTTGAAGTTGGCGATTTGTACGTAAAGAAACGGAAAGTCGCCCTCGCCCCACTGGCTGCGCCAGTCCTCGATGAGCGTGCGGAAGAGGCGGTGATAGAGCGCCGGCTCTCTTTCGATGATGCTGTTGCTTTCGCCCTGATACCAGATCACTCCGCGAATGGGCAGCGGCGTCAACGGCGCAATCATGCCGTTCCAGAGCAGGCTTGGCGCCCACATATTCAATTGCGGATGCCAGGGAAATTCCGGCTCCGGCTTGCCCTGCGCCTTGGCCGCGTTGATCTGCTTCTCGCGGTCCTTGTCTTCAAGCAGCGCTGCGGCCTCGCGGTCGGTCATGCGGCCCCGCGAAACAAAAGCGGGCGCAAGCGATGCGTCCTCGCCCAAAGCCCGCAGCCGCGTCCATGATTCGACCATCGTCCCGCCCAAGGTCGAGTCGATGATCCCCACAGGCACCTTTTCCCGCTGCTCGATCGCGCGCGCAAAGTACCAGGCCACGGCCGAGAAATCATGGGCGCTTTCCGGCGATGAAGCGGCCCAGCCTGTGGTCTGGATGTCGTCCTGCGCATACTCGGCGGCGTTGCGCTCGACCATGAGCAAACGGATGCGCGGGTTGGCCGCATGGGGCAAATCCGCGGCGGCCGTGGCGGCCTGGTACATCCGGAACTCCATGTTTGATTGCCCTGAAGCCAGCCAGACGTCGCCCACCAGTACATCGTCGAGCGTGATGGTCTGGGCCGCGAGCGCGCCCTGTATGGTGATTTGGAACGGTCCGCCAGCCTCGCCGGGCTTCAGATAGACGCTCCACCGGCCCAGTTCACTGGCTTTGGCTGTGCGCGTCTCGCCGCGGAAACTCACGCTGACCGCTTCGCCGGGCGCTGCCATTCCCCAAATGTGTACCGGCAGATCACGCTCGACCACCATGTGGCTGGACAGAATTTTGGGCAGCGTGATGATTTGCGCGCACAGGGTTGAGCAGGGCAGCAGTACCAGCAGGAGCAGATTTCGCAGTTTCAACAGACGCCTCGCAGAAGTCAGAATGCCCGAAGGCGGTTTCCGCTCCATTGCGGCGGTGGTCTCCGGAAAGGGAACTCCACCAGATTAGAGCATTTCTCCTGTTCGTGTGGAGTCTTTGAAGTCGTGCAAGGTGGCTTTTTCTTGAGGAAAAAGCCACTTAGGATCCGTGGTTTCCCTCTATAGCAACAGGAGAAAGGCTCTAACGATTTCGCGCAGCGCCTTGCAAATTCCCTATCCAGAATGAATTTAACCGAAACTTTTCTTGCTGGTTTGTGTCAAAAGTGGAAGAAGATTTTCCGGTTTGTACGATTCTCCGGTTCTACGCACAAGGCTGTTCAAGTTGCATCATTCCGAACAGGGCGTTTCCCCAAGAGGTGAAACACTGGAAAGGGAAGTCAAAGAACCTGGCAATGGAGATTGGGCTCTCTGGAGGCGAAAACTCCGCATTCCTACAGTTGCTCTCGTCTTCGTGGCATTGGCCTTTTTCGCCGCTCCAGCAAACGCGCAGGCAGCTCTGCTGATGGAGGAGCCTTACGGCTTCTTCGGCTCTGTCAATCCGACGGGGCACAATGCCGTCTATTTTGAGCGCATCTGCGCCGAAACTCCGACTCATCTGCGCCGCTGCCACGCTGGCGAACTGGGTGCGGTCATCTCCCGCTATCAGGGAATCGACGGGTACGACTGGGTGGCGATTCCGCTGGTTCCGTATCTCTATGCGGTCGAGAAAGCTGCCGAGGTTCCCGCGCATGTAGACCGCGAAACCGTCAAACATCTGCGCGGCCACTATCGTGAAGCTCATCTGCTCGTCCTGGGTGCAAATCTGCGACCCGGTAATCTGGTGCATGGCGGCTGGACGCAACTGGTGGGGCTTTCCTACGAGCGGCGTATCTACGCCTTCCGCTTTGAAACCACCGAAGCGCAGGATGACGTTTTCATGGCGCGCATGAACGATGGGAAAAATCGCGCGCACTTCAATCTTCTGTTCAGCAATTGCTCGGACTTTGCGCGTTTTACACTCAATTTTTACTTTCCTCGAACCTTCCGGCGCAGTTTTTTCCCGGATGCGGGCATGACCACTCCCAAGCAAATTGCTTACAAGCTGGAGCGCTATGCGCGCAAACATCCTGAGATTCAACTGACGATCCTGGAGATTCCGCAGATTCCCGGCTATCGCCGCCTGAGCCGCTCCAACAAAAGCGTCGCCGAGTCGCTGGTTACTACCGTTTACGCCATTCCCATCGCGGTGCTGAATCCGTATCTTGCCGGGGGATTATTTGTGGATTATTTTGTGCGCGGCCGCTATCATCTCATCCCAAAAAAGCCGCAATTGCTCGCGCCGGACAATCTATCCGCATTGACAAATTCAACCAGCGCCGCCGAAAATTTATTGGACGCTGGTAATCAGGCTACCAGCGCCGCCGAAGGCGTCTCCGCGGCATCAGCCGCAGCCGCCAATTCCCGCCTGTCCGAAATGAAGTTTGCGCATGAGTAACTCTGTTCCGCAAAATTTCAAGAACCACACGCGGTTCGATCCGCCGTTTCACGTGGTGCTGCTCACTGTTCTGGTTGCCAACCTGATCTTCGCCGTCTTCCATCTGATCCGCCATTGGCATGACGCCCCCATCGCTTCGGCCTGGTTCCTGGCGCTTTCGCTGGCGGTCTTCATCCCCTACGCGAAGCTGCGCCTCTACCCGCTCAAGGTGCAGGATCGCGTCATCCGGCTGGAGGAGCGGCTGCGCCTGGAAGCGCTGGCGCCAGCCGAATGGCGGCCGCAGATTCAGAAGCTCACCGAGGAACAGTTGATTGCCCTGCGCTTTGCCTCGGATGACGAGGTGGTGGGGCTGGCTCATCTGGCCATCGAGGAAAAACTGAGTAACAGGCAGATCAAGGAACGCATCCAGACTTGGCGCCCGGACAACTGGCGGGTCTGAAGCCGAAGCTATAAGGCCTTTTTCTGCGCGGTCACATACTCGCGCAAGGCCGCATTGATGCGGCTCTGATAGCGCCTCCCGGTCGAGCGGAAGAACGCGATCAGATCGGCATCGAGACGCAAGGTGATTTGCTGCTTGTTTTCCGCCGGGACCAGCTCCGAGACGCGCCGCCAGCCCGTGCTGGGCTGCGGGGGAATGTCGCTGAAATCAATGGCCGAGTCTGGCATCTCCTTCAGCTCATCCCACGCCTGCCGCTCTTCCGTAGTCAGAGCAGGGGGCTTGTCGGGATCAAGCCGGTAAGTTACCAGTCCAGTAGCTTCTCTGTTCATTGCGGGTTGCCCTTCGTGCGGAGATCAAGCGAGTCCGTCGTCCGCGTTGTGTAAAGACCACAAAAAGAATTGTTTGCTCGACGCGCCCGATCACGGTCCACCGCTCCTCACCGTAATAGCCGGAAGCGTCCACACGTTCAAGCCTGTTGGAATCCTTGAAGACTTCGCAAGCCATCAGAAACGGAACCTTATGCTTGCGCAGATTGGCTTGAGCCTTCGCTGGATCCCATTCAAACTCCACGCGATAAGAATACCACAAATGTAGCTATATATGTGGTTACAGACCCTTCTTTGTATTCAAAAGGGGAATGGCGTTCAGCTCCAGCAATTGCCGGGGTGACAGATTTGAAATATCGATCATGGTCATTCTTCTTCAGCCTCAAGCGTACAGCTTCTGATGCCATATCCAGGCGGTGCGGACGATGTCGTCTAGCTGGGTGTAGCGCGGCTTCCAGCCGAGTTCGCGAATGGCCTTCTCGCTGCTGGCCACCAGGACGGCGGGGTCGCCGGGGCGGCGGGGGCAGATTTCCGCCGGGATGGGATGGCCGGTGACGCGGCGCGCTGATTCGATCACTTCGCGCACGCTGAAGCCCTTCCCGTTGCCCAGATTGAAGATCAGGCGCTCGTTGGCGGCGGCGTCTGTTTCCAGCGCCTTGAGCGCCAGCAGATGCGCATCGGCCAGATCGGAGACGTGAATGTAGTCGCGGATGCAGGTGCCGTCCGGGGTGGGATAGTCGCCGCCGAAGATTTTGATTGATTTGCGGCGGCCGAGGGCGACGTCGAGCACGAGGGGAATCAGGTGGGATTCGGGCTGGTGGGCTTCGCCGCGGGTAATGCCGCTCACGCCCTCACGCGCGCCAGCCACATTGAAGTAGCGCAAAGAGGCGGAACGCAGGCCGTGAATGCGGTGCAGCCAGTCCAGCATATGCTCGACCAGCAATTTGGATTCGCCATAGGCGTTGGTCGGAAGCAGGTGCGCATCCTCCTTGATTGGAATCACTTCCGGCTCTCCATAGACGGCGGCCGTGGAGGAAAAAACCAGCCGACGGGGACCCTCGGCCAGGATGGCCTCCAGCAGCGAGAGCGTCGAGGCGGTGTTGTTGCGGAAAAACTGCTCCGGATGGATCATGGACTCGCCGGCCTCGATGAGCGCGGCAAAGTGGAGAACGGCATCAAAGGGTTTTCCTTCACGCTTGGCCGAAGAAAAGATGTTCTCAAGAACCGCCCGGTCTGCCACTTCTCCCCGGATGAACTCCACGCCGACAGGCAGCAGATCGCGCCGGCCATGGCTCAGGTTGTCAAAAATGACGGCCTGATGCCCATGATCCGCCAGTAGTTCCGCAACGGTTCCACCGATGTACCCCGCTCCGCCAGTAACTAGTATCTTCAAATAGTTTTCCTTTATGAATCGATGAACATTTCCTAGAGTCAAATATACGGTACGGGCAGGGTAGTTTGCAGTTAGTCGCCTTAAGACTGTCAAGGGACGGCGTGCTATTGGTAGTTTTTCCGAGTCTCTGACCGCATCCTCTCACGCCTGGAGTTTGTGCTTTCCTGGGTTTCAAAATCGGGATTTTCATCTCACAAGCTCAGACTAGTCCCTAGTCCCTTTACCCAGAGAGCACAAACCGCTCCGCTGGGGATCCAAGTCCATGTGAATCAATGACTTGGAAAATCAAATTTGGCACAACTTTACGCGGTCAGAGAGCTAGTATGAATCGAGTTTTCTCTCTTCCTTCCATTGAACATGCGAACGGACGGTCTGTTCCCGACTGGAGAGTTGGAAGCGGAGGGGAGCTGTCTTTCCTGTTTTGGTCCCGCGGAGTACCACAAATAGAAAGTAGATTAAGATTGGGTTGCGATGGCAGGCGAGGGTTCATTTTTTTGCCAGGTGGAAGTATATTTAAGGTGTTATACACAACAACTTGCGCGGCAGGTTGGAATTCTTGGAGCGAGAATGCGCCGGGATTTCCCGTTCCAGCCGGCCTTAGCGCCACAGAAATGAAACAGCCTCACCCCAACGGCCGCGAGAGAGGGCTGAAATGATGTCAGAGAACCCTTACCAAGGACCGGCTACTCTCGGATTGCTTCCCGAGCCCGAGCGTAGTACCGGGTCATTTATTACCAGTGCGGTGATTAATGGCCTGATTCTGTTTCTGGTTCTTTACATTGGAGCGACAGCCCGTAGGGCAATTGATCAGCACAGGTATGAAGAGACGATGCTGGTTCTGCCCGCCAAACAGCTTCCTCCTCCGCCCAAGGAGAAACTTACCCCTCCTCCCCCGATGGCGAAGCTGCCAGATGTTCCTGAAATCAAGCTGGAAGCTCCGAAAATAAGCATTCCCAAGCCGGAGCCGAAGCCGGTTCAGATGGAAGCCAAGCTGGCCCTGCCGGCCATCAAAGAGGCCAGGCCGCAGGTTATTCTGGCGCAGCAGCCCAAGGCTGCACTGTCTGGCGCGGCCATGCCGGCGCAAAACAATAACACCAAGTTTTCCACAAAGCCCGTGCACTTTGGCGATACCTTCGGCGTCAAGCCGAATCCGAATGCCAGGGGGGCGGCTACCGTGGCTGCCATTGGCAACCCCTATGGCGGTTCGCAGGGGCCGGCCATTGCGCCCCACGGAAAAGTGGGATCGACAGGTTTTGGCAATGGAACTAGAATTGGCTCCAGTTCCGGAATGGTTGGCAGAGTAGCCTCGGCGAGGGTTCCAGGCGCCGCGGCGAATGCCGCCCCATCGGGAAACAGGAGCCGGGTGGCCTCGGCAGGCATTCCTGCCGCTCCCACGGCGGTGGCGGCTGCTCCCAGGGTGGTTGCCGGAGGCGTTTCCACCAACCTGGAAATTATCTCCAAGCCGCAGCCCCAGTACACGCATGAAGCCAAACAGCTTCGGGTGCAGGGCGAGGTGGTCCTACGGGTTACATTTAAGGCAAACGGCCAAGCCGTCGTGCAGAACATTGTGCATGGCTTGGGGCATGGTTTGGATGAGGAAGCGCGGCGTGTCGCGCAACAGATTCGCTTTCGACCCGTTACGCGGAATGGACGGGCCGTGGACACGACAACCAACATTACGATTACGTTTCAGTTGGCGTAACATCGGGGTTGCACACAAGAGGAACGGCTGGTGTTATAGCGAAACCTGAGCAGGCGTATCCCGATGCACGCCTGCCAAGTGGCTTTTTCCTAAAGAAAAAGCTACCCTGAAGACTCATAAGAACGGTATGTTTATTTTGGTTTCGCTCTAGCCGCAAGAAGACTTGCAAGTCATCAGTTTAGGAGTTTGACATGACGTTTCGGAAGATATCCCTGACCTTCCTGCTCATCGCACTCTGTGTGTCCAGCGCGTACGCAAACAAGAAGCAGCCGAAGTATTCGCAGGCACGCCCGCTCACGCCGGAGCAGACGGCGCTGGTCGAGAAGGCCATCGGCCGCGAAAAGGTGTTGATCAAGAGCATTCAGCAGCGCACGCCCTTGGTGGAGACCTATATTCAAAACACCAAACCGGACGTCAAGCTTTATCAGGTGCCGGTCTCGGATGAGTATATGCTCAGCCGCGTCGATTTCGGCAAGGGGTTCTTTGACCAGACCTACCAGCCGCGGAGCCAAAAAAGTGGTCACGGCTTCTTCAAGGGGTCGCTGGCCTCCATCGCCGGGTTGAGCAAGGCCTTGAAGCTGGATACGCATTTTACCAACAGCCCGCTGGGGTTCACGGAGATGATGTTCCTCGATCCCCACAGCTTTGATTCACAACACTATGTCTTCAGCTATGTGCGGCGGGAGTTCCTTGGCTCGGTGCGCACCTGGGTCTACGATGTGCATCCGAAGGTGAATGGGATGGGACGGTTCTTCGGGCGCATCTGGATCGAAGACCAGGACGGTAATATCGTACGGTTCAATGGCACCTACACCGGTCCCCATTCCGAAGATGACTCGCGCTACTTTTACCACTTCGACAGTTGGCGGATTAACGTGCAGCCGGGAATATGGCTGCCTGTGGCTGTCTACGTCGAAGAGACCCAGCGCGTCCAAGACGATAAGAAATCGACGGGCCTGAGGGCCCAGACGCACTTCTGGGGCTACTCGCTCAAGCTGCCGACGCAGGAGAGCGAGAACGTGAGCGTGAAGGTGGACGACGCGGTCGACAAGAGCGACGACTCGCAGGATGTGGGGCCGTTGCAGGCTTCGCGCGCCTGGGTCACGCAGGCGGAGAACAACGTGATCGACCGTCTGGTCGAGGCTGGCCTGGTGGCACCGCTGACCCCTGGCGGCTATGAAAACACGGTGCTGGACCAGATTGTCATCAACCTGCAAGTGCCCAACAATCTGGCTTTCACCGATCAGGTGCATACCCGCATTCTGCTTTCGACCACCATTGAAGCCACCACGGTCGGTAATACCATTCTGATCAGCAAGGGGCTTATCGACACGCTTCCCAGTGAGGAAGCGATTGCCTCGGTCGTGTCCATGGAACTGGCCCACATCGCGATGGGCCACCACATCGATACGCGCTACGCCTTCAACGACCGGATGCTCTTCCCCGACGAGGCGACCTTCAAGCGCATCGACATGTACCACTCGGACCACGACAATGCGGAAGCCGCCAAGCGGGCCATGGAGTATCTCCAGAATTCCATGTACAAAGACAAGCTCCCCTCGGCGGGCCTCTACTATGCGCAGTTGGTTGACCGGGAAAAGGCGCTGAAGGCGCTGAATACGCCCAAGCTCGGCGATTCTCTGCTGAAGGCCGACGGAACCCCTTGGATGGCCGATTTGGCGAAGGGGGCGACCAAGTTGAACTGGGACGACCTTACGCAGCGTCCGGCTCTGCCCCTCGGCAGCTGGCTCAAGACCGATCCCTGGGACGACCGGGTACATCAACTCAACGCCAAAATTTACGCTTACCTGAATCCCCGCGACAAGATGCCGCTGGAATTGACGCCGGTCTTCTACAAGTTGCAGCGCTATGATGAGTCCAAGCTGGTTCCATCGGCTTCGCCCGCACCCCCTGCAGCGGCTCCGGCGGATGCTACGCCGCCAGCCTCTGACGAGGATACTCAGCAGACTTCGGGCGTCTCGAATCCGCCAGAGAAGTAGCGCCTTTCAAGAAATATTCCCGGAATACGCCGCCTATCGCGGCGTATTCCAGTATGGGAATTTCAAACTGTCCGATGGAAATTGTTCTCGCAACGGCGAGTATTGTGCGTATAGAATTTGGCTACAGACTATGAAACGATTTGGTATCTTCCTTTGCTCGGTTTTGTTTGCGGACATAGCTGTTTGTGCTTGTGCGCAAGTGGCTTCCTCGGCCACGAATCGTCAGCTTTCGATTACAGCAGGTGGCATGGCTTCCATCTTCCAGCCGGATTATGTGGCGGGGCATTGGGCTTGTACGACGCCTACAGATGAATACTGCTGGCACCCTGTTGCGGGATCCAGCAATCAGCCGCTCTTCGGCGTGGGTGCCTATGTCGATGTGAAGTTCAATCGCTGGGCGCAGATTGAGGCCGAAGGCCGCTGGCTGCGCTTTAACCAGGACGGCAATGTCCACCAGGACAATTATCTGATTGGTCCCAGGGTTTCGGTCTATCATTTCAGGCGCGCAAATGTATATGCCAAAACGCTGGTGGGCTTTTCGCAAATGACCTTCGACTCCAGCAATCACGGCAGGTTTACCACCCTTGCCTTTGGCGGTGGCATGGACGTGAAACTGACCAAGCGAGTCAGCTTCCGCGCGGCCGATTTCGAGTACCAGTACTGGCCGACCTGGGACAATTCCACCCTGTCGCCTTACGGCGCCAGCATGGGGGTGAGTTACAAAATCTTCTGAAGGATCGCGGGAACAATTCGGCAGACACACAGGAAGGGCCACTCCGTATGGAGTGGCCCTTCCTGTGTGTCTGCCGAATCAAAGAATCGCTCTTGCGGCGAAGCCGCGTTTGCCCCACCGCAGGTGGCTATGCCGGAGAAGGCGAACCCTCGGGATAGTTCGGCCCGCCGTGGGCCTCCGGCTTGAGAATCTGTTGCACGTCGCCGCCGCCGGTGTCCGAGGGGGTGGCCAAATTCGAGCGGACCGCGGGCAGTTCCTTGCCTTCGATCAGCATCTTTACCTCTTCGGCGTCAATGGTTTCGCGCTCCAGAAGGGCCGCTGCGATGCGGTGCATGGCTTCGGCATTCGATTCGACGATGGTATGAGCGGATTGGTATGCCTCGTCGATCAGGCGGCGTACCTCTAAGTCGATCTGCCGCGCCGTCTCCTCGCTGAAGTCGCGATGCTGGGCGATCTCCCGCCCAAGGAATATCTGCTCCTCTTTCTTGCCGAAGGTGAGCGGACCAAGGCGGCTCATGCCGTACTCGCAGACCATGCGCCGGGCCAGATCCGTGGCGCTCTCTATGTCACTGCCCGCGCCGGTCGACATCTGGTTGAGGAAGATCTCCTCGGAGACGCGGCCGCCGTAGGCGATGGCCAGATTAGCCTCAAGGTATTCCCGCGTGTAATTGTGCCGGTCGCCGGGCAGGAAGATGGTGACGCCCAAAGCCATGCCGCGGGGAATAATGGTGACCTTGTGAATGGGATCGGAATGCTCGTGCATCAGCGAGACCAGCGCGTGGCCGGCCTCGTGATAGGCGGTAACCCGCTTCTCTTCGTCGGTCAGCAGCATGGATTTGCGCTCGGCGCCCATGAGCACCTTGTCCTTGGCCACCTCGAAGTCGTACATGGTGACCTGCTTGCGGTTCATGCGCGCGGCGCTCAGCGCGGCCTCGTTTACCATGTTGGCCAAGTCGGCGCCACTAAAGCCCGGTGTTCCGCGAGCCAGGACATTGAGGTTGGTGTCGTCAGAAACCGGGACCTTCTTTACGTGTACGGCGAGAATTTCCTCGCGGCCACGCACGTCAGGCAGTCCGACCACCACGCGGCGGTCAAAACGGCCGGGGCGCAGCAGCGCCGGATCGAGCACATCGGGGCGGTTGGTGGCGGCCACCAGAATCACGCCGTCGTTCGACTCAAAGCCATCCATCTCGACCAGCAACTGGTTAAGGGTCTGCTCGCGCTCGTCGTGTCCGCCGCCCAGGCCGGCTCCGCGATGGCGGCCCACGGCGTCAATCTCATCGATGAAGATGATGCAGGGCGCGTTCTTCTTGCCCTGCTCGAAGAGGTCGCGGACGCGGCTGGCGCCCACGCCGACGAACATCTCCACGAAATCCGAGCCGGAAATGGAGAAGAACGGCACATTCGCCTCGCCGGCCACAGCCCGGGCCAGCAGCGTTTTGCCTGTTCCCGGAGGGCCAACCAGCAGCACGCCCTTGGGAATGCGTCCGCCCAGCTTCTGAAACTTTGCCGGCTCACGCAGATATTCGATGATCTCCTTCAGTTCTTCCTTGGCCTCGTCGACGCCGGCCACGTCCTTGAAGGTGATCTTCTTCTGCTGCATCGAGAGCAGACGAGCCTTGCTTTTGCCGAAGGACATCGCCTTGTTTCCGCCCGACTGCATCTGCCGCAGCATGAAGAACCAGATCAGGCCCAGCAGAACGAACGGACCCACGTTGAACAGAATGGGCAGCAACATGCTGTTCTGCTGCTCTTTTTTGGAAAAGTGGGCATCGGAGCCGAGGAACGCCGTTTCAAGAGCCTCGTAGTGATCTCCGACATGGGTGTGAAATTGTTCCTTGGGCGAGGCCTTCAAATGGCCGTGCAGGTCGGTGCCCTGAACTTCGGCATCGAGCACTTGCCCCTGTTTCGCGGCGTTGACCAGGTCGGAGTAGGAAATCTCTCTGTCTTTGCCCACGCTCGCGCTCTTCGACACCATGCCCCATAGAAGCATCAGGCCGGCAAGGATACAAATCCAGAATACGAGCGTTCTGACGGTCGAATTCACCAGGATTCCTCTCTTCCGGTGTTCAAGAAGCCGTGCTAAAAGGCTTCCGCACCAAATCCACTACTCGTTAGACGCCGGTGCATTCCACGAAGTTACGGAAAATACACCGCATTTTAACGGCTAAAACACCCATTCTCCCGCTGGGAGAGCAATCAAAGCAATTTTACTCTCAAGGAAGGGAAAGTCCTAGCAATCCAGACGCCGGACCGGTAGCGGAGGGTCAACGATTCACGGAAGCGGGTGAAGCTCCGGCAGCGCCGTCATCCAGATCGGTTGCCACAATGCGGATTCCCGCCGTTGGTTCCAGTTCGACGCCCCTCATCCAGACAATGCGGCCATCCAGTTCGAGAACCGGCCACAGCACCCGCCTTGATCCTGTAGCCCTCAGGCGCTCAAGCACTTCCTTTGCCTTGCGCGGTCCAGAGGAGTAGCGCAGCAGGACGCGATCGCCCGGTTTCCAGTTGCGCAGTGTGGCTTTTCCAGGCGCCACGGGCGCGGCGCTCTCGATGCGGAGCCTTAGCCCGAAGGCCGTGGCCGTTACCTCACCGGGAACGGCCACGCTGTACTCCGGGGTCGCCTCTGGCCGAGTTTTGCCGATGGCCACAGACAGCCGCAGCTCCCGCTGTGTTCGCTCGGCGGAAAGTCCCTCGGCCAAGCGGAGCTTCTGGCTGGCGTGGCCGTTCCCGG
>Ga0224525_1000547_pt1 | contig 17146 bp, 18 predicted proteins | sample CFST100metaG_FD_179874 | JGI IMG/M metagenome (GOLD analysis project Ga0224525, IMG submission 179874) | Peat soil microbial communities from Stordalen Mire, Sweden - C.F.S.T100 | ecosystem: Environmental > Terrestrial > Soil > Wetlands > Peat | place: Sweden: Norrbotten County, Stordalen Mire...
ATACTATGAATCAAAAACATATTTTATACGGCTTATCTATGTTAATGCTAGCGTCTCTTGTAGCTTTATGTACAGTAACAATAATAAAAAATCCTAATAAATTACAACCAGCTGGATTATTAAATTCAATTGAAAATATATTTAAGGGTGATAGTTCAAAAAGCAAAACTGCAGAAAGAATCGGTTCTGGCAAAGTTGTATCAATTAATGGAGACACTATTACTGTTATGGGTTCTATAACAACAACTTATAAAATAAATGTATCTGATGCTAAATTAACTAAAAACTCTGGAAGTGACGCTAAAGATATTTCTGCTTCCGATATTAAGGCAGGCGATATAATTAGAATTTCTGGAACAATTGCTGATAATCCTGTATCTGTGGCTTCGGTTGTTGATAGTGGAGCAGCAACAATGAATCCTTTTTCACTTAATGGTTTGGGTAATTTAGCGAATATACATCCGGCATCTAGCACTTCTAGCAATAATAATCCTTCTTCTTCTTCACTTAAAAGTATGTCAGATTTTAATAATATTTTAAAAAGCATTAAAACAAAGTAATATTATATAAACAGCTCCATAAGGGGCTGTTTTTTTGTAAATTATGCACATTTTGGGGCTTGCTTTGCTCTTGTAATAGGAGTATAATTATATAATATAATTCAATTAAATATGAGTAAAAATATTGTAATAAATGACCCTAATGAGGGTATTTTAATTAAAGAGTTAGAGCAGAGAACTGATATTAAGGCAGAGAGAATAAAGAGGATGTTGAAGCTTCCCGATCTAACAAAAAAAGAAAATTCTCCTGTTAAAATTTTAGTAGATCAAATATTAAAATTACCAAGATTCTCTGATTTTGGTTTGGTTGATTTTCCAAGAGTGGTTACAGTGCAAGATAATTTTGATTTGTTAAATACTCCAAAAGATCATCCTAGTAGAAAGGAAACAGATACATATTATCTTACAGATAAAGATATTTTAAGAACACAGACTACAACTATGTGGCCATTTTGTTTGCGCGATAAAGATATATTAAAAACATTAGAAGATAAAGGAGAATTTGGGGCGTTATCAACTGGGATAGTTTTTCGTAAAGATGAAATTGATAGAAATCATTTTCCAGCTTTCCACCAAATTGATGGATTGTATATTTGTAAAAAAGATAAAAAAGTTATAACTCAAAAAGATTTAGAAGCGGTTGAAATTGATATTGCAAAAAGTATTTTTGGCCAAGAGGTTGAGTATAAATTTTTGGTAGACTCTTTTCCTTTTACAGATCCTTCTGTAGAAATGGATATCAAATTTAATAACGATTGGCTTGAAGTTGTAGGCTCTGGTTTGGTACACACAGAAGTTTTGAAAAATTTTGGTTTAGACCCAGAAGTTTATAATGGATGGGCATTTGGTTTTGGTATAGATAGGTTAGCTATGATAAAAATGGGAATTACAGATATAAGAATTTTATGGTCTGATGACGAAAGAATTACAAGCCAGTTTAAAGATATAAATAGTAAATATAAAGAAGTAAGCAAATATCCAGAGACATCAAGAGATATTTCTTTTATAATTGATAAAAGTGTAAACTTAAATAATTATTATGAAATTGTTAGAGACTTTGCCGAAAATTTAATTGAAGAAGTAAAGCTGGTTGACGAATTTGAAAACGATGAAAAATTTGGCAAAGATAAAAAAAGTTATACTTTTAGAATTACTTATTGTTCGCCAGAAAGAACTTTGACTTCAGAAGAAGTAAACGCAATTCAAGAAAAAATTCGTGATAAAACAAAAACAGATTTAAATGCAGTTCTAAGATAATAGAAATTTTAAATTATTAATTATGAAATTAAATATAAAAGAAACCGAAGAAAAGCCAATTAAAAAAGAAATAAAATCAGCAGTAAAATCTGTGAAAAAAGAGAAAATGGTTAAAGAAGAGAAGATAGAAAAAAATAAGGATAGAAAAACAGAAGTTGTTAATGAATCGGCTAAGCCGGCTTTTGTTGCAGAGGCTAAAAAAAGTAGAAAAGAAGGTGAGTATGGAGCAAAAGATATTCAGGTTTTGAAAGGATTAGAACCTGTTAGATTAAGACCTGGAATGTATATTGGTTCTACTGGAGTTGATGGATTGCACCATTTGATTTGGGAAGTAGTTGATAATTGTTTAGACGAAGCAATGGCTGGATATGCAAAAAATATTGAAGTTACTTTATTGCCAAACAGCAGGGTTAGAGTTTCTGATGATGGCAGGGGAATACCTGTAGAAAAGCACCCAGATACTGGAAAATCAACTTTGGAAACTGTTTTAACAACTTTGCACGCCGGAGGTAAATTTGGAGGAGAAGCTTATAAAGTTTCAGGAGGTTTGCATGGAGTTGGTATTTCGGTTGTTTGTGCGCTTTCAACATGGATGCAATCTGAAGTTCATAGAGATGGAGGAATTTATCAACAAGAATATGCAAGAGGCGTGCCTAAGGCCAATGTGAAGAAGGTTGGTGATGCAAAAGATACTGGCACTATTCAAACTTTTGAATATGATCCAACAATTTTTATTGGAGATTTAAAATATAATCCAAAAACTATTTTAAACCATTTAAGACAACAGGCTTATTTAACAAAAGGAGTTAAGATTGCATTTAAAGATGAAAGAAAAAAAGGAGAAGAAGATAGCTATGCATTTTATTTTGAAGGTGGAGTTGGTTCTTATGTAAAATATTTAGTTGAAGGCAATACTCCAAGGCATCCAAATGTTTTTTCTATATCTGCAGAAAAAGATGGAGTTGCTGTTGAGGCAGCTTTTCAATATACGCAAGAAATGGAATGCACCGAAGAATCTTTTGCAAACAATATTTATACAGTTGAAGGGGGAACTCACGTTTCTGGATTTAGAACAGCCTTAACAAGATCTTTAAATGATTATGCAAGACGAGAAGGATTTTTAAAAGAAAAAGATGAAAATTTTACAGGAGATGATGTGCGTGAAGGATTAACAGCGGTTGTTTCTGTAAAAATTAGAACCCCGCAATTTGAAGGTCAGACAAAAGCAAAATTGGGAAATCCAGAAGCCAAGCCAGCAGTTGAAGCTGCTACTTCGGAGGGTTTATCTGATTATTTAGAAAGAAATCCAAGTGACGCCAAAGCAATTGTTGAAAATTGTTTATTGGCAACCAAAGCAAGATTGGCCGCTAAAGCAGCAAGACAAACTGTTTTAAGAAAAGGAGCTTTAGAAGGATTAGCTTTGCCAGGAAAATTGGCAGATTGTCTTTCCAGAAAGCCAGAAGAATCTGAAATATATATTGTTGAGGGAGATTCTGCCGGCGGTTCTTCAAAACAAGCCAGAGATAGAAGATTTCAGGCTATTTTGCCTTTGAGAGGAAAAATTTTGAATGTGGAAAGAGCAAGATTAGATAAAATGTTGGCCTCAAAAGAAATTAAAGCTTTGATTATTGCCATGGGAACTGGAATTGGCGAAGACTTTGATATTGAAAAACTAAGATATCACAGGATTGTGATTATGACCGATGCCGACGTTGATGGTGCTCATATTAGGTGTCTTATTTTAACATTTTTTTATAGGCATTTTAGGCCAGTTGTAGATGCAGGCCATATTTATATTGCCCAACCACCACTTTATAAAATTTCTTTTGGGAAAAATGCTCAATATGCATATTCTGATGAACAAAGAGATAAAATTTTGAAAGAAATGGGAAAAGCAACGGCCTCTATCCAGCGATATAAGGGTTTGGGAGAAATGAATCCTGAACAGCTTTGGGAAACAACAATGAATCCAGAAAACAGAACTTTGTTACAAGTTTCATCTGAAAATGCCCACGAAACAGACAAAACATTAGATATTTTAATGGGTGAAGAAGTTGAACCTCGTAAAAAGTTTATCCAAACCCACGCAAAGGCGGCAAAAAATATTGATATATAACTATAAATAAATTATGCTAGATCAATTTAAAAAAATTGCGGAATTAAAAAAACTTCAAGATAGTTTTAAAAAAGAAAAAGAAGTTGTTGAAAAAGAGGGTATTTTGGTTGAAATGAACGGGAATTTTGAGTTGGAAAATATAAAATTGAACCCAGAATTAAGCGTAGAAAAACAGCAAGAAGTTTTAAAGAGATGCCTAAATGAGGCAAGGGAAAATATACAGAAAAGACTAGCTAAAATGATGATGAATTCGGGGATAGGTTTTTAACCTTTAAATAAATTTATGGCATCTAAATCACCAGGAGAAAACCAAGCAGAATTTTATAAACTGCCCGAAGAAGAGCAGGAAATTTTGCATGACCAAGCTTATGACGAAGCTAAATTGGAAAATGAAAAAAGAGATATTTCTATCCCAGATTTTAGATTTTTCTTTGACCATCTTGAGAAAATTTGTGCCGAAACAGATTTGTGGGATTATTTTGAGTTGGAAGACTTTATAGGCGATAGCGAAGTAGATAAATATTATAGTGAAGCATTGAAGATCGCTCGAGAAGCGAATATTGTGAATGAAACTTCAAGATTTGGAAGTGGACTAATCAGCTATTTTAGAATGTTATTAGCAGCGGATAGAAGAGGTGCTAACAACGCCAGCGAAAGTTTAGAATTGATACCAGAATTGCCAGTCGGAGGATCGCTTTTGGAAATCGGTGGACCTTCTATAAGAAATGATGAAACAAAGTCAGATATAATATTTAGCGGCAGCAAGGATATTACATTTGCAAACCCAGACGTGTATGGCAATAATGAACTCTCTATGTTAAGCATAGAGAAACTGAATCTTGGAAAGGAGATGTCACTAAATATCCATTCAGTATCAAATTTGGATGAATTAATTGATTCTGGGAAGCATTTCGATTTTATAACTTCCTATAATGTTTTTGGGCAAGAGAGTCAGGAATTTGGAGTTTATTATGATTCACATATGGGAATTGATTTATCAACACAACAAAAAAGAAACGAGGTTCTTCTTAAAATCAAAAGTCTTTTAAAACCTAATGGATTATTTATGAATGCAACGCTACAAACTGGGCTTGGCTTTTCGACAGAAGAATTACGTGGTGCTGGATTTCAATGTCCAGAATTGCCGGAGCCTGACCAGAATCGTCAATTTTTTGCTCAATATATAGAAAAATAAAATAGTTAAAATAAAAATAAAACATTAAATACCATGTCAGAACGTTTTGGAGAACAATTTTTACATCAGCAAGACCCAGAACTTCATATATCGGAAGTTGTAGAACATGAGAAAGAAAGATTGGAGAAAAAAAGTGAAGAAACGTCTCAAAAACCAGCTGAGAAAATAGCTGACTGGCTTAAATTACTCGAAAGGACACATACGGGGCACAGAGATAATTCTGAAGTCTCAGAAAGAATAAAGAATTATTATCACAAAGAACACGTAATGAAACTAGAAGAAATTCCTGAGTCTGCTTTTCTTTTGGAACAGAGAATCGCACGAGAACTCGGTCATGGAGATATTGAAATCACAGACGAATTCAAAGAACGGAAAACAGAACAGATTATCAACGACCAAACAAAGAGTTTGGACAAATGGATTGATTATTTAACTTCGCCTGATGCTGATGTTTATCCAACTTGGGCAAAATACTGGGCATTTACTTCAATGGTCAAGATGGGCAAGTTTGAAAAAAAAGAAGATGAAAATGGAAATGAAACTGCAAGATTTCAAAAAAGAACAAAAGACACTATTTCTGCGTTTCCTCCATTAAATCCCAGAGCATTGGCTATGACTTTCGGAGTTATCGCAGAAAGAGCAGAAGAAAAACAAAAGCCAAAAAAAGACCGAGAACCAGTAGAAAACAAAAGTGTAAGACTTGACGACAAGCAATTTAAAGAACTTCTCTCAACAGAAAACTTTTCAAAAATATACAGCCAGTTTTTAATTGAGATGCCAGAATATTCCACAGAAGGATTGAAAGAGACGCGTGGCAAATGGGTAAAATATGACCAGGGCTCAGAGCCAGATGAACTTGTAAAATCTCTTGAAGGCCATCCCTTAGAATGGTGCACTGCAAACCCAGATACGGCCAGGACTCAGTTAGAAGGAGGAGATTTTTATATTTATTACTCGTATAGTAATGATGACAAACCTGAAAATCCAAGCATCCCAAGAGTTGCAATTAGGATGGAAGGGAATAATATTGCTGAAGTGAGGGGTATCGCCGCAGATCAAAATATGGATCCATATATTAATGACGTTGTTGAAAAAAAGATGAAAGATTTTGGTCTCGAGGGGGAAGAATACAAAAATAAATCAGCTGATATGAAACAGCTTACTAATCTCGCAGAAAAAATAGAAACAGGGCAAGAATTAACGAAAAATGAGTTAAAGTTTCTTTATGAAGTAGATGCGTCAATCGAAGGTTTTGGTTACGAGGTAGACCCAAGGATAGAAGAATTGAGGTCGAAAAGGGATAAAATAAATGATTATGTTACGATTTTCGGATGCAGGCCGGAGCAAGTAGCTTTTGATCAAAGTTTTGAATTCAAAGAAGGAGTTTTGATTAATCATGTAACGGATGATACTGTCGTCTATGCAGGAGATAATTTTGGTGTAGATAAAAAATGGCCTAAAAAGCTAAAATATGTTTTGGGAGATGTAAATTTTTTTGATATGTATCCCATAAATTCTCTTGGGGCATTAGAATATGTTAGAGGGAATGTTCATCTTGAACATTGTAAGGCAAAAAGTCTTGGTAATTTAAGAACTATTATAGGCTCTTTATATATTGATGAAGAATCCGAAGTACAATCTTTAGGAAGATTAGAGATGATTTATGGAGAAGGAGATTTTAGAGGAGCTAAATTAAAATCCCTCGGTAAACTCAAGAGAGTTGGAAAGATTGATTTATCGGGATCTGATATAGAATCATTGGGGGAATTAGAAACTGTGAAAGGTGAAGCTGTGTTTAACAATTCTAAAGTAAAATCCCTCGGGAAGTTAAAAGAAATTTTAGGAGATGCGAGTTTCTCGTTTTCTGTCGTAGAAGATCTTGGTGAGCTAAAAACAGTAGGTGGAGATTGTTATTGCAACGGCATAATTTTTCCTTCTGATTTTTCGGATGTTAAGGTCTTTGGAGAAGTATTTAAATCAGAGGAAACATTTGAATCAACCGAAAATAATGGAGAAGAATTTGAGGCAGATGATAATTAAAAAATATGGTAAATGAGTAAACTTGTGTCCACAAGCAGGATAGTCTTGCGACTACAATTTAAGTATAGTACGTGTAAAGATTAAAAATCAATTAACCTGTGGATAACTAAATATTATATACGCGACGCTTGACTTAATGGTTTCTTTGGATTATTATAATAAATGTAATATATATACCGCCTTCGGGCGGTTTTAAGAACCAAAAACTATGACAATAACACAAAAAATAAATGCATTTTTTAAAGAGGTTTTTGTTGAGATGAAAAGAGTAAGTTGGCTTTCGCAGAAAGATGTTTTAAGATATACAGCTGTTGTACTGGGAATTACTATTATAGTAGCTGGATTTTTAGGAGGTTTAGATTATATTTTTTCGTCTATAATTAAAGTTTTTGTTTTAAGATAATATATGCCAAAACAAGTAATAGAACAAGAAAAAAATTGGTACGTAATTCACACCTATTCAGGATATGAAGATGCTGTTGCAAAAAACCTTAAACAAAGGATTGAGAGTTTGGGTATGGAAGACAAAATTTTTAATGTAATTGTTCCAAAAGAAAAAAAGATAAAAATTAAAAACGGAAAAAGAAAAACAATTGAAGAAAAAATTTATCCTGGATATGTTTTGGTGCAAATGGTAGTTGATGATGAATCGTGGTATGTAGTTAGAAACACTCCAAGAGTAACAGGATTTTTGGGAGCAGGCACTACGCCAATTCCAGTTTCTGTGGCCGATATGGATGATTTAATGAAAAGAATGGAAATGGGTGAACCAGAATTTACAATTGATTTTGAAGTTGGCATGACAGTTAAAATTAATGATGGACCATTCAAAGGCTTTGAAGGAAAAGTTTCAGAAATTGATAAGGAAAGAGGAAAGATAAAAGTATTGGTTAATATGTTTGGACGAGATACACCAGTAGAATTAGATTCATTACAAATTAAAAAAGTAGAATAATTGCGCTCGCCAATCAAATTTTTTCTGCGGCTCGGCCCTCTCTTGCAGGGGGACCCCTCGCCTCGAAAAAATTTATTGGCTCGCTTAAAAATCTAAATATTGCTTTTGGGCATATTTCGAAAGACATTAGCTCATAACATAGTATTTAGAAAAAAATATGGCAAAAGAAATAAAAGCCGTAGTTAAGGTGCAGATACAAGCCGGAAAAGCAACTCCAGCGCCTCCAATTGGACCAGCATTGGCTCCTCATGGATTAAACATTGCAGAGTTTTGTCAGAAATTTAATGCAGCGACTCAAGCAATGGCAGGATATACAATTCCAGCAGAAGTTACAATTTATAAAGACAGATCATTTAGTTTTATATTAAAAACACCTTTAGCTTCAGAATTAATCAAGAAAGCAATTGGAATTGAAACAGGATCTGGAATGCCAAACAAAACAAAAGTTGGTAAAATTACAAAAGCTCAATTGGCAGAAATCGCAAAGAAAAAAATGCCTGATTTAAACACAACAGACATAGAGCAAGCGATAAAAATTATCGCAGGAACTGCAAAAAATATGGGAGTGGATGTAATAAATTAAGAAACAAAAAATCAATAAAAGCAAGAGTGAAAAACTCTTGCTTTTTATTTTGCCAAAGTGGTAAAATGATTTAACGTTATTAATATAAAATATAAAATTATGGAAGAAGTAAAATATGTTAGGCCATCTTGGGATGAATATTTTTTAAATTTAATAGAACCAATAGGCAGTAGAGGTAGCTGTGATAGAGGCAGAAGTGGTTCTGTAATTGTAAGTCCATGGCATACAATAATTGCAACTGGTTATGTTGGTTCTCCTCCGGGGCAACCGCATTGTGACGAAGTTGGTCATATGATGAAAACAATAATCCACGAAGATGGGAGCCAATCACAGCATTGTGTAAGAACTTTGCACGCTGAAGAAAATGCAATTTTGCAGTGTGCCAAAGACGGAATAAAACTTGAAGGAGCAACAATCTATTCAAAAATGGTGCCTTGTTATAACTGCGCAATGAGAATTGTAAGAGTAGGGGTTAAAAGAGTTGTAGCAATGAAAAAATATCACGCAGACGGAATGTCTAGAAAATTATTTCAAGATGCCGGAGTAGAACTGGTTGTTGTTGATGATACAATTGAACAATATACAAAACAATGACAAGCAAAGACGAAGAGCAGATTTTGGTAGTGAAGTCTGATATTTTATTTGAAAAAGAAAAGTGGCAGGGATTAAAAACTGATAATTTGGATTATTATATTGATTTGATAAAAAAGAATGCAGAGTTTAAAAGAAGGGGAGATATGGAAAACGATACTTCTTTTCAACAAATAATCCCTTATATTATTTTTAATTATCAAGATAAATATTTTTTGTATAGATATTTAAAAAAAGCTGGCGAATAAAGATTAATAAATGATTATATCCTTGGTGTTGGTGGACATATAAATAAAGACGATGTAAAAGAGGGGGAAGATGTTTTGGAAGCTGGCAGAGATAGAGAATGGGATGAGGAAGTAGAATATAAAGATAAATTAGATAAAAAGTTAATTGGTATTTTGAATGATGACAGGCGACCGGTGGAAGCGGTGCACTTGGGATTGGTTTATTTATTTTGCGGAGAAACTCCTAATATTTTGGTAAAAGAAACAGATAAAATGGCAGGAGAATTGATTGATTTAAAAGAGATGGGAGAAAAGCTTGAGGGCACAGAAGGCTGGGCGCCAATAATTTATGATCAATATTTAAAAAATTTAATTAAAAAATAATTTATGGCAAAAAAAATAATTGGTTTGGTTGGTGAAATGGGCGCAGGAAAAGATACTTTCTGCGATTATATAAAAGAAAATTATCCAAATGTTTATTTTTTAAAATTTTCTGACGCGCTTACAGATATTTTAAAAATGTTTTTTGATTCTGTGAAAAGAGAAGACCAGCAATGGTTAAGTTTGGCTTTGAGAGAAAAATTTGGGCAAGATATTTTATTAAAAGCTTTGATTAAAAAAATAGATGGAATAAAAGAAGGAATTATTATATTAAACGGAGTTAGAAGGCCCGGAGATTTAGATGCCGTAAGAATTATTGGCGGAAAAGTTATATATTTAACAGCTGATGAAAAATTAAGATGGGAAAGAGTTAAAACTAGAGGAGAAAAATCTGATGACGATGTGCCTTTTGAGAAATTTGTAGAAATGGGAAAAGCAGAAGCAGAATCTAAAATTACCGAAGTTGGCCAACAAGCCGATATAAAAATTGACAATAATGGTTCAAAAGACAATCTTTATCAAGAAATAAAAAAAATAATTGATTCAATTTAATGAAACAAGGAAAATTTTTTGTACTTGAGGGAATGGATGGATCGGGAAAAGCTACTCAAACAAAGTTGCTTACAGAAGCCTTAAAAAATAAAGGCTATGATGTTGTTAAGATAGATTTTCCTCAATATGGAAAAGGATCTGCTTCTTTATTGGAAACTTATTTAAGAGGGGATTACGGGCTTTCGGAAGAAGTTGGGCCATACCGCGCATCAATTTTTTATGCTTGCGACAGATATGATTTAAGCTTTAAAATGAAAAAATGGTTAGAAGAAGGAAAGATAATTATTGCTGATAGATATTTGGCATCAAATATTGGGCATCAAGGCGGAAAAATTATATCAAATAAAGAAGAATGGAATAAATATGTTGATTGGTTGCATAATTTAGAATTTAATATTTTTGAAATACCAAGGCCGGATTATACGCTTATCTTAAAAATTTCTCCGGAGCTTTCTATGCAACATTCTAATAAAATAAAAGATGAAGAAAAAAAACAAAAAAGGCTAGCATATTTGGGTGATGACACAAAACAGGATATTCATGAAGCCGATAAAAATCATTTAGCAAATACTTTAAAATCATATACAGCAATTTCAGAAAGATATCCTGATTTTTATAAAATTGTTGATTGTCAAAATGGAGAAGATTTTTTATCTATAGACATAATTCATCAAAAAATAATAAAATTAATTGAAGAAAAAATATAGTATGCAACAGTATTTGGATTTATTAAAAAAAATAATGGATGAGGGGACTGATAGGCCAGATAGAACTGGGGTTGGCTCGCGCGCAATTTTTGGACAGCAAATGAGGTTTGATATGAAAGATGGATTTCCGGCAATGACTACAAAAAAATTGGCTTTTGAAACAATGAAGGCAGAATTGATTTGGTTTTTAAGCGGGAGCTCAGATAATAAAAAACTTAACGAAATGGGATGTCATATTTGGGATGGAAACGCTAATGCAGATTATTGGAAACCAAAAGCAAAATTTGAAGGGGACTTGGGCAGAGTTTATGGAGTTCAATGGAGAAATTGGAAATCACCATACACAGATATTCCAATTGACCAAATAACTAATGTTATTGAAAAATTAAAAACAAACCCTCAAGACAGAAGAATGATTGTTTCTGCTTGGAATCCAGCTGAATTAGATATGATGGCGCTTCCGCCTTGCCATTTATTGTTTCATTTCTTTGTTATTGGTAATAAGCTGTCTTTATTGATGTATCAGAGGAGCTGTGATACATTTTTGGGTGTTCCATTTAATATTGCCTCATATTCGCTATTATTGCATATGGTGGCCCAAGTAGTAGGCATGGAACCGCATGAGTTTGTACATATTCTGGGAGACACACATATTTATTTAAATCATTTTGAACAAGTAAAAGAACAAATAGCTCGCGAGCCTTATCCTTTGCCAAAAATATGGCTAAACCCAGAAATAAAAAATATTTTTGATTTTAAAATGGAAGATATAAAATTAATTGATTATAAATATCATCCGTCTATAAAAGCCCCAATGGCTGTATAATTTAAAAAAATAATTACATGATTATATCAATGATATCTGCGGTAGCAGAAAATAGGGTAATAGGAAATAAAAATGCTTTACCTTGGCATATGCCAGCCGACTTCAAATATTTTAAAGAAGCAACTTTGGGTAAATCTATTGTGATGGGATTAAATACTTTTAATTCTATTGGAGGCAAACCTTTACCAGACAGAAAAAATATCATTTTAAACAACGACCCAAATTATGTCCCTCCAAAAACATGTTTTGTGGCACATTCTATTGAAGAGCTAATGGAAATGACAAAAGATGACGCAGAATTAATGGTTTGTGGTGGAGCATCTGTTTATAAGCAATTTTTGCCTTTGGCTCAAAGACTTTATATTACAGAAGTCCACGCAAGCCCAGAAGGCGACACATATTTTCCAGAAGTTAACAAAGCAGACTGGAACGAAATAAAAAGGGAAGACCACCAAGCCGACGAAAAAAACGCATACGACTATTCTTTCGTAGTTTTAGAGAGAAAATAGGAAATTAAAGAACAGCTTGAAAAATAGGCTGTTTTTTAGTATATTGAATTAACTTTAAATATAAAATTATGTCATATAAACCAACAATAGGATTAGAGATTCATGCAGAGGTAAAAACTAACTCAAAAATGTTTTGCTCTTGCAAAAATGATCCAGACGAAAAAAGGCCAAATTATAATATTTGTCCAATTTGTACTGCGCAACCTGGCACTTTGCCAGTTGCCAACGAAGAAGCAATTAAAAAGGTTATAAAGGCTGGGTTGGCTTTGAATTGCCAAATTGCTGAAAACTCTAAATTTGATAGAAAAAATTATTTTTATCCAGATTTGCCAAAAGGATACCAGATTTCACAGTATGACCAACCATTGTGCGAAAAAGGCTTTTTGGAAATAGAAGGGCACAAAATAAGAATTACAAGAATACACATGGAAGAGGATACTGGCAGTTTAATGCATCCAGAAGACGCAGACTATTCGTTGGTTAATTTGAATAGATCGGGATTGCCTTTAATGGAGCTTGTAACAGAGCCAGACATAACATCTGGCAAAGAGGCTAGGGAATTTGCAGAAGAACTTCAGCTAATTTTAAAATATTTGGGGGTTTCTGATGCTAATATGGAAAAAGGCCAAATGCGTGTTGAGGTAAATATTTCTATTAGTAAAGATGACAAGCTTGGAACAAAAGTTGAAATTAAGAATTTAAATTCGTTTAAGGTTGTTGAAAAAGCAGTTGATTTTGAAATTAAAAGACAAACAGAAGTTTTAGAGGCAGGAGAAAAAATTGTTCAGGAAACAAGAGGTTGGCATGATAAAAAAGAAATTACATTTTCTCAAAGAGAAAAGGAAGAAGCGCATGACTATAGATATTTTCCAGAACCCGATTTGCCACCAATGTATTTTGACAAAGACTATATAAAAGAGATAAAATTAAGTATGCCTGAATTACCAGAACAAAAAAGAGAAAGATTTAAAAAAGAGTATGGTTTAGACACAGCTCCTGTTGAGTTTTTTGTTGCAAACAAAGATTTGAGTGAATATTATGAAAACGTTGTTTCCGAATTTGAAGAATGGACACCAGAACAAGAAGATGACAATGCACACAAAAAAGTTTCAAAATTAATTGCAAATTATCTAATATCAGACTTGCAGGGTTTATTATCTGGTAAAGAATTTTCAGAAAAAGATTTTAAAATTACTCCAGAAAATTTTGCAGAGTTTATTAAGATGATTTATAAGAATGAAATTTCCAGCAAAGTAGCTAAAATGGTTATTGTTAAAATGTTTGAAACAGGAGGCGACCCTTCAGATATTGTAGAGGAAAATAACTGGAAGCAGATGTCTGATGATTCAGAGCTCGAAAAGATTATACAAGATATAATTTCTAATAATCCAAAAGCTGTTGAAGATTATAAAGCTGGCAAACAAAATTCTTTGCAATTCTTAACAGGTCAAGTGATGGCTAAAACTAGAGGAACTGCAAAACCAGAAACAGTTTTAGAAATTTTAAAGAGACTAATGTAAAATAAAAAAATCCGCCGAAAGCGGATTTTTTGTTATATAAATTTTTTGATTAATTTATCGGCTTCTTTGTAATTTTTTATCCAATGAATTTTTTTGTCGCGTTTAAACCAAGTCATTTGTCGCTTTGCATAATGTTCTGATTCCAATTGAATATTATCCATCATTTCTTGATAAGTGATTTTATTTTGAAGATATTGTGCGACAAATCGATATTCTAAACCAAACTCTTCTAAGCGTTTCCACGATACTCCAGATTTACGGAGTTTTTTTATTTCGTTAATCATTGCATTCTTTTCCAATCTTTTTACTAATCTTTTATGTATTCTGCTTTTTAGTTCATCTTGTGATTTTGTAACGCCTATTTGCAGGGCATTAAATTTTTGCCCTTCGGCATAGCTCAGGGCTGGCACTGTGGTGCCAGTAGTTAAAACAATTTCCAAAGCTCGCACTAGTCTACGAGGATTGTGTCTATCAATTGCTTCTGTTCTTTTTGGGTCTAGCTTTTTTAGTTTTTTAAACAATTGTTCATTTGTTAATTTTTCTAATTTGCTTCTTAGCTTCCAATTTGGTTTTATCTCGGGAATAACAGTGCCGTCAACAATTGATTGAATATAAAATCCGGTTCCGCCAATTAAAATTGGAATTTTATTTTTCTTCTGTATTTTTTTTATGGCATTAAGAGCCAATTTTTGATATTGGGATACAGAGAATCTTGTTTTTGGATTTGCTACATCTAAAAGATAGTGGGGAACGCCCAGCATTTCTTTTTTGGTTACTTTACCAGAGCCAATATCCATTCCTTTATAAATTTGTCTAGAATCAGCCGAAATTATTTCACCATTAAATTTTTTAGCCAATTTAACAGACAAATCTGTTTTTCCAGAAGAGGTTGGGCCCAAAATAACTATTATTTTATTTGTCCTATTAATTTCCATGGAGTAGCATTGGTTACTTTTATTTTTATAAACTTTCCTATGATATCTTTATTATAATTAAATTCTATATTTTTATATTCTTTTGTCCTTCCAAAAAATCTATCGCCTTTTTTTGAATCCACCAAAACTTCAACTGTTTTTCCAATAAATTTTTTATTCTTTCCTAATGCAGTTTTTTTCAATATTTCATTAAAAAATTTTTCTCTTCTCTTCTTTTCAACAGCAGAAATATTGTCTTTTAATTTTGAAGCTACAGTCCCAGTTCTAGGAGAATATTTATTAATATAAACCATATCATATTTTATATCTTCAAGCAATTTTGCAGTATTATTAAATTGTTTTTTTGTTTCTCCTGGAAAGCCAACAATTATATCTGTTGATAAACAAATATTAGGAATTTTTTTTCTTAATTCTTTAATTTTATTTTTATAGCTTTCAACAGTATAATGTCTGTTCATTAATTTTAAAATTTCATCATCGCCAGATTGCACTGGTAAGTTTAAATAAGGAGTAATTTTTTCATCCATAGCTAGGGCATCTATAACTTTATTGTTAAAGTCTTTTGGATGAGAAGAAGTAAAACGTATCCAGAAATTTCCTGGAATTTTATTTATTTTTTTTAATAAATCAGAAAAATTTGTTTTTTTATCTTTGTAGCTATTAACATTTTGACCTAAAAGCCATATTTCTTTGTATCCGTTTTTAACTATTTTTTTAATTTCTAAAATTATTTCTTTTGCAGATCTAGATATCTCTCTTTCTCTAACATAGGGAACCACGCAATAAGAACAAAAATTATTACAGCCGGTCATAATGGGGATATTGGCCGAAAATGGTGATGTATATTTTGGTGTAATATCTAAATAATTATCTTTTATTTTTTTATTTTTTGCATTAAGTATTTTAGCTAATTTGTTTATATCTTTAATATCAATAACATAATCAAAACTTTCCAAGAATTTTTTCTTGTCTCTTTTTAAAACGCATCCCGTTAGAATAGTTTGTAAATTATGATTTTTAGTTTTTAGTTTGTTAAATTTTTCAATAAGTCCTTGTACCCTATCAACAGCTGATTGACGAACAGAACACATCGCAACCACTATTAAATCTGCTTCATTAATATTTGAAGTTTCTTTATATTTTATGCTTTCTAAAACAGCCGAAACTCTTTCTGCGTCTGATATATTCATTTGGCATCCAAAGATAATGATATGGTATTTCATAAAATCAATAATACAACAAAAAAGCAACTCCGTAAAGGAATTGCTTTGAGTAAATTTATCGCATTTCTTCTTTTCTTTCTTTTATAAAATTTCTCCATTTTTCTAAAAATTCTACAAAAGCTGAAAATGGCATATCTATTAGGGCGTTAAATAGCGCTGCAAAGGCATTATATTTTTTCCATTTAGTGGAAAGCCATCTGCCAAGACCTTGCCCTGGTAGGAAAAATACATCTGATAAAAAAGTTAAAAAGTTTTCTTTTTCTACTTCCATTGTAAGTTCTTGAGCTCTTTTGGCAACTGCTGTGCCGGCAAATAAAATTAAGGCAATAAATATAATGTCTATAATAATTGACGTAAGAGGGAAGTGAAAATAATTTAAAATATAATATATGCCCCCAAAAGTTATAAAAGCAGAAAATACATATATAAGAGATAAAAAGGCTTTCATTATAGTTCCTTTTTTTCTATTTATTTTAATTTCATATTTATCGGTATTTTCTTTTTTATAAGCTATTTTCATTGTTTCTAACATAACGATATTAAAGTTCTTTTTTGAAGGGCGTTTTATCGTAGCTACAAGCGCAAACATTAAAATAGTTGGTATTAAAACATCAAATATGAGCGCCATAGTATCTAGTTTTTCTCCTGTAATTTTTTCTATCAAAATTTCTAAAAGCACTAAAGATAAAACTTTAGTTAAAAATATTGAGATAGTTGAATAAATAGCGGCCCTAGAAATTCTAGATTTTAATGTGGCTAATCTTTTTGAATAGGCATCCTTAATAAAACTTTCTAGAGTAGATGGATTTGAAATTTCTTTACCAATTTCTGCAGCGCTATTTATAGATAAAATATCTCCCATCAATAAATATGGCGTATCATATTTTTCGCATATATTGTAAAATTTATTAGCTAAAGGATTTTCCAGTTCACTTTTTATTTTTTTCCATACATTAAAAGCATTATCAG
>Ga0224525_1000548_pt1 | contig 17143 bp, 17 predicted proteins | sample CFST100metaG_FD_179874 | JGI IMG/M metagenome (GOLD analysis project Ga0224525, IMG submission 179874) | Peat soil microbial communities from Stordalen Mire, Sweden - C.F.S.T100 | ecosystem: Environmental > Terrestrial > Soil > Wetlands > Peat | place: Sweden: Norrbotten County, Stordalen Mire...
ACTTTACCCCATAACCGACGCGCTTCATCTCGTGCACGGCCCGATAGGCTGCGCTGCTTATACATGGGATATACGCGGGTCGCTTTCTTCGGGCCCGTCCATAAACCGGATGAGCTTTTCCACGGACTTAAGGGAGATAGACGTGATATACGGCGGCGCGGAAAAGTTATATATGGCAGCGTCCTCGCTCATAGATAAATACAGCCCGAAAGCGGCGTTCATCTATTCCACGTGCATAGTCGGCCTCATCGGAGACGATGTGGATGCGGTATGCAGAAAATTGGCACTTGAAAAGGGGATCCCGGTCATACCTGTGGATTCTGAAGGTTTTAAGGGCACGAAAAAGGACGGCTACAGGGCGGCATGTGAGGCCATAGCAAGGCTTGTCGGTACAGGTGATATTTCGGCAGTTCCGAAGCACAGCATAAACATACTCGGCGAATTCAACATCGCGGGCGAGGCATGGATAATAAAGGATTATTACAAACGCATGGGCGTGAACGTGAATGCCGTGATAACAGGGGACGGCAGGGTGGATGATATCCGGCGCGCGCACGGAGCGGCTTTAAATGTGGTGCAGTGCTCCGGCTCGATGACTTACCTTGCTAAGATAATGGAAGAAAAATACAGGATCCCTTTCATCAGGGTATCGTATTTCGGGCTTGAGGATATGACATCGGCTCTGTATGACGTAGCGGCGTTCTTTAAGGACGACCCAGGGATACTCGAGCGCACCAGGACAGTGGTAAAAAGCGAGGTCGACGCGATAATGCCGGAGATCAGCAGATACAGGGACGCGCTTAAGGGAAAAAAAGCCGCACTGTATGTCGGCGGAGCTTTCAAGGCTTTTTCCCTCATAAAGGCCTTAAGAGTGATAGGCATGGATGTAGTCCTGGCAGGGTCGCAGACCGGCAATAAGGAAGATTACGAGGACCTTAAAAAAATAAGCGATGAAGGAATCATAATCATCGACGACGCGAATCCGCGGGAACTTTCCGCTTTTATAGCAGAAAAAAAAGCGGATATACTCATCGGCGGCGTAAAGGAAAGGCCGATCGCATACAAGATCGGTATAGGCTTTTGCGACCATAATCATGAAAGAAAAATTGGCCTCGCGGGATACGAGGGAATGCTGAATTTCGCGAGGGAAGTGTACTCTTCAGTAATGAGCCCGGTATGGAAATTTGTGCCAAGGAACGACGATTTCGGCAGGAAAAGAGGCGTGCTATGAGAACCCAGAACGCTCCCGTATCGGTTACAAACGCCTGCAAGCTCTGTTCTCCGCTCGGCGCCGTCATCGCTTTTAAGGGAATAGAGGGCGCGGTATGTATGCTGCACGGCTCCCAGGGATGCGCGACATATATCAGGCGCTATGTTATAAGCCATTATAAAGAACCGATTGATGTGGCTTCGTCAAGTTTTTCCGAGGACACGGCGGTTTTCGGCGGCGCGGCGAGCCTGATGCGCGGACTCGACAATCTTACAAAACAGTACAAGCCAGCTGTGATAGGGATCGCAACCACATGCCTGTCCGAGACCATAGGCGACGATGTCGGCCGCATATTGCAGGATTACATAAAAAGCAGGGACACAGCAAAGCTGCCTAAACTGATAAACGTTTCCACCGCGGCATACAGAGGCACGCACGCCGACGGATTCCTCGCTGCAACCGCCTCGGTTGTCCGCTCGCTTGCGGAAAAAGGCGAAAAGAACGGATCGCTTAATTTATTCCCCGGGATGATATCCCCGGAAGACATCAGATACATGAAGGAAATACTTGGGGATTTCGGACTTAAATACACACTCTTCCCGGATTACTCGGATACGCTGGACGCGGGACAATGGAGCGGTTACAGGCTCATCACTCCGGGAGGCACGCCTGTTGATTCGCTTAAGGGTACGGGCAGCGCTGCCCTGACCATTGAATTCGGGCTCTCAGCCGCAAGCGGAGAATCGGCCGGCAAATATCTTGAAAAAGAATTCGGAGTAAAAACATTAAATATGCCGCTGCCGATCGGTGTAAAAGCGACGGATGCATTTATGGAAAAACTTGAAGAAGTATCAGGAATGGCGGTACCTGAAAAATACATGGGCGAGCGCGGCAGGCTCATAGATTCCTACGTTGACGGCCATAAATATGTCTTCGGCGTAAAAGCCGCAGTCTTCGGCGACGAGGATATGGTGGCGTCTATGGCTGTATTTTTGGATGAGCTGGGAATGGTGCCTGTCGTATGCGCCTCAGGCGCGCCTACGGGAAGGCTTGAAAAAAATCTCCGTGAGGCAATACCGGATTTTGATCTAAAGGGTATAACAGTGCTGGAAGACGCTGATTTTGAAATAATAGAACGGATGGTTGAGAAAACATCTCCGGCAATAATGATAGGAAGCAGTAAGGGTTATAAAATCGCCAGAAAATTAAACATTCCGCTGGTCAGGTGCGCTTTTCCGGTCCACGACAGGGTGGGCGGCGCGAGGATAGCGCTTGCCGGATACAGGGGGACACAGCATATATTCGACAGGATAGTAAATTCATTGCTTGAAGCCAGGCAGGACGCTTCGCCGGTCGGCTTCAGCTATATGTAAAGGAGGCGCTTTATGTCAGTTGATCTGAGTTTGCACCCGTGTTTTGACCCGAAAGCCAGACATAAATACGGCAGGATACATCTGCCCGTGGCGCCGCGCTGCAACGTGCAGTGCAATTATTGTTCGAGGAGTTTTGACTGCGCGAATGAAAGCAGGCCGGGCGTCACAAGCGGGATACTCTCGCCGGCTCAGGCCGTTGAATACCTGGATAAACTTATGGCGCGGAAAAAAAATGTTACGGTCGTGGGCATAGCAGGCCCCGGGGACCCTTTTGCTAATCCCGATGAAACCCTCGAAACTTTGAGGCTTGTCAGGGAAAAGTACCCCGAGATCCTGCTGTGCCTCGCGACGAACGGCCTGAACATACTGCCGTACATTGAAAAGTTGAAAGATTTTAACATCAGCCACGTTACCATAACAGTGAACGCGGTCGATCCCGAAATAGTAAAAAGGGTCTATTCATGGTACCGCTACGATAAAAAAGTACACGGCGCTAAAGAGGGCGCGGAAGAAATACTCAAGCGACAGCTTGAGGCCATAAGGCAGCTGAAAAAAGCCGGCATAACAATAAAGATAAATACCGTGGTTCTGCCGGGTATTAATGACGCGCATATAGCCGATGTGGCGCGCGTGGTCGCGGAAAACGGGGCTGATGTCCAGAATTGCATCCCGTGCTACCGGAATCCGGGGACGCTATTTGAGAATATAATACCGCCGACCCCGCAGGAGATGGCGGCCATAAGGAATGAGGCCGGAAAATACATAAAACAGATGTCGCACTGCGCGAGATGCAGGGCGGACGCGGCCGGGCTTATAGGCGAAGAAATGGACCCGGAAGATACGGCTGACTTGAAAATGTCAGCGGCAGGATGCGGCGGAGAATATGTGGATAATACGCAGATTGAAAAGTCTGTACAGGAGATTTTGCAGAGCCGTCCTTATGTGGCGGCGGCAAGCATGGAAGGGGCAATGATCAACGTGCATCTCGGGGAAGCCATGTCATTTATGATCCTGGGAAAGGATAATAAGGGCGGGGTAAAACTTATAGCCACAAGGAACGCGCCGCCGTCAGGCGGCGGAATAATCCGCTGGAAAGAACTCGGAAAACTGCTTTCGGACTGCGGAGCGGTATTTGTGAGCGGGGTCGGGGCCAAACCAAGGTATACGCTTATGGCGATGGGTGTCCAGGTGCTTGTCGCGGAAGGTCTTGTAATAGACGCGGCGACAGCGGCCCTTTACGGAAAGCCGTTAAAAGGAATATTGAAAGTGCAAAAGAGCCGGTGCGGCCAGTCATGCTCGGGCAGCGGCGGCGGCTGCGGATAAAAATTAACAAAGAATACAAAAATAAAAAATAAAACGGAGGTAAACACAATGCAAAAACCGGAACATCATATTTTGGTATGCTGCAGTTTCAGAACGTCGGGCGCGCCGCAGGGAGCGTGCAATAAAAAGGACGCCCCGCAGCTTCTTGGCTACCTGGAAAATGAGATAGCGGACAGGGGCCTTGCCATACAGGTTTCAAGTACGGGCTGTCTTAAGGTCTGCGACCGCGGGCCGGCGCTTATAGTCTACCCGGAAGGCCACTGGTACGGAGGTATCACGGGTACGGGCGATCTGGATGTCATACTTGACGCGATAGAAGCCGGAGAACCGGCACAGAAGTTCCTTCTGGCATAGCACGACATGTTCTAAAACGGGCCGTGCCCGACCATGGCGGCTGCGTAAAAAAATAAAAGGAGAAAATAAAATGGATACGCATATGAAGAAATTAGCAGTTGTTCTTTTCGCGATTCTTATCAGTACTGCCGTATTTGCCGAGATGAAAGTTGACACACAGGTATGGCTTGACAGCGATTACGGAATAAAAAATTACGCGTATTCAAGCGGCGGCGCGTTTTATATCGGCAGGGCGTACCTCGGGGTTTCCGGGGACATAGGCAAAGACTGGCTTGGAAATCCGATCAAAGGTAAATTAACCCTTGATTTTTTTAACGCACAATCGGGCGTTCCTATAAAATTCGCGAATTTTGACTGGACGCTTTTTAAAATAAACAACGACCGCGGCGCCGAGTTCACCAGCCTCGTGCTCTCAGCCGGGCTTATGAAGTCGGTGTTCGGAAATCAGGACTATGACTACGTCATGCCCGTAAAACCGGTCGAGGAAGCAACCACTATTTCGGTGTGCAAAACCGCGGATTATGGAGCTATGATATCCGGTAAATTCCTTCCGGACCCGGATAAAAAAGACGGGCTGGTAAGATACTATTTCCAGCTGCTGAACGGCGAGGGTTATACAACGATATTTAGCAGCATGACCACTACTACGCCAAAAACCGGGGATTTTGCCGGGCAGGGAACCGTATTTGTAAGCCCGATATCCGGGCTCTCTGCCGGAGGTTCATACCGCTATGTGGGATATAACGAACTCAACAAAAAAAGGGAAATATCATACGCGCTTACCGTTATCGCAAGGGACCTGAAATTCGGATCCGGTGAAGGCGCCGCTGTAATACCGATAGACGCGCAGGCTGAGTTTGTCGCCATGAATTCTATAACCGCGACTGCAAAGTCCGGCTCGACCACGGCAAATATATTGTCGGTAATGGTCGGCTATGGCTTTCTTGACAAAAGCCTTTACCCGTATTTCAGGATCGATTATTCCGACCCGAACATAAAAAAGCTTGCCACGGTGGATATAGACAGGGCTTATTATTTCGGTCTTAACGTAAAGCCAAACAAGGATTTTTCATTAAAACCAATGATAAGTTATAAAACGCTTTCACAGGCAAAGGCTGTAAAGCTCGAACTGGATTACAAGACTTCATTTCTGGCCTGGTAGGGAGGTAAAATCATGAAACACAAATTATTGTGGCTGCTTGCGCTTTGCGTAATGCTGCTGCCGGCGGCACCGGCTTTTTCGGCGGAGCCCGTGACATTGCGCGTTGCCATAGCTGCGAATCTGTCGACGGTAATAAACGATTTGAAAGCCGATTTCGCGAAGGATAACAAGGATGTAAAATTCGTGGTCATACCGGGCGCAAGCGGAAAGCTTACATCGCAGATATTAAGCGGCGCTCCTTTTGATATGTTCCTGTCCGCGGACACGGAATATCCGCAAAAAGTAAAGGACGCCGGGCTCTCTGCCCGCGGACCCGAGGTGTACGCCTGCGGCAGGCTTGTACTTTTTACAACTTTAAAAATGGACTTAAGCCGGGGCATCACTGTTACGGCGCAGGATTCCATAAAAAAGATAGCGATCGCGAATCCAAAGACGGCTCCTTACGGAAGGGCTGCGGTTGCCGCTCTTGAGAGCGCGGGCCTTACGGACGCGGTCAAGGGCAAGCTGGTTTATGCAGAGAGCATTTCAGCCGTGGCTCAGTATGTCATGACGTCGGCCGAGATCGGTTTCCTGGCAAAGTCGATCGTATTCGACAGGGAACTTAAGGATTTCAATAAAGAGGGGATATTCTGGGTTGACGTTGACCCGGCGCTTTATCCCAAACTGGAGCAGTCAATGGTCATACTCAAAAGAGCCGCGGACAACCCGGCAGCAGGAGCATTTTATGAATACATGCTATCGGACAGGGCAAAGGACATCATGAAAAAATACGGATATTATTTCGAAGGTGAGGGAGATAAAAAATGAAACTCAGCGCGATGAACCAGCTTCAGGGAAAGGTTTTATCAATAAAAAAGGGCGCGGTTATGGCGCAGGTAAAGATCGGGATCGCCGGCGGGGCGGTTGTTACGGCTTTGATCGGCATTGAAAGCGTAAAACGCCTCGGCCTGAAAAAAGGCGACACAGCTTACGCCGTGATAAAGTCGACAAGCGTGATAGTAGGAAAGTAAATGGACGCGGGCGGAAAACCCTGCAAAGGGCAGGCAGCATGATATGCTGCCTCTACAAGTACAGAAAGATATTTGTAGGGGCCGAATATTATTCGGCCCACAGCGATGGTTTTCATGGATTTTCCGCCGGTACTAAATCCGGTTTCAGGAGCCCGATATGAATGTCATAGAAGGCACGGTCAGCCGCATAATACGCGGAAGAGTGAACCTTGTGGAGATAAAAGCGCAGCATACGGAAATAAAGTGCGTGACGCTCGGACTGCCGGATTTTGTAGAATCCGGCGCCCGGGTTAAAGCTGTTTTTAAGGAAACGAACGTCCTTTTATGCCGTGAATCCCCGTACGGGATCGCGTTTGAAAACTGCATGCAGTGCACGGCAGTATCGGTGAAAAAGGGACAGGTGCTTGCGGAAATAAAACTGGATTTTTTCGGCGCGCCTCTAACGGCAGTTCTTACAGCCGGGGCGTTTGATAATATCGGATTTAACGAGGGTATCAAGCTGTACGCTCTGGTGGGAGCTTCGGATATATCGATCATGGAGGCGTGAAAATGGAAATAATGCCGTTCGTTCTATCTTTTAAGCTCGCTTTTACGGTAACGGCAATACTTATCGTATTTTCTTTTCCGCTTGCATACGTTCTTGCCCAAAAAAAATTCATGCTCAAACCCCTGGTTGAAACTTTAGTTACACTTCCCATGGTCCTGCCGCCTACGGTCATAGGATTTTATATGATAGCGGCTTTTTCGCCCAGGCTCGCATTCGGAAGCGCGCTTGCGAATATATTCCACACCGAATTCGTATTCTCGTTCGCAGGCATAGCGCTCGGGGCGTGCATTCATTCCCTGCCTTTCATGGTGCAGCCATTAAAGAACGGGATGCAGTCCGTGGATATATCACAGGTGGAGATGTCATATACGCTCGGCAGGTCGAAAGCGGCTACCTTTTTTAAGATCATAATTCCGCAGATGAGGCCTTATATAATGACAGGGCTTTTAATGACATTCGTGCATACCATAGGCGAATTCGGCGTGGTGCTTATGGTCGGCGGGAATATTCCGGGAATAACAAAGGTGGCGTCGATCGCCTTATATGAAAAAAATGAGAATATGGATTTTGCGGGGGCGAATTCCTACGCGGCCGTGCTTGTGGCTATAAGCCTGCTGGCGGTGCTCGCGGCGCAGCATTTCGGATCAAAACCAGCAGAGGCGAAATGACATGCTTGAAATTGACGTTTTAAAAAGGTTTTATTCCGACGCCGGAGAGATGGAGTTCAAGCCGCGTTTAAAGATAAAAAAAGGGACTCTCAGCGTGCTTTTCGGAAAATCCGGCAGCGGCAAGACCACCCTTTTGAGGATGATCGCTGGGCTGACCATGCCTGACGCCGGGTCCATCATATATGAAGGCGCTCTTTGGACGGGCAACGGCAGGGCCCATAAAGCCCCGCAGGAGAGAAATCTTGGATTTGTCAGCCAGGATTTTTCACTTTTTACCCACTTAACTGTCGAAGGCAATGTGCTTTATGCCTGCAAAGACATAAAAGAAGCGGAAAGGCTTCTGGATATTACCGGGCTTGCAGGGCTTCGCGACAGGCGCGTAAACAGCCTCTCGGGAGGACAGAAGCAGAGGGTCGCTTTCGCGCGCGCTCTGGCAAAAAAACCGGACATTTTGCTTCTGGATGAGCCGATGTCGGCGCTTGATAATGAGACACGCGCGGTTATCCGCGCCGAGCTTGACGCCGCGGTAAAGCGCGGTATAACAGTGATCATGGTGACCCATGATGTTCCGGATATATTCAAACTGGCAGACAGGGTTTTTGTGATAGAATCCGGCGTAATAGCCCGTGAAGGCACGCCGGCGGAAGTCTTTATAAACAGGGTGACATCCAATAAGTTCGTTTTTACCGGCGAGATAATGTCCATAGAAAAGGCCGATGCTATAAATATTATTATGGTAACTTCCGAAGAAGGCGCGACTGAGGTTGTCGTCACAGATGACGAAGCGGGTTTGCTGCGCACCGGGGACAGGGTGCTTGTCGCGGCAAAAGCATTCCAGCCAGTGCTGATGAAAATATAGAGAGGAGGATAAAATGGAAAATAAAAACGAACAGGTCGGGATGGTTTACTACAAAGAAGGAGTGCAGTTTTTCAGCGCGGTCATAAATCCGGGTAAAAAAAAGATATTTACTCCCATACTGATATATAACATAGCGTGCATGTCCATAGAGAAATTGTTTATGGCATTTTTCTTTTATAATAACACTCTTCCGGAAAATCATACGATGAAGGACCTTATCGATAGCGCGTTAAAGATCAGGGATATGGACAGAAACCTGGTTGAAAATATGATGTTCCTTGACGGTTTTCAAAATATCTGCCCGGTATATTACGGCAGCATCAAAGCCCTATCCGGCGGAGATATCAAAAGAACCATTGAAACGCTGCTTATGGTAAGGGCTTTTGTTGATGCCGAGCTTAAGATAACACCGGGCAAAAAGGGGGCGGCGGTATGGGAAAAATAATGATTTTTGACACCACTTTGAGGGACGGGGACCAGTCACCCGGCATGGCCATGAGACCGGATGAAAAGCTCGCGATCGCTCTGATGCTTGAATCCGCGGGTGTTGATATTATTGAAGCCGGATTCCCGGCTTCTTCATTGATAGATTTTGAAGCGGTAGAAATGATATCCTCGGCAATTAAAGGCTCCGCGGTTTGCGCTATGGCCAGGTCCCTGGAAGGTGATATAGAAAAAGCTGCGGAGGCCGTTAAAGGAGCCGCCGTGAGATATATACATGTTTCGCTCGGCACATCGCCGATACACAGAAATGAAAAGCTGCACCTTACCCGCGATGAAACTATAAAAAAAGCGGTAAACGCGGTCCGCTACGCGAAGCAAAGGTGTGATGTGGTTGAAATGGGCGCCGAAGACGCCACCAGAACGGAACGTGAGTTCCTGCGTGATTTTTTTACGGCTGTGACAGAAGCCGGCGCGGGCGTGATCAACATCGCGGATACATCCGGCTACGCGCTTCCGGGTGAATTCGCGGCCCTTACAGGATATATAGCGGGTGCGGTCCCGGCAGTATCTTCGGGCCGGGCAAGGATCAGCGTTCACTGCCACAACGATCTCGGACTCGCGCTCGCGAACACCATGGCCGGAATTTCTTCCGGGGCTTCCCAGGCCGAGGTCACCCTGATGGGCATAGGCGAAAGGGCCGGCAATGCGGCGCTTGAGGAGCTATCCGCCCTTATGAAAGTGCGTTCTGATGCCTTCTCAATATTTGAAACAGGCATCAATACAAAGGCGCTTTTGCCGGCGTGTGAGATGCTCTCTTCCATTGAAGGAATTGCGCCCGGCATCACCAAACCCGTAGCTGGGCGCAATACATTCTCCCACGGCTCGGGCATACATCAGGATGGAGTGCTAAAAAGAAAACAGTCCTATGAAATAATCAACCCGGCTGATTTCGGCGGCGGAGAAACAGAGATAATCCTCAGCAGGCATTCCGGAAAAAAAGGAGTGGCTTCAAAAGTGCATGAACTGCTCGGATATTATCCTTCCGGCGATATCATGGAAGATGTGATGCGTGAATACGACATGACATCAGAGAGCCTGAAATCCGTATCCTGCACGGCGCTGCTGGAGATCCTGAAAAAGTCAGGGTTATATGAGGGGATAATTTACAATATATTTAAAGTCTCGGTAAGCCCGGAAAGCGGCGGAAAAAATCCGGAATACCGCGCGCGCGTGTCGGTCAAAGTTAACGAGAATAAATATCCCGCGGCCACAGCCGTAAATACGGATCCGCTTAAAGCCCTTTTTACGGCGCTTGACTGCACAATGCCGTGGGGAGTAAAAATAAAAAACTATTCCTGCGGATTTTTCGGAGCGGGAAAGAGGTTCTCCGCGACCGCGGTCATACAGGCAGTGGCGGCCGGAAAACTGGTAAGAGCGGAGTCGTACAGGCATGATATATATACGGCTATGGCGGAAGCGTATGTCGATCTTGCAAATTACGCGATGGCGATATTCAAGCTCAATATACCGAAAACAGCTGAATTTGCCGCGCACAGGAGCCTGTAAAATGGCTGAAAAGCTGACGGTGCGGCACGCTGCAGAAACTGACCTGGATAAACTTGCAGGATTTCTCGCATCACTGTTCGCGATCGAAAAGGATTTTACGGCGGATATAAAAAAAATCAAAAGCGGTTTGTCGGGCGTCATTCAGGGAGGAGGCGGCATGGTATTTGTAGCCGAACTTGGAAAAAGGCCGATAGGCATGGCGTCGGCGCAGACAGTCATATCAACGGCTGCCGGCGGAGTTTCCATCCTTGTTGAGGACGTATTTATAAGCGAGGATTTCAGGAATATAGGGGCCGGAAAAATGCTGATGGAACATATAAAGAACTGGGGCAAAACAAAAGGCGCCGTAAGAATGCAGCTTGTTACTGATAAAAGCAACACGTCCGCCATCTGGTTTTATAAGAAACTTGGATGGAATGAAAGCAATATGACGGGAATGTATTATTATATGAATAAGAATAATTAAAAATGTTTCGGCTCCTGTAGAGACACAGCTTGCTGTGTCTCGCACTTTTCTGTCTATAAAAGGCTTTAGACGCAGCAAGCGGCGTCTCTACAACAACTTTGCTTTATCTGCGCTTTGGACTCTGTAGGGTACGGTCTAAGACCGTACCCTACAAGATCCAAAACATTAAGCCCTGTATGGTCCGGTCTGCGACAAGTTATCCATACAAAGTTCAGCCCCCTGTAGAGACACAGCTTGCTGTGTCTCGTACTTTTCCGGCTGTAAAACGTTTTTAGTTTTAAAAATTATTTTTATGCTGTTGAGAAAATCCCGCCGGCATGCTATTATTTAAAAACAGATTTTGATCTTATTTTTTTACACGAAAGGATGCTAAATTGAAAGCAATTTCACTGCTATCCGGCGGGCTGGACAGCACACTCGCGACCAGAATGATTAAAGATATGGGTATCGAAGTTATAGCGCTGAATTTTACATCGCCTTTCTGCCTTTGCGGCGGGAGCCATAAGAACGGCTGCAGGCATATCGCAAAGGAGATGGCGGAGCAGCTCGGAGTGGAGCTTAAGATGATGAACGCGTCGGCCGAGTTCATTGAGATCATAAAAAACCCGAAGCACGGTTACGGCAGCGGCGCGAATCCGTGCATAGACTGCAGGATACTGAAGTTCAGCACCGCGAAAAAATATATGGAGGAAACAGGCGCTTCTTTCATAATAACCGGCGAGGTCCTCGGCCAGAGGCCTATGAGCCAGAACCGCCGCGCCATGGATATTATAGAAAGGGAAAGCGGTCTTGACGGGCTTATAGTAAGACCGCTGTGCGCGGGTAATATGGAGCCGTCCATACCGGAAAAGAACGGATGGATAGACAGGTCAAAATTGCTGTCCATAGAGGGAAGGGGACGGGGAAAACAGCTCGATATGGTTGAGGAATTTAATATAGAGAACCACGCGTGCCCCGCCGGAGGCTGCCTGCTCACCGACAAAAATTTCAGCATGAAAATAAAGGACCTGATAAAGTCGGATATGCTCACCCTGAACAACGCGAGGCTTTTTGTCTACGGCAGGTATTTCGCGGTTACAGATAAATTCAAGATGGCGGTTGGACGCGATGAAGCGGAAAATAAAGCGATACAAAATTTTGCGTCAGAGGGAGACCTGCTCATTGTCGCGTCGTCAAAAGGGCCTTCTGCGATAGGGCGCGGCGAAATAAACGAAGAGAATAAACGCAAAGCGCTGGAAATAATAGCGCATTACTGCAAAAAAGACAGGGAGCAGCAGCTTAAGGTCAGCGTGTTCCCGGCAGAGGCCGGGTTTGTCCGTATTGATTCGCTGGATGAAACCAACCCGGAAGTTTTTTCAACCAATGTTATCCAATAAAAGGCCTATATAGCGTAGTCTGAAACGTTCTTTCTTTTTTGCCTTTTTGTAACAAGGTCCTGGAGCGTTATTTCATCAACTATACCGGATATGGCATTTGTAACTTTGCAAAAGACGTCCTTTAATTCGCAGTCCGCGATATCGGCACAGCCTTTGTATCCCTTGTTCACGCACGCTACCGGCTCAATGGGGCCTTCCACTTTCCTTATAATATCCCCGAGGGTTATTTCCGAAGGCGGCATAGCCAGATAATATCCGCCGTCTTTCCCGCGTTTGCTTTTTACAAATCCGCCGGTTTTCAGCGTGATCAAAAGAGCCTCCAGATATTTTTCCGGAATATCAAGCTTTTTTGACAGGCTGTTTATTTTCGTCAGTGTGCTTTCATCCGAATAATTCAGCGCGAGCGCAAACAGGGTCTTTAAAGCGTAATCGCCTTTATAAGTTATCTTCATTTTTCCCTCCGGACGGTGTTATTTTTGGTTCTATAAATATACCATAAAAAACTATCCAAGGCAATATCAACATGATATGAATGATAGACTAAATTAACTATACTATTCCTATAGAGATAATATAAAATAATTCTTGACAAAGATTACATTTATTAGTATAATCCCTATCAATGAGGTAGACATAGTAGGGATTAAAGGAGAACAAAATGAGATTTGCGACAAAAGCTATACATAAAGGATCCGAAGCGGATGAAACAGGTTCTGTAGTCTCGCCAATATATGCGGTCTCAACTTTTAAACAGCCGGGAATAGGCTCGGATCAAAAATTCAAATATTCCAGGGGGGCAAATCCGACAAGAAATTCTTTTGAAGAATGCCTGGCATCCCTTGAGAACGCGAAATACGGCCTGGCTTTTTCCTCAGGCGTGGCGGCTGAAATGGCAGCGCTTTCGATCCTTAAATCCGGCGATGAGCTCGTCACGACAGCCCATATGTACGGCGGGACGTACCGGATACTCAGGGACATACTGGTAAACTATAATATCGGCGCGAAATATGTCTATTCGACCGATGCGCAGGCTTTTGAAAAAGCAATTACAAAAAAGACAAAACTTATATGGCTTGAGACGCCGACCAATCCGACGCTTAAGATAATAGATATAAAGGCGGTATCGGATATCGCAAAAAGGAAAAAGATCCCGGTGGTTGTGGATAATACTTTCGCGAGCCCGTATTTTCAGAAGCCTTTAAGCCTCGGCGCGGATGTTGTAGTTCACAGCACCACAAAATATATAAGCGGGCACAGCGATATCATCGGCGGCGCCGCGGTTACGAATAATAAAAGATTATTTCAAAGGATAAAGTCGTATCAGGGCGCGGCCGGAGCCATAGCTTCGCCGTTTGACAGTTTTCTCGCTTTAAGGGGATTAAAAACCCTTGAAGTCAGGATGAAAAAACACGAAAGCAACGCCCTGCAGGCCGTGGAGTTCCTCAGCAATAATAAAAATGTAAGCGAAATTTTTTATCCCGGATTAAAAGGACATCCGGGGTATGAGACCGCGAAAAAGCAGATGAACGGTTTTGGAGGAATGGTGTCTTTCAGGATCAGAGGCGGCGAAGCAAAGGTCAAAAAGTTCGTCTCATCCCTGAAACTGCTATCATTCGCTGAAAGCCTCGGAGGTATCGAGTCGCTCGCGGCGGCGCCGTATTTCATGATAAGCCATTCATCGCTGTCTGAAAAAGAAAGGGCCGCGATAGGCATCACAAAAGATCTTATCAGGCTTTCTATCGGGCTGGAGGATATACAGGATATCATCGAAGATCTTGATCTGGCTTTAGGATAGATCAGGGCATAAAGATATACGGCTGACAGGAAAACAATAAATTTAAAGGAGGTATCGGGCGCCGGAACAACGGCAAAGGGGCAGGAATTAAAACGTATAAGGAATAAAAAATTTAAAGGAGAAAAACAATGGCTGCAAAAAATTACAGGTTAGAAACTCTCGAGCTGCACGCGGGGTATACATCGGATCCTACGACAAATGCAAAGACGGTACCTGTTTACAGGACGGCGGCTTATCAGTTCAAGAACGCTGAACAGGGAGCCAATCTTTTCGGATTGAAAGAGCTCGGCAATATTTACAGCAGGCTCACGAACCCGACCAACGACATTCTGGAACAGCGCGTGACAGCGCTGGAGGGAGGAGTGGGGTCTGTGGCTACGGCTTCGGGGACCGCGGCGATCTTTGACGCTGTCATCAATATCGCAAGGCAGGGGGATGAAATAGTTTCCGCCAATAATTTGTACGGCGGCACCTATACCATGTTCAACGACATACTGCCGAACTACGGGATCAAAACGAACTTTGTTCATTACAATGATTACGAAGCGTATGAAAAGGCGATAACACCGAAAACAAAGCTCATATTCATCGAGACCATAGGCAACCCGCTCCTGGGCGTTACGGATATAGAGGCCGTGTCAAAGATAGCGAAAAGCTACGGTATACCGCTCGTGGTTGACGGAACATTCACAACCCCGCATATAGTAAAGCCGCTTGAACTCGGGGCAGACGTGGTGGCGTACTCGCTGACTAAATGGTACAGCGGCCACGGCGCGATAATCGGCGGAATAGTGGTGCAGGGCGGAAATTTCAACTGGGCAAATGAAAAGTTCCCGAACTTTGACCAGCCCGAGCCGAGCTATCACGGACTGCGTTTCGCGCACGATCTCGGGCCGCTTTCGCCGCTTGCATACTCACTGCGTTTGAGGCTCGTACCGCTCAGAAATCTCGGGGCCGCGCTCTCGCCTGATAACGCGTGGCAGGTTTTGCAGGGAATAGAAACACTTTCGCTCAGGGTTCAGCGCCACAGCGATAATGGCCTGGCCGTCGCGCAATTCCTGGAAAAGCACCCGGCGGTAACGTGGGTAAGGTACCCGGGGCTTGAATCGCATCCGGACCATGAAGTGGCAAAAAAACAGTTCAAGACCGGATTCGGCGGAATGGTTGTTTTCGGGGTAAAGGGCGGATATGACGCCGCTGTAAAACTGATAGACAATATAAAACTTTTCGGAAACGTGGCCAATGTAGGGGACGCGAAAAGCCTGATAATACACAGCGCCAGCACGACACACTCACAGCTGACAGAAGCGCAGCAGAAAGATGCCGGCATCACGCCGGATTCGATCAGGCTCTCGATAGGTATTGAAAATATCGAGGACATAAAGGAAGCTCTAAGCGACGCGCTGGATATATCGCAGAAGTAAGGATATGACATTCCGGCCCGGAAAGCAATCGCTACCGGGCCGGAATAAACAAAACTGCCCGCATATTAAAGGCGTGCTGACACCCAATAAAAGAAGAAGGAAGAGGCAAAGAAAAAATGAAATTAAAAATTAACGGCAAAGAAGAAATTGTGGAAAAGGAAAGCCTCACGATAGCCGAGCTGCTTGTTGTAAATAAAGTCCAGATGCCGGATATGGTATCCGTCGAGCTTAACGGGGTTATCCTTGACAGGAAAGATTTCGGGGCCGTCTTTTTGAAAGAGGGCGACGCCGTTGAATTCCTTTACTTCATGGGCGGAGGACAGGAACAGGATTTCCAGACCAGGGCGGTGCATGGAGGATATATAGGCGGCGATCAATTCTGGCCCGGGACCATGCCCATATACGAGACCGCCGCGTTCGCGTGCGCTACCGCGGAAGAGATGGCTGATATTTTTTCAGGCAGGAAGTACGGATATATATATTCACGCACGGCGAACCCGACGGTTTCAGCTTTTGAACAGAAATTGAATGCCCTTGATAACGGACGCGGAGCCGTGGCGACAGCGTCGGGCATGGCGGCCATTACGACCGTTCTGCTTACGCTGACGGAAAGCGGGGATGAAATAGCGGCCGCAGGCGGGCTCTTCGGAGGAACGATACTGCTTTTTAAGGATGTCTTTAAAAAGTACGGCGTGAACGTGCGGTACGCGAAAAGCCAGGACCCTGCGGATTTTGAAGCCGTCATCAATGAAAGAACGCGCGCCATTTACGTGGAAACTATCGGGAACCCGAAGCTTGACATACCGGATCTCGGGGCGCTCTCTAAGATCGGCAGGAAGAACAATATACCTGTTATCGCTGACGCGACTCTTTCAACGCCGTATTTGCTTGACGCAAAAAAATTCGGCGTGGATATCGCGGTATACTCCACGACAAAGTACATAATGGGAAGCGGGACCGCTATAGGAGGCGCGTTCGTGGACCTGGGTAATTTTGACTGGACAAAAACAAAAAGCACGGCGGTAAAAACGGTTTCTGCAAGGTTACGGGATATCGCTTTTTTGGGCGTGGCAAGGAAACAGATAGCGCAAAATACCGGAGGATGTACGGCGCCTTTTCACGCGTACCTGCAGAATATAGGGCTTGAAACACTCTCACTCAGGCTGGAAAGGCACAGCACGAACGCCCAAAGGCTCGCGGAGTTTTTGGAAAAGCACCCGCGCGTAAAGCGGGTATCCTACCCCGGGCTTGCGGGCAATGAATATCATGAGATAGCGAAAAAGCAGTTCAACGGACTTTACAGCGGATTGCTTACTTTTAATCTTGATAACAGGGCGGAATGTTTTAAATTTATTGACAGCTTAAAACTTGTAAAAAAGATGACCAACTTCGGCGACGCGAAAACGCTGGTTATACATCCGAAATCGACGATATACGCCGATTTTAGCGACGAAGACGCGGTTCTCGCCGGAGTAACTGACGACCTGATAAGGGTTTCCGTAGGGCTCGAAGGCATAAATGACATAATCGCGGATTTTGAGCAGGCTCTGCAATAATATTATATCC
>Ga0224525_1000550_pt1 | contig 17110 bp, 11 predicted proteins | sample CFST100metaG_FD_179874 | JGI IMG/M metagenome (GOLD analysis project Ga0224525, IMG submission 179874) | Peat soil microbial communities from Stordalen Mire, Sweden - C.F.S.T100 | ecosystem: Environmental > Terrestrial > Soil > Wetlands > Peat | place: Sweden: Norrbotten County, Stordalen Mire...
GTTCCATGAATCGTCAATATCACCTGTTGTGCGCCAGAGATTACCGACTGCCCCGGCCCATTCCCATGGTTTGTTTGCTCCCCACTCGCAAAGGCTGAAAACTATAGGTCTCCCTGCAGTGAAAAGGGCATCACGCATATTTGTGTAAGAAGATTTTGCATCCTGAGAGGTTGTGTTGCACCAGTCATATTTCAGGTAATCAACACCGTACTTTGCATATGTTCTGGCATCCTGGTACTCATGGCCCAGACCTCCGGGACGTCCCTGGCATGTTGCTTTGCCAGCGCAGGAATAGATCCCGAATTTAAGACCTTTGGAATGGATATAATCAGCAACATATTTCATTCCATGTGGGAAACGATCCTTGTCAGCAATTATATCTCCATTCTCATCACGCGAAATCTGCCAGCAATCGTCAATAACTATATACTCATACCCGGCATCTTTCATACCGCTGCTTACCATGGCATCGGCCATCTGCATTATAAGGCTCTCGCTGACATTGCAATTGAATTTATTCCAGCTGTTCCATCCCATGGGTGGAGTCTTGGCCAGCTGGTCATACTTCTGTGCAGGGCTGTCTATGAACAAAAAAAGAGCTGCAAGAAACAGAATATATTTTTTCATGTTTTAGAATTTAATTATAGTGAAACAGATCAGAACAAAATTATCATCATCTTTTCAATAAGCAAAGGATTTTCAGCAATATATAAGCCCGGAAATCTTAAAAATCCTTAATCGGGATTATCCTGCAACCTTTTTGTCAGAAATTGGAGACTATAAGAAACAAGGGAAGGTTGTTTTCTCATTTGATTAATTAATTTTGTCTATACAGCTTATATTTTAACATATGCCGCAGGAAAACCATCTTCTTCAGAAAAGAGTAAATCTGTTCGACGGGATATCAATTGTTGCCGGGGCTATGATTGGATCCGGTATATTCATTGTGAGCGCTGATATTGCCAGGAATGTAGGATCGCCCGGATGGTTAATGGTGGTATGGCTCATAACCGGGGTAATAACGGTTATCGGAGCACTGAGCTATGGTGAGCTGGCTTCGATGATGCCTCATGTCGGAGGACAATATGTATATCTGAGAGAATCTTATCATCCGCTGATCGGATTCCTTTTTGGGTGGACAACCTTTTTGGTTATTCAGTGCGGCTCCATAGCAGCTGTAGCTGTGGCCTTTGCTAAGTTCAGCGGAGTTCTCTTCCCGTGGATAGCAGACAAGAACATTCTTCTGCATATAGGTCATCTGAAGATCAGCAGCACCATGGTCGTGGCAATTGTAATGATCTCCTTCCTCACATGGCTCAATACAAGAGGGATAGTGACTGGCAAAACGGTCGTGAACATCTTTTCCTCAACCAAGGTGATAGCACTTCTTGGTTTTATCGTGATCGGTATTTTTGCTACAAAAGGGTTAGGATCCCTTCAGATAAACAAAGAAGTGTTCTGGAATGCCGGCCGTGTAGGTCCTGGTAATCAGATTATTCCGTTGGCGGGATTTACTCTCATCACTGCGGTTGGAATGGCCCTTGTAGGGTCACTCTTTTCAGCAGACGCCTGGTATAATGTTACCTATATTTCTGGTGAGGTTATCAATCCGAAAAAGAATGTTCCTCTCAGTCTTATTTTTGGAACTATCATTGTTTCAATATTATACATGATAATAAATTTCGTTTATATCAAGATTTTGCCCCTTTCAGGTTCTCCTGACGGAGCCAATGTCCTGAGCAGGGGAATTCAATATGCGACCGACGACAGGGTTGCCACATCGGCTATGAGCGTTGTTTTTGGCGATTACGCAGCCATAATCATGGCGATCTTCATCATGATAAGCACATTCGGGTGTGATCATAGTCTCATAATGGCAGGTCCAAGGGTCTATTATGCCATGGCAAAGGATGGTCTCTTCTTCAAGAAAGTAGCTAGTATCAATAAGTTCGGAGTTCCTGGCTTTGCAATTGTCATTCAGGGTATATGGTCAGTATTGCTTTGCTTGTCCGGCACGTATGGCAACCTCCTTGATTATGTGATCTTCGCTGTACTTATTTTCTTTACTCTTACAATACTGGCGATCTTCATTCTTCGTAAAAAACAGCCGGATGTTCCGCGTCCTTATAAAGCATTCGGATATCCCGTAATTCCGGCTATATATATTCTGACAACTACAGCAATCATGATTATTCTCCTGATCTATAAGCCGGATTATACTTTCCCCGGGCTTGTTATCGTACTTCTCGGAATACCGGTTTTCTATATCTGGAGAAAAACTAATTCAACGCCGCGGGATCAGATGACAGATGATGACACTGTTAAATAATTTTTTTTTGGCTTAAATTACGGTGATGATTATGAACCGTGAATGGTGCTGATATTATAATTTAATTTCAGGCATTTAATATAATTTTGTTGAATGCCAAATACTGAGTACTTTTATTTAGATATTCCAGATATTACTAATAAATAAAAATCAGTCATTTTTTCTGTCTCTGAATTTGTAAAATAATTAACAATAACAGGCATGAAAAACATAAAAATGGCAAAGTACATCTCATTAATTCCAGGGTTGTTATTCCTTTTTTGCATTTCCGGATGCAAAAAGACTGAATATAACCTTCTTGATCCGGAATCTGCGGGAAAATGGTATTCTTATAACGCAGAGAATTCATCATTACCAGGCAATTCTGTATATGGCATTACAAAGGATGGAACTAATAATCTATGGGTTACATGTTATGGTAATGGAGTAGCAGAGTACCAAAATGGAGTCTGGAAGTCATATAATTTATCCAACAGCAACATTCTTAGCAATTATACTACTGCTATTGAGACAACTTCCAGCGGAGATGTTTTGATCGGAACTGGGAACGGTCTTTCTTACATGACATCTGCCGGAGCCTGGTATTACTATAGAGATGCATCAGTATCTTATATGAATATTAATACCATTAAAATTGCATCAACTGGGGCAATATGGATTGGAACAGAAGGACAGGGGTATTATTATTTCGGAGGATCCGGATTTGAGCATTATATGTCTGGAATTAATGTTAATGCAATAGCAGAAGATGGGAATGGCAATATCTTGCTGGGTACTGATAATGGATTGTATAAATATAGCGGGACTCAGCTTTCAACATCATCTGTGCCCTATTTAACCATTTCTGACGGTTTGCCATCCAATGAAATCACTTCTCTTTTAGTGGATAGCAAGGCGAGATTATGGATGGGATTTTACTATGGGAAAACGGTTTCCTGCCTGGAAGGGTCACAATTACATCAGATTTCGCTTATGGATGGGGCTGATAGCACCATTGTCTGGGATATCAAGGAAGATAAAAAAGGTGATATCTGGTTTGCTACTTCCAGAAACGGACTGATAAGATACGATGGGGTCGTTTCGCACTCCTATAAAACATATAATTATCCTGGAGAAATCCCTGAAAATAATTTTGCCAGTATCTGTGAGGATAAAGATGGAAATATGTGGTTCGGTACCTTTAACTCGGGAATTATTAAGTATACACTGCCTCTCGAATAAAACCTCAGGTATATGAAAAACAAAATTCCATTTCTGATCATGATGCTTATTTTATCGAGTCTTCCGGTAATCAGCCAGAAATCTTCCGAGCCCAGAGATGAGTTTACTCTTTTAACCATGCCATATAACCAACGGCCTTTATCTCTTTATAAAGGGCAGTTAGAGGTAAATGCAGGGTATAAATTTGCAGTAAGATCACGTACTTATGATTCGAATGGCGATCTGATTTTATTGAAGGATGAAGGTACTGCATCTGTGTATCATTATTACTTGCTGGAACTTAAATACGGAATTACAGATTTTCTGGAACTTACAGCTGAAACTTATTATTCCAAGCATGGGATAAGATCTGTAACCACTGAATACTACAGCCTTTCCGATAATATTACTGTTAATACTCTTTCTACTATTAAAGGTATGGGAGATTTATTGTTATATGGCACCCTGAGACTGCCAATAGATTTCAAATGGGTTGATTTTGGGATACGTGGTGGGATGTACCTGCCTACAGCCGATAATAAAACTTCCCAACCAACAAATACTGTCACGAATATAACTGCTGCTAATACTTTCACGGTCAATTATCAATTCAACGAAAAGAACGGGTATGGTGTTCCTGTTTATCTTTTATCCTCCGATTTAAAATTCACTTTTTCAAAAATTTCTTTAGAAACGGATTTTACTTTCAAAGATCCGGTCAAAGAAGGGCAAAATATAAGGTGGGATCAATCCCTGACAGCGAATAAAACTTTCACATACAGTAATAATTCATATCAGTATCTTTTAAGTCGCTCTTTTGAAATTAATGCTGCATTGCATTTTCAGGCTACTGGCTGGTTTAATATAAAATTAAGCTCGGATTTTATGAAATCATCTGGCGGATGGACTGAATATTATGGAAGTAAATATAAAAACCCTGAAACAAATCTGTTCGTTCTGGAGCCGGGTTGTGAGATTCAGGTTTCACCTGCACTCACTATTTATGAAGTTACCGGGTTTCCTTTGGCAGGCAAGAATATGGACGGCCCCTTTTATTTGTTCATTACTGCAAGCATAAATATGTTCCCGTTCTTTAAGTAATATTATTTGTTATGAAAGGAATTATCTTAATATTTCTGCTTCTTACTTTGGATTTTGCAGCAACCGGGCAGGTTGAAAAGCTAATTGTTCCTTCCGACCTGAAGCAGCAAACAATTGTTACAGAACCTATTACATTAAGGAAGGGCTATTTAAGAGCAGGTATAGCTTTAAGTTATTTTGCACTTGACAAATATTTCAATTCAGCCTCAAAAAAAGAATATTACTCGCTAAGCTCGTGGCATACCGACTTTTCATACCAGATAAGTCTGAGATATGGAATTACTGACAAATTTGAGGTTGATTGTTCGATTCCGCTTAAAAACGAAAGTACTCGAGCATTATACATGGTTAGCTGGCCGGGATTGAATTCTAATATCTCATTATCAAGCAACCTTAAAGGCAAAGGTCTTTCAGATTGTGAGCTTACATTAAAATACCAGCTGGTACCCGAGAAAGAAAACAAAATCTCCCTGACAGTCTGGCAATGGCTGACTTTTCCCACCGGACAGAAGAATTATACAAATATAAAAAGTTTTACCGATTTCAATCTTCCTGTGGGTGATGGCGCCTTCTCGACTGGAACAGAGCTTACCGCCAGAAGGATCAAATATCCATATTCTTATAGCTTTTGGGCCAGTTATGCAATAAATTTTCAGGGATCCAAATTAATCTCTCAGGATGACCTGAGTGAAACTAAATTTAAGGATGGTAACTACCTGATGATGGGTGCAAATTTTAATATCCATCTTAATGAATGGATAGCTCTTGCAAATGAACTGAATTACAAGTACAATCAAAAAGGTATTATAAAATATACAGTAAATGTGATAAAGGATCCGGCATGGGCATTTTCTTATCAGCCAGGATTGTATTTTCAGATCAGGAGGTTCAGAGTTGCCGAAGCCGTGCAGGTGCCTATTATGGGAAAGAACGATTCTGCTGACCCATTATATGTTATGCAGGTGTTTTATACCTTTTAATTATTCTTTATGAAACATATTGACTGTAAAGAAAAAAATAGGGTAATCTCAAAGTCTTTATTACTTCATTTTTTAATATATATACCTGTACTATTTATTTCTTGCGCCACTCCATCAATTCTGGTAACCCGGGAGCAAAATCTGGGAGACACCTACTTTAACGAGTATAATTATCCTGAAGCGGCAAAGCATTATGAGCTTATGATAAATGCCAGCAGCAAGCTGGGAATTTACAGAAACCCTTCTATGGAGGCCGATGTTCACAGAAAGATTGCTGATTGCGACGATATGACGGGGAATTATAACCTGGCTTTGCAGCATGTCAGAAATGCGATGAAACTTGATTCAGCTGATAATAATCAGCTTGGGAGAATCGAAGATTGCAGGGATGAAGGTAAAATCTTCATTTACCTGGGTTCTTACCAGGCAGCTATATCGTATCTCGAAAAGTCACTTGTACTCGGCGAGGGAATGGAACAAAGCCTCAAGAATGTCAACAAGCTTACGATTGCAGATAACTATCTGACTCTGGCCCAGTTATATTCTGTCATGGGCAGGCTCCGCAATTCACAGGATTATATCGGTAAAGCTCTGGCAATTTTTAAGCAGACCGGCGACAGAAAAGGTGAAATGGAATCCTATCTTACATTGGGAAGCGTCTTTTCTGATCTCGGGGATATCATTACTGCTCAGAACTTTATAAAACAGTCAATAAAGATCGCTGATGAACTTGATATGGGAACTGCGCGTCATAACCAGATGCTTTCATCTCTGTCAATATCCCTCGGAGAATATGAAGATGCTCTCAGATATCAGGAAAAGGCCTTGCAGGATGCCATGAAGTTCAAGATTATGGGCCAGATAATCTGGGCTACTATAGGGATGGGTGATGTTTACCGCGATCTGGGTGATATGAAAAGAGCTGAAAGATATTATAAAGAGGCCCGGCTGGCAAAAGATACAATATCGATGAAAGCCGGAAGCCTTGAAGCTTCCCTTGATCTCAGGCTGGGAGATGTCGTCGGTGCTAATAAATTTTTTACGGCCGAAGGCTCAATCACCGGAGCAGGGATATCCTTGCTTCGTCTGGCGGAAATTTTTATCCAGGATGGGAAACAGGACAGCGCCATTCTCGTGCTTGATCAGTCATCTGCTATGTTCCATCAATCCCATAACCTGCAGGGTGTTGCGAACGCCCAAATGCTGAAAGGCAGTCTGCTGGTTGATAAAAGTGATTTCAATAATGCAAAACAGTTGCTTGATTCTGCCAGACAGGTAATGGAGTATCCCGAGACAGTATGGCAGGCGTGGTTTCACCTTGGCAGAATGTATGAGGACCAGAACCAGGATATGAAAGCGATAGAGTCATACAAAAGTTCAATCTCAGTTATTGAAAAAATAAGAGGGAATCTGACTATTGATGAATTTAAAAGCATATATTTTGACAGCAAGAGAGAAGTATATGACAGACTTATCAATCTTCTTCTGAAGAATAACCTGCCAGTCGACGCATTCCAGATATCAGAACAAGCCAGGGCAAGAGCCTTTTATGATATCCTTTCCAATAAGAAAATAAATTTCAGAGGCGCATCTGCTGAAGATCTTGTTTCACAGGAGCAGGAGAAAAGGATTGAAATGCAGAAACTTTACAAGCTTCTTCAGAAAAGCAGCACAGAAAGTACAAATCAGGAAAAGTCAAGATCTGTCGATGTAAAACAAGTGAGGAACGCACTTAATGAAGTCCAGTCTGAATACGATGATCTTATTCAAAAGATCAAGCTCAATAATCCATCATATGCAGAAATGATAGCAGCAAAACCGGTTAGCCTGCAGGATATTCAGTCAAGACTTGATCCTAAATCAGCTGCTCTGGAGTACTGGATAAGCAGCAATGAGCTTATAATATGGTTAATAACTCATTCAGAGATCATCTCCAAAACAGTTCAGATCAGCAATCAGGATTTGAAAAGCCTTGTAGAAAAAACCAGAAGGTCAATACAGGATAATTTTACAGCGGAATATTCATCTGGATTATCAGAGCTTTACAGACTGCTCATCGGCCCGGTTGAAAATAAAATTACATCTTATTCAAATCTTGTTATAATACCGAACCAGTCACTTAATTTCCTTCCGTATCAGGCTTTGATGAATAGCAAAGGTGAATATCTCGTTCAAAAGTACAATTTGGTATATTCACCCTCTTCATCCGTATATGTACTATCTTATGACAAGCTGATAAAAACCGGCTCAAAATTTATGGGTGTAGCATTGTCAGATATTTCTGTAGGGAATAATGTGGGTCTTCCCGGCACAGAAGTTGAATTAAAGAAAATTCTTCCTCTTTTCCCTGACAATATATCTGCTTTTGGTATGCAAAGCACTGAAACTTTTGTAAGGAAGAATGCAGGAAATTATAATTTTCTTCATTTTGCGACTCATGGCAGTTACAATTACAATCAGCCTCTTTATTCATATCTTCTTTTTCCTCCGTCTGAAGAAGATGATGGAAGGTTAAATGTTTTTGAAGTTCTTGAGATGAACCTGAATGCAAAGCTGGTTACCCTGAGCGCATGCGAAACCGGCCTCGGCAATATAAGCCAGGGCGATGAGCTGACCGGATTAAGCAGAGCTTTTCTTTATGCAGGATCGGCTTCAGTTATTGTAAGTTTGTGGTCTGTAGCTGATTATCCGACCGCTATGCTCATGGCAAACTTCTATAGTTATCTTAAGGAACACTCTGTGCAGGAGGCACTCACCCTTGCACAGCGGGATGTAATCAAACAATTTCCACAACCGGTGTTCTGGGCACCATTCATTCTGATCGGCAACGGAGAGATCACATCTGAATAACCCGGCTTAATCAACTCATTTTGTTGACATAATTATTATCTCGCAGATCGCGCTGATAAGCGCAGATTAATAAATAATCTATATTGCATGGATTTTTATCATAATAGCGGAAATTATGTTCCCTGAAAGATTCATTAATAGGATAAGGCAGCAGAGATATGTTGATTCAGATAGTCTTTTAAAGGCTCTTCATACTGAATCTCCTGTTTCCGTCAGGGTCAACCGTTCAAAATGGACCGGCAGCCCGCTGCGGAGTATACCGGTGCAATGGTGCAGCAATGGATTTTACCTTGGTAAACGTCCTAAATTTACCCTCGATCCGCTTCTTCATGCCGGATGCTATTATCCTCAGGAAGCTTCCGGAATGTTTCTCGAAGAGGTATTTAAACAGGCAATACAGGATCATGATGGTATCAAAGTCCTTGATCTTTGCGGAGCTCCGGGTGGTAAAGCAACTCATCTCTCTTCCCTGATTGGGGAAAAAGGAATGCTGGTAGCAAATGAGGTTATCAGATCCCGTGTTAACATACTTTCTGAAAATATTATCAAATGGGGACTTTCGAATGCCATCGTGACCCAGAATGATCCATCTGTATTTGGCTTATTGCATGGATTTTTTGATATGATCCTTGTTGATGCCCCATGTTCCGGAGAAGGAATGTTTCGCGACAAGAAAGCTGTGAATGAATGGTCAGTGGAGAATGGCGCCCTCTGTTCAGACAGGCAGCGAAGGATACTGATAGATGTCTGGCCGGCCCTCAGGGAGAATGGAATACTTGTTTACAGCACTTGCACATTCAACCCCGGTGAAAATGAAGAAAATATTAAATGGCTTATTTCACAAAATAAGGCTGAGTCAATAAAGCTCGATAATTCCTGGTACAGCGATATTACCGAAATTGATTACGAGGGAATTTACGGTTATGGATTTTATCCCGGCAAGATAAAGGGTGAGGGTTTATTCATCTCTGTTCTGAGAAAGACAGGGAAACAAGATGTCATTTCAGAACGAAGTAAAAAGAGTTCAGACAACAAATTAAAAAGAGAAGAGAGATCGGTTGCCCTTGACTGGACTTATTTCAATGAGCGAAATCTTATAAAAGCTGGAGATTCAGTAATCTCTTTTCCAGGAAGTCAGGAAAATTTTGATCTGCTTTCAAAAAGATTGAAAATTATAAGTCCAGGCACCAGAATCTCCACTGAAAAACAAAATAAATATCTGCCATCTCACGAGCTGGCCATGTCGGTATATTTAAAAAAAAGTGTATTCCCTTCAATCGATCTTAATCTTTCAGATGCACTCGCCTACCTGCACAGGGATAATATTAAACCAGGGGATTCTGAAAAAGGCTGGAATATAATTTCATTCATGGGAGTTTCCCTGGGGCTGGTCAACAATATAGGAAACCGGATGAATAACTATTACCCTGTTGAATGGAGGATCAGGATGGATCCCTCCTCACAAGTTGATAAAGATGCAATAGTGTGGGATAATTCTGATGTGTATTTATTGAATGATTTAATAGATTTGTGATAAAATGACTTATTTATATTTATGAAGCAGGATATTGAAATCGCCCAGGAGACTAAGATAAGGCCAATCGTTAAAATAGCTGACAAGTTGGGGATACCGCATGATGAACTTGAGTTGTACGGTAAATACAAGGCTAAAATACCTTTGCATTTTATTGATGAAGAAAAGATAAAAAATGCAAAGCTTATTCTCGTTACGGCTATAACACCAACACCGTCAGGAGAAGGAAAAACGACTACTTCCATAGGACTTGCACAGGCTCTCAACCGGATAGGGAAAAATGCAATTGTTGTATTGCGTGAGCCTTCTCTTGGTCCTGTTTTTGGTATTAAGGGTGGTGCCGCCGGAGGCGGATATTCACAGGTAATACCGATGGAAGACATTAACCTTCATTTTACAGGCGATATTTCAGCAGTTGAAAAAGCGCATAATCTGCTGGCAGCCCTCATCGATAACAATATCCAGCTAAAAGAAGGGAACCTTGGGATAGATCCGAGAACGATCGAATGGAAAAGGGTAATGGATATGAATGAAAGATCGCTGCGCGATATTGTGATCGGTCTGGGAGGAACATCAGAAGGAGTCCCTCGTCAGTCGGGATTTGATATCACTGCAGCATCGGAAGTTATGGCAACACTTTGCCTTTCAAATGACCTGACCGACCTTAAGCAAAGGCTCGGTAATATTTTTGTTGGCTTTACATATTCCGATAAGCCTGTATTTGCCCGTGACCTTAAGGCACAGGGGGCAATGGCAGCTCTTCTTAAGGATGCAATAAAGCCAAACCTTGTTCAGACACTTGAGGGAACTCCCGCGATCATTCATGGCGGACCTTTTGCAAATATCGCCCAGGGAACAAATTCAATCATTGCAACAAAAATGGGTCTGTCACTGAGCGATTATGTTGTAACTGAAGCTGGTTTTGCCAGCGAACTTGGTGCAGAGAAATTCTTTGACATTAAATCTCAGGTTGGAAACCTGAAAACAAATGCTGTTGTTATTGTGGCAACAGTCAAGGCTTTAAAATATCACGGAGGAGCAAAACTGTCAATGCTGCATAATGAAGATATTGATCTTCTTAAGAAAGGCTTCGATAACCTTGACAAGCATATCGAAAATATGAAGTATTTCGGGTTTAACCCGATAATTGCAGTGAACAGGTTCGATTCAGATACCGATGCAGAACTTGATCTGCTTGAAAAACACTGCAAATCCCAGAATGTAAAGGTCACCATAAATGAATCCTGGGCCAGGGGCGGAGAAGGCGCTGTGGAACTGGCAAACAAGGTAATCGAGACTATTTCTGATTGCTTAGATTGCTTCAAGCCTCTCTACGATCCTTCATGGTCTTTTGAGGAGAAGATAGAAACCATATGTAAAAAAATGTACGGTGCCGATCATGTTGAATATGCTCTGAAAGCAAAATCTCAGCTTGATAAGATAGAGAAGCTTGGGCTCGGAAACCTTGCTGTTTGTATTGCCAAGACTCAGAAATCTCTTTCGGACGACCAGAATAAAAGAGGTCGTCCTCAGGGATTCACCATTAAGATCAGGGAAGTGCAATTGTCATCAGGAGCCGGATTCATAGTCCCGATCGCCGGTAATATAATGAGGATGCCGGGGCTTCCTGTTTCTCCATCTGCCGAGAAGATCGATATTGATGGAGATGGCAGAATATCAGGCTTATTCTGATCATATTCTACTAATGGTGGACTCGTTTAGTAATCGTAATGATACATAAAACATCTCTCATTCATTTTTTATAACTTTATAACAGTTGAAATTTCTGACTATTATGAAAAAAGCCTTTGTTTCTCTCTTTTTGATAATCATTGCAGCCACTGGTTGTAAAAAATATAATAAGTATGAAGGTGTGGCTTTTACCGAGAAAGAGCCGCGCGACTGGGAAAACCCTGGTATGATAAAGCAGAACAGGGAAGATCCTCATTCAAGCTTCATCAGCTACAGTGATGCAGAATCAGCCCTGGAAGACAATAAATCAGCTTCACCGAATTATCTTTCGCTTGACGGTATTTGGAAATTTCACCTTACAAAATCGCCTGACCAAAGGCCTTACTGGTTCTTCAAGAATGATTATGACATACGCGACTGGAACAATATAGAGGTTCCTTCAAACTGGGAGATGAAAGGATACGATGTTCCTATTTATGTCAACATAAACTATCCGTTTAAGAAGAACCCTCCTTTTATCCCGCATGAATATAATCCGGTGGGTTCATATAAGAGGGAGTTTAAAATTCCTTCGGATTGGAAAAATAAGGAGGTTTTTCTTCATTTCGGGGCTGTCGCATCCGCATTTTATGTGTGGGTTAATGAGAAGCTTGTGGGTTATAGTCAGGATAGCAAAACTCCTGCTGAATTTGATATCACCAAATATCTCATCAAGGGTAAAAACACATTGGCTGTTGAGGTTTACCGCTGGTGCGACGGGAGTTACCTTGAAGACCAGGATTTCTGGCGGATGAGCGGGATTCAAAGGACTGTTTTCCTTCATGCCAGGCCAGGAACTTATATAAATGACTTTTTTGCAGTCGGAGATCTGGAGAACAATTACAGGGATGGCCTGCTTAATCTTGATGTTGCATTGCTGCAAAGGCGGGGAAATGAAAATGAGGTTTCGGTGGAGGCGAAACTGTTCGATAATGGCCAGGTTATTTATTCAGACACTAAGCCTGTTAAACTATCAGGTAATAAGGCTGATATAAAATTCAAGACAAGTTTGCAGGAGATCAAAAAGTGGTCTGCGGAGACACCTGATCTATACTCTCTGGTAATCACCATGAAGAATACAAATGGCGAGATTCTTGAGAGCGTGGGCTCAAAGATCGGGTTCCGGAAGGTAGAAATTAATAATTCGCAGTTGCTGATCAATGGGGTAGCTATAAGGATAAAAGGCACTAATATGCATGAACATGACCAGATAAACGGTCATGTGGTAAGCGAAGAGATGGTGCTGAAAGACATTCGTATAATGAAAAGCAATAATATAAATGCCGTCAGGACATCGCATTATCCGCAGCAGGAGTTCTGGTATGAGATGTGCGACAAATACGGACTTTACCTTATTGATGAGGCTGATATCGAATCGCACGGAATTGGATACGATAAGGATGTCACCCTTGGCGACAAGCCGGAATGGGCAGCTGCCCATCTCGACAGGATGCAAAGAATGGTGGAAAGAGACAAGAACCATCCCTCGGTTATTATCTGGTCCCTGGGCAATGAAGCTGGTGACGGGCACAATTTCCTCGCAAATTATAAATGGACAAAAGAGCGTGATGTTACCCGCCCTGTTCAGTATGAACGGGCCGAACAAAGCACGAATACAACCGAAAGGCATACAGATATTTACTGCCCCATGTACTCTAAGATAGAAGAGCTGGAGGCCTACGCAAAGGATGAAAAAAGCGACAGGCCACTGATAATGTGCGAATATGCGCATGCCATGGGGAACTCAACAGGCAATTTCCAGGATTACTGGAATGTAATTGAAAAATACCCGAAGCTTCAGGGCGGACTTATCTGGGATTGGGTCGATCAGGGGATTCTCAGGACAGATGAGAATGGTGAGAAATACTGGGCTTACGGAGGCGACTTTGGTGAAGAAGGAGTCCCGAGTGACGGCAACTTCTGCATCAACGGGCTCACCTGGCCCGACAGAACCCAGAAACCAGGGCTTACAGAGGTAAAGAAAGTATATCAGTATATTGGCTTTGAGCCTGTTGACCTGAATGCAGGACTTATAAAAATCAAAAACAAATATGATTTTACTAACCTTTCTGAGTTTAATTTTGACTGGGAGGTTATATCAGACGGCTCGATAATCCAGTCAGGTAAGTTATCATTCCATGATTTTAAGCCGAATACAGAGACGCTTGTAAAAATACCGCTTGAAAAGATAAACCCTGAACCGGGAACCGAGTACTTCCTTAACCTGAGAGCATCAAGATCACAGGAATGGAACCTTGTTCCCGAAGATCATGTTTATGCAACCGAGCAGTTCAGGCTTCCGCAGGAAGGTGCACAGGTAAAGATCAATCATGATGAATATGGTGTTCTTCAGGAGAAGACCCGGGGCAATAACCTTGATGTGGCGGGCGCTGATATGAAAATCATTTTTAATCTTGAAACCGGACGGATTTCTTCATTCAACTTCAAGGGTAAGGAACTTTTCCTGAAAGGCCCTGAACCCGATTTCTGGAGAGCTCCTACGGATAACGACTATGGCTATGGGATGGATAAAATGCTTGGCATATGGAAAAAAGCAGGAGAGGGAAGCGTTATCACCAAGGCCGATATAAGCCAGCCTGAACCCGGTAAGGTGGTTGTCGTTTTTCGCTATGACATAAAGGGACTTGCTGGAGAGAAAATTGCAGGATATTCTACAGTTTATACGATCCTGGGTTCATCGGATGTGATAATCTCAAACTCATTTGAGAAATTGTCTGAAAAAGTACCCGAGGTGCCTAGGATGGGAATGCAAATGCAGCTTCCTCCCGAATTCATGAACCTTAAATGGTTTGGAAGAGGGCCGCATGAGAATTATACTGACAGGAAGAGTTCGGCAGATGTAGGTCTTTACGAGAGCACTGCCGCAGATCAATATGTGCCCTATGTACGGCCGCAGGAAAATGGATATAAAACTGATACGCGATGGCTCACCCTTACAAATGACAACGGAACAGGTATTCTCGTCAGCGGTAATCCTGTTTTCTGCTTCGCTGCTTTGAATAATATACATGATGATTTTGAATCTCCGGGAAAGCTGTCACAATATCGAAAGGATGCAAAGAGCGCAAACACCCATATCAACAGTGTTAAACCACGTGAACTAGTTAACCTTAATATTGACCTTGGTCAGATGGGAGTCGGAGGCGATAACTCATGGGGAGCTCCGATACATCCTGAATACAGGCTGCAAGACAGGAAGTATCAGTATTCTTTCAGGATAAGGCCGATTGTAAGAGATGATAATGTTTTGAAGCTGGCAAAAGAAAGCTTATAGCTCTTCATAAAAATAGGCTACCTTTTCGTCGGCATCGTCCCAGGAATAAATCTTTTTGCCCTTGTTTATACAATAGAAGTTTAACATGGCAAAATCACCGGCACACATGGTAGTATGGACAAACAGCAAAAGCGAAAGGCTCCATTTCCATAAACCGGGAAGTAAAATGATCATGATTATAAGGGCAATGCTTATTGCAATGAATGGAACCAGGGCGATGAACCTGAACTCTCCCGGTGATGCCACGTGCCTGTGGGCAGTGACATAGAAGATGTATTGCTTAAAGTCCATACCGATCCTGATCCTGTGCGCTCCTGTCATCCAAAACGGTATCACATGTAATAATTCGTGAACCGGAATGCAAAGAATCGGAAATACAACCAGGCCAAGCATAGAGTGGAGAAAGATGCTTTTTAAAGCGAAATATCCTGAAATATGAAACCTGAATGAAAGGGCAGTAAGAAGAAAGAAGATATTTAACGCCCAGAAAAAAACCATCAGTCCGGTTTTCCTTTTTAAATAATCAAAAACAAAATTTATCAGTTCACTGTATGGAATTGCAAGAATTTGTCTGTAATTTACTTGATCTTCAAGATCTTCGACTTTTAACGGCATAAGAAATATTTTTTCAAATTTACCTTTTAACTTATTAAACAGCAATGTAAAAGGAGATATATTAATTGTCTGGCACCATTTAGAGTCATAAAAGATTGTAACGGTAGGATTAATATTTGATATTTTTGTAAAAACTTCACAATTGAAAAGGAGTGTTGCCATATTTTTCTCCTTATTATTTTCGTCTCTGGTTTCAGGGCAGGCAGATTCTGCGAAACAGGTTAAAGATTCTATCTCCGATCGCGTTTATCTCCTTCAGAAGGTTAACAGGAATGGGGAGACGCTTCCAGAAGTTGAAATCAAAGAAGTATCTGTATTGGCACATTCGAAAAGCAGTGATAGGAGGGTCCAGTCGGATTACAGGAAATACCAAAGGCTATTATATAACCTGAAACTGGTTTATCCCTACGCGCTGATTGTCCGATCAAAACTCTCACAGGCAAATGATGATCTTGCTCAATTGAAAAACGACAAGGAAAGGAGGAAGTACATCAAGAATTTTGAAAAGCAGATATTCGATAAATATGAGGGCCAGATAAGCGAAATGACAATCACTCAGGGACGCCTTCTTATAAAGCTGATAGACAGGGAAACACAGAATACTTCTTATGACCTGATACGCCAGTACAAAGGTGGGCTGACTGCTGCTTTCTGGCAGGGAATTGCAAGAATATTCGGTACAAACCTCAAGGAGGATTATGATCCCTACGGAGAAGATGCCATTATAGAGTCCATTGTCCGGGATATGGAAGCCGGTGCATTTTAACCACATTAAGTAATTCAGCAATCCTGGTGAAAAGAATTTTTATTGCCCTGAAAATTGACCCCGGTACAAGGTTGACCGGTATACTTCGATCTCTTAAATCACTGGCGGCAGAAGAGAAGATAAACTGGGTCGATCCGGTCAACATTCACATCACTCTTGCCTTCCTTGGCGACATGGAAGATGATAGAATAAAAATTGCAGGGTTGTTGCTGAAAAGAGAATGCTCCGGTTTTGGTGAATTTACTTTCATACTCAATGGAGTTGGTCTTTTCAGGAACTTTCGCGATCCAAGGATCATCTGGGTTGGAATTGCAGAACCTGAAACGCTTGTCCGCCTCTTTGAAAAGATAGCGAGCGGCTTAAAAGATACGGGCTTCAAAGTTGAGGATCGTCCCTTCAAGCCCCATATTACAATCGGCAGGATCAAGCTTCTGAAAAATACGGAGATCTTAAAATCATTTCTCGATGAATATAGTGAAGTCGAGATCCAGGAGATTAATGTTAAGGAGGTGATCCTATTTGAGAGTATCCTGAGACCTGCAGGCCCGATTTATAAACCGATCGGCCGGTTCACTCTTTCCGGCTAGATTCCCTTGCCTCTGAGAATTGTCCCGATAGTAAGGGTAATAATCTTCATATCGAACCAGGCCGATCTGTTTTTGAGATAAAAGAGGTCGTAATCAAGCCTTTCAATCATCTCATCGACACT
>Ga0224525_1000551_pt1 | contig 17108 bp, 17 predicted proteins | sample CFST100metaG_FD_179874 | JGI IMG/M metagenome (GOLD analysis project Ga0224525, IMG submission 179874) | Peat soil microbial communities from Stordalen Mire, Sweden - C.F.S.T100 | ecosystem: Environmental > Terrestrial > Soil > Wetlands > Peat | place: Sweden: Norrbotten County, Stordalen Mire...
GGCGTGTCTGCCATTTCACCACCCGCGCGCAGAAATTATTCTGCTTTTACTTCTTCAGCTGGAATTTCTCCTGGAGCTGATTCTTCAATTTTTTCTGGAGCGATGGCTACAGCAAAATCTTTTCTTTTTAATTTTGCTTTTTTACCTTTTGCAGTTCTTAAATAATAAAGTTTTGATCTTCTTACTTTTCCATGTCTCAAAACTTCTATTTTATCTATTGAGGGTGAATGTATTGGATAAACTCTTTCAACTCCAACACCATCAACAACTTTTCTAACAGTTATTGTTGCGCTGATTCCTTTGCCGTGTTTTTTACCAATAATCAAACCTTCAAATATCTGAATTCTTTCTTTGTCGCCCTCTTTGATTTTTTGGTGTACCTTAATTGTATCCCCAGGTCTCAAATCTGGCAATTTTTTCTCTTGCTCTTTATTAAATTTTTCTAATAATGTTGTCATGTTATTTTATTAAATTTTTTAATATGTTTTTTAAGTCTTCCGGTAATTCCGAAATAAATTCTTCGGTGTTACCATTAGATAATTGGATTTTAAGTTTTTGTGCGTGCAGAAATTGTCTTGTTAATCCTTTTGGGCTTTTTGAATTTTTAAAACTGTATAATTTATCTCCTGCAATTGGGTGTTGTAAATAAGAAAAATGACACCTTATTTGGTGGCGTCGTCCTGTTTTAATTTCAACCTCTAAAAGCGTATAATCTTTGAAATCTTCCAGAACTTTATATTCTGTTATAGCTTCTCTGGCCGATTCTGGATGAGGTTCATTTTCTAAATAAACCTTTTGTTTTCTTCCATCTTTTGGAGAGCGAGCAATTAAGGTTTTAATTTCTCCCTTGTCTGCTTTTATCTCCCCTTCAACCAAACAAACATATTTCTTCTCTACCTCTCTATTTTTAAACTGTTTTTGCAAAAAAATCAAGGCCTCGGTGCTTTTTGCCACTAATAAAACTCCCGAAGTGTCTTTGTCTAATCTATGCGCAACTCCATATCTTGGGCTATCTCCAGCATTTTTTAACTCAGGATGCTTTTCTATTAACTCATCAATCAATGTTTTTTCTCCACTTTTCAAGCTTTCTCCTTCTGGAAAAACAACAATCCCCGCCGGTTTATCTACCACTAAAATATCATTATCCTCGTAAATTATTTTTATGTCCATAATATATGTGGGCGGTATAGGACTCGAACCTATGACCCTCTACACGTCAAGTAGATGCTCTACCAACTGAGCTAACCGCCCATTATTTCTTGTGTGGACGCGCCAGGACTCGAACCTGGGACCAGTCGTGTATAAGACGACCGCTCTACCAACTGAGCTACGCGTCCATAAAAGGTAATTTACCTCTTATGTTTTTTTGTTTACTTTGCCAATCAATTTTTCGTATTCTTCTCTTTCTATTATTTCTTTTTCAATTAAATCTTTTGCAACCTTATCTAATAAATTAACATGTTTAATCAAAATCATTTCTGCTTGTTTTTGCGCTCCTTTTATAATTACATCAATTTCTTCATCAATTCTTTCAGCAATTTTTTCAGAATAATTTCTTTGTTCTGAAATTTCTTTTCCCAAAAATACCATTTCATCTTTTTCGCCAAAAGCAATTAATCCTAAAGATGACATTCCATATTCTTTAACTAATTTTCTTGCCATTTCTGATGCTCTGCTTAAATCATTTGAAGCGCCGGTTGTCATTTCTCCAAATTTTATTTTTTCTGCTGTGCATCCGCCAAGCAAAGTTGCAATTTCAGAAATAAATCCAGTTTTTGTTTTCATTTTTTTCTCTTCCGATGGTACTTGTAAAGTATATCCAGCTGCCATTCCCCTAGCAATTATAGAAATTTTTCTTACTGGTTCTGTGTCTGGCATAAAAGTAGAAACCAAAGCGTGTCCTGCTTCGTGATAAGCTGCAATTTCTTTTTCTTTTTTTGATAAAATATGAGATTTTCTTTCTGGCCCCAATAAAACTTTTTCAATTGCTTCCAAAAATTCTTTTTGGTCAATTTGCGTTTTATTTTGTCTTGCAGCTAACAAAGCAGCTTCATTTGCCACGTTGGCTAAATCGGCTCCAGAAAATCCAGGAGTTCTTTCGGCGGTTTCTCTAAAATTAATATTTTTTCCTAATGGTTTATCTTGTGAATGAATTTTTAAAATTTCTTCTCTGTCATTAACATCTGGCGGATCCAAAATAATTTTTCTATCAAATCTTCCTGGTCTTAATAATGCTGGGTCTAAAATATCTGGTCTGTTTGTGGCAGCCAAAATTATAACTCCAGTTTCTTTTTCAAAACCATCCATTTCAACCAAAATTTGGTTCAATGTTTGTTCTCTTTCATCATGTCCTCCTCCAATTCCAGAGCCTCTGTGCCTTCCTATTGCGTCTAATTCGTCAATAAAAATAATTGAAGGAGATGCTTTTTTTGCTGTGGCAAATAAATCTCTTACGCGAGCCGAACCAACTCCAACAAACATTTCCACAAATTCAGAACCAGAAATTGAAAAAAATGGGACATTTGCTTCTCCTGCAACTGCTCTAGACAATAAAGTTTTTCCAACGCCAGCTCCCCCAACAAGTAAAACTCCTCGCGGAATTTTTGCCCCCATTGCCAAATATTTCTTTGGAAATTTTAAGAAATCGACAATTTCAACTAATTCTTCTTTTGCTTCTTTAAGTCCAGCAGCATCTTTAAAAGTTATTTTTCCTTTTGTTTCTCCATTTGCACCAAAAATTTTAGCTTTGGACTTTGTAAAATCAAATGCTTGCATAGATCCGCTTTTGGCCTGTTTTATCATTGTCCAAAAGAAAAATCCAAAAACCAGCAATGGTAAAATTCCAAATACTAAAAGTGGAGTAAGCCAAGACCATAAATCTTCTTCTGCTGTTTTATTTGCAACATTTACTTTCTGCAAATTATCTTTATTCACTCCTAAATTTATCAGCAATTCTGTTAGTCCTGTGCCAGATTCTTTCATTGAGGTTGCTTCTTTTGTGCTGTCGTTGTAGCTAATATCTAGTGAATCTCCCGATGTGACAATTTTTTTAACTTTGCCAGCATTTATATCAGAAACCAATTGAGTCACAGATATTTCATTTGAGGTTGGCGCTGGAAAATAAAGCAGACTAAAAATTCCCCCAATAACAAGAAGTATTAATACTACAAATATAAAATTTTTTAAAAGTTGATTCATATTTTTTTATATAGTTAATTTACCATATTTTTTGCAACAAATCAACTATTTAATTTAAAAAAACAGCCTTTTTAAGGGCTGTTTTTTTTAAACGAGATTTATTATTTTATTAATTTTAAGCTCATTCTGTGTTCTTTTGGTTCTATGGAAAGAACTTTGAAGTCGTAAGTTTTTCCAATTTCCAATTGTTTTTCCATTTCTTCTTTTGATTCAAATTCAGAAATGTGGCAAAGACCTCTAATTTTTGGTGCTATTTCTACGAAAGCTCCAAAAGTTGAGAATTTTGTTACTTTTCCTTTTATTGTGTCGTCTTTTTTGTATTCTTTTTCAATCTCTTCCCAAGGATTTTGTTTTAGTGATTTTAAAGAAAGGAAAACTTGATTATTGTTGATGTTGATAATTTGAGCTTTAACATTTTCACCAACTTTTACAACTTCCGCTGGATTTTCAACTAATTGCCAATCCAATTCTGAAATGTGTATCAAACCTTCAATTTGCTCATTTTTATCTTCAACATCCAAAGGAAATTTTATAAAAGCTCCAAAATCGGCAATACCTGTAATTTCTCCTTCAATAACGTCGCCTTTTTTGTAATTTTTTAATGTTTCTTTTGTTTTTTCTTCTGATTTTGCTTTTTCAGATAAAATCAATTTGTTTTCTTGAGCTAATAAGTCAAGAATTTTTACCTCTAAAGTTTTGCCAATAAATTTTTGCAATTCTTTTAAGATTTTTGATTTATCTGCATCGGCCACGCGAGGATAATGTTCTGGAGCTAATTGTGAAACAGGCAAGAAAGCTTGTATTCCATCTAAAGTGGTTAAAAGTCCCCCTTTGTTTACACCAGTTATTCTAACATTCAAAACTTGCTCTGAATCTCTTAATTCTTTTAATCTCTTCCAGCTAATTTCTTTTGTGGCGTCTTTTAACGAAAGTTCGCGATATCCTTCGTCGTTTTCCATTTCAACGATTTTAGCATGAACTTTGTCTCCTATTTCAAGACTTTTTGCTATTTCTTTAACATTATAAAACTCTCTTCCATATATAATGCCTGTTCCATTAATACCTAAATCAATAAAAAGAGAGGAACGATCTCTTGCAACAACTTTTCCCTCTACAGTTGAACCAACCGAAAGAGGCGCAGAAGTAGTATCGATTTTTTTTATTATATCTTTTATCATAATTATTTAATAAAAAACACCTGTTTATTTGTCTCTCCTTCCATTAGGAAGTTTTCTGCTGCAGGTCAGCAGTGTTAATTACTATATAATAATATAATACACTATATTTATTAAATTGCAACTCTTGAAGCCGATTGTAGTTTGTGATAAAATAATTAAATAAAAAGAAAATCTATGGCAAAAATATATTGGGCAGGGCAATCTTGCTTTCAAATTGAGGTTTCAAATTCTAGAGATCATTCAGCAGATATTGTAATTGATCCATACGACGAAGCAACTGGATTAAAATTGCCAAACCTTTCGGCTGATATTGTTTTAGTTACTCATAATCATCACGATCACAATAATGTAAAAGGCGTAAAAGGAGAACCTTTTGTTATAGAAGGGCCTGGCGAATATGAAGTTAAGGAAGTTTTTATAAAAGGTATTCCCTCTTTTCACGATGATAGCAATGGCAAAGAACATGGACGAAACACAATCTATGTAATTGAAGCAGAAGATTTAAAATTTTGTCATTTGGGAGATATTGGCCAAAAAGAATTAACAGATGATCAATTAGAAAAAATAGATGCAGTTGATGTTTTAATGATTCCAGTTGGTGGAGGATATACAATCGATTCTCAAACAGCGCAAAAAATAATTTCTCAAATTGAGCCAAGAATTGTAATTCCAATGCATTATGCTTTGCCAAAGGTAAAAATGGATCTTGATGAAGTTTCAAAATTTTTAAAAACAATGGGAAAACCGTCAATTACTCCGCAAGACAAATTACTTGTTAAAGATTCTACATTACCAAAAGACGGAATGGAAATAGTTGTATTGGAGCCATAAATTACGTTTATATATGTCTATAAAGGAAAAAGCCAAAAATTTTTTAGTAAAACTGCAAAATTTACCAGACCATAATAAAAAAATTATTTTATGGACAATTGTTATTATTTTTGCAGTAATTATGGGATATTTTTGGATTATGGACGCAGTAAGTAGTTTAGACAAAATTGGCAAAAACGTTAGCCAAGTTAAGCTTCCAGAAATTCAGACACCAGCAATAAATTTGCCAAGCACGCAAACGCAAACCGACCAAACTACTAACTGGCAAACATATACAAATACAAAATATGGTTTTGAATTAAAATATCCAATTGATTGGAGTTTTAGAGAATATGATACAAAAGATGGCGCTACATTTTTTCCAAAAGACAAAACAAGTGAAAATTCAACTGGAAATGGCTCTATAAATATATCATTTTTAAATAGAGGCTCTGATTATTGCAAAATTCCTTTTGATGATTATGTAAAAATAGCCGGGCCGTCAGAAATACAAAGTTATACTAGTGTAAATACAATAAATGGAGGAGTTAATAACAATGGGTTGCATGCATATGAAATAACATGGAATTATAATGATTTTCAAAATAACGGAAAAATTTCATTACCAATCACCTATTTTGAGCCCAAAACCGAACTTTGCGGAGATATAGAAATATTTTTAAACGATAACAATTATTCTGATATTTATAATAAAATAATTTCAAGTTTTAATTTTACTCAAACTAAATAAAATATGGCAGAAGAAAAAGAAGACAAAAAAATAAAAGCTAAGGCTCAAGAAGAAGGAAAAGATACAGATAGTATTAGGGGAAATGTGAGCCAAAGGGAAATGGTAACAGAATTAAAAGAATCATACATTGATTACGCAATGTCGGTTATTGTTTCTCGCGCGTTGCCCGATGTAAGAGATGGATTTAAGCCAGTTCACAGAAAAATTTTATATGCTATGAATGAGCTGGGACTTTCGGCAGGTGGAAGATTTAGAAAATCAGCAGCTGTTACTGGAGATGTGCTGGCAAAATATCATCCTCATGGAGACACAGCGGTTTATGAGTCTATGGTTAGAATGGCTCAAGATTTTAATATGCGATATCCTTTAATCAATGGTCAGGGAAACTGGGGTTCTATAGATGGTGATGGCGCTGCTGCTATGAGGTATACAGAATGTAAACTTACAAAGATTGGAGAGGAAATGTTGCGTGATATTGAAAAAAATACTGTTAATTTTGTTGATAACTACGATGGCACAAGAAAAGAACCTGTTGTTTTACCTTCTCCATTTCCACAACTTTTGCTAAATGGAACTTTGGGAATTGCAGTTGGAATGGCAACAAATATTCCTCCACATAATTTAACAGAAGTTTTGGATGCTTCAATATATATGCTTTCACATCCAAAAGCTGAAACCGAAGATTTGTTTGAATTTATACAAGGTCCAGATTTTCCAACAGGCGGAATAATTTATGATCAAAAAGAAGTAATTTCGGCTTATTGCCAAGGAAAAGGCGCTATTTTAATGCGCGGTAAAGCAGAAGTTGTTGAAAAGAAAGATGGTTCAGAACAAATTATTATTACAGAAATTCCCTATCAAGTTTTAAAATCAACTTTGGTTGAGCAAATGGCTGAATTGGTTTCGGAAAAGAAAGTTGAAGGAATAAAAGATATTAGAGATTTGTCAGACAGAGAAGGAATGAGAGTTGTTATTGATGTGAAAAAAGGATTTCAGCCACAAAGAATTTTAAACAGACTTTATAAATTTACTGGTTTGCAAAAATCTTTTCACTTAAATATGCTGGCTTTGGTTGGAGGAATTCAGCCCGAAACTCTTTCTCTTGCAGATGTTTTAAGATATTTTATTGAGCACAGAAAAGAAGTTATTATTCGCAGAACACAATTTGATTTAGATAAAGCAAAAGACAGAGCTCATATTTTAGAAGGCTTGATGATTGCTTTGAAAAATATTGATGCAATAATCCAAACAATTAAGAAATCAGCTGACAAAGAAGAAGCTAAGGCCAATTTAATAAGCAAATTTAAGCTAACAGAAAGGCAGGCGGTGGCTATTTTGGAAATGCGCTTACAAACTTTGGCTGGTTTAGAAAGAAAGAAAATAGAAGACGAATTAAAAGAAATTTTAGAGTTAATCAAAGAATTAATGGCAATTTTAAAGAGTCCAGAAAAATTGGGCACCATTATTAAAAAAGAATTTGAAGAAGCAAAAGAAAAATTTGGTGATAAAAGAAGAACAAAAGTTGTAAAAGGAAAATTGGGAGAAATTACAGAAGTTGATTTGGTTCCTTTAGAAGAAACTATTGTTACTTTAACCACCGGTGGCTATATAAAAAGAATAAATCCAGCAACATACAAAATTCAAAAACGCGGTGGAAAAGGAATTATGGGAATGAAAACAATGCAAGACGACATTGTTGAGCATTTCTTAACTGCTTCAACGCATGACAATTTAATGTTTTTCACCGATTCTGGAAAAGTTTTTCAAACGCAAGTTTACGAAATTCCAGAGGGAAATCGTGTGGCAAGAGGCAGAGGATTGCTAAATTTCTTGGAACTTTCAAATGAAGAAAAAGTTTTGTCATTAATTCCAACTTCGCCCACTGTGGCTCCAGCAAAGGCAAGCGCAAGCGATAATAAAGCCAAATATCTTGTAATGATTACCAAAAAGGGCAGAATTAAAAAAACAGATTTGTCAGAATTTGAAAATGTTAGAAAATCTGGAATTATTGCAATAAAACTTGAAAAAGGAGATGCTCTTAAAAAAGTTGTCAAAACAACCGGAGAAGATGATATAATTTTGGCAACCAAAAATGGAATTTCAATAAGATTTAAAGAAAAAGATATAAGACCAATGGGCAGAGGAGCTGCTGGAGTAAAAGGATTGCGATTAAAAGGCAGTGATGAAGTTATTGGTATGGATGTTATTAACAAAAATCCGCCGATTGATGAAAAAACAAAAAAACCAGTAAAACAATTTTTGTTAATGGTTATGGAAAACGGTTATGGTAAACGCACAGAAATTTCTCAATACAAAATTCAAGGCAGGGGTGGTTCGGGAGTTAAAGCAGCCAAAATTACCAGCAAAACTGGTCCAGCTATATTATCTTCAATTATAGAAGAAGGAGTTGATGAAGAAGACTTAATTGTTATTTCAAGAAAAGGACAAGTTATAAGAACAAGCGTAAAATCAATATCTTTATTGGGCAGAGCAACACAAGGAGTAAGAATAATGAGACTAGACGAAGGAGATAAAGTTGCATCTGGGGCTTGCTTAAAAGAATAGCTCTTCGACAAGCTCAGGGCGAGTTTATCCACAGACAGATATTGCATATTTTCCATATAAAGTTGTATAATTATATCAATGAATAAAAAAATAATTTGTTCAGCAATATTCATCAGTCTATTTTGTTTTACCAGTTTCGTTTCAGCTCAAAATATACCAAATCCTTTAGAAGGAGTTACAGATTTCAATATTCTTCTTGGCAGAATAGCAAATAATGTTGGTATAGTTCTAGCATCTTTAGGCACAATTATGATAGTAGTTGCAGGTATTTTATATTTAACTTCAGCCGGTAATCCGCAAAGAATAGAAACTGCAAAAAAGGCCTTAATATATGCTGTAATTGGCATAGCCATAGGCATAGGAGCCTCTACAATAGCTAGCGTTGCCTGCAGTGTAATCGGAGTCAGTTGTTAAATTTTAAAAAGGTCGAATTAACTTATAAAATTACAAAAAAATAAAAAACAAAAAATAATATTAATTAAAAAAAATAAAACAATGAAAAAAGAAAATATAATCAAATCAATTTTTGTTAGCACATTATTTCTTCCACTTATAGCATCAGCTGTCACCCCTGTTCCAACATCATCAGTTTCCTCTTTAGGTACTATATTAGACAGCATAGAAACTATAATGTTAGGAATAGGAGGCGCTATGGCTGTTGTAATGTTTGTTTATGCTGGTATTACATTTTTAATAGCCAATGGAGCTCCAGACAAAATAGCACAGGCAAGAACAGCTGTTTTGTGGGGAGTAGCTGGAGTAGCAGTTATGATAATCGGTACAGTAATAGTAACTATTGTAAATGGTTTGTTAACCGGAGGAGGATTATAATTGGTAATATATTAAAACATTATGGGTGTTATAGGTTTATTGATAATAACACCTATAATGTTTTCAAATTAAATCAAATATAATGAACAAAAAAATATTATTTTTAATTTTACTAGGTATTTTGATATTGCCTGTTATAGCTTTGGCTGATGATATTACTATTACAGGTATGGTGGCTAATGTAGAAGCTATAATTTCATACATAGCTGGAGCAGTTGTTGTTATACTTTGGATAACAACTGGACTTTTGTTTTTATTAGCTCAAGGCGATCCAGGAAAAACAAATTCTGCTAAAGCAGCATTGTATGCTGCAGTAATTGGCACAGTAATAGTTGTTTTGGCCTATTCGGCCATGAATATCGTAAATTCAGCCATAACAGCTGGACAATAAATATATGAACAAAAAAATATTATTTTTAATTTTATTGGGAGTTTTAATTCTACCAAGTATCGCATTAGCACAAACACAAGCTTCAGTTATTGCAGGAAATATTGAACAGCTAACTTTGACAATCGGTGTCTGTATAGTAGTCATTGGATGGGTTATTGCTGGTATTTTATATCTTACTGCAGCTGGCGCTCCAGATAAAACTGGAATTGCTAAAAAAGCTATGATAGCAGCATTGATGGGGACAATATTAATTGTAATAGCGGCAGGAGGGTATTCTGTTATAAGTGGTATAGTAAATAGTGCATTAAATAGCGGTCAATAATTATTTTTAAATTATAAAAATGGCGTGAACTGGTTTTTTACGCCATTTTTTGTTACAATATTATTATGCCGGCGTGGCGGAATTGGAATACGCGTTAGTCTTAGGAACTAATCCCGCAAGGGTTGTGGGTTCGAGTCCCACCGCCGGCACACTTTTACAGGCTTAATGCAAGCAAATAAAAACCTCTTCTTTCGAAGAGGTTTTTAAATTATTTTTTTAATTTACTTTTACATCAACTTTTCCACTGCCAGATTCATTTTTTGGGATTTTTACTGTTAAAATGCCTTTATCAATTTGCGCGTCGGCTTTGTCTATATCAATATCTTCTGGCAAAATAATCTTTCTTGAGAACGGACCCCAATAGCATTCTTGATAAAAATATTTTCTATCTGTATCAACATGTGGATCGCATCTGTTGCCTTTTATAACCATCATATCTTTTTCTAAAGATATGTCTAAGTCTTTTATTTGTATCCCTGCAATTGCGGCCGACACTACAAAATCTGCGCCTGTCTCAAAAACGTCTACTACCAACTCCCCTTCTTGATCAAAAATGCCTGGAGCAGGCGATGTTGGCTTTTCTTCTATATTTGATCCTTGATCTGCTAAAACTTCTGATTCTTCTTCTACCTCTGGATTTATTTGTTTTGTTTTTCTTGCCATATTTTTTTAAAATTTTTAATTTTATATGTTTTTATTATTTTATTTTACAAATACCTTTCATTCTTTTGAGTTTTTCAAATCCCCAAAAAACTATGAAAGCTAACGTTAATATAATAGTTACAGGAATAGTAAATTTTATATACCCGTCTAATGTCATTATAGAAAAATCATAGAGTCCATGCAAGAGCACAGCCAAAAATATGCCTAAAAACATAATTATCTTTTTAAATTTTACCTCGCAAAAAGAAATTGCTAAAGAATATCCAACAACTGCAGAACACAATGTATGTAAGAATGTTGCGCCAATAAATCTTATAAAATCTAAAATTAAAGTTCTATTTATTAATTGGTTAAAAGACATTTGGCTTGATGGCGTAAAAAGATAAAGAACATTTTCTACTGCAGCAAATCCCAATGCGGCAACCACCATATACAGCATTATATCAAGCGGTTCGTCTAAATGGGGACTATTAATAACTTTTGTTTTGATTACTAAATATTTAAAAAACTCTTCTGAAAAAGCTATTATTAAAAACCAATATATAAAATTATAAATAAATAGATTTATATTTATTTGGTCTAAAAGATATTTTAAGCCAATTTGCACAAAAAATACTGGTAAAGTGATTAAGGCGCCCCATAAAAATATTTTCAATATCATTCTTTTTGGCTCTGGATGCAAATCTTTTGCCATATAATAAAAAAGCCAAACTAAACTGGGTAATATGCCAAAAAGGATAAAAATTATTATGTTATAATCCATGGGCTTCTTTTTTATCTTAACATTTTTTAATTTATCCGTAAATTACTATCTGCTTTAATTTCTTGCCAATTTTTTATATTTTTTTTGTGATAGAAACCTGCTATTGCCGTCATTAATCCATTATCGGTTGATAACGCTGGTTTTGGCGCAAAAAACTTTGTGTTGGGCATTTCTTTTTCTAATTTATTTTTAAATTGTTTTCTTAATTCTTGGTTTGCCGAAACTCCCCCGCCCAAAACTAAAGATTTTGCATCAAAATCTTTAACAGTCTTCATTGTCTTTTTAATTAATACGTCAATTATCGCCTGTTGGACTTCGGCCGACATTTCCTGCTTATATTTTTTATTTTTAATTTTGACTTTTCTATCCGCATATAAAACAGCTGTTTTTAGTCCTGAAAAACTAAAATCATAATCTTTTGTGTTTATCATAGGTCTTGGCAAAATTATTTTTGCCTGCCCTGAGCCTGTCGAAGGGGCCTTAATTCCTTCAGCTAATTTGGAAATAATTTGGCCACCGGGATATCCTAAACCTAATAATTTTGCGCATTTATCAAAACATTCGCCAGCTGCATCATCTCTAGTTTCACCCAATATTTTATATTTGCCTATTTTTTCTACTAAAATAATTTGAGTGTGTCCGCCAGAAACAACTAATGATATTGCCGGAAATTTTATATTTTTATTTTCCAATAAATTTACTAGAATGTGCGATTCAATATGATTTACTGGCACAATTGGAATATTCCAAAAATATGAAAGACATTTTGCAAAATTAACTCCCACCCATAAACACGGTTCTAACCCAGGCCCATTTGTAACAGAAATTAAATCTATGTCTGGCTTTGAAAATTTTTTAAAAAATGGAATTATTTTTTTAAATAATTCTGGCTCACGTTCCAATATTTTTTCTATGTCCGTGTTTTTTGCGGTCGGAAAAAACACGGATTGTGCTGGTTTTAATAAATTAGCTTCTTTAAGCGCAGAAATAAAAGTGGGCAATATGTTTTTTTGGTGCTCGCGTTTTGCCATCATTGGATAAACTCCGCCATATTTTTTGCCAATTTCTATTTGCGAAGCAATAATATTTGCCAGTACGCTAAAATTTCCAGTCTTTGAGACCTCCAAAATAGCAATTCCTGTATCATCGCAAGATGTTTCTATAGCTAAAATTTTCATAGTTTAATCTATTACTTATACAATAAAACTTGCCTTTTTTCAATTTTTGAGCTAATATTTATCTATATTTGAATGAATTTTGGCCCTATCGTCTAGCCTGGTCTAGGACACCAGCTTTTCAAGCTGAGAACCCGGGTTCAAATCCCGGTAGGGCCACTTATATTTATGGATAAAAAAGACTATTTAGATATCTCAAAGGCTCCGGATATAAAGAATAAGAAGGACAGGATATTATATAGGTTTTTTGAAATTATTCCGGCTGTTTTAAGTTTAGGCACACTTTTTGGTGTGCTTGTTTTTTCTTGGTTATTTCCAAGCGATGTGGCAATTTTTATTATCTGTTTTTGTTTTTATTATCTTTTTAGAATATTATATTTTTCTTTACAGCAAATTGTTGGTTATTTTAAAGTTAAGAATCATATGAAAAGAGATTGGCTGAAAGAATTAAAGAAAATAAAACCTATATCAAATAAAAGTTGGAAAGATATTTATCATGTGATTATTTTGCCAACATATAAAGAGGGGAAAGAAATTATTGAAGAAAGTTTGGACACTTTAATAGAATCAGATTATCCAAAAGAAAAGATGATTATTGTTTTGGCTGTAGAACAAAGAGCAGGAAAACAATTTGAAGATCAAGCAAGGAAAATAGCTAATAAATATTCAGATAATTTTTATAAGTTTTTAGTTTCTGTTCACCCAGATAATATTGCAGGAGAAATTGGGGGAAAAGGCTCTAACACTGCATTTGCAGGCAGAGAAGTTAAAGAAAAAATTATTGATGAATTAAAGATATCTTACGAAAATATTTTAATTTCTACTTTTGATATTGATACAAAAATTTTCCCGCAATATTTTGCTTGTTTGACATGGTATTATCTAACAGAAAAAAATCCAGAAAAAGCCAGTTATCAACCAGTGCCAATTTATAATAATAATATTTGGTCAGCTAATGCTTTTTCGCGTGTTGTGGCAACTTCTAATACTTTTTGGCAAATGATAATGCAAGAGAGATCAGAAAAACTTACAACTTATTCTTCACATTCCACGCCGGCTAAGTCTTTTTTTGAAGTTGAATATCCTTCAAATGTAGTTTCAGATGATTCGCGAATTTTTTGGCGAGCATATTTATATTATGACGGTAATTACAGAGTGGTTCCGATTTATTATTTGGTTTCTATGGACGCTGTAATGGCCAAAAACTTTTTTCAAACAATTATAAACCAATACAAACAGCAAAGACGCTGGGCATGGGGATGCGCCGAAATTCCATATATAATGTTTGGATTTTTAAATAATAAAAAAATATCTATTTGGCATAAAACAGGACATCTTTATACAATTTTAGATGGATTCTGGTCTTGGGCAACAGCTGCGCTTTTAATGTTTTTGTTGGGTTGGCTTCCAATATTTTTGGGCGGGCAAAAATTTAACTTTACTGTTTTATCTTTCAACTTGCCAATTTTAACAGGACAAATTATGACCGTGGGAATGATTGGAATGTTTGTGTCTGCAATTTTAAGCACAATGCTTTTGCCTCCAGTTCCAATGACTATGAAATGGTATGTAAGATGGTTTAAAAAATCAACAGTTTTTATTCAATGGATTTTAATGCCAGTAACCTTAATAATATTCGGTTCTCTCCCAGCCCTAGACGCCCAAATCCGCTTAATGCTAGGCAAATATATGGGTTTCTGGGTAACCGAAAAAATTAGAAAATAAAATAAAAAATAAAAACACTGGTTTAATTCCAGTGTTTTTTATTCAAAGTGGATTCTAGTTTGGAATTGTTTTAGGCGGTCTTTGAGATTAGGATAATTTTTTAGTTCTGGGTCTTTTTCTAGGATTTCTTTTGCGGCGGCTCTGGTTTTTTCAACTAAAAATATGTTTGATAATCCTTGCATGGCCATATCTGGGATTCCAGATTGAACTGTACCATATAAACTGCCTGGGCCTCGTATTTCTAAATCTTTTTCCGCTAGCTCAAAACCATTAGATGATTCTACTAAAGCTTTTAATCGCTTTCTATTAAGCATAGACGGGTCTGTGGTGAACAAAAAGCAATAAGACTGCATATCTGACCTTCCAACTCGTCCACGAAACTGGTGAAGCTGTGAAAGCCCAAAACGCTCTGCTCCCTCAATCATCATAATTGTGGCTCTTGGCACATCAACGCCAACTTCAACTACAGAAGTAGAAAGTAAAATATCAATTTCTCCTTTTTTAAAGTCCAGCATTATTCTTTCTTTTTCTGGAGCTTTCATTTTTCCATGCAACATTGTAATTCTTAAATCTGGAAAAATTTCTTTTGATAATTTTTCATATTCTTCTTTTAAGGCTTTTACTTCATTTATTGCTAGTGATACTAAAGAATTATTAAATCCGTAATTTTGTGGAACAAAAGATCCTGTAATTTCTCCTTTATTTTTTACTATTTCTGCAAGTTTTGAAGCATTAGATTCAATTTTTGGGAAAATAACAAAAACTCCCTTTCCTTCTTTTACTTCTTTATCAATAAAATTATAAGCTTCTTTTCTTTGAGCAGGTTCAACAATAATTGTTTTGACTTTTTTTCTGTTGGCCGGCATTTCGTCAATTATTGATAAGTCTAAATCTCCGTAAGCTGTAAGCGCCAGAGTTCTTGGAATTGGAGTTGCTGTCATTGAAAGCAAATGAGGAACTAATTTTTTGTTTTTTATTAAATGGTCTCTTTGTTCTACTCCAAAACGGTGTTGTTCATCTAAAATTACCAAAGCTAGATCTTTAAAAATTACATTTTTTTGTATGAGTGAGTGAGTACCAACTGCAATATCTATTTGTCCGTTTTCTAAATCTCCATTAAAACTTTTTTTAGAAACTTCAAATATTTCTCCATCTTTACAAATTCTTGCATCTTTTCCTGTTAGCATCCCAACTTTTACATCAAAATTTTTCAATAATTCTGTAACTGTTTTAAAATGCTGTTTTGCTAAAATTTCTGTTGGCGCCATAAAAGCAACTTGATGTCCACATTTTATTGCGCTTAATGCTGCCATTGTGGCCACAACTGTTTTTCCAGAACCAACATCACCTTCTAAAAGTCGAGACATTGGGACTGTTTTTTCTATGTCTTTTAAAATTGCAAAAGCGCATTTTTTTTGTGAATCTGTTAATTGGAATGGCAGAGAATCTGTAAAACTTTTCATTAAATCTGAATCCATTGGACAGGCTGGCGCAGATTTTTGCATCAATTTTACTTTTTCTTTCAAAACATTTAATTGAATTAAAAATAATTCTTCAAAAGAAAAACGAGCTTTGGCGGCATCGGCGGCTTCAAAAGAATTTGGAAAATGCAATTGCCAAACAGCTTCTTGGATTGGCAAAAATTTGTATTTTTTAATAATTTCTTCTGGCAAAGATTCTTGAATTTGTTCACAAAATCTGTAAAGCAAAGGTTTTATTACATATCTTAGCCAGCGTGAAGTAACCCCTTTTGTTTCAGAATAAACCGGCACAATTCTGCCTGTGTGAGTTAATTCTTCATTTTCTCCTATTTCATTTATTCTTTCATAGCTTGGGCTATTAAAATAAACGCCATCTTTTCCCAAACTTATTTTTCCTGCCAAACAAACAAAGTCATCTTCTTTCAAATTTTTTGCCAGGTATGGCTGGTTAAACCAAATAACATCAATTTCGCCAGTGTCGTCTCTTATAACAGCTTGAGTTAAGCTAGTAAATTTCTTAAAACTATTTGAGTTTTCTATTTCTACAATTTGTCCTTGCACACATACAACGTCATTTAATCTTTGTTTTGCCTGTTTAATTGAAATTATCTCAGAAAAGTCGTCATATCGAGCTGGAAAATAAAAAATCAAATCCTGCACAGTCTTTATGCCGAATTTTTTCAATCTTTTCCCATAAACCACCCCAACCCTAGGAATCTCTTCAATTTTTGTTTGCAACGAAATCATATTGTGTCCCCAGTAGGAGTTGAACCTGCATTTCAACCTTCGCAGGGTTGCGCTCTATCCATTGAGCTATGGGGACGATTTTGAATTAACGATACAACAAAATTAGGCTAAAATCAAATGTTTGTTGACGAATTTTTTATTAAGTCTATAATTATAAAATAATATAAAATTAACAAAAAATTTATGAACAAACTGGTTATCATTGTAATCATAATTTTAGTTGTTTTGGGTTTTGGTTTTGTGTGTTTTTATAATATTTCAAGCCATCCTAAAAATATAGAAAAAACAGTCACAGTAAATCCTACTGCTAAAATGCCAGAGACAAATCCGTTTAAAACAAAGGTTAATCCAGTAGAAGGCTATACTAATCCATTTTCAAAATAATATGAAAAAAATATATTTTTTAACATTAGTTTTATTATCATTATTTTTTGCTGGGTTGGTTTTTGCGGTAACAGAACCAACTTATCCAATTTCTGTTTTGGGAAATTGTAAAGACAAAGTTGAT
>Ga0224525_1000554_pt1 | contig 17078 bp, 9 predicted proteins | sample CFST100metaG_FD_179874 | JGI IMG/M metagenome (GOLD analysis project Ga0224525, IMG submission 179874) | Peat soil microbial communities from Stordalen Mire, Sweden - C.F.S.T100 | ecosystem: Environmental > Terrestrial > Soil > Wetlands > Peat | place: Sweden: Norrbotten County, Stordalen Mire...
ACCCGGGGGTATGTAGTTTTGCGCGTGATCCACAAATTACGGCCAAATGAATGTGGGGCCTCAGCTTTCGGATTGTACACTGACGGCAGAGATGAACCGAGCCGGAAAAGCACTTCGTGCAGTCGTGTTGGCAGCCTTTGCGGGCTTGCTGGCAGCGGGCGCGCTTCGCCTGAGTGCGCAGCAGTCCGCGCAGCAGCATTCCGTTGTCTCTCCGTTTTCAGAGCCAAGCGAAATAGCCCAGCCGCTGCCGGAAAACCGAGGCGCGGCGGGACTGGAACAGTCCTTGAAGCGCCTCTCAACCACCGCCAGTGTGCTGATGATCGTCGCTCACCCGGACGACGAAGACGGCGCGCTGCTGACTTATTTGAGCCGCAGCCTCGGCGCGCGCGTGACGCTCTTGACGTTGACTCGCGGTGAAGGCGGGCAGAACGCCATCGGCGGCGAGAGCTACGAGGCGCTGGGGCTGATCCGCACCAATGAACTGCTGCGGGCCGATGAGTTCTACGGCGCAAAACAGCTCTGGGGCACGGAGGCCGACTTCGGCTTCTCCAAAACGCAGGAGGAAGCGTTTGCCAAATGGAGCCATGAGCGCGTGCTCTACGACGCCGTGCTGGCCGTCCGCCGCGAGCGGCCACTGGTGATTGTTTCCACTTTTGTGGGCGGCGTCAGCGACGGCCACGGCCACCACCAGGTCTCCGGCGAGATCGCGCAAGAGGTCTTCAAGGCCGCCGCTGACCCCAAGGTCTTTCCCGAGCAGTTGAAGGACGGCCTTCGACCCTGGCAGCCACTGGCCGTCTACGCGATGGTTCCCTTTGCGCCCATCAAGGACGGAAAAATCTTCGATTACGCGACGGGCAAGTGGGCTCCGGCGCGCTTCAAAAACTACGTGACCGGAGAATGGACCGAGGGCGCTCTCCCGGCTGATGTGACGATTCCGGTGGGTCAACTCGATCCGGCTCTCGGCCGCAGTTATGCGCAGATTGCCCGTGAGGGATGGAGCCAGCAGAAGTCGCAGACCAGCGGCGCGAACCCCACGCTGAGCGGGCCGGCAACGACCAGCTATCATCTGTGGGCCGTTGCGCCGGAAGCCGCGGCCAAGCCGGGAACGAAGGCTAGCAACGACGATCTATTCCACAACCGCGAGGTCAACATCGACACTGGCATCGCTGGCCTGGCCACGCTGACGAAGGGCGATCCACCCGCGTGGCTCACCGCAAGCCTGCGCCAAATTGATGCCAATCTAGCCAACATTCTGGGTGCCCCAGGTCCCGCTTTTGGGACCTGGGAGACCTCATACTCAATCGCGCAAGAGCGTCAAAGCGGTGTCCAGCTTGCCCGCAAGCTCGCCCCCATTTACCGCGCAACCCTCAGCCTGCGCGCGGAGGTTGCCCAAAGCAATCTGGCGCTAGAATCCAAGGCAAACTTGCTTTATGAATTGGACGCCAAAATCGATGACTTCCAATCCGCGCTTAAAAACCTGCTCGGCCTGGATCTGACGGCTTTCACCACGAAGGCCGGCAGTGCGCCGCGCGGCGTGACGCCCGGCGAGGAGTTCAAAGTCCACATCCACTTGGCGCAGGCCACGGCAGAAACCCACTTGGCAAAGATCTGGTTTGAGAGTCACACCGGCGACCAGTGGAAGCGCGCCGAGCCTCTTAACGGCGCGAAAAACGCCGTGGCCCCTGATCTTATCTTCAGCTTGCATGTTCCGGAAAACGCCGAACCAACCCAGCCGTATTTCACACGCCCCAACATTGAGCAGCCTTACTACGACATCGCCCGGCCAGAGTTGCGGCTGCGCTCTTTTGCGCCGTATCCGCTGGCGGCGTGGGCGGAGTTCAGCTTTGACGGCATGCCGATCCGCGTGGGCCAGGTGGTGCAGACGATGCAGCGCGTCGCGGGCGTTGCCGGCGTTTATGAGCCGCTGGCCGTGACTCTGTCCATCGGCGTGCGCATGGAACCCGAGGCGCGCATTCTTCCGCTCGACGGATCAGCTCTTCCGGTGCGCGTCACGGTTCATGCGGAAACCGCGGCCGAGGGCGCGGTTACGTTGGAATTGCCCACGGGCTGGCACTCCATTCCGGCCGAAGCGCACTTTCGCGCGACGGGCGCTGGCGACACTGAGCCAATTCTCTTCTCCGTCACAACCGGCAGCGCCGGGGATGGCGCGTATCGCATTGGGGCCGTCGCGCGTTCCGGCGGCAAGACGTACAGAACCGGCTGGCAGAGCGTGGGCTACGCCGGCTTGCGGCCCTATAACCTGTACCAGCCCGCGCAGTTGAAGACCCGCAAGATCAGCGTAAAAATCGCGCCGGGACTGCGCATCGGCTATGTGATGGGCACTGGCGACAAAGTTCCTGAAGCCATCGAGGGCCTGGGCGTCGCGCCGCATCTGCTGACGGCGGCGGAGCTGGCCTCGAGCGATCTCTCAGCCTGGAACGTGATTGTGATCGGCATCCGCGCCTACTCCGCGCGCCCCGAGTTAGCCGCGGCCCAGTCACGGCTGGACGCGTTTGTCCGCCTCGGCGGAACCTTGATTGTCCAGTATCAGAGCGCCACCTTCCCGGCTCCGCTGCCCTTGTCAATGGGGCATACGCCGGAGCGCGTGGTGGATGAGACCGCGCCGGTGAAGTTATTGAACCCGTCTCATCCCCTGCTCAACTGGCCCAACGCTATCGCGGCAGCCGACTTTGACGGCTGGGTGGAGGAGCGGGGCCACTCCTTCCTCGATCACTGGGACGCGAGTTATACGGCTCTGACCGAGACTGCCGACCCCGGGCAGAACCCGCAGCGGGGCGGGTTGTTAGTAACTCATCCGGGCAAGGGAACTTATATCTATGTCGCCTATGCGCTCTATCGCCAGTTTCCTGAGTTAGTTCCAGGAGCCTACCGTCTGTTGGCCAATCTGCTCAGCGCGGGCCAGCAGGGCGCCATGAAGGCAACAGCGCCGCGTCCATAATTACATGAAACTTAGGTCTCTGACCGGATGAAGAAGTTTCATGGAGTTCGTGCTTTCCCACATCTCAAAATCGAGATGTGGGGCACCCAGTGATGTTACAAAATCAAGCGGTCAGAGGCTAGAAAGTTTTCCGGATATGGTGCAGGCTGTAACCTTGTTGGTGCCCCATCCATTCCGCAGAAAACGCGGAATGGATGGGGCACCAAGTTCTATAGCAAAAGAGGAAACGCTCTAGGCGCTGGCCAGGACGCGCTCGGCCGCATTGGGGATGACGGCATTCGCGCTCAGACTTAACAGAGACTTAACCACGTCAGCGGCACTATAGGATGTGCGGCCGGGCGCCAGGAACTGCGCCACGGTGTTCAGATCGTCACCCACGGTGACGAGGGCCGGCTCGACGGAGCCATCCCGGCGTATTTGCTGATAGCCGATATTGGCCAGCAGCGCATTGCACAGGCACTTGCGGCCCACCGTATCCTCGAGCTTGCCGCCCTTGGCCAGGTAGCTGGCCACCGGCTCGGCGCTGCATCTGTATCCGATGCCGCCATCCGGCGTGACATAGGCCTCGCGCAGAAAGCCCATATCGCAGACTCGCGTCCGCGCTGCGGCAACCGCCGGATCGGAATATGTGCCTTCAAGCAGCGCCACCTTGAACGGGAATCCTGTGGGCGAAGCCAGGGGATCGGTGAAAACCTTGCCCGTGCCAGCAACTGCCTGGGCCAGAAGCCTTTCTTTCAGGTCGGAACGCAAGGCGGATTCCTCGGTGAACGCGAAGGCGGTGCCCACCTGCACGCCCGTTGCGCCCTGGTCGAGCGCCTCACGCACTTTTCGGGCGTTTCCATAGCCGCCCGCCAGCCAGAAAGGAACGCCCAGCGCGCGGAATCCGGCAATACTGAACTGATCGCGTTCGCCGTAGATTGGCTCCCCGGCGGCATTCAGATGCAGCTTGCCGCGCGGCGGCGCATTGTGTCCGCCCGCCGTGGCGCTCTCGATAACCAGCCCGTCCACACGGCCATTGGCCCGCCGCAGCATGGTGGCGGCCAAGGGGTTGGAGCTGACGATGGCCAGGAAGCGTGGCCGTTCAAGTATGGGAAGCGGTCCTTTAACGTATTCCGCAGGATCAAAGTACATGGCCGTATTCTGGTCCTGCGCCGCCCCGGTCACATTGAGCTTGTATTCGGTTGGCTGCCGCGCCACAAAGGAGTCAATGACGCCGGGAATGTGCAGCGGAATGCCCGCGCCCATCAGCACATAGCCCACTCCGGCCAGCATCGCGCCGTAGATTGAGAACAGGTGCGGCATTTGCACCTTTTCCATGAAGTTGATGCCCACGGGATTCTTGTGGCCTTCGCGCGCCAGATAAACCTCGACGAAGTTGCTTACGATGCAGAGTTCGATCACCTTGCGTAGGTCGTGGCGCTGGTGCATGGGCGAGATCGGATAGGGCGTTTTCGCGGGCTTGCCCCCGGGAATGTAGTACTCGTCCCAAACTCGCTTGGCCATGTCGGGGAAGGGAAAGGCATTCAGGCCGCGGCGCATGTTCCCCCCCTTGTCGCCATCGGCAAGGCGGCGGACAAAGAGGGAATCCAGCGCCGTGCCGGAAACCACGCCGAGCTGCCCGAGTTTGGAAACAGCATTGGCCAGGCTCCAGTTGGAAACGCCCACACCCATGCCGCCCTGAATAATCGTGGGAAACTGCATCATCTATGAATTGTTTCACAGTTCGCGATCAATCCCTATCTTTTCTTCCCCATGAAGGCCAGAAAAGCGAGCAGAAGTGAACAATATTTCTCAGAAATGTCAAATTGAGCTGTTTCAGCCGGGTTTTATAATCTGTCGCGCAGGAAGCTGATGACGTGGTCAGCCTCGACGACGCCCACCATGCGGCCCTGCGTATCGACCACGGCGAGGGCGTGAAGGTTGTACTTGTCGAACAGTTCCGCCAATTCCCGCTGGTGCATTTCAACCGGGCAGGAAAGCACGCGGGCTTCGGCCAGTACGTCCAGGCGCGTCCCCGGCTGGGCCATCACCAGCCGCGCCAGCGGAATCGCGCCGCGCAGCACGCGCTCTTCGTCGAGCAAATAGATTTCAGTGACGCTCTCCGGATCGCCGTCGAAGCGCCGCAGGGCCTCGGCGGCCTCAGCCACGGTCGCGTCCGTGCCCACGGAGACGAAGTCTGTGGTCATGCAGCCGGCGGCGGAGTCCTCGTCGAACTCCAGCAGCCCGGAAACCTCCTGCCGCTCCTCCGGTTCCATCTCTTCCAGAATGGCGTCGGATTGATCCTCGGGAAGTTCGCCCAGCAGGTCGGCGGCGGCGCCTGGATCCATTTCCTCGACGATGTCTGCGATCTTTTCTTCCCCCATCTTTTCGAGCAGCGCCTTTTGCAGCTTGGGTTCGACCTCTTCGAGGGTATCGGCGGCCACGTCCTCGTCGAGTGAGGTAAAGATGACCTCGCGCTCGGCGGGAGCCAGATCTTCGAGAATATCGGCCAGGTCGGAGGGGTGCATTTCGGCCAGACGCTCGTACTCGATGCGCAGCTTGACGCGGCGGGCCGGGTCAAGCTCGATGACATCGACAAACTGCCAGGGAATGCCACGAGCCGTGAACTTGCGCGACAGCTTCTCCAGCACGCTGCGCGGCAGAAACCCCTTGAAAATGCGGCGGAAAGCGCCCCGGAATCCCACCTCGACCTCGGCCACGCGCAGCAGGTGAGCCGCGCCCTGGCCCATCCACTCCAGATCGATGTCGTTGGCGCGAACCACCTTGTGGCCGTGAATGTCGATGATCTGGCGGTCGACCAGGTCCTGCTGCAGGTAGAGGTAATTCCCCTGATCCTTGAGCGGAACGAGAGCGCCGCTCGAGCGCAGTTCCATGGAGCCGGAGGGCGTCTCCATCACCTCTTGCGAAGGCACAATGGCCAGGCCGTCGCGCGTTTTCAGCACCAAACCAGCCACTTTGCCCGCATCCGGGCCGGTGGCCACGGCAATGTCCTTGAGCCGCCCGCGCAGGTGGCCCTGGGCGTCGGTCACGGGAGTGCCGAGCAACGCCGTAAGGCTGACGCGGGCTATGGTGCGGGGACGCATGAGGTGAGTGTATCGCCTCGGAGGCCGGTTGCGCGCCTGGAAGTGCATCTGATTCAGTGAAAACGCATCTTAAGGCATTTCTCCTTTAGGTATAGATAGGTATAGAGTTTGGGTGCCCCACCCTCGCTGCGTATTTGTTTTTGCGGCTAGGGTGGAATTCCTCTACACCATCAGGAGAAATGTTCTAATTCAAATTTTGCCGTGGGTGCAATTTGGGATTGCCCGGGGTAATCGTGCTCCGGCTTGACATAATCCCTGCAAACCATAAAACATGGCAGTGAAGCATTTTAGGAATTGCTGTAGGCGAAAGCACGATGCTGAGAACCCTTTCCCTCAAGAAAAAGGCTCCTTGCACTCCACTCAAAAAGTCTACGTGTATTCCTGAAATGCTCTAAAGCGCAAGAGGGGGGAAACAGCCCATCTTTGCGCCGGAAAGGCGGATTCCAGACGGCGTGAGCGGACCGAAGACAGGACGTCTGAGCCTGGCGTTGAAATCCACCATGGAGAGCGTCGCCACAGTGGAAGCTGCCGCGGATAAACTGGCAGTCTCGGCCGGTTTGGACGAAGAAGAGCGCTTTCACCTGACCATGGCGGCGCGCGAGGCCGCGGTAAACGCCGTTTTGCACGGCAACGAATACGACCCCGCCAAGCGCGTCACGGCCAGCTTTGAAAATACCGGCGCGGCGCTGGTGATTACCATCGCCGATCAGGGCAAGGGACTCAATCCGGAGACGTTGCCCGATCCGCTGGCCCCGGAGAATCTCATGCGTGGCACGGGACGCGGCATTTTTCTGATCCGCTCCTTCATGGACGAAGTGTACTTCCGGCAACTGCATCCCGGAACAGAACTGACGCTCGTCACACATCTGAAACCGCCAGGCAAGAAAAGCATCAAACAGGTGTGAAGCGGCTCCGGCAGCGGGTGAAATCGAATTCTTCCGCGTTGGGCATATTGAGGCTTTCCATCATAAGGGAACCACAAGAACGCTATTCACGTATAGACGAACTAGGAGGAATTATCGTGGCTTTGACAATTGCTTCCCGTGAAGTGGATGGAGTAACCGTTCTGGACCTTGGGGGTCGAATCACCCTGGGCGAAGGCAGCGTGCAGTTGCGCGATGCCGTTCGCGGCCTGATCGGCAAGGGATCGAAGAACATCCTGCTGAATCTGGGAAAAGTGGACTATATTGACAGCTCGGGGCTGGGCGAACTGGTGAGCGCATTTACCTCAGCCAAAAATCAGCATGCCGAGGTCAAGCTGCTCAACCTGACGAAGAGGGTTCATGACCTGCTGCAGTTGACCAAGCTCTGCACCGTCTTTGACATCAAGGACGATGAGGCCAGCGCCATTGCATCCTTCAAATAATCAGGAACAGCGCGCGCAGTTCTCGGCTCGCCGGAATAAGCCATGTTCCATGGCACAAAGCCTCTCTATTGATCCGGCAAGAAATCAGTGACATGGCCTTCCCACCCGTTTCCGCAAAAAGCGCGGAAATGGATGGGGCGCGTTTACTCTGGTTTTGCTCCAGAGCATTTTTCCTTCAGGTATAGAGCTCGGGTGCCCCACCCTCGCCGCGTATTTGTTTTTGCGGCTAGGGTGGGATTCCTCCACACCATCAGGAAAAATGCTCCAAGAATCCCTGCAACAAGTTCCGGCCAAAGCCGGGGCTTGTTGCAAGAATGGGCGGCGGTTCAGGCAAACGCCGGTGCAGACTCAGTCGGATGAACCGTCCGCATGACAACCGGCTCGGCCATCGGGACGGGAACAGCCGTCTGCTGTGGGTGCGAATGCGCGCAGCGGGTGAGTCCCAGAACAAAGTGGTAGGGTGGCCAGGGGCCGGACAACTGCATTCGGCACTCTTTCATTGTGGCGCTGGTGGCGGAGAACTTGCTCACGTAGCGTTCCACGCTTTTGCGGTTGATCAGGTGCGCGATATCCAGCACCATCTTGCCACCTTCGGCCAGCCGGCAGCTTACGTTTTCGTCTACGGGCAGGAAGAGACGGTGCATCTGGAAGCTGACGGCGCGGGCGCGGGTCTGGCGCTCGCGTTGTAGGCCAGCGCTTTGGAGCAGGTTGGTGAAGTACGCCTGATTCAACCCATCGGCTGGCTGATGCTTCTTGATTGCGCGTCCGCAGCAGTCATCAACGAAGATTTTCAGGTGCATCTCAGTCTTGCCGTGTAGTTTGCTGATGTTGTCGAGGAACTGCCGCTGGTTGGCGCGGATGGACCTTCGCAGGCTCTCGTCGTCATCGAAGATGGTCCCAAACCGGAAGGGCAACACCGTGGAGTGCTCAAAGCAGCCAGCCACCACTCGCGCATGTTCCATGCCGGATTGCTGATTCAGGGATTTCTGGGTGCTATGTTCACTGACAATGACTGCAAGGTCACTGGCGGGGTAAAGAAAGACTTGGTTACCGCTGACTCCGAGAATTGATTCCATCGGAATGGGTTTGCGATGACGAGCCAATTCAGGAAACGCGTTTTTTTCACCGATGCAGTATGCGTACCATGCCATAACTAGACACTCCGTCTGCTTGCGCCGGGAAGCGCCAATCGTTGGTAAATCTTTGTAAAATCAAAAAGATAACTACATTACCGGCATCAAGCCGGAAGGATGAGATCAGACCCGGAGAAAATAAAGCAAAAAAAGCAAACCCGAAAAGGAGTTACCAAAAAACATTACCGTTGGTGTTATGCAAATAGTAGCGCTCTGAAAATACGACTGGCAACAGGCGATGCTACAGAAAGAATAAAAGATAAGAAAATCCTTCAAATTTGCATTCACGTAAGCAACAAATCGATTGACTAAACGCAAAAACAGCATTTTCTGTCTGTGTCGACACTTGCGAAAATTCATTGATTCCGCAAAATGCGTCAAGTGTACGACCTCAGCCGTACCAGAAGTACTGCAATATCAATTGGCCTTCAACTGCGGAAAACTGCGTTTGGCTGCTTGAACTCCCTCTACTCCAATTTTGAATTTGCGCTGGCTCCTGCAGATGCAAAGCGTTTTTGATTTTGCTCGTTGCAGGCTCAATCCAGACTCGTACACTTGGTGCGTTCGGGAAAGTATAATGGAAATCCTGCTCAACGCCTGCTGAAGGAACATTCAGGCGTAAGCGCTGGAGCAACTTCAAAATTACTGTGCAGTACGAATGAATGTGCCGGGCGCCGTTTTCTTCCACCCCAACGAACAAAGATCGCTCGCCGGTGACCACGGGGAGGAAAACGGCGATTGGCCGCATCAATTTCTTTTACGCCAATTCTGAATTTGCGCTAAACGAAATGTTGCTTGTTTCCTCAAGGCCTGCTTCAACGGGGAAGATGGGTTGTTGAGCAGTAAACGATGTGATATGGAGATCATGAATGGTGCAAGAAACCGGATTTCAGAGAATCTGCGATACCCTTGTTCGTTTGACCGTTCCCACGTTTGTAACTATTTCCCTGTTTTGCGTTGCCTCAGCTTCAGTGGCTGAAACGCCCGATGTAGGCGGTGAAATGGCAACGCCGATTCCGGCTCAAAGTACGCTTACCAACTCGCCCAGCGGGACCACGGTCGCGGCGGTTGGCTCAGCCGATTCGAACCCGGCCAGCGGCGCTCCCGCCGCACAATCGACGAAGAAGCAGACAGAGACAACAGGCAACCAGAAAACTCTGTTTCCGGTGCACCACGAAGGCCCGTGGGAGCAGCAGATTGGATACTCCCAGGCGGTGGTTGCTGGCCGGACCATCTATATCTCAGGCACGACCGGAGCTGATGAGAAAGGCTTTCCCCCGGAGATGGAGAGCCAGATGAAATTAGCTTATGCCGCAATTCAGAGGACCATGAGTCACTACGGCGCAGATTTCTCCAATATAGTAATGGAGCGCATTTACACAACAGACATGGAAGCGCTTATCAAGTGCCAGGAGGAGCGCAAGAAAATCTACGGTGACTGGCTACCGGCGGCAACCTGGGTGGAGGTCAAACGCCTTTATGAACCGAAGGCCAAGATCGAGATCGAGGTAGAACTGGTGCTCAAATAAATTGTCCTCTGAAGGATGGCCGCGGTTTTGCAGCCTAGAGCATTTCTCCTTTAGGTATAGAGTTCGGGTGCCCCACCCTCGCCGCGTATTTGTTTTTGCGGCTAGGGTGGGATTCCTCTACACCATCAGGAAAAATGCTCTAATGCCATCAATCCGGCCTCGACTCAGCCAACAGCAACTCTGAATTTGCGCTAGCTCCTGCAGATGCAAAGCGCTTTCGATTTTGCTCGTTACAGAAACCGCGCTTTCGCTCTATTGTCCAATTACCGGACCGTTACGGCCAGAATCTTGGGCGAGCCTGCGATGCCGTTGACGACATCCATGCTCAGCACAGCTTCAAAGTCGTGATCCCGGAAGCCAGAACCGACCCGGCGACGCAGCTCTTTGATCTGCTGGGGATCGACCAGGAACTCGCCGGCTGCAGTCGTTCCGCTCATGCCGATTCCCGCAACGATCATCTCTACCTGTCCGGTGGATTCATCGTGAACGCGAGCGATGATGGCGAAATCGCGCTTGACGGCGGCAAGCGGCGTCTTCGGCTCAAAAATCCAGTCCTTCATCGCGGGATTCTTTGTATCCAAAATCCAGTATTGCTCCTGGTCGGTGCCGGCGAAGCGGTAGCGCAAAGGAGCCAGCGCGCGCAGCGTCCATTGGTTATCCAGGCCGCCGACCAGCACAACCGGACCCTGCCGCAGGTCGTCGAGAGTGGCCAGCTCGTTGGGCCGGAAGTTGGATTTGCGGTGGCGTGACGCCAGATAATTGGAGATGTGCAACGTCGCCAAAGCATCCGAAAAAACCACATTCTCGTCCAGTACTTGATAGGCAAGGAAAGTGGACGAGGGGGAAGATTCGTCGGCGGGGGAATACGGCAGAGCGGCATGGTCCATGGCCGAAGCATGATCGCCAACCAAAATTCCCGCGGAGGCGGCTATGGATTCACCCGTCTTGGTTCCCACGGGCAGGCAAAAGATGACCGTTCGGCGATTGGCAAGGAAAGGCTCCCATAGTTCATCAATCGCGGATGGATAGGCCCATTTCCAGAGTGCTCCGGCGCCCAGCGCAATCAGCAGTACGCCCACTGCGCTCAGAGTGTATCGGACGGAAAGCGAATGCCAGAACTTGCGGCCCGCTTGAATGGACGGAACGACGAGGTGCGATTTCGGAGACGAGGCCGAATGCTCGGCGGATTGCTCCTCCGCCTGTATTTGCGCCGCCCCTGATGCTTGCGGGTGATCGGCGCGCTCATCCCTGCTGATGTGGAATTCGGGCACGTAACGCCCCTGCGGCAGTTCGATGCGCATCTCCGAGTCGTGCGCTTCCTCGTGATAGTACTGCGCAATCCGCTTGCGTATCTCTGCGATGGTGACCCTTACGATTGGATCCGCAGCGGTATCGTAATCCGCGGGGCGGTCAAAAACGCGAACGCCCAGAAGCCGCTCTTTCAGATACTCCCCCCGTCCCTCAAGCGTTTCCTCCACGATAAAGCGGAACAAAACGGGGTAGCGCCGGCTATTTTTGAAATGATTTGTCGCCAGCAAGCGGTTCATCTGCCGCCTGACCATTTCCTTGTCTTCTTCCGTGCATGGAGTCCAAACGCCGTTCTCCGAATCCACACAATTCATGGCCATACCTTTTCGAAGCCGAAGCTCAACATCGGCCAACCTTTCACTGCCGCCGAAGACAGACTTGGAGCCTATAGCCGCCCGATGCTGGCCAGATAGGCAGATTTCAGCTTCCCCATCCAACAACATTCTGCGGTGCCAGTTATCGTAGCGGCGTCAGATGAAAGCAGTCACGCGCCGTATGGTTGACCTAAGTATAGATCATACGGAGGATGGCGCTCGACGTTTGTTACCGGCGGATGACTAATTTCAGATGCGGGGTCCACTATGAATCTTTTACCTGCTCTTTACCTTTCGTTCAAAGTACTGCAATTGCATGAGTTAGCTCTTTACCTGCGTGTATAACACCAGATCACCCTGTACAATTTGAGAGCACGTGCCTAGCATGCACACTGACCTTGGAATTTGCCTTTTGGATGCGGCAAAATTTAGCCGCAATGGGGGAAATCCCCATCATCACTCCAGAGACGCTAGATTTCCAGGGCAGGAGGCAATATGATTCGTAACATGCACCAGATTCAACGCAGTACAAGCCAGTGCGGAAACTTCTTCCGACTCCTAGGGCAACTGGCCGTCCTGCTTGTGCTTTTGACCTGCGGCACAAAGCAGCTATGTGCTCAGTTGTCCACAGCTGACATCGTGGGCACCATTAGCGATAGCCTGGGGGCGGTAGTTCCAGGCGCAAACATTACACTGATAAACCACGCCACTCAGGACAAGCGCGTGGCACAGTCCAACGCCAGCGGCGATTATCAATTCACGCTGCTGCCCACTGGTCACTATTCGATAACGGTAAGGGTAACCGGTTTCAAGACCTCGACCACTCCGGATTTGGCCGTTGAAGCAGGCGATCGCGCCCGCAACGACGTCCATCTGATCGCTGGCGGCGCCACCGAAACCGTAACCGTCGAGGCGACCACGCCTCTGCTCCAGTCCGATAACGCGACCGTCAGCTCGACGGTCACTGAAGCTGCCGTGCAGGATCTGCCTCTGAACGGACGCAACTTTGTGCAGTTGGTTCAACTTGTTCCCGGCGCCAACGAAGGCCCCGGCAATGGTCTCAGCAGCGGCGGACGCCCCGATGATCGCCGCACCACCAACGGTTTCTCCGTCAACGGCCAGGACGACATCCTGAACAACTATATTGTTGACGGCATCGACGACAACGAGCGCATCATCGGCACCATTGGCGTCAAGCCCTCGGTTGAAGGCATTCAGGAGATCTCGGTTCAGACCAACAGCTACGCTCCCGAAGCAGGGCGCACGGCTGGCGGCGTCATCAACCTGGTCACCAAGTCTGGTTCCAACAAATTCCACGGAACGGCTTATGAGTTTTTCCGCAACGACAAGCTCGATAGCCGGGATAACTTCTTCACATCCGCACAGGGCAAAAAGCCCGAACTGCGCCAGAATCAATTCGGCGGCAGCTTTGGCGGTCCCATCTTCCACGACAAGACCTTCTTCTTTGCTGACTATGAAGCCCTGCGTCTGGTAAAAGGCATGAATCCCTATAGCAGCAATGTGCCCGACAGTGCAGAATACGCCGCGATTAACGCCGCAACCGCGGGAGAGACGATTGCCGATGTCTTTCCTGGTCTTTTCCCTGCCGGCAGCTACTGCCCAGACAGCACGTCGATTCTGTGCAGCACCAACGGCATTCCCGCAACACAGACAGTCAATAAGATTACTCTGAATTACCTGAAGCTGTATCCAAAGGCCAACACGATCACCAAAGACCTTGATCTCGCTCACACGAATACCTATATGACCGCCCCGAACAAAACGCAGTTCGGCCACACTCTCGACACTCGCGTTGACCACGCCTTCAATCAGAACAACCACATCTTTTTCCGTTTCAACTACAACAAGGTCAGCGGCGAAATTCCGGCGCCCATCGGCGCCGGCGCGAATCCGCTTGCAACGGGGGATTTGGCGTCGATTGTCCCAACCGGAAATTACTGGGACTACACCGGCCCTGCGACCGATAAGGCGTATCAGTACGCCCTCGGATACACGCGCGTCTTCTCGCAGAATCTGGTTGTCGATCTGCGCGCGGCCTATACCCGCGTCAACAACTTCTCGCAGCCCAACAACTACAACACGAACGCCGATGAGACATTCGGTTTGCCCGCAAATGGCTCCTTGACCACGGCCCTTACGCCTACCGGCGTTGGCAATTGGATATTCAGCCCACTCGGCGATGGCGCGTATGTCCCCTTGCAGGACATCGACGGTACTTATCAATATTCCGGCACCGTCAACTACACCATCAGTAGCCACAACCTGAAGCTGGGAGCGGGCATCATCCGCCGCCAGGCGCGGAACCTGCAAAGCGCGTTTCCGTATGGCGATTTTGAGTTCGGCGTACTTGCTTCGGATTCCTCTCACGACGAAATTCTCGCGTCCACGCTGGCTGGAGCCTTCAAGAGCACCAGTTACAACGCGGATTACGGAGCTGGCGGAGTCGTGAATACGCCGGACTACCGCACTTGGGAGCCTAGCTTCTTTGCCCAGGACAACTGGAAGGTTAGCCCGAAACTGACTGTAACCTATGGCGTTCGTTACGACGTGTACACGCCGTTCAGCGAAGCGCATAACAAAATCTCGAACTTCGACTTCAACTCGGCGGTCAAGGCCACAACCACGGAAGAAGCGGGAAATGCCTTGAAGGTTGCAAATCAAAACGGCGTTTCCAGCACAGCGGGAATCCAGACCGATCACGCCGGCATTGCGCCGCGCGTCGGCTTCTCGTATTCCCTTCGTCCCACCACGGTCCTCCGCGGCGGCTTCGGAATAAGCTACTTCCCCGGCAACTACACCGCCAATGCCGATTTGAAGAATGTTCCGTGGACCACTAGCTACGGACCTGCTTGCACCTCCACATTAGCGGAAACCTTTTACAACAATGCCATAGCTCAAGGTAAGATCAACAAAGTTGATAACCCTCAGAATCCAGGCTGCGAGACGTTGGGTTCTGCGTCCGTTTACCAGGCAGACTTCAATGCCGGACTTCCGACGCCTGCCGGACAAAACATCCATACCCCGGCTCTAGGTACGTTCTTCGCGGAAGATCCTAAACTGAAGAACTCCGTGATTAAGCAGTTCAACCTGCAGGTGGAACAGCAGTTTGGACCGAACGTGCTCACCATTGGCTATGTTGGCAACCTCGGCCAGCATCTGCCCGAGCTTTTCAACGACATCAACGTCCCCACGCACGACACGATTCTTGCTCAAGGAACCCACGCGCCGCGGCCGTTGAATGCGACTCTTCCAAACGTTAGTCAGATCAAATGGATAGCCAGCGAAGGCACCTCCAACTACAACGCGTTGCAGGCCTCATTCCAGCGCCGTTTAGCCAAGGGCCTTGCCTTTGACGCCAACTACGCTTGGGGCCATGCGCTGAGCGATATCGTCGGCTTCTCTCAAGAAGGCTATCAGGGATGGGGCGATGCCGACCCGACGCAGGTTCACAAGATTGAGTACGGCAACGCGGAGAACGACATCCGCAGCCGTTTCGCTCTTTCCGTCAACTACGAGCTGCCTTTCAAGAACTTCAACAGCAAGGCAGAGAAGGCAGTGCTCGGCGGCTGGCAGGTCAACTCCATCGTTGCCTGGCAAACCGGCAAGCCCGTCTCGATCACCAATACCGGCACTTCAGCTACCAGTAACGACTTGGCGAATCCGCTATATGGCGGTGGTTCCGATCGTCCGAACAAGATCGGAGATCCTTTCAAGGTCGGAACGTATTCAAATCCCGCCTGCATCTCGAAGGCAATGGGTGGTTTAGGTCTCTACACCCCGCCGACCAGTCTCAAGGGCGGTGGCAACAGCCAGTGGTTCAACCCATGCGCCTTCGCGTATCAGGACCAGGGCACGATCGGCAGCACGGCCCGCAACTCGATCTATGGGCCGCACTTCCGCCACATCGACTTCTCCCTGTTCAAGGATTTCCCAATCTACAACACGTTGAAGCTGCAGTTCCGGGCCGAGGCGTATAACATCACCAACACGCCCAATTTCTTCTTAAATAACAACGTCAACGATGGCTCCAGTGGAGCTAGGTTGGGTGACGGGACCTTCGGTAAGCTCAATGAGAGCGATCCGAACAACGTTCCGCGCACCTTGCAGTTCGCTTTGAAGCTGCAGTTCTAACTCCTAACCCTTAACCAAGAAACAAAAAAATTCGCCGGTCCGGACAAGCAGCACGTCCGGGTCGGCGATTTTTTTTGTCCCATGGGCGGTTTGAGCCGCAAGGCAATTGCCGTGCATGATAGAGCATTTTAGGAAGATGAATATCTAAGGTTGTTCAGGCATTTGACTGGACACCGGGTGCCCCAGGTCCCGGTTTTGGGACCTGGGAAAGCGCGAGCTCAACTTACAAAATCATGCCCGGTGCCCCATCCATTTCACGTTCTTTGTGAAATGGGTGGGAAAGCACAATCTCAACTTATAGAATCACGCGGTCAGAGCTTACCTCAGCTTTTCAGCGCCACCCGAATGTGCAGTTCCTTCAACTGCTCGTCGGTGACCGTTGTCGGCGCATCCACCATCACGTCGAGTGCCTTGGCGGTCTTGGGGAAGGCGATGACCTCGCGCAGGCTGGGCGCTCCGGCCAGCAGCATCACGATGCGGTCCAGGCCCAGCGCGATGCCGCCGTGGGGCGGCGTGCCGTATTCGAGCGCATCCAGGAAGAAGCCAAAGCGCGCGTGCGCCTCCTCGTCGCTGATTCCCAGCGACTTGAATATCTGCTGCTGCACTTCCTTGAGATGAATACGGATGGAGCCGGAACCAAGCTCGAGGCCGTTCATCGCCAGATCATAGCAGTTGGCGCGCACGCTGGCCGGATCGGTCAGCAGGTTGGCCATGTCGGCTTCGTGCGGCGCGGTGAAGGGATGATGCGCCGGCATCCACTTGCCCAGCTCCTGATCGAACTCGAACATCGGGAAGTCGGTGATCCAGATGGGCCGGAAGGCTGCCGCGCCATCCACGGCCTTCGCGCCGCTCCACGGGTCTGCCTCGCGGACCACTTGCTCTGTAACGCCAAAAGCTCCGTGGCGCTCAACGTATTTTTTCGCTAGCTCGGTGCGGAAGTTGCCGGCGGCGGTGTAGACGGTGATCTCGCGCTCGCTGAGCCGACCGGGGTACTTGGTCTCGTTGGCTCCAGAGTGAGTCAGGCTCGGATGATCCGGGTCGCCGGCCACAATAATGACAAAGTCACCCTCGGCCGCTCCGGCCAGTTCGCGCACCTTGGCCGCTGAGTCGGGAAAGCCCTTGGCCAGCCGCTTGAAGTCGTCGATGAACTTGGCGCCCTTCTTCAATTCAAAGAGCGGGTGATTGTCCTCGCGCTCCTTGCGGCTCAACTCGCCCACGTTGGGAATGCGCAGCG
>Ga0224525_1000555_pt1 | contig 17073 bp, 14 predicted proteins | sample CFST100metaG_FD_179874 | JGI IMG/M metagenome (GOLD analysis project Ga0224525, IMG submission 179874) | Peat soil microbial communities from Stordalen Mire, Sweden - C.F.S.T100 | ecosystem: Environmental > Terrestrial > Soil > Wetlands > Peat | place: Sweden: Norrbotten County, Stordalen Mire...
GAAGCAAGATGAAGAAATCGGGGTAAGCCCCGGTTTCCCCTGGCTTGGCCGGATATCCGGCGGGGATCCCTCCGCTGCCGAGAAGAGGCGGCGTCAAACTCGGGGAACATGCACGCAGGCCGCGCCACCGCCGCGCTCTGGCCTTTTAACCTATATGAGTCCTTTTTCCTCGGAAAAAGGCCATATGGCCAAAAATCATGGATATGGGTACCGCCCATTCGGGCGCGTTTCGATGCCACGCTGGCGCGGCCGCGCCATGGAAACGAAACGATTTTGGGGGGTAAAAACTCGTTTCGGCTCATCGCCTCCGCTACCGACTGGACGAAAGAAGAACGATGATGAATATAGCTCCAACGAAATCAGCTCCGATATTGATGAGGACGCCTATCCAGGCTCCCTTCAAGGTCTCTTTCTTGCCTATCGCATACGCTATTACGACCCCAATGAAACCCAGAATTAATCCAAGCGCAATACCGGCCCCTTTGCTTCCCTCATCATTCTCGTGAGCCCCGTTTGAATCGTAATAATCACTCATTTGTCCCCCTCCTTAATATGTTTTTCGAAGCAAGTTTCGATTCAAATTTATGAAGTTGCTCTTTGAAAAATCTGTAAGATCGTTCATCTTCGTCTTGGAAGCTTAGAACGTATTTGCAAAGAGAGGCGCCGGTTTGATAGTCTTTGTGGACTTTGCATAAAGATAGGAGAGCTTTTTCATAATAGGAGACGCCCCCGTCAGTCATTATTTTTGGGAGATAATTAAAAGACAAGCAAAGCACGCCCCCCAACCATTGGAAAACGGCATTGTCCTTACCGGCTGATTTGTAAATCTCCCATGTTAGATCTTGTGTTTCGAGAAAAAATTCTATGGGGGGGAATCTTCCCTTTTTAACGAGGGAAAAATAGGTACTTACTATATTTTTGGTATCTGCGAAGACCATTCCGGATGCTTTGAAATCTATTATCAAGAGAGAAATCAAGCTCTTTACATCATTTATTTCGCCATGGTTAAACAATGTAGCTTTATTAATCCAATCCATCAAATAATACCAGTCGTCTTTCGAAACATGGGAATCTACTAAACGGTCCTTTAATTCGTTAAAAAGCTCGACGTCAGTTTTCGGGAATTGAAACTCATCATCATCCGCAAGAAAAACTTTCTTTGCGCTTTCCCTTTCAAAATCGAAACCTTCGAGTATTTTAATGCTTTTCTCCTTTGTCGGCGAGTTCCGGAGTCTCTTTGGCTTTTCTTTTTATCCCGGCAAGGGTTTCTTTTCTTTTGTGGGGGTCTGTGTAAAGAGTAATGAAAGCTAATTCGATTACCTTAAGAATTTTAATGCTTTCGTCTTGACTAACTTCGATGAGCATCGGGGGGTCGCTTTCATCATAATTTGCATGGGCTCCGTTATTCCCGATCTCTCTGATCTCATCCATGGCCTCATAAAGATCAGGGTCGACTTTTTCTTTGACCTCTTCGATTTGCTTGAAAAGGCTTTTATGAGGTTCCAGAAAAACGTTTTCTAGAATTTCCTGAAGGCATCGTCTTGATAAGACGGCGCTCGCCTTCGGGCTATAATCGGCCACAGAGTAGGCCTCTTGGTAATCTTTGCGAATGTTTTCGGGAATGTAATCTGGAAATTCCTTTGCGTCTGAGATTGGATTAAACGAAATCTTTTTATTTTTGAAATCTTTTCCGACTCCAACGATGTGGACGGTCGTAAAACCGCATTCAGGGTTAGAACATTTGTAGTAATAAATGTCTATTCCATTTTTTTCGTATTCACTTGTATAGTCACTAAATGCAATTTTTTCCTCGTGAAAAGAATGGTAATCCAAAGTGAAATATGAATTGCATTTTGGGCAAAGAAATACAGAATCGCTCATAAAAAGTATTTTACTACTTCAGTGGCAAAAAGGTAGTATGCCTTGATTTGGCTTTTTTCTCCGTTATTCAGGATGCGTTCAAAACTATTTTTTGTTTGTCTTGCCTGAAATTTTGGCCAGATTTCCGCGGATGATTTTTTCTAAATATTCAAAATATTGATTGATCGTTATCGATTGATGCGGGGTCCCTGTTTGCTCAGCGATTTCATTGTATTCCGGGGAGCTGAGAAGGGGCGGCCTGTCGCTCAGGCAGTAGGCGCATGGGCAGGGATCGATGACGACCCTCTCATCGGTGGCGATGGCGGAGGTGTCCCAAACCGGTTTTCCTTTTTCGACTCTCAGCAAAGCCCCGCCAGCAGTGTTTGTTTTATTCACGAAAGCGATTTTGTCAGCCTCGCTTCCCTCGAATGATCCGGCCGCCTGCGAGTAGTCCTCCAGGAAGAAGAGCCTTGTGGTGTCGAGCATTTTGAAGGAGTCGACGTTCATTCTCGAATAGTCGCCCCCCGCCCACAGCATCCTGTTAAGCGCCATGACGTGATTCCAGTGCTGTAGAACGCGCGATCTCAGGTGTTGGCATTACCCGACGTAGAACCGCTTGATGCCATCGAGGACCATGATGTAGATCCCCGAGGCGAGGGACTTGTCTTCGAGGGAGCCGATTTCCTCGAATCCGTACCTCTTGGCGACGGCTTGCAGGGCGGTTTCGAAATCATCCTTGTCTATCGAGGCGAAATAAGCCATGTTTTTATCGTAATTGGCTTAGGCGCTATCGCGCAATTTTCCTATTTTGTCTTCGGGAATTCTGTATTTCGAGGACCCCATGAATTCATTGGAGGGGTTGTTTAGGTAATCCTCTTTCGAAATATGAAGCGAGTCAGCGTCTTTGCTCAGATAGGTCACCCCGAAATGGGAACGGCCGTCGTGGACCGCCTTGTACCATCGGTTGAGGGTTCGGTCGTCCTTGAGGAAGCAGTCCCCGTTCTCATCCTCGCAAACCCAGAAAATGACATTTGTTTCCCTGAAATACGGATACCAAAATGCCCGCTTGACCAGCGTCGGGTAAACCGCCTTGAGTTTTTCGTGAACGAACCCCGCAAAATCCCGGGAGGCCGGCGCCTCCGTCTTCGGATACCGGGCTTGCATGAAGGCCAAAATCGGCTTTTTTTGCTTTGTCGGCTGTTTTTTCTTAGTCATTTCAATGACATTATAAAACAACTACCATAAGTTTTTCTTTTTGCCCTGTCACTTCTGGAGACGTAAGGGAATTCGCTTTGCAAATCAAGCAAGATTGTCCTCTTAACTTGAACTTTTTGGCGTTTTTGTTCTTTTCGCCAAAGGTGTTTGACAATAATAAAAAGGTGATATGAAAAAATAAAAAACCTTAGTAATATCGGTTTTTTTGCCTTATTTGTCGGATTCGAGGGAAATTCTATTGTCGGAATATGCCAAAGTAATTTTCACTTAGTTAACTTACTTTGACTTTTCGTCTTTGACTTTTTCGGGTTCTTTTTTCTCTTCCAGAGAAGATTTGCTGCAAATGCGTTGCATGGCTTTGATTTCTTCCCGCATTATTCTTAATTGATCTTCTGTGTTGAGCGCAATGCAGATTATCACGATAGTTATTACAGCTAGCAAAACGATTGCGATGACCAAGGCTACGAATATCGGGAATGTCTCCGGGTAATCCATTATTCCGTTCATGTTTTATACCTCTTTTTTGATTTTTTGGGATAGGTTATAGGAAAGTTTTTTGGATTTGTTTTTCTGTAAGTAGCGATTCTGCTAATTCAAATAAATCATTTGGGCAACTTTCTCTGTCGAGTTTTTCAAGATCTATTTCTTTTGGATTATTAACGAATTTAGTAATGTCGCCTTTTTTGTTTGTCTTGACTGTTTGGCAAATGTAACTTGTTTTATTAGGAATTTTTATTAGTAGAATTGCTTTTTGTTTGCTGAATTCGGGTAAGAAAACCAAAGTTTTATTGTTTATGTTTTTTACTTCGCAGAATCCGAATCCTCTTTTTTCTAATGTTACGAATAACATGTAATAAGGTAATGGTAGTTTTATTGTTTTCATTTAATTTTTTCTCCGATTATTTTGGCCACTGTTTTGAATGCTTCTTTTTCTTCTTCTGTGAAATCGTTTTTTTGATTAATGCTGAAAAGCCAATCAAGTGATATGTTATATTTCTTTGATATTTCAAGGATCGTTGGTATGTCAGGATAGGATCTTCCGTTTTCCCAATTATTGATTGTCACTCTTGATGTGTTAAAAAGTTTTGCGGCCTTTTCTTGGGTTAAACCGTTTTTCTTTCTTGCCTCCTGCAAATGTGCCCATTTCATGATTTTATTGTAAAAACATATTTATCAATTTTCTTTTAAAGGTAAATATATTTTCATATAATTCGATATGAAGTTAAACATAATTTAACATTTATGGCATTGTTCTAAACGGACCCTAATACCAAGAAGGTCAACCGCTTCCATCGCGTGGAGCGGGATTCCAGCGGCCGCGTCTTCGGTTTCCTCGCCAAGGCCCCTTTCGTCGCTCAGATGCTCCATGGAATCGATAGACCGTTCGTGTTGATGAAATCCGCAATCGTGTCCTTTTCGTTCGGCGGCAAATGATAATAGGTGTTTAAGACCATGCTTTCGGTGTCTCCCGCCCCTCGGCGAGATATGATGTAGGCGGACTGAGGCAACCCGAGCGGCTTATCAGCCGCGCGGCGCTCGGCCCTTTTCTTTTTCCCGCAAGAGGGCTATCGTTTCCTCGGGTCTGGATTTACATCCGAGGGACGCCCCCGCGCCCCGCCGGCATCCAGGCCTTTCCTTCTGCCTCCGAATGGATTAGCATGGAATAAGGCCGGGATGAAACCGAGCGGCTTTGCGGCCGCGCTGGTACCCGGCCTTTTTTTCGCCTTGGGAGGGGGGTTCGGCTTCGGGCTTTTTTGGTTGACGGGTTTTCGGGCCGCCTCGGAGGCCATCCGTCTCCGCTGAGGGAAATCCCCCCGCCCCGCCCGATTTCCTCTAACCTCTATATCATTGACGCACGCATATGCGCATAGATCCCTTCCCGATTTTTTCCGGCGGCCGGGGAATGTCTTGTTTTCGGCCCCCGGAGTCGGCTTCGGCGGCGTTTTCCGTCGACGGCCTTCCCTTGGCCCCGCGTCGGGCTCGGAGGGGAGGGGCCCGGCAATTTAGCGAGGCGGCTCCGTTTCGGGCCGTGTCGGGGCCCGCGTCCGCTTCCGGCCAGACCCGGCGGAGCCTCACGTCCTTCCAGATGTCTACGGCCTTGCGGACGTCTCGGTCCCGTCTGGGACGCCGTCTCCGCAATCATGAATGCTTGGGACACGGATGTTTTTAGGGAGAGAGGCTAAGTAATTATCCATCAGACCCGTTTCTCATCCGTGCCGTGTCTTGCCGTGTCGTCTCGGCTCCTGAGTCTTTCAAAGATGAATGATTGCTGATCAAGACAAGGCAAAGAGGCTCCTTGGCGTCGGCTCCCTCATCTCCCGAAGACGTCTTCGAAGAGCTCCGCGGTCTCCTCCGCGTCTTCCTCGAACGCCTCGTCCTTCTGAATGAGGCCCGGCATCGCGCCGGGCCTTCCCAACCACCCGCTCCCTTCGAGCCAATGCCCGATCGACGGGACCCACCTTCCGCCGCCGTTGCCCCAGGCCTCCGACTTTCTCGATTCCGCGAGGGCCGCCTCCATCCAGGCGAAGAGCCACGGCGACGGGCGGTGCCTGAGGAACCAAGATAAAACGCCGGGGAAATCGAACCTCGCAGGCTCCGGGTAAGATGCCCAAAACACGATCGCCATGGCCTCGGCGAGCCAAGCCCCGCCGCTCTCCTGGGACGGCAGGCCCAGACAAGACGCCTTCGGGCATTCCGAGACGAGGGAAGAAAGCCTGGCCAGGAGCCCGCCGACGGCCGCCTTTCGGAGCGACCCGGAATCCCCATCCCCTCTGAGGCCGAGCCCGCAGCCGGGAAGCGAGAGAAGCGACGGGACCGGGACCCCCGAGAAGGCCGATATGAGGAGGGCGGCGAGGAGGGCGGCCGCAGCGAAGGCGCCTTTCGGCGACGCCATGAACGAGGCGGCCCAGGAGAGCAGCGAGGGATCGACCCAGACGGGGCGCAGACGATCGTTATCCATGCAGAACCCTCCTTACCCAATCCAGCATGATAGCTCGGCCCGGGGAAAGGCAAAGGCGGCCCAAAAGGGCCCCCTTCCTCAGGCTCGGCCTCTCTTTCGCTTGCTTTGGGGGCGCCCGGAGTTAGACTCCTCGGTGCCGAAGGAAGCGCCGAGCCCCGAAACGGAGGTAAAAAAACCGGAAAGGGATCTATGCGCATGCGCGATCAAGAGGGGTTTCGGGGGAAGAGGCCGAAAGGGAGGGAGGGAGCCGAAGCGATGAGGACGAAAGCCAAAGGGATAGTCAGGAACGCCGACGGGACCGCCGCGGTCGACTTCGTGGTGTCCGTCCCCGGCTCCAGGTCCCGCATCCACATCCGGAAGTCCGGCTTTCCGAGCGTGGCCGAGGCCAGGGAGGCGCTTTCGGGCCTCGTCGACGCGAGGCTCAGGGACGCCTGCCCCGCCGGGGGGTCGGAGACGTTCGACGCCCTGCTCGACAGGTACGTCGCCCACCGGGCGGCCAGGACGAGGCCGCAGACCTCCGACTGCATCGGCTACATGCTCAAAAGGCACGCCCTGCCCTGGTTCGGAGGCAAAACGATATCCAAGGCGCTGTCGCTCCAAAGCGTCCTCTCCTGGCATTCCAGGTTTTCCACCGACCCCGGCGTGTCGGCGGCGAGGAAGAACAAGGTGATCTCGGAGATGAGGGGGCTGGTGAAGATGGCTTGGGAGTGGAGGCTCGTCTCCCCCGACCTCTACACCGACCTCGGGAACGCTTTGGAGAGCGTCATGGAGCCAAGAAGGCCGAAGCGGGAGAAGGCGACCTGGGCGATCGCCGAGGAGCGGAGGTTCCTCGACGCGATACCCGAGGGCTCGATGGACCATCCGATGTTCTCGCTTTTCTGCGAGCTCGGGTGCCGGATCGCCGAGCTGCTGGGCCTCCAGTGGCAGTGCCTCGACGGGGCCGCCAGGACGGTGGAGATACGGCAGCAGGTCATCCGGGCGCACGGCAAAGTGCAGCTCACCCAGGAGCTCAAGACCGACGACAGCTACCGCAAGGACAGGATCGGGGAGGGCGTCGCGGCGGAGCTCGCCAGATACCGGGCCGCCATCGGCGCGAAGCCCACGGACTTCATGTTCTACTGCGGCGACCCCTCGAGGCCCATGAGCAAGACGGAGCTCAGGCGCCGGATGAACCATTGGATAAAGGCGTCGGGGGTCACCAAGATAACCCCGCACGGGATCCGCCACACGAAGGCGACCCAGTACATGGGCGTCTGCCGGAACATGGAGGAGGCCAAGCTCTGCGCGAGGTACCTCGGCCACTCCGCCACGACGATGCTCGACGTCTACGGGCACGCCACGGACGTGGACGAGGACGAGATCCAGAGGAGATTGGAGAAAATGGAGAGGGACCCGGCAAGACGGCGTGACAGCCTAAATTCCTGCTTTGGAAAAAAGTCAAGGATTCCGCCGCCAGCCATTGGGGGTCCGGAGGGATTCTGACCAATAGATTCAGATCTGGTTATCCAAAAAATCCTTTTTTATTCGAATAAAAAAAGCTTTACCATCTTGAGCCTAATGAGTTTCGCCATTTGTGCGCTCTGCACGTTATCGGAAATGTTGTTATGACTCGAAATGTCTAAAATTAACTCGCTAATACCAATATTTTTAATGATTAAAGAACATTGCTTTTTGCTCTCAGATGACGCAAAGGTTGCTTCGCGTTATTTTGATAAAGTCTCACAAAAGATAACGTAAAGAAAATATAGTAATGTATTTTATAACCATTGTTATAATTGTAATGTGAATGAAATAGAACTTTCAAAGACATTAGAAATAGCCGGAAACTGGGATTTTGATCGGAATCCACCGGAATCCCTTTTCGACGAATATGTGATTCCTTCTTCCTCAAAGTATTATGTTTGTCAAAGATGTGGAAAAAGTTTTCAATCGGAAAACGGCCGTTTTTTAAGCCCAAGCAAGAATTGTCTTTGCGAAGATTGCCGTAATAGGGTCGAAGGTTATGCTTGCGAGCGGGCAGCAAACATCGAAAAAGATATGAAAAGATTCTATGCTAAGTTTGTTTTGGGCATTTTATTCGCTTTTTCTATTATTTTTATTTTGTCTTTTGTGACATTTAAAGCTTCGGGTTTTTCTGTAGATAACATTCAGTATGATTTTTTCTATTTGGTTTTTTTATTTGGAGGGGTGTACTGGATATGGAAATATTATAAAAATCGCGTTAATTTTTCCGTTCCTGTCAGCCGGGCTTTGAGCCAATTAAATAGAGTAAGTAAAAAGTGTGAAGGATCAGTAAATTTTTATCATTCATTTAAAAATTCTGAGTACATTTTCCTATCCAAGTTGTTTCCTGAAATAAACCCTTATGTGTTTAATTCTATTCACGAAAAAACAAAAGCCTGGAAAGAAGCAAAGAAAACAATCCTAGGAGATTTCCCTAAGCATCGAACGCTGTTAAAAAACTTTTTTGTTTTTTGTGAATCTTTTAGACGTGATGATTTCGATAATGTTCTTTCTACAAACTCTTCTGGCGAAAAGCCAAGTATTTTCCCTTATATCGGAACTGCCCTTTTCACTTTGCTTTCAATCGGTATTTCTTTTCTTTCGGATCCTTCGTTTTCTCTCTTTGATTTTTGGGGAAAGATCATTTTGATTTTTTCCGCTTTGCTTTCTTCTTGGTTCCTGATTGGCATGTTTTACAATAATCTTTGTTCATCTATAAGCGATTTCATCCTATTAAAAACTCTTTTGTTGAATGAGGCATATGTCGATTCGGTTAAGCCTGCAAAGGTTTAATATTTTGTTTGCAATTTTTTGGATACGATAAAAATAAAGGACCCTTATAAATGGGTACTCAGCTGATTTAAGTGAGCGCAAGAGAATTGAACCAATTCTCAAAAAGTCTTGTCAAGGAAAAACCGTTATTTGTTTTCTTCGGAAAGCAGATCTGAAAAGTCGTTTTTCGCGCCATCGATACCGGAATAGGCTCCAACCGACCCCGCGACCCTCCCCCAATCCCGAAAGGCGATCCCGGTTTTTGCCTCGTTCAGGAAAAGGGCGTTGATGTACTCGACGTCGCTTTCATAGACCTTGCCGACATGATACGTGAACAGATCGTCAGGCGAGAAAAGCGTCCCAGAGGCCCCTTTCCGCTTGTACGAGCAGCTTGGCTCCTCGACGAGCTGGCCCTTGATCCTCGAAACCGATTCGAATTCTGTTTTCATTGGGGCGTCGCTTCGCGTTTCTTTTTTGAACAAAATGTGGTTGAGGATGAGAATCCTGGACGGGGACACCGGGAAGAGGACGTGCATGGGGGCCTTCATCCGCCCGTCGGGGGAAACGGGGAAGATCTCGAGCGTCGGGTAAACGTCGCTGATGAGGAAATCCCCTCCCCTTGCGTCTGCCAAGGTCATGTAATACCCTTTGAGCTCGTTCAGGATGTCGAGTTTTAAGAACTCATCAATTCGTTCGCTTTCCTGTATTTTCCCATAGCTCTCGCAGTCGAGGACCGCCTCGTTCTCCCTTTTCCAAAGGTCCTCGAAATCCCCTCCGACGGCGCTTTTCGAAAGCCTTTCCTTCGTGTCTTGGTCGAAATCCCCGTTCCGGTACTGCCTCATCCTGTATTCGGCGCGAAAGGAAAGGAGGAAGAGGAAGATCCGGATAAGCTCGAGCTCCGCCCTCGTCAGAACGACCGGGTTTTTGTCCAGAATCTTTTCTTTAAGCAAGACCGATGCTTTCGCCTCGAGTTGGGAGAATTTTCGCTCGATGATCGCGGGGTCATCCGGATGGTTCTTCTCGTCCCTGTATAGATCGCGGCGCATGAAAACGCTCTCCGTGCTTCTGGCCTCGAGTTTCTTCTCTGCCATATCCCAATAGCAAAGCTGCCCGCGATCATTGAGAAAATCACGCAGAATGAACTGCGGGATGAAATGATGCTTCCTTGGTTCTTCCATGCGTCCCCACCTTTTTCGAGTTTCACATATTATATTGGTATCCAAGCAGATGCTCAATGGCCTTTGTTTTCGGCTTTGCCTCGGATTTTCAGGCGGAGGGAAAGAAATCATCCAAAGTATTTTCAAACAACAGCAAATCGGCTGGCTCCGCAAAACGGCAAAGAAAAAGCGGCTGAAGTAAGGTTACAAACCCACAGCATAAATCGCTGAAAATGTGGTACATAATTCGGTCATAAAAAGTGAATTAAAAGACAACTTTATTGCGGAAACGGACAACGCCACCCCCGAAAACCCTGACAGAACCCGCCTCTTCGCAGGGAATCGCAGGATAGCGCAGGGACGCGCAGCAGGTACGTTAAGGCCCGTCACCTGCTCAATAAGCCATAAACCACCGATGAAATTGGGAGTTCATTTTCGATTGTATATTTTTTGTATTCTTTCGTCGATGAATGAGACGCATTCCTAAGAGTTTTGTTTTCGTAATCAGCCTAGCAAATGCGATGGGCAACCATTGATATCGCCTTGCTTTACAAGCGCATTAATTACAAAATGCCAGCCAAGAAAGACGCTGGCCGGAGAAAATCATGTATGCAGTTCCGCCCGTTATTTCCTTTGGCTGAATCGGCTCGTCAGGATGATGGCCCCCGCAAAAACGAAAGGAATCAGAAGAAGGAGGAGGGACAACCCGTTGAAAGCGGCGAACGGGAGGGGCCGGGCCACCGCGTCGTAATAGGAGTTCAGCGGCTCCTCGGAATAGGTCGAATTTGTCAATTTGAGGAAAAGCAGATCGGCCAGCGGCAGAAAGCCGAAGCCATAGGCAAGGAGGGACGCCACCATGGCCAAGCCCACCCCGATCAAGGGCGGCAAGGAAAGGCAGGCGAGGCGCGCGGAGGGAGAATACCCCTGCATCCGGAAGAAGAGATCGAGGCGCGCCCACGAGCTCCGGACGCCCTTCCCGGAGAAGGCCGCCATGAAGAGCGTCAAAACCAGAAGGCCCCCACCGAAAGCCAAAAAGAGGATGGCCAGGATTCTCGCGCTCTCATAATTGCAGATTGTGACATGTTGGGCGGAATACCCTGGGTGTTGGCTGACGAACGAGACGATGGATTCGCCCGAGAGCACGGGGGAGTAAAGGGTTCCATGGTCCATATGAGACCCATACTGGCCGGAAAGGTAGGCCAGATAGCGATACCCGCCGGGGCCGACGTGGACTTTGCCATCGCTGTTGCCCGTCGTCGCCGGAACGTCGATTGAAACGCCGCCGGTTGTATCTTTTATCTTGGCCACCCCGCCTTTCTCGACCCCTGGGAAGGAGAAATCGAGGGAAGAGGCGCCGTCGATCTCGACGTCCATCGGGGAATAGCCTTGCTGATCATACCGAAATGAGAATGTCCCGTCTTCCCTCTCGTAGATGATCGTGGGGTCTGACAAGGCCGATCCGCCGACCGACAAAGAGCCGAAGCCGCCGACCGACAATATGCTTTCGAGGGTCTCGGGCGACAGGAAGAGAACCGTGCGGTCGGAAATTACATAAGAGCCGTCGGTCTTCCCGTTCTTGGCGTCCGCGAGATACCGGCAAAGCCGGCTTTCCGGAAAGGAATAATCCGTGGAAACCGTCAGGGAAACATCGCCGGAGGCCTCGCTCAGGGTGACGGCGGTGCCTTCCGAAAGGCCGAGGTCGTTGGGGAAGGCCGGGTCGACGAAGAGGGTATCATCATGACCGCTTAAGGAAGGTTCGCTCACGAAAGAGACGGCCGACCAAGGGCCTTCTGCCTCGTAGATCTCGTAGCCGTCCGCCGAAGAGGCGATGAAGGCATGGTAGTCCAAGGGGTCGGACTGCTTATAGAGGGAGAGCGAGAAAAACCCGAAGGGATCGCCGCCGACGCCGACCTCGAGGTTCGAAAGCGCGCTCCGCGAATCGAGGAGGGACAGGCCAAAGACCAAAGAAATCCCGCTCAGAAGCGTCAGGGCCAGAACCGCGATGTTCTTCAGGCGATTCTGCCTCATCTCGTCCTTGAGGACCAGCCGCCGCAGTTTCTTGCGGTCCGGGGAGGCCGCGGCCGGGGCGCCGGGCCCCGAGGAGGAGGCCAGGGAAACGACGGAATTCGAGGGGAAGTCGATCGCCAGCGTCACCCCTCCGGGAACAAAGGCCGCGTCGTGGCTCACAAGGAAGACCAAACGCTCTTTGGCCTCTTTTTCGATGAGGCCGCTTAGGGCCTTCTTGGCCCCGACGTCCAAGTTGGCGAAGGGCTCGTCGAGGATGAGGACGGGGGCTTTTTTGAGGAGGGCCGCGACGAGCTCCGCCTTCCGCCTCTCCCCGCCGCTCTGATGGTACAGCGGCCTCTCCAAAGCCCCGTAGCCGAGCTCGCGCTCGATCTTCTCGGCCTCGTTTTTTTGGTATCCGGAGACTAAAACTTGAAGATTATCCTTCAAGGAGTAGCCATAAAGAAGGGACGGGAGATCCCCCACGTAAGCGAAATTCGCGGCCCGGAAGGAGGAGAGTTCCTTCTCGGATTTCCCCTCATAGGAAAAACCGCCGAAGGAAATCGCCCCCCGGTCGGGCTTTATTAGCCCCATCACGATCCTGAGGAAGGTGCTCTTCCCGCAGCCCGAGGGGCCTCTGGCGAGGACCAAGCCCTTCGAGGCCTCGAACGAGAAATCCGAGAAAAGAACCCTCTTGCCGAAAGATTTCCCCAAACCCAGGGCTTTCATTTGCTCCGCCATCTCCCGAGCGATCGGCTCAGGTCCCGCGGGGCGAGGAACAGAAGGGCCAGGAAGGCGAAGAACAGAGCCCCGAACAAAGTCGCAACGGCCGGCAAGATGGCGCTCAGAAGGGAGACCCCGAAGACCGAGACGGGGGCCCCGACGAGGGCGGAGGAGAAGGCGGCGTCGGCGACGGCGGCCGCCAAGACCCCGCCCCCGAGGCCGAGCGCCAAAGAAAGCACCGACGCGGAGGCCCAGAGGCCAAGCGAACCCGCCAACTCCTCCTTCCGGGAGGCCCCGACCAGGCGCAGGGCCAGATACCTTTTCTCGTTCCGGAAATAGAACGTCAGGGCGAAGACAACCCCCGAGGAAAGGCCGAGCGCCAAGGCGATCCATACCATAAACTGCAGGTCGGCGTCTTCGTTCCGCTTCAGCACGAGGTTCCGCCCCTCGAAGAGGGCGGCGTAGTTGTTGTTTCCGGCCCCGCCACTATCAATAAGGGCCTCGGCCGCCATGTTCAGGACGAGCCTTTGGTCGAGGTCCGCGGCGGCCTTCCCCTCGGACAGGAAATCGCTTTTGGCCTCGTAATAGATGTGGCTTGAGGAACCATTCTCGAAAAAGGGATGGCTCTCGAGGCCGAAGACGCTCTCGCTCATGAAGGCGAAGGAGGCCCTTTCGGGCCGGCCCTTGAGCGAGGAGCCCGCCAGGATGATGGGGCTGATGCCCTCGGCCTCGTAAACCCCGGAAATGACCGTGTCCGGGGAAATGCCCGAAAGGAAATTTCCCGAGAAAAAGGCCGCCTTGGCCTCGGATGGGGTGAGTGAGTTGTTTTTCTCAATGGCACTCAAAACATAAGGGTAAGACAAAGAGGAAATCATGACCTCGTTTTCGCTTTGGGGGAGGCGGCCCAGATCGGCCCCGCTGCCGTCTTTGGCGACGGCGATCCCCCTCGGGGCGAAAGCGCTTTGGTCGCTCAGGAAGAAAACCCCGCTTAGCGCGGAGCCGGCGTGATAGTCAGAGCCATCGGTCAGATCAAAGAAATAAGATTCCCCCAACTGATTCGTCAGGAGATCGTTTTCCGAGGCTTTGGCGGGGTCGACGGCCACGGCCCTGGCATTGGCGAGATAGCTCTCAGAAAGATAGGCGGAGACTTTGCCCAGCGAGTCGAGAGAGGAGTAGACGGAGCCGAAATAGACGCTCAGCCCCGCGATGAAGGAGGCCATTAAAAGGAAGGCGGCGAAGAAGGCCCGCTCCCCCTTGAGGTATTTTCTCATCGCGGCCAAAAGCGGCATCTTCAGGGAAACGGGATGGGATTTGCCTAGTTCTTGGCCATTGAAGCCGGAGACGCTCACCGCCCCTTTGTCGAGGGTCAGCGTCCCGTCCGCCTTGACCCCCAAAGCCTCATGCGTCGCGAAGACGACGAGCGAGGTTTTGGCGGCCTCCCGCAAAATCGAGAGGACCTTCTCGGCGTTCGCGGGGTCAAGGTTCGCGGTGACCTCGTCGCAAAGGACGATCCGGGGCTTCTTGGAAAGGGCCATCGCCAAGGAAAGCCGCTCTTTCTCGCCCAGGGAAAGCGAGGCGGCCCTCTCCGAGGAAAGGCCCTCGAGGCCGACTTGGGCCAACAGCCCCTTGGCCTCCTTGGCCCCTCCCCTCCCGCAAGTCAAAAGGACGTTTCCCAGAACGGTCTCGTCCTCGAAACAAAGGGGGTCCTGGGAAATATAGGAGACATCGGCCGAGGAGAACCAATCGGCGTTCTTCTTCGTGACCTCCGCCCCATCGAACGACAGGGCCCCGCCATGATCCAGATCGAAGCCCGCTAAAATTTTCAATAGCGTGCTTTTGCCGGAGCCGTTTTGGCCCCGCAAGATGAAGAACCCATTGGAAGGCAAGGAAAAAGTTACGCCAAGAAGGATGACGTTATTTTCGAAACTTTTCCGAATGGACTGGCAGGAAATCATGATTGAGTCGTGTAAACGAAGGTGCTTAGCCAATAATGACTCATATTTTCAGCGTATCTATTTGGAAACCACCATGTGTTGTCAATTGTATCCGTTTCTCCCTGCACATTGAGCGAAAAAGCGTTTTGATAAACCCCGCTTGTATCCTTGCCAATTTCATAGAGATAATAATGTTCAAAGGTATATGGGGCGCTTATGGGGCTTTGATAAGACAAAAACCATTTTGCGCCAGTATTGTTAACAAGGCTAGTGGGGTTAACCAAGCAACTCGATAACTTGGGCTCGGCATTCTGGATACTCGTCGTAAGAGTGTACGTTGAGGTTATGCTCCCAGTGATGCTTCTTGAAAAGCCTAATGTCGCCAAACCATCCAAACTAATTGATGCCGATTGAGTGGTTTTATCTGTAACAGATACTGAAGTGCTAATTGAAGTCGTTACAATCGATGTTGAAGATGTCTCCTTGGGCCAATAATCGATAAAATATGGATGCCCCCCATGATAATTCTCGCCAGAAGAGGAATCTACATAAAGGAATGGCTGTATTGAAACGTTCCCGCCCCGCAGAAGTTGTCCATTCGTTGGAATGAAACTAGTGATAACTTTTACGAGAAGTAAATCACTTTTGTTAGTGAAAGGAGACCAATATACCTTACAGGCAGAAAGAACTTCACCATACCAAGCCGAGCTGCTGGCGACCGGCAAAGAATATGTGTTGTTTGTTACACAAGTGAATATCCCACTAAAAAGGACATCCGAGGTTGTCTGAGCCTTTTTGACGGAATTTGCCGAAATGATGTTTTTTTCAAAAAAAGTTGACATTTTTGGCGCAATAGAAGAGGCCAAAGTGGCTGATAAACAGATGGCGATCCCAAGAAAGATTTTTTTAGACATTTTGCTGTCCCCCATTTTATTTTTTGGACACTAAGCGTTGCAAAGCAAACTGAATTAAAAAACTTCTTAACAAAATCAGTTAATCAAAAAGATACCCTAAACAAAACGCATTTAATTTGGCCCCCTTTTGGTTTATTGTACATAAAAATATAAACCAATCAAGTTCGTAATAAAAAATTGCGTTTCGCAAATGTTGGCAAGCGAAAAAGAGTCCTCCGAAACCTCCGCTATGAAAGCGGGCTCGTTGACGCCGCAAAACGCCAAGGCGGAAGCGGCCGCGGCAAGCTGTCGAATCCATGACTAATATTTTGGCTGACTCGGTACATAATCCGGCCATAAAAAGACCATTAAAACGAAAGCCCGCGAAAGGATGCGAAAAACGACGCCCGAAAAACCCGACGAAACGTTAGAAACGAAAGAAAGCGATAGAAATCAAAAGAAAGCGAAAAAGGTACGTTAAGGCCCGTCACCTGCTCCATAAGCCACAAACCCCCGATGGAATGGGGGTTTTATTTTTCCGTTGTATCAGAATGGTACATAAAAAGAAAAACGGGTGAGTTTTCTGCCAAGAGGTTGGCTCAGCCAATTACGGAATACGAATGAAACCCATTAGCAGGTTTAAACCGTTTTGAAAGTCTCTGAGAGGCTTGAAAAAAGGTCTTCGAGTATTGCTCTGCCAACTCGGAAACGCCGATAAAGGGTGTCATGGTTATTTAAAGCCCCATAAACGAACACCTTAATAAAAATAATAAATTATCTTCTGCTGATGGAATTAACGGGGGACTCTCTTGTGATTTTGATAATCGGAAACAAAGTGCTCAGCGTCGCCACGAAAAGCGACAACGCGAAAATCAAAAACACTTGCCTAGACCCGGCCATCATAAGGGTAACCACTATTCCAAACGAATTGGCCAGTGAACGGTTGATTAAAGACGAACCGACAAAGAGGATGATAAAAGAGAGAAGCGACGAAATAACGGAAATCACAAGCGACTCCAAATAGAATATTAGGAAAACGTCCCCCTTTCTCGATCCCAGCGAACGCAATATCCCGATCTCGCTTCTTTTGTCGCTTATGGAAACGGAGAGATAGTTAAACAAAAGGACGGATGCAAAAACAGCCAAAACGATGGAAACAACCAAAAAGATGGTGCTGAAAAGAGTCACTTTCGAAGTGATGCTCGCAATGGGGGACAGCACGGGATTGGCCACATAGTATTTTCCGGCCCACCCTGCCTCGCTCGTGTAATTCAGACTCACGACATTCCGGACGAGGCCAATGTCAGCGGGCATCTCGGCGAAAGCCCGCCCATAGAATCCATCGACGTCTTGGCCAAGCGAAGAAACCTGCACCTTTGAGGCAAGGAAAGAATTAAAATCTCTGCTTCCTACGGTGAAACCAACTAATTGAAGGGGTATTCTGTTCGTCTCGCCTTCCTCTTTTGTCACATAAAACGAGTCGACGCTGAAATACGAGGACTTATATTCACCGACATAGCGCTCGACCATCTGCTTGGCGAGGGCAAACGACA
>Ga0224525_1000558_pt1 | contig 17039 bp, 10 predicted proteins | sample CFST100metaG_FD_179874 | JGI IMG/M metagenome (GOLD analysis project Ga0224525, IMG submission 179874) | Peat soil microbial communities from Stordalen Mire, Sweden - C.F.S.T100 | ecosystem: Environmental > Terrestrial > Soil > Wetlands > Peat | place: Sweden: Norrbotten County, Stordalen Mire...
CGCTTTTCCGCATCCGAAACATTTGAAAATTCCTTTTGCTGGAGATACCGTAAAAGAAGGAGTTTTCTCGTTATGAAAAGGACACAACCCGATGTAGTTCGTCCCTCTTCTTTTCAGGGAAACAAAATCTGCAATGACCTCTTCGATCCGTGCAGCAGACAAGATATTTGAGATGGTATCGGGAGTGATCACAAAAGTGATTTTTTTCTCAGCTAAGGTAACAAAAATAGGTCAATTCAATCCGGAAAAATGATGAAGATATCGGAGAGATTTTGTACTTTTATGATCTAAAATCCATCCTATGGACCGTAGAGAATTCTTTAAAAAAAGTATCCTGGCAGGTATTACTGCGGGCGCTGCGATGACCTTCGGTGATTTCAGGAAAGTATTTGCCGGGAAAATTCCTCCTCCCGGGGCACCCGGACCTTTTGATCTTGTGGCGGTCAAAGACGGCGAACCGGTTCAGATGTTCGACAAAGCCATCGAGTCGCTTGGGGGAATGAAAAATTTTGTGAAAAAGAACCAAACCGTCGTAGTTAAACCCAATATCGGATGGGACACCTCTCCACAACGAGGCGCCAATACTAATCCCGACCTGGTGAAACGCATCATCGAACAATGTTATAGTGCCGGGGCGAAAACGGTTTATGTTTTCGACAACACCTGCGATAACTGGAACAAATGTTATGAGAACAGCGGAATCCAGAAAGCGGTAAAAGATGCCGGCGGAAAACTCGTTCCTGCCAATTCAGAAAGTAATTACCAAGAGGTGGATGTGAAAAATGGCAAAAAGCTGAAAAAAGTCAAAATTCATGAACTGATCCTTAGCTCGGATGTTTTCATCAATGTTCCTGTACTGAAAAACCACGGGTCGACGGTAATCACGGCTGCGATGAAAAATCATATGGGGATCGTGTGGGATCGCGGATTCTGGCACCGCAACGACCTGAACCAATGCATCGCTGATTTTGCAGGATATCGCAAACCCGATCTGAACGTAGTGGATGCTTACCGGGTAATGACCAAACGCGGCCCCCGGGGGGTCTCAGAAGAGGATGTGGTACTAATGAAATCGCTACTACTTTCAAAAGAGATTGTTGCAGTGGATGCCGCTGCTGCCAAATTGTTCGGAGCCGAGCCTGCAAATGTCGCCTACATCAGGCTTGCACATGAAGCCGGACTGGGCGCCATGGACCTGACAAAGCTGTCCATCAACCGGATTAAAATGTAAAAACATGCAGCTTACTTTCCTGAAAAAGATCAGAGTTGTTGTTTCACTGATCTTTTTTATTGTTACCGTTTTCGTATTTGTTGATTTTAGCGGGCTGGTTTCCACACGACTAATCAGGGCATTACTATATCTTCAGTTTATTCCGTCTTTTCTTAAATTTATCGATACGCTTTCTATTGCAGCTGCGGGATTCCTCTTCGTCCTTATTTTAACCATTTTCTTCGGCAGGGTTTATTGTTCGACGGTTTGCCCATTGGGAACCTTGCAGGATCTCTTCACACGGGTATCCAAAAAATTTCGCATCCAAAAACGGATCAAATTCACTAAACCGCAAAACTGGATTCGCTACACGATATTGGGAGTGCTGGTGCTGGTCTTGTGTTTTTCTTCAATTTTTTTGATAAACCTGCTGGATCCATACAGCCTGACGGGAAAGATTTTTTCTGACCTTTTCCGGCCAATGTATTACCTGGGAAACAATCTCCTTTCAAGAATTTTACAACTGTTCGATTCCTATACCGTCTATTCTATTCCAATTAAAGTTTTTTCCTGGCCTACGGTCCTTTTTTCGTTTTCCTTCCTGGTTATGATTGTTTTCCTTGCAATATATAAAGGAAGATGGTACTGCAATACCCTATGCCCCGTTGGTACACTTCTGGGTTTTTTTTCCCGTTTTTCCGTTTTTCAAATCATTATGGATGAAAACGCCTGCACTTCCTGTGGACTTTGTGCCAAAGAATGTAAGGCTGGGTGCATCGATGTCAAAGAGAAAAAAGTAGATTTTTCACGCTGTGTTGCATGTTATGATTGTTTTAAAGCCTGTCCTGAAGACGGAATTGGATACAGATACAACTTGAAAACAAAAGGTTCACGCAAAGAGCGCAAAGAAAAAGCACAGAACGCGGAGGTTTTTCAAACAACAATCAAACCTTCGCGCACTTTCCTTAACCTTAGCGCCCTTTGCGTTGAAAAACATAAATCCACAAATCTTTCAAGACGAAACTTCTTCAAGACAACTATTCTAGGAACAACGGCTATTTTATCCGCAAAAACAATATTCGGGGGAAATAAAGAGCGACAGGGGGTCAGCGTCGTTCCGGTTACCCCGCCGGGCTCGGTCAGCATCTGGCATTATACGTCTAAGTGCACTGCCTGCCACTTATGCGTGAGCGCTTGCCCAACCCGGGTGCTTCAGCCCACTCTACTGGAATTCGGATGGTCGGGGATGTTCCAACCGAAAATGGACTATCACGCCGAATATTGTAACTTTGAATGTGTGAAATGTTCGGAGGTTTGTCCAACGGGCGCCATTCTTCTTATATCGAAAGAACAGAAATCGACCTTGCAAATCGGAACCTCAAAATTCATAAAAAACATATGCATTGTCGTTACCAAACATACTGCCTGTGGTGCCTGTTCGGAACATTGCCCGACCAAAGCGGTTGAAATGGTGCCGTACCTTGGAGACCTCATGATTCCCAGGGTGGACGAAAAAATATGTGTCGGCTGCGGCGCTTGCGAATATGCCTGTCCGACCAAACCCGAAAAAGCTATCTATGTGGAAGCAAATCCCTATCACCGGAAAGCATTAAAACCCAAAAAGAAAGTAGTCGATAAGAAAAAAGCAATAAAACCAACTGACGATTTTCCATTTTAGCTGGCGAACTGGCGAGATGGTGAACTAGCGAGTAAAATAATTTGCTAACTCACCAGATTGATTACTCACCAACTCGCCAATTCACCAGCTCACAAGATATGATATGACAGAAGTAAAAAGGTTTAATTTTTCTGACAGTGATCTGGCGAAGCAAGCTTTTGCTATTCGCCGGAAAGTTTTTGTAGAGGAGGAGGGAGTTGACCCAAACCTGGAATATGATCATGAGGAAGATGCACATCATTACTTGCTTTTGCTGGGTGGAAAGGCGCTTGCTACAGCCCGCTGGAGGGAAACGGAAAAAGGCATCAAATTGGAGCGGTTTGCAGTGCTGCCTGGGTTCCGTAACCGGGGTTTGGGCGGGATTATCCTGAAGGAGGTGATAAACGATGTCCTACCGCTTGGGAAGACCATCTACCTGCATTCGCAGTTGCGTGCAGTTCCTTTTTATGAAAGACATGGTTTTGTGAAAGAAGGCGACGTTTTTTACGAAGCCGACATGGGGCATTACTACATGAAAAAGATTTAATGAATAATGAGTAATTCTAGAATTATTTAATTCTGTAATTACTCATCACTCATTTTCAGCATTACTAAATTACTAATTAATCCCTAATTTCCCGATCCTTCAGTGGCCGGATTCCTTGTTCATCCTCACTTTCTTCATGATTGAATAAAGAATTTTCTCCAGTTCGGTACAATCTTTTGCAATCGAGTCGTATTCCTTATCAGATATGGTCTTCGTATCGAAAGAAAGATATAATGAGTAACAAGTAATTACAGAATTACCTAATTAAAGAATTACTGATTACTCATTTTCCTCATTATTTAATTACTAATTAATAATTAATTTCCCGACGCCTCACTGTCCGGCTTCTTTATTTATTCTCACTTTCTTCATGATTGAATAAAGAATTTTCTCCAGTTCTGTACAGTCTTTAGAAATCGAGTCGTATTCCTTATCAGATATGGTCTTCGTATCGAACAGGACCTTCAGCCAAAAGTTGGTTTCTCTTGATTCCTTCAGGGAAATAGAGATCTTTGAGGAAAACTCATCCTTTGAGATGGAGACGGTTGCTTCATGAACATTGGCAGCAACGGATGTCCCACTTCTTAACAGCTGGTTGATAAGTACCGCCTCCACCTTTTTCTTCCTGAGGAGTCGGGTTAAATTTACAATCCGAACTGCAAATGCAGAGGATTTCTCGGCGATGATGTTTTGTTTCATAGCGATCATTTTTAATTAATAGTTATTTAGTGGTAGAAAATGAGTAATCAATAATTACAGAATTAAATAATTGAAGAATTACTGATTACTCATTTTCCGCATTATTAAAATACCAATTACTCCTTAATCACCCTTTCCCCCAAAAGGTAATACCTATTTCAGAAAAATTTTTTGCAACTGCAGAAGGAGAATCACTTTCTCTACATTTACATTGTCATCAAAATACAATAACGTATCTTCGTAAAGACAAATAGCCGAATCTTAAATAACATTTCCTAATCACCCAAAATGAAATCACGGTTTACACTTTTCTTTTTTCTTTTTCTCTGCATTACAGGACTGAATGCCCAAACGGGATGGGTTGGTGGAACGGTTGTTCCATTCCAACCCAATAAATCACCTTTATTTGGCTATGACACCTTCATTAGTGATCAACTGTTACAAAACCAGCGAAATGTTGTTTTGTGCTCAGCCTTTAATGGTTGGCTATATGCTGCATATAATTATTTCAACGATAGTATATACGAGGATGCAATGACCATTCTAAGATCTAAAGATAATGGATTAAGTTGGTCAGTCCTTTTTGATGAACCATATTCATTTCATGATGGATTTTCAAAAATGAATATTTTGGCTTGCGGACATGACACGGACAATATTAAAGTGTTTATCGGCTTTGGTATTTTTGATACGCTAAATATGGGTCATTATATCTTTTTAACTCGCTTTGACAAGAATGCAGTGGCTGAACTTGGAATTCTTCATGATAATTCTGGCCAAATCAGGGATTTTGCGCTGGCAAGCGATGATCTTTATACTGCAACCAATTCAAATCCTTTTTCCCTTGGTGTAGTCTATTCCAAGGGAACAAATTATAATGATTCAATTATTTTTTGTTCGTCGAGCAATGGAGGGATGTCATTTAACAGCCACTATAACATTGCATCCACTTCACATTATTTCCACAAAGTGGCACTTGCCTATGGCCGGAGCCCATCCTGCAACAGCGGAAGATATTTTGCAGCTTGGGAGGAGCAGGATAATGTAAATTCCATTTCGGGACATATCTACACGGCCCATTCTGAACCGTATTTTAACAGTCCCTTCACAACCCCGGTACTGATTGATAGCATAGATGTCTCGACGGCAAACAAAGCCAGTAACCCGGTGATCGCTTGTCAGAATAATGCATCCGATAACGATAGTTCAAACCTCACTGAAGTAATGCTTTTTGAGAAATATGTGCCAGCAACCCATAAGTTTAATATTGCCGGATGTTACAATAAGAAAGCAACTGATTCCAACAATTTCCAGGAACTTACCATTGATGCTTCATCCAATAATAAACTTCAGCCTGATATTTGTTTCAATGCTTTTGATTCCACTTTTATCGTCACCTATTATGATTCCACCTCGCAAAAGCTTCCATATTACATCCACGACTTTAATATGACCGATCCCGATTCCTGGGTTGGAATTTCTGCCGGTTACAATGACTATAACAATCTCGTAGCTCCTCACCCGCAAGTGGTAATGAATTTCGGAAAGCAAATGGGAGCCAACTCATGGATTGGCATACGCGGATCAGGAAATGGCGTTGCCACTTTTGATTCGCCATTCACATATTATACAGGCATTTCTACAAATTCACAAAACGATCTTGTTCATTTGATCGGATCGTATCCCAACCCCTGTAACACAACAATCAAGATAGCCTTTGAATTGAAGAATGCAGGAATAGTAACCATCGATGTGATGGATATTATGGGGCAAACATTAGGCACGGTCACGGATCAGGTATATTCACCAGGCAAGCACGTGGTAAAATACGATGTCTCCAATTTTTCTGATGGGAATTACCTTTACAGGTTCAAATCAGGCGATTTTAATATTACTGGGAAGTTTACTGTGATTAAGTGAAGCAGAAATTTTAGGGGATTCTGATTTAAAATTAATAATTATTTAGTGGTGGAAATGAGTAATGAGTAATTCTATAATTATGTAATTCTGTAATTACTCATTACTCATTTTCCGCATTACTAAATTACTAATTAGGCAAGTGGAACTTCCTTCCATGCCTTGCCTGTCATTAGCCAGGTGGATCCAAACCCCAGTTCAATCAATACTTTCCTGGCTTCTTCAAAACCCAGCGACAATTCATGGGGTTTGTGTGCATCGGAAGTGATGGTCACGGGGATGTTGCGTTGAAGAATTTTCTTCAGGATCTCCTTACCGGGAAATAGGGTATCCGAGCGTTTTTTATAGATTCCACGGGTGTTCACTTCGATCACGCATCCTGCACCGGCTGCAGCGTCCAATGTTTCTTCCACCAGCTCCACATACCAAGGGTCCTCTTCCGAAAAAAACCGTGACCGGTTATACATTTTTATCTTATCCATGTGACCTAAAATATCCGGCTTCTGGGTGACGATCATCTCCTGTATCTGCCGGTAATAGGCAGTTACTGCTTTTCTGCCATCTCCCGAAAAAATCTCTTCCAACCCTTTATCATAAATCGTTATATCGGGACCATCGATGAACCAAAGCTTTTCTGAAGCTTTAATTTTTACAAGATGAACAGAACCGATAAAATAGTCAAAGTGATTGTATTTGCGGTAATGGTTAATTGGCATCGAGATCCCTGAAATATAATCAACTTCAAGTGCCAGCAGGATATTGATGCCGGGCGCCGCATTCCTATGAGAATAGGTGTTTTTCAATCCAAGTATGACCCGGATATAATTTTCAAATTCCCCTTCCCGGATGGCGAAATTATTTTCAAAGGGAACAGGAGAATGATCAGAGAATCCCAGGGTATCAAATCCCTGGCGAATTGCCTCTTTGATGTAATCTTCAGGATCGGAAGAGCCGTCACTGTAGTTGGTATGCGTATGCAGATTGGATTTCAATTACGAATTACAAATTACGAATGATCTTATAAACTTTATCTGCCCGGCGGAGAAACGTTTCAACGGGTACTGAACACTGATCTCCCTTCACCGTCTTCTTCACCGGTTTCAGGTCGACACGGATCTCTGGGATAATCAGATCGATGGACCCGGTTGTCGGGCCCTGGATGTAAATAGCATCACCGGGTTTCAGGAACCCTGATTCCATCTGGATCTCGGCAACCATCAGCTTCCGGAAATAATTGGTAATCTTCCCCACATATTCTTTCCGCTGTGTGGCCATTGAACCATGCTGCCCGGCCCAGTCGCCCAAGGTTTGCCCGAGGTAGTATCCATCCCAGAAACCACGGTTATATACTGTTTTCATACAGTCCAGCCATCTTGCCACTTTGTCAGGCGAATAGGTTCCGTCTTCGATGGAATCCACCGCTTCCCTATAACAGGAAATAACTGTTTTAACATATTCCGGGCTGCGGCCACGGCCTTCGATCTTCAGGATGCTGACACCAGCCGCGAGGATCTTATCAAGGAATCCAATTGTACAAAGATCCTTTGGCGACATGATGTATTTATTGTCGACCACCATTTCAACTTCCCCATCGAGGTCGGTAACTCTATAGGGACGACGGCAAAGCTGGTAACAGGCTCCCCGGTTGGCCGAGGCATTGTAATTGTCGAGGCTGAGGTAACATTTTCCAGAAATGGCCATGCAAAGTGCACCATGGGCAAAAATTTCGATCCTGATCAGTTTCCCTAACGGACCGGTGATCTTTTCCCGTTTGATAGCCCGGGTGATGGCGGAAACCTGCGCCAACTCCAGCTCCCTTGCAGTCACCATCACATCGGCAAACTGTGAATAATATTTTACTGCTACAAGATTGGAAATGTTGGTCTGAGTGCTCATATGTACCGGCATTCCAACCGAAACCGCATATTGTATCACAGCCTGGTCGGAGGCAATGATAGCGGTGATCCCGTTTTTCTTAGCCGAATCCACGATTCTGCACATCTCCTTCATCTCCCTGTCATAAATAACAGTATTCAGTGTGAGATAGCTTTGTACATTGTTTTTACGGCAGATCCCGGAAATCTTCACCAAGTCGCGGAGTGTAAAGTTGATCGATGAACGGGCGCGCATGTTCAGAATTCCGATCCCGAAATAAACCGAGTCAGCTCCGGCTTGAATGGCTGCAGCCACCGATTCCCATGAACCGACAGGAGCCGTGATCTCGACCTTGGATTTTGGTGGTTTCATCAGGAATGCAAAGGTAGGGATATTACTCTTTTAGTTCCTGCTCAAACAACTCCCGGTCTTTTTTCGACAGTGAAGGACAATCGATCATAGCTTTACGCAATTCGCGGTTGAATTTTTTGTTGAATTTCGGATCCTTCGTTTTTTCGCCGTATTTGTCGCCGAATTCCTTGTACACGATCGTCATTTCAATCTGCAACTGATGAGCCTGTGACCGAAGTTTCTGAATGGTGACAGAATCAGCGGGATTGGCAGCCTTCATCTTGTTCATGATCTCAATATTCCGGCACATTGCATCGCCGACCTTGGCAGCGTCTTCTTTCAATTCACGATTACCGCAACCAGAAAAAAGCAATACAACGCCAATAAAAGCAGGGAGAAAAAAGTTTTTAAAGTTCATAAAGTTCATAAAGTTATAAAGTTCATAAAGTTATAAAGTCAAGTCAAGGTAGGATTTGACATTGATTTCGCTATTTCGCTAGTTATTACTCGCCAACTCATCAGCTCATCAGCTTTATTTTTAGTTCCTTCAGCTGTTCCTTGCTTATCGATGCGGGGGTATCAATCATTACGTCTCTTCCGGAATTGTTTTTCGGGAAGGCCATGAAATCACGTATCGATTCGCCTCCGCCAAAAATAGTACACCAGCGGTCAAAACCGAAAGCAATGCCACCATGAGGAGGAGCTCCATAATCAAATGCATTCATCAGGAACCCGAATTGTTCCTGGGCGAGTTCATCGGTGAAGCCAAGCACCTGAAACATTTTCTTCTGCAGATCGCGGTTGTGGATACGGATCGATCCGCCGCCAATCTCTACGCCATTGATGACGAGGTCGTAGGCATTGGCCTTTATAGCTCCGGGGTTGGTGTCGAGCAAAGGGATATCCTGCGGTACCGGCGATGTAAACGGATGATGTTTTGCATAAAACCGATTTGATACCTCATTCCATTCGAGCAACGGGAAATTTACGACCCAAAGTGGCTTGAAAACTGTGGGATCTAGAAGGCCAAGCCGTTTTCCCATCTCCAGCCTCAACGTTCCGAGTGCAATCTGGGTTTTTTCCGTTTTACCAGCCATGATCAGCATCAGGTCGCCAGGCACAGCCGAAAACTTTCCGGCAGCAACTTTCAGATCATCCGGTGAATAAAATTTATTAATCGATGATTTTAAGGTACCATCGGTTCCATAGCGTATATAAACCAAACCCGAAGCGCCAACCTGCGGGCGCTTCACCCATTCGGTCAATTCATCAATCTGTTTGCGGGAATATTCGGCACAGCCCGGGGCGTTGATCCCAACGACCAGTTCAGCATCATCAAAAACCTTAAAGCCTTTGCCTTTCATGGGTTCATTCAATTCAACGAGTTTCATCCCAAACCGGATATCCGGCTTGTCGCTACCATAATCGCGCATAGCTGAATCATATTCGATTCTAGGAAATTTGCCAGGATCAAGACCTTTCACCTCCAGGAACAGGTATTTTGCAAGTCCTTCAAAGGTGACAAGGATATCATCCTGGGTCACAAATGACATTTCACAGTCGATCTGTGAAAATTCCGGTTGGCGGTCGGCACGGAGATCTTCATCGCGGAAGCATTTAACAATCTGGAAGTACCGGTCAAAACCGGCAACCATCAATAATTGTTTAAACGTTTGAGGAGATTGGGGAAGTGCGTAAAACTGTCCCGGGTTCATCCTTGAGGGAACAACAAAATCGCGTGCTCCTTCCGGTGTGGATTTAATAAGGACCGGGGTTTCGATCTCGATGAATCCCTGTTCGTTCATGTAGTTTCGTGTGAGAATAGCCATACGGTGGCGCAGTTCGAGGTTTTTCCTGACTACAGTCCGGCGGAGATCGAGGTAACGGTATTTCATGCGAAGTTCTTCGCCTCCATCGGTACTATCTTCGATGGTGAATGGGGGGATTTTAGATGTATTCAGGATTTCCAATGAATCTACCAGGATCTCGATGTCGCCGGTAGGTATTTTGGTGTTCTTACTGGAACGTTCGGCCACTTTTCCCGATGCCGAGATCACAAATTCACGGCCCAGTTCTTTTACTTTTGCAAACAAGTCGGGCTGACCCTGGATATTGAAAACGAGTTGGGTGATTCCATAACGGTCGCGAAGATCGATAAACGTCATTCCTCCCATTTCGCGGATCCGCTGTATCCAACCGCAAAGTATCACCGGCTGCCCGACGAACTGCATGTTCAATTCCCCGCAGGTATGTGTTCGAAGCATTGTTTCTTAACTTTAATTGCTTACAAATGTATGAAAAAGATACTGGATGCTGGATGCTGGATGCTGGATGCTGGTTACCAGGTACTTGATCCTTGATTTTCGATCCTCCAACATCCATTCTCTATCATCTAGTTGCCAACCGATACCCTTACACCCTCAGAGTGCGCTCCGAATTCCGGAGCATACATACATTGTACTGTTGTGATTCCATTCGAGTATTCACCGGCGGCATTCACCACGAGCGGGTATTCAAAAACCCAGGTTCCTTTTGGCAGATAATCGAAGAAAAAGTTCATTGCCACATCCGTCGTCGAATGATAATAACCCAATCCATCCTGGTAGCGGTAACCCGACATCTGTTCAGAAATAAGGGGTTCAAAAACCGATGCCCGCATATCTTTCATATGAACGAATTCAAGGTTACGGTCAACAGAAAGGATGATCCGGACAATAATTTTGTCACCCACTTTAAGGTTTTGCCTATTTGTAATTGGTAATTTGTAATTTGTAATTGGTTCAAGTACCTTTCCTGCTGGCGTCATCCTTTCAATGAACAGCTTCTTTTCCAGCTTAAGCGGGGTAACATGCGGTGTGATCTTGTCGAGATCTTCAAAATATTGCCAGTACAAAGCACCCCAGGCAATGCCTTCATTGGATTTGGTGATCTTAATATTTCCCATTTCGGGCATGATTTCTTTGCTGTCGCGGAAGACCTGGAAATACCCGGTCCCGGCTTCAACTTTTGTATCAATAAGTTTCTGCGGATCGATGACCTCAGTTCCAAGGCTGATCTTAACACCAGGATCTTCCGCCAGGAGATCCGTACCGCGAAGAAGCAAGGCATAACAGGCCTCTGCTGTGGCACGTCCGGTTTTCCAGTCCTGGGTCTGTTTTTGTTTCAGCAACCATATCTTCATCTCGTCAACCGGCTTGGTATCGGCAGTAATTTCTTCATACGCCTCGATCAGGAGAGCCTGTGTTTCCAAAGGTGCCTGGTGCCATTCATAACCACTTTGCGTCGCCCAGTACATGCCCATCTCCGGAGAATGAAGAGCTTTTTCAGAAAGTGATTTCAGGATGGCAGCAGGAACGGTATTATTTCCCAATCTGTTTAATGCAAGTCCGATCATACCCTGACAATAAAGATCATTTAACAGCCAGTATTTCTCTGCCTGCTGCTTAAAGTATTGGAAGGCGGGTTTCAACTCGCCATTATCTTTCAAAGGAATGTCGGAGAGATAATAACTCCGGGCATACAGGTATTGGATTTGCGTCGCACTGAGGTGGTTCTCATCCATCTTTGCAGGATAATATTTTTTGATATTATTGTAATCCTTCACAAGTTCACCATCGATATAAGCGATGGCCTTGTTCAGCATGTTCCAGGTGTTTTTATCTTCACGGATATTTTTTATTCCAAGATGATCAAGATGTCCGAGACCGGTAACGATATCCTGCGTGATATAACGGTTTTCGGGCATTCCGTCAAACCAGGGCCATCCGCCGGAAGATACCTGCATCTTCTGCAATTTCTTCAGGTTCCCGTCCAGTTTTGATTCCATATTGTTCGGGTCGAAAAACCAAGCCAGCCGGTGTTTACGCTGTGATTCATCCTGGGCTTCCATCACCCATGGCGTCTCCTGCAACAATGCCGATTTCAATTGCTCATTCTTCATCAGGTTCGACATGAGCGCATCATTTGAAAGGGTTTTCCAGCTTTCAAAGACTTGTTTTATAGCAGGATTTGAATTCGCGATGAAAAAGGCAATGCTGTTTGTATAATAGGAACGGAAAATATTATCCGCATTCGGGTATTTGGGATCATCCATGGTCGGCAATGCTTGAATGGCATACCATGCCGGATTCGATGCAAATTCAAGGGTCAGCTTATAATTTATTAGGTTTTTAACCGTGGAGGAATTCAGCAGCTTATCGAATTTAAAATCAAACGAACCCTTTCCCCTCACCGGCAACGGCAGCGCCTCGATCACCAGCATGCGGTTTGTCAGGACAGGAAATGCTTTTTCTTCCCCGTCGCTGAAATTACCTGCCTTCGCTGTAATGCGGTACTGAAGAACAGAAAGAGAAGGGTCGTTAGGAATGGCCAGCCTCCATTGGAATACCGAACTTTGCCCGGTAGGCAGCGTGAATGCCTGGGTTTGATTTCCCGATATTACCAAACTGACCGTCTTTTGTGTCAATGCATCCGACAACTCCAGAACCACTTCTCCGTTCAATGCCCGCTCGCTGAGATTAACCACCTTTGCACTGAAAATAAGGGTATCACCCTGGCGGACAAACCGCGGCGAATTGAGGAATACCATCAGGTCTTTATGGGTCAGGATCTCTTTTTCGGTCACCCCGTAGTCTAATTGTTTTGTATGGGCAAATCCGAGGATCTTCCATTTTGTCAGCGATTCGGGCAGTGTGAATTTTATATCAAGATTTCCTGCCGAATCAGTAACCAGTGAAGGATAGAAAAAGGCAGTTTCCCTGAAATCTCTCCGGATCTGTACATCTGCTTGATTCCCGGTCTTTGGCGTGACTTTATTTGCTTCTCCAGATTTCCCGTCCAGAGATGCCGGAGGAGGAGAAACTGTTTCATCTTTGGGTACTTCATCTGCCACCACCATGGGTGTTATAAAGCTTGTTGACTTGTCCATCTGTGAATGTGCACCACGAATACGATAACCCCCGCCGCCGACTAAACCAAAACCGAACCAGTTCATCTCTTCATAAAATGGAAAGAAATATTCGCCGGTTTTATAAATCAGCGGATAGTATAAGCCCGATGATGCCCGGAATGCCCCATTGACCTCCCAGGGAAGAGACGAGTAATAATCATGCAAAACAGAAAACGACCAGCTATTGGGTGCAAATACATCCAGGGATGCATCATACATGGCCGTGAGGTATTCAGCCTTCACTCCTTTCTTCGCAGCATCGGTAATCCGGATCTTCCATTCTTCATTTTGTCCGGGATATAGTTTGTCACGGAAAGTTTCAAATTTGATGTCAAGTTTCTTGTTTGTATAAGGAACATACACCAGCTCAGTGTGCTGGAAAGACCTGTTGTACCGGATAAAAATAAAATTTACGGAAAAATTTCCCCGGAACTTTTCGCAGATCGGGATCTCAACAAGTACCTGGTTATTGCTGAGCTTCAGCCATTGCCGCGAAAAAAGCGTATCATGTATCCGGATCTCATAGAGAACATTCACATTTTCTGCTTTTGAGCCGATCAAAAATTTTGCCTTCTCACCAGGCTCACCACTTGTTTTAACCGGGACAAACCAATCGATTTCCTGTACCGGGACTATGGCAGAAGAAGGATCATAAATCACAAACGACATCTTTTGTTCGACCTCTTCACCATATGGATCCTTTGCTTTGAGGGTTAACAGGTATATACCTTGCAGCAGTATTTTTCCATCCGCCATTCTCCATTCTCCATTTACCAACTTTGTAGCAACCTGTGAAAAACGAAATATGGAGTCCATTGCCGTATTGATTTCTTTTTTCAGGATTTCCTGTTCAACCGGCCAGTTAGCTACGATATTCTCATCTGCATAAATATGGTTCGGGAAAGCAATGTGAAAATCTTTTTCTGTCATTCCCATGAGATCTGGTTTAACCCATGGGCGAAAAAGGAAAAACCGGTCAGGTTGACGAAGGCGTTGAATTTTCACGATGACGGTCGTTGGCGTCTTTCGCCCATTCAGGTTGGTTGCCGTCAGGTGAAACAGCGTATCCCGGTTTGGATCCATCTTTTCCGGAACATCCATCCCTATCAGCAAGGAAACATAGCCGACAGAGACACTTTCTTTATCCGATTGTGTTTCCCCATTGATATCAGTCACATCTGCAAAAATCACATAATCAAACACAGGTTTTGAAGATTTATCAATGGAAAGATCAGGAACGGCCTTAAACTTAACCTTAAAACTGCCATCACCGGCTGTTTTCAACACACCCTGAAGGATTTCTGTTTCGGGGATGGAAGGCCTGGGGTGCCACCATTCTTTTTCCCGGAAGGGAAAACGGGCCGAACGCACCACCCGGTATTTCACTACGGCGCCATCAATGTTGTTCCCTGCATAAGCTATGGCTTTCCCGGTAAGCGTCACGCTGTCGTTGAGGCGATAATTTCCTTCTACAGGTTCGAAGGAAACCTCAAAGGTCGGGCGTTTGTATTCCTCAACTGAAATGTTGACCGATCCAGAACCATTCGAAATGCTCATGGTTCCCGGTAACAATCCTTGGGGGATCACAAACGACCCGTTAAACGACCCGAATTCATTGGTGGTGAAAGTCTCTTCGGCAATCTTCTGATTGTTTACATCGGCAAGGATCGTGTTGGTCTCTACACCCGGCTTTATACTGAAGATATCACCTTTTTTCTCGAGCAGGATCCCTTTGAAATAAACCATTTGCCCCGGTCGGTAAATACCCCGGTCGGTGAAAAAGAATGTTTTCAGCGTTGTTTTCTCATGGGGTTCATTCACAGGATATTGGTAATAATTCCCGGTCACGAAGAAGTCGTCCTTCATTTTTAGTCGCAGGAATACATTATTGTACGATAAATTCTGTGGCAATGCCGGCAGCGAGATAGTTCCGTTTTCATCGGTCACATATTCACCGAGCTTCTGATTTTCATACTTCCGCACGTTGTAGTTGTAAGTATTGTGAAAGGCCTCTGCAACGACGTTTTTCAGGGGAAATCCGGTTTCCCTGTCGAGGATGTAGAAGACGATCCCGCTTTTCTCGTTCCGCTGACTGATATAACTGATCTGGGTGGAAAAGAAAGGCGCCCATGCGACCACCTGGCCAACATCTTTGAAATCCGGGTCAGAGGAAGCGATGAGGATATAATATCCGACCAATAATTCGGGAATCCGGATCTCCAAACTGTGCGACTGGAAATCGCCGTCATTGGGCAAGTTCAGTGACCAGTTTTTCTGAAATACAAGGCTGGTATAATAAGAAACCAGTTCTTCCCTGGAACGGTTCATGGTTTTTTCCCGGTCAACGTCCGGATCTGATTTTGCAAGCCGGAAATAGAGGGTTTTCAGGTTCCTGAATTCAATCATTCCCAGGGATGGTTGTTGGGGAACAATGGCATATTCAGCCTGGACGTGTAATGCAGGTTTTTCGATCTCGCCGGCTAGCAGCTTGCAATTGCCGGCCCCTGTGCTTTCAGGAAACCGATTTATTGCCAGGTTGCAATATTCAAACGCTTCCTTCAGGGCCCATTTGTATTTCCGGGATTCGGCCGGGTGATATTGCGAACCCTGTTCTTTGAGAAAAACAGCAATGGCATAAGTGACATCAGTTGAATACGGAGATGACAGGTAGGTTTGTTCCAGTCTTTTCAATGCATCAAGGTACAGGCTGTCTTTTCCATTAACAATTGAATTTTCTTTCAGGAATCGGAAACGATTAATTTCTTCGTCGATCAGTGCGCGTGAATCTTTGTCGGTGGAATGAAAGGTTGCAAGCTCATGGTATATCTTCAGCGAATATGCAAGAAATGATGAGGAATCTAAAGGGATTTCCAACTTCAGAACTGCAAACTCATGTGCCTGCCGGAAATAAGAATACTGGTCGAGGGAAAAAGGTTCGGCAGAGACCTTATCAAGGCTTTCATTTCCGGTAAAGTAATCTAATGCACGCCAGCATAAAAAGTCATACAACGTAGGACGATACCCGGTTTTGCTTTTCTCCGGCGATTTTGCTTCCTTCTTTCCCTGCGGATCCGGTTTTACCAGGATATCATCAAAGTTGCCGATCGGCAAAGACTGCAGTAACGCGGGGTTCTGAAGGGAAAGGAGATAGGTCTTTACCGTTTTCCGGGTCAGGGTTTTCAGATCCCAGGTCTGAATGCTGTCAGAAGTATTATTCAATACCTGTGTCCGGTCCTGGAAACGATAACGGTTATTCTGGTAATACGTTTGATATATCTCTGCAAGGATGGAATTCAGGATTTGCCGGGCCGGTTCATGTGATTCTTTAATCTCCGTCCTGATTTCCTTGATGGATGCGGCAACCACATCTTCCCTGAAATCTGCTTTCAGTTTCAGCCGGAATATAACGGCTTTGATGTACTGTGGATCGTTTTTCTCCTTTTTTGCCTGGTTGTAAATTTTATTCACGATCACCAAAGCGGATTTCGGAAGGCCCAGGTTTGACAGGGAATCGACTTTTTTCCATTGGAACCCATAGTTAAAGCTGGCAAGCTGGTGAATTGACGAGCTGGTCAATTGACGTGTTTGGGGTGATGAAGTGATGAAGCAATGAAGTGACGAATTGGGATATAAAGCGAGGGCAAAAGAAGAAATGCAACTCACCAGAAACACAAAGCCTAAGATGACAGGTTTTGCTTTCATACGAAAAGAGATTTTAATATGCAATAATAAGAGAAACGGCTGAGGAATGCAAAGATTGTACCGTTTAATGGGCTGAAGTTAAATGGATTGATTTCTGCGATAATCTGCGAGAAATCCTCTATCTGCCTTAAGT
>Ga0224525_1000561_pt1 | contig 16994 bp, 9 predicted proteins | sample CFST100metaG_FD_179874 | JGI IMG/M metagenome (GOLD analysis project Ga0224525, IMG submission 179874) | Peat soil microbial communities from Stordalen Mire, Sweden - C.F.S.T100 | ecosystem: Environmental > Terrestrial > Soil > Wetlands > Peat | place: Sweden: Norrbotten County, Stordalen Mire...
TTTATAAACTTTAGAACTTTATGAACAAAACAGACGTTATTCAGCATTTACCAAAGATCCTTTTTATTATCGTGCTTTTTGCAGCAGGGATTGTGATTTGGTCATGTGCAGGTTCCAGCAAGGAAACAGCCAAAAAAGGTTTCGTTCACCCGGAATGGGCTAAAAATGCGGTAATCTACGAGGTGAATGTCCGGCAGTATACGCCGGAAGGCACCTTCAAAGCTTTAGAGCAGCATCTTCCACGCTTGAAAGCTATGGGAGTAGATATTCTCTGGCTGATGCCGGTTAACCCGATCGGGATCAAAAACCGGAAAGGCACACTCGGGAGTTATTATGCGGTAAAAGATTACCTTGCGATAAACCCGGAATACGGAACAAAAGATGATCTCAAGGCTTTGGTTAAGAAAGCGCATGAGTTGGGGATGCATGTGATCATCGACTGGGTCGCAAATCATACATCCTGGGATAACAACCTGATCACGGAGCACCCGGATTGGTACACCCACGATTCAACAGGCAAGATCATCCCCCCGGTTCCTGACTGGACGGATGTTGCCGACCTTAATTATGATAAAAAAGAACTGCGGGAATACATGACCAATGCCTTAATCTACTGGGTAAAAGAAGCGGATATTGATGGTTTCCGTTGTGATGTTGCAGGCATGATACCCATTAGTTTCTGGAATAACGCAGTTCCAAGAATCAAGGCGATAAAGACTGTATTTATGCTCGCAGAATGGGAAACGCCAGAAATGCATGATACGGCATTTGATATGACCTATTCCTGGGATGTGTATCAGATGATGAATGGAATTGCTAAAAGAAAGAAAACTGCGGATGTGCTGGATTCACTCCTGAAAAAGGAATCGGCCAGATATCCGGCTGATGCTTACCGCATGCGGTTCACTACAAACCATGATGAGAACTCATGGAACGGAACGGAATATGAACGGATGGGTGATGGTGCACGAACGTTTGCCGTATTATGTTACACCATCCCGGGGATGCCATTGATATATTGTGGACAGGAATCGGCTTTCAACCGGCGTTTGAAATTCTTTGATAAAGATATCATTGATTGGGATAACTTTCCGATGGCAGGTTTTTATTCAACCCTGGATAAACTGAAAAAAGAAAATCCGGCTTTAGGCAACGGCTCTGCCGGAGGAGAGATGATCAAAGTAGCTTCTGATAATGATAAGAATGTTTATTCTTTTTTACGGAAGAAGGATAACAATAATGTTTTTGTCATTCTGAACCTTTCACCAGTCGAACAAAAGGCAACCCTGAAAGGGAACAGCTATGCAGGAGATTATAAAAGCCTGTTTGAAAATAAAGACATTCATATCGGCAGATCCCTGGCAGTGACCCTGAAACCGTGGGAATACAGGGTTTACTTTAAATAATTCAGAATTTAGAATGCAGGAATTTAGAATGCGGAAATGAAGGAATTCAGGGTTAATGGATAATTGGTAGTTTTTTCTTTGCGGACTTTGCAAAATCATCGCGCTTTTTGCGGTTTCAAGAATTTGTCACCTAAGGTTAAAATTGATAATTTATTCCTGCATTCTAAATTCCTGCATTAAACAAAGAAGCCGCCCTTTTGGGACGGCTTCTTCTGTTTTATAAAGAACGGATTAATTCTTTTTCAGGTTATACCTGAAAATTGCGCCACTAAGATTCAATGTAACAGTGTAATTGCCTGCTACCGGAACAGCGATATTATCGCCATTCATATCCAGTGAACCATCTGCGCCGGTATCGCCATAATTCAAATCCCATGCATGGTTAGCGCGGAATTTAATATTGGCAGCTGTAAGGTCCAGGGTTACTTTCCAGGTTCTTGCGATGGGATCGTAGGCCATATCCGTATCGGTATTCCATCCACCCGGTGTTGCATCTCCAATGACACTCCAAGTTGTCCGTAGATATGTGTGGGTTAAGGTATTAAGATCCGCAGTAAGGTGGTAATACCCTGCCCCTACAGGAATAATGTTAGCCCCATTCAGTTCAAGTGTTCCATCTGCTCCATTATCCCCATAGTTGGTCGTCCATTTCGGATCCATGGAATATTTGTATCCAGCATTGGTTCCCGTCCCAATTGAATCAAAGAAGATATATCCATCATATATGTTGTTCGATTTAGCCGAATAAATTACGGTAATTGAATCTCCCGCATTCCAGCCATTGTATGCTCCGGGAACAAATAAAAATGGATAAACGATCTTGACGTAATAAGGTATCATAACCTTGCTAACAACAGGCGAATAAGCTGGATTCGCATTGGGACTGACGGAAGCCATAACCCTGAATTCAAGAGCCAAAGGTGATGATGGGTTCAGATCAGGGTTAAACTCCATGCCGAGCAGTTTGTTATTCAGGGCGCTGGTAAGGAGGGAAAATGATGTTGCACTTGTCACCGTTCCAACAGCAAGAGGATCTTTAAAATTATTGCCTTGCTTATCCATCTGGATGGTGTATGTTGTAACAAGAGTAAGACCGAAACTTGCAGCAGACCAGGTATAGGTGATCAGCGTATCTGCATTGGTCTTCTTGAGGGCGATTGTATCACCTCCGGCCACATTGAGGACCGGCGCGGAAGGAGATTGGATGACAGCTTTGGTTTCGTCTTTTTTACACGAAAACAGGCCCACCAAACCTATTAGGAAAATGATTATTGATAGTTTTTTCATATTATCTTGATTTTATATAGATTAATACCCAGGATTTTGAACCAGCTTCGGATTGGCAGAGACATCGGCAGCAGGAATCGGGAAGATATTGTACATCGGCAGTGTAGCAATACCATCTTTTGCGTTGCCCTTCCATGGCCATACATAAGTGCCATTAGTGAATTGGCCGAAACGGATGAGGTCGGTTCTCCGGTAACCTTCCCAATACAATTCACGAGCTCTTTCATCGAGAATAAAAGACAGGTCAAGTTTGTCTGCTGTAATGTTACCATTGGCATCGCCATAAGCCCGTGTTCTCAAGTCATTCACAAGTGTCAGCGCAGTATTTAAATCGCCTCCGCCTCCGCCTCTTAAAACTGCTTCAGCATACATGAGGTAAACATCGGCCAAACGGAACATCGGGAAATCGATATCGGCATATTTCTGGTTAGATCCCGGAACACCGGTACTGGTAACGTTTTTCCATTTTGTGATAGCATAACCATCAGTAAAGGATGTGATATCATTGATATCGAGCGATTGTCCGGCCGTCCAGAACATGGCCCGAGAATCAACACTTGGAGGAGGAGGAGGAGTGTAAGTAACAATCGAATAGGTATAATCGGGATATCCCAGCTTCATGGTAATCGTAAAAGTCCCGGCAGCAGGAATTACAATGTTATCACCACCGGCCTCCAGGATTCCGTCGGCAGGAAGTTTATCACCATAGTTAATGTCCCATGCACCATTTGCACGAAATTTAAGACCTCCTGCAGTCAGATCCAGGATAACCTTCCATAAGCCGGTTGCAGGATCATAGGTCATAGGTGAATCCGTACTCCATGCTCCTGGTGTTGCATCGCCAATGACTGCCCATGTAGTATTTACGAGGGTGTAGGTCAGTGCAACAGTATCGACATTGATCTTGTAATAACCGGCGTCGGCTACAGTAATGTTTCCACCATTCGGATCCAGTATTCCGTTTGCTCCTCCCCAGCTATGGTCCCAATTGGGTTGTGGGCAAAATTTAAATTCTGCTCCAGCCGGCAATTCAAGATATCCCTCATATTTACCATCACTGGCTACAGAAGCCACGACCGTAGTGGTGTTGGTCGGATCCCAGACCGGAGTCTGGTAAGAGCCAGGAACATACAGTACGGGATAAGATTTGGTTTTTTTAGGTGGTGTCGGAGATGACCATAAGCCTTTTTGAAGATTAGGATAGAATTTTTGAACAAAAGCCTTGGTTACCCGTGTACCGCCCCAACCGCCGGAAAAGCCGTAATCGGTAGGTACCATACTTCCGCCAATAGCAGCTTCGGCAATGAATGTGGTTCCCCCCCAGGTTTGCGTTCTCATTCCATCGAATTCAACCGGGAAGATGATCTCATTACTGAGGTTATTATCTGCCAGGAAGAGATTTTTGTATTGCGGTTCGAGGGTATACGCTGCATCCATGACATTCTTGCAATAAGTGATGCACTCGGTGGACCTGTCTGTTCCGGTATATATCGCTGCATTGAGATAAAGTTTTGCAAGTAAAGTCCAAACGCAGGCTTTGTCGGCACGGCCATATTCATTGGCTTTTGCATTTATCATTAAAGGTTCTATCGCCTTTAATTCGTTTTCGATGTAAATAAAAAGATCTGCACGTTTGATCTGGGGCGGAAAGAATTTTTCCACCTTGTCATTCTCTGTAACAAAAGGAACATTGGCGAAAAGATCCAATGCATGATAATAACTCAGTGCACGCAGGAAACGAGCCTCGGCACGGTAGTAATGGATATTGGTCCTGTCGTCACCTGTGATTCCGCGTTCGTCAAGTTTAGCATCGGTCGACTCCCTTATGAATTCGTTACACAGGGAGATCTGGTAAAAGATTCTGTAATACATGGCAGCGATGAAAACATCGCTGGATCCCCAGGCTTGTGAATGGAAGTTTTTAACGGTCTGGTCATTCCAGCCAATGACTGCTTCATCGGTAGTCAACTCCTGGTGATACCAATAGCCACGGATATACTCGCCAAATCCTTCATCGATTCCGCTGATATCCGGAAGTCCAGAGGGACCTTCCTGACCGGAAACCGAAAGTCCCGCATAACATTTGGCAAGTACCTGCTTATAAGCGGCAGGATTGTTGTACACATTATTAGAAGTAAATGTATTCGGATCAATCGGTAACTTATCCAGGTCCTTGACACAGGAGGCCAGAAAGAGAGTGATTGCCGTTATCATGAATGTTATCTTGAATATTCGTTTCATTTTTTCAGATTTTAAAAGTTAAAATAAAAGATTTACACCCAAAACAAACACCCGTGATCGTGGATAAACATTGTTGTCGATACCCACTGAGGAGCCTAAATTAACTTCAGGATCAATACCCTTGTATTTCGTTATAGTGAACACATTATTCACGGTGAATGAAAGACGCAAATCCGTAGTGTTCTTGATCACGTTTCCGAAACTATAGCTGAGTGTGAGGTAGTCGAGTTTGAAGAACGAAGCATTCTTCACATAATAATCGGAAAGGAATTGCTGGTTAGTGAAGTTCACATCATAGACCGATGTGGCAACGTTGCCCAGGTACGGACCTTCCGGACGATACAGGTTGTTCCATACACCCCTGTTGGCAGCTATATTGTCATACATATAGTTTCCAACCGAAGCATGACCGGCAGTAGCTAAAGTCCATTGTTTAAATTTCAGCGTTGTGGAAACGCCAAAAGTAACATCCGGGTTGGCGCTCTTGTAACGATACCGGTCGGCATCTGTGATCTTCCCGTCGTGGTTGCGGTCGACATACAAACCTTCAATCGGGTTACCATTGGCATCGTAAACCTGTTGATAAACATAGAATGAATTCATGGGGTACCCAACACTTTGAACCTGTACCGTATTACCGACACCTCCACTGATACCTCCAACCAGGATGCCCGGGTAATTGGGATCATCGGTTACAGTAAGTTTGGTGATTTTATTTTTGTTGGTAGCAACGTTGAAATTGAAATCCCAGTTCCAATCTTTTGTCACAACCGGTTTCAGGTCAAGGGTAAATTCCACCCCGCTGTTCTGCATATTACCGATGTTGGTCCAGATAAAATTCGAAAGATTTGTTCCGGCCGGAACGGGGATATAATTCAGCAGGTCGGTTATCTTTTTGTAATAATATTCTAATGAACCGGTGATCCTGTCTTTTAAGAATCCAAAGTCAATCCCGACGTTTGTGGTAGCTGTCGTCTCCCATTTTATTTTTGCATCATACCCACCTGGACGAAGTGTTTGATACCAGATATTTCCAAACTGATACATTGAAAATCTATCGCTAAGTAAATATACAGGAAGGTAAGGATACCAATTGTCGCCAACTTCCTCATTTCCTGTTTCTCCCCATCCAACTCTGAGTTTCAACTGGGAAACGGCCTTAGAATTCCTGAGAAATGCTTCATCATTGATTTTCCAGGCCAATGCTGCAGATGGGAATAAGCCCCAACGTGTATTTGAGGAAAATTTTGAATCACCATCATCACGCAATGTGAAGGTAAGCAGGTACCTGTTCATCAGGGTATAATTCAAACGCCCGTAGAATGATAAAAGGAAGTACTGCTTTTTGAGAAGAATGTCAGCAGCATGGGCAGTATCATGAGGAACGTTGTTATTTATATTAACGTTTGAAACATAAAAGTGCTGCCAGGAATAACCAGCCATGACATCAAATTTACTTTTAATGCTTTTTACGTCTTTTACGTAATTGAGGTAAAAGTCAAGTAAAGAGTTGTCTTTATCCTGACTATACCGATTGTCTTGTCCAAGATCCGTGTAGAGCCAGGATGCATACTCAGGAACATAAACGGTTCCGTTAGCCCTTGTATGGTCCATACCAAGGTTCAGAACTGCTCTTAGATCAGGGAAGAAGTGAAGTTTATAATCCAGCTGGATATTCCCGAGGAACCGGTTAACTTTAGCTTTATCCTGTTTCAGGTCTAAAAGCGCAGCAGGATTGGTTGTTGCCTGGGTGACAGGAATTCCGCTTGCTTGTGTCCACATCCAGTATCCACTCCTGTTTTTCGTATCATTGACCGGTTGGGTAGGATCAAAAGCGATGGCATCGCCAATGGCGCCCTGGTCTGCAAACCTGTTATCAATTGACATGTATTTAGCATTCACATTGATCTTCAGGTGATCATCAAAGAAGGAAGGGCTCAGGTTAACGCCAATAGAAGCCCTTTTCATGTTATCGGTCTTCAGGATTCCGTCCTGGTACATATAACCTAAAGAGACACGGTACGGAAGATATTTCAGGCCACCATAGAAAGAAAAGTTATGGTCGGTGCTGATGCCTGTTCTGAAAATCTGTTTTTGCCAGTTGGTATTTGAAGTTCCAAGTAATCCCGTATCTGAGGGGTATTTCTGTTTGACCAATGCACGAAATTCGTCCCCGTTGAGAACACTTACGGTCTTAGGTACCGTATAAATGGAAATATTCCCTGAATATTCATGCACGAATTTTTTTGCGGTGCCGGTACCGGCAGTAGCTTTACCTTTTTTCGTTGTAATGATGATGACTCCTTTGGAAGCCCTGGAACCATAAATAGCAGTAGCAGAAGCATCCTTGAGAACGGTATAGGTCTCGATATCGTCAGGATTGATCATCGAAAGGGAACCACGAGCACCGGATGTTGCATCATTATCAATGGGAACGCCATCGATCACAACCAATGGATCGTTGTTTCCATTGATGGAGACATTTCCCCTGATACGTATCACAGCGTCGCCTCCGGGTGCGCCACCCAGGGTGGTAACCTGGACACCTGCAATTTTCCCGACAATCAACTGCTGTGGAGAAGAAATAGCCCCCTGGTTAAAATCTTTGCTGTCGATTGCTGAGACAGAGCCGGTAGCATCTTGCTTTTTCACTGTGCCGTACCCGATTACTACTACTTCATTGAGGCTTGTTACTGAAGCTGCAAGTGAAATGTTGATCACCAGCTTCCCTGCCACAGGAACTTCCTGCGTTTGGTACCCCATATATGAGAATACCAGGATCGCTCCGGGCTGAACCTTAATGGTGTAATTTCCGTCAATATCCGATATGGTCCCGGTAGTAGTGCCTTTAACAACAATGGTGACACCCGGAATTGAACTTCCATCAGCGGCATCTTTCACTTTGCCTGTTACTGTAATTTCCTGAGCATAAACAACCGAAGCGGAAGCAAATGCAAGGAAAATGAACAGATAACGTAACCATAGTATCCGTTTCTTCATAATCTTGAATTTAAAAAGTTAAACATCCATTAATTGACTATTAAAATTTATCTTTTGAAATTAGTTAATGTAAAATTAATTTAAAAATCAATATTTTGTTAATTATTAAACAGTAAAAATAATTAAAAAAAGCAAATATCAATACTTTCATTCAAAAAAATTTCAGAATTTATTAGGAGAAAGGCATATTAACCGCTGATGACAAAGGAAAGATCCACTCCAATGATGATTTTATCCCATGTAATATTCACTGCCAGAGTGCCGTTATTATTTGTTGCCATTTTTTTATCTTTGCATTTCTCAATTCCATGATCATGAAGCGATTTTATTCGTCATTCTTTCCACTTGTTTTCTTATTTCTTCTTCCGGCTATTGTTATTTCACAAATGCCGGAAAAAAGTTCAGCCCGCATTCCGGATTTATCATCCGGCAGTATTATAAAAAAAATCAACGCACGGATTGTTCCCGATTCCGGCCAGATTCTTTTCCAGGTCGACCTGTCACAATGGGCCGCAAAAGGAAGATTCAACCCGGCAACTGATTCCATTGATATGCCCGGGACTTTTAATAACTGGGCAGGTTCACCGATCCTTCAAAAAGTGGATACTACCCTGGTTTACCAGATTGCCCTATCTTTGGATTCATTAACGGTGCAGGAGTTCCGGTTCAGAATCAACCGGGATTCGAACCATATGGAATTTCCCAATGGGGGGAATCGTATGTTTCGTGTGCCCGGCTATTCCATGATCGTCAAATACATGTATAACGATTTTGATACAACAACGGTTCCCATGACCTTTAAATGCCACATGTATTACCAGATCAAAGCACATCATTTTGATCCGCGGCCTTTGAAGGATTACCTCGATATGGCAGGTTCTATGAACACCTGGGGAGCCTATGATGTATTATTTGACATCAACCATGACAGCACTTACCAGCTAACACTTAACATCCCGCGAAGCCTGATCAGTCCTGTTACACCCCTTGAATTTAAATTCCGGATCAACGGGAACTGGAACACATCGGAATTCCTGAACGGAGGTCCGTTCCGCTCCTATTTTTTTCATGACACGACCGGGGGATTTCAAAACCTGGTAGATGTTTGGTATGATAACATGAACCCCGGGATCCTTACCCCTCCCTGGGCTTATGACCTTTACATCCAGGGTGAGTATTTTGTTGGTCAAACCCTCACCGGCTCCTATATCTTTGAAGATGTTAATTCCAAGCCGGAAGGCAATTCAATTTATAAATGGTACCGGGCAGACTCACTGACACAGGTGAACCCGGAACTGCTTGTTTCTTCTGATTCGACCATCAACTATGTGCTTGATACGACCGATTATCATAAGTATATCGCCTTTGAAGTCACTCCCGTCGCACAGGGAACAGGCGATTCACTCATCGGGAGACCGGTCAGGACCTGGACCGGATTGATCGTCAGTGTCGGGATTGGGGAACTTTCCGGAATTAAGCCCGGAATTTATCCGAACCCTGTGACCAGCCAGATCACCTTCACCAACATGGATAACATTCAGCAGATTGAAATCTTTTCTATTCTCGGACAAAGTGTCGGCGCTCTTGAAATCCGGACTACCGGCAGGATCACCTGCGATGCATCCAATCTCGGCAGGGGTATTTATTTCGTTAAATTTTCGAAGCCGGACCATACTTTCATCACTCTGAAATTCATAAAGAATTAGCATTAATCCATTTTTTCAAACCGGCCGGCCAGCCGGTTTTTTTTTCGTAACTTTGTTTTCACAAAAAATATTGATATGCATTCAAGAAAACTCCGGCTATTCCAGATGCTGGCTTTAACGTTTTTCACCGGCATCTTATCCGCTCAAACCGTCGTTACAGTTCCGGTTTACCCGATAGATAATGATTCGGTAACAGTGATCTACGACGCAACAAAAGGAAACGGCGCCCTGAAAAATGTTCCTCCTCCTATCTATGCACATACCGGCGTGATAACCAACCTCAGTACTTCACCATCCGATTGGAGGTATGTGATCGCAAGCTGGACCCAGAACCTCCCAAAGGCCCTGATGACTCCCCTCGGGAACAACCTCTACCAGATCAAAATGAAACCGGATATCCGGTCATGGTATGGGGTGCCGGCATCAGAACAAATCCTTAAGCTGGCTTTTGTCTTCCGGAATTCGGATGGATCAATAGTCGGCAGGGAAGCCAACGGAGGAGATATTTTTACCAATGTTTACCCTGCTGCTACCAGTATTACCATTCAGGAACCCACAGATACAGCGCTTTACCCAAGGCTCAACGATACGATATTAATCAGCGCTACAAGTCCGCTTGCCGATACCATAAAGATGTATGTTAACAATGTTCAAGTAAAGAAGGTGGCAGGTACCATTTTAACGGATACCCTGCTCGCAAACAATTTTGGACAATATTGGACAAAGCAATGGGTAAAGCTGGTGGCTAAAAATGATACGGCCTCCAAAGCAGATTCCTTCTTTTACGAGGTTATCCCTGCATCTCCCATCGCAGTTCTGCCAACAGGAACCGTTGACGGGATCAACTATACCGATTCCACTACAGTGGTACTTTCCTTATATGCTCCCGGCAAAGATCATTGCTTTACGATCGGTGATTTCACCAACTGGAGCATAGATTCGCAATATTATATGAATCGCACCCCCGATGGAACGCATTTCTGGATCCAGGTGAACAACCTGATACCCCGGAAGGAATATATTTTTCAGTATCTTGTGGATGGAACCCTCCGGATCGCAGATCCTTATGCGGATAAAATCAGTGATCCCAATGATCAGTACATCAGCCAGGCAACTTATCCAGGACTCCTTCCCTATCCCACCGGGAAAACTACGGAGATTGCATCTTACCTGCAAACTGCGCAGGTTCCCTATTCCTGGTCTTCCACAACATTTACGCCTCCTGTACCCACCAATCTGGTTATTTATGAGTTGCTGATCCGTGATTTTATTGCCAAGCATGACTATCCCACCCTGATCGATACGCTGGATTACTTTAAAAGACTTGGTATAAATGCCATCGAGCTGATGCCTGTTATGGAGTTTGAAGGCAACGACAGTTGGGGCTATAACCCGGATTTCGAATTTTCCCCTGACAAATATTATGGGACAAAGAATGGGTTGAAACAATTTGTTGAAGCCGCTCATGCAAAGGGATTGGCCGTGATCCTCGACATCGTCCTGAACCACCAGTTTGAACAGTCGCCACTGGTCAGGCTTTATTGGGATGGAGCAAACAGTCGGCCGGCGGCAGACAACCCGTGGTTTAACCCCATTCCGAAACATCCTTATAATGTGGGATATGATTTTAACCATGAAAGTCCTGACACAAAGTCCTATTGTGAAAGAGTGATCCGTTACTGGATCCAGGAGTACCATGTTGACGGCTACCGCTTCGACATGTCGAAAGGTTTCACTCAAACAAACTCCTACCCCAACAATATGACGCTCTGGGGCGCGTATGATGCAAGCCGTATTGCGATACTGAAGAATTACGCCAATGTGGTTCATTCGGCTAATCCAAATGCATACGTGATCCTCGAACATTTTGCAGATAATTCAGAAGAGACAGAATTAAGTTCCAACAATATGCTCCTTTGGGGAAATCTGAATTATAATTATAACGAGGCAACCGAAGGCTGGAATACCGGAAGTCTTTCTGATTTCTCTTGGATATCTTATAAACAAAGAGGCTGGGCTGATCCTCACCTGGTAGGTTATATGGAAAGCCATGACGAAGAACGGCTGATGTACAACAATATCCATTCAGGCAACAATTCCAATGCTCAATATAAGGTCAGGGATACCACACAATCATTAAAGCGGAATGGCATGGCAGCAGCATTTTTCTATACCATCCCGGGCCCAAAGATGCTATGGGAGTTCGGCGAACTCGGGTACGATTACTCGATCAATTATCCTTGCATGACTTCCGATTGCAGGTTATCGGACAAACCGCCACGCTGGGACTATTATAACCAGTGGCAACGAAAATACCTGTGCAATACCTGTGCAAGCCTTATCGACCTGAAAATAAAAAATGATGCCTTCCGCAGTACCAATTATTCTGTTTCGCTGACCGGGCCGTTGAAACACATCAACATCATCAGTCCGGCCATGAATGTAGTGGTTGTTGGAAACTTCGATGTTTACCAGGGAACCATCACCCCGGGTTTCAGCCAGACCGGTCCGTGGTACGATTTCTTTAGCGGTGATACAGTGAATGTGGCTAATCTTACCGACCAGGTAAGCTTGCTACCCGGGGAATATCATATTTATACGACCGTGAAATTGCCCAAACCACAATTTACAGGCATGAATGAAACTGCGATTACGGCTCAGCAAAACGGGAGATTCTCACTGGTTTACCCGAATCCATCCTCAGGCGCTTTTACGATTCAGTTCACTCTCAGCACTCCTCTTCAGATAAGGATCACAGTGTCGGATCTATATGGCAGACCGGTTGCCGGTTTGTTTGACGGAAAGGTCGCTGACGGTACGCATACAGTTACCTGGAACGGGTTGGATCATAACGGACAGAAGGTTTCTCCGGGGATGTACCTTTATAAATTCGAGGCCGGAGATCATTCGGAAACTGGAAAGCTGATCGTAGAGTAGACTGGAATCATCCTTCTTTTCACTTTTTTCCATTATATACTTTCATGGTTTGTGAAAGCTTTAATGGTAACCGGAGTTCGAAATATTATCAAGGAAAGAACTTCCTGAATAAATATCTGATCCCAGGTTTATGCCGTAAATGCTGAGCTTCCGAATAATAGGCAAACCTGAACCTTTTCATCCATGGATCCCTTCCGGTATAACTCCTGACCAGGACAACAGGATCCTTATCCGGTTGATCGCGGAAATCCTTACCGGCATATTCTTTTCCGAGCCATTCCAGGAACGGTTTTGCATTCTTTCGTGGATAATCCTGCAATCTTAACAATTTCAGATAACGGGTTGCCTGCTCCGGGTCAGGTTTTTCCTTGAAATATAAAAATGCCTGCAGGGTGAGTTCCTGAACAGAACGGTTCCTGATATAGTCGAAAATCGGAAGAATGGGAAACCCGAACCTTCCGATATCATGGGCCCGGTTATAGTCCTCCAGTTCAAGGTAACCTGTGACAGCGTCTTTAAAACGGCCGGCAGCGACACAAACTTCAACCTGTTTCAGCCTTTGCTGAAATTCCAGGACTTCCTGGTATTTGTCGGCAGTATCTTTCATGCCTGTCAAAGGGATCAGGCAATCCTGATTTTGCAGAATGAGCGAAACAGCCGAATCTGTCAGGAAAGCTGCCACGATGAAATCCTTTATTTCCCTTTCGTGCTGTGCTCGCAGGAGAAAAACTTCCACTGCCTCATTCGCATTCCAGCAGGTTCGTTCATCCACTTTTCTCCGGTATCTTGCCAGTGCATCTGAAAGTTCCCTTGAACTTTCCACTCCGGTGGTTCTCTGGATAAAGGCGATGGAATCTGAAAAACTGCGCGCCATTTCCAGCCGGTTTGTCCAGATCCTGTACTCACCGGAATAGAGCAGGTGGATCAGGTAAAAAGGGTAAGTGACCTTGCAAAGTGAATCGAGCAAAGGATCGGGGGAAAATTTTTCTTCTTCCGTCAGTTGCCGGGCAAGAAAAAAATTCCGCCCTGCCTCCGGCTTATCAGATTTCGCCAGGTTCCTCTCTCCTTCCCCTATAAGAATTTTATACCGGCAAAACTGCATTTTTTTTTCAAGCCCGGGATGTATCAAAGAAAGCGTTAGGGAATCAAAACCCTTTTCAAAATCACGATAACATTCAAGCGCTTCAGGATACAGTGAAGAGACAAACAGCGTATCGCAGCGGGAAAGGGTTTCTGCAACCACTTCGCCAAAGACCCTATTAAATAAAGAATCAGAAGTAACAAATGCGGCATGTTCCTTCCGATAGTTTTGCGCCCGTATCATGTAAGAACGGGCCATCTCCTGTTTCCCATACCGGATGGCGCCATCGGCCACACCGAGGTAGGAATTATAAATGCCATTGGCCGCTTTCGTAATGATCTCCCGGTCGTTGACACTTCCTTTAAGATAAGGATTTACCTCGCTGAAATTACGGGCATTTCCAAGTAATTCAACGGCTTCGGCATATTGCTGGTTCTTCATCAGTTCATCTGCCCGGTCATGATATGCTTTGCTGATTTTCGCAGAGATCATTACCAGGGCTGAATCAGGATCCTGGCCCGGGAACATCTGCACAACAATGTGCCGGATCATTTCATGGTCATCCACAAAAGCATTCAAACGGAAATATCTTTCCAGGAATTCATGGTAGATCCCGCTGTTGCGTTCGGTAACCAGCATCGACCAGCGGATATAGCTGCCCATTCTGTCAAGAAACTGCCGGATCAGCGAATCCGGCGAAAAAGTGGAATTCGGGATTCCGGGCGTTTTCACATTCTCCCCGAAGGTCATCGTTGCGCTTACCGAAAATCGTGAAAGTCGCATATATTTCTCCTGAAATCCCACTGGATCCAATGAATCCAGTTCAAGGTGTTGTAAAAAGTTTTTCTCTTGTATAATTAACAAAATCTTATTCAGTTCTTCCAGTATGATAAAGTAGCCCGGATAATGGTCTATCGATCCAAGGTCAACTTCCCGGACTACTTTCTCCAGGGAATCCAGTATTGCATTTGAAGCATAATAATCATTGATCAGGGTCACCCGTTCCTTAAACCGTTCAAGGACATCTTTATCAAGATAAAAACGAAGGCGATGTACCACCACGGTATCCGAATCACATGAAAAATGAGGGATCTGGGTTTGCAGGATCGCACTGTCATTTTTTCGCCATTTCATCTCGATGGCATCCGGCAAATCGATGAAGGAAGAACTGTCTTTTTTTTCGGTACGACAGCCAAATGTCACCCGGTCAGGCATCATCACAGATGCCATGGAAAACTTCCGGAAACGGATGTTACCACTGAGTTTCTGCGGTCCAAAGGAGATTCCGACCATGGGATTCCGGCCTTCCGGGGTTACGATCCGGATCTGCATATCTGTACTCAGGGTAAAAGAAATCCTATGTGGGTTCTTGATCGCATCCTCGGCGATCACGGCAATTATTTCATTGGAAATTCCCGAATAAGCGGATTCATCCTCCGTGTATCCGAAAGTGTATCGCACCGGAAAAGAAAACGAACAGGTGCTTTTCTGTGCAATCAATGCAGGGGGACAAAACAGCAAGAAAAGAAGCAGGTTCAGGATTCTAAGTCGGGGCAAGGTCGTGTGATTTTGGATATCCAAAAGTACACAATTGCCCCATGTGATTGAAGCCGGTCCGTATTTTTCCTTGCTTAACTGTAAATCTGTCATGTAGAATTTATTGGTACGGCTTTTGCCTTGTTTTGGGATTCTTTCATTTTAAAAATATAATTATGATCAATATACCGGCAACAGGAAAGAAAAGGGTTGTGATTGTGGGTTGCGGATTTGCCGGCCTGAAACTGGCCCGGAAACTGAGGCATTCAGGATATCAGGTTATAATCGTTGATAAACACAATTATCACCAGTTTCAGCCCCTTTTTTACCAGGTTGCCACTGCGGGCCTTGAACCCAGTGCAATCTCTTTTCCGTTAAGGAAGATTTTTCACCATTATAAAGATTACTACCTCCGGATTGCTGAAGTGACGAATATTGAAACAGATAAACAGCAACTCTGGACCACCTTAGGAATTATAAAGTATGACTATCTTGTACTAACCCAAGGCGCTTCCAATTTCTTTTTCGGAATGAAAAGCATGGAATCCCTTTCCAAACCCATGAAATCTGTTTCCGAAGCACTCGATCTGCGGAATACTCTTCTGCAGAATTTTGAGAATGCGCTCGCCGCAACCAACGATGAAGACCGGGAAGGGTTCCTGAACCTGGTCGTGGTGGGTGGAGGTCCAACAGGTATTGAAGTTTCGGGTGCACTTGCAGATATGCGTAAATATGTGCTCGGAAAGGATTACCCTGAAATTCCGAAAGAAAAGATCCACATTTATCTTATAGAAGGTATGAACCGTTTACTCCTTGCGCTTTCTGAACGGTCGGCGGATAAGGCCAGGGAATTCCTCGAAAGGATGGGAGTAACGGTAATATTGAATACCCAGGTCAGGAATTTCGATGGAAAAAATATTGAAACCTCCGATGGGAAAAAGATCCGGACGAACCTGGTCATCTGGACTGCAGGTATTACCGGGGCCAGGATTGCAGGATTACGGGAGATTTCCTACGGAAAAAACAACCGTATTATAGTTGACCGTTTTAACCAGGTAAAGGGATATTCGAATATTTTTGCATTGGGAGATGTGGCCTTGATGGAAGAAACCCGTTTCCCCCATGGTCACCCGCAGGTAGCCCCGGTTGCTATCCAGCAGGCAAGGCTTCTGGCTAAAAACCTGATAAGAACACGTCTTAAAAAGGATGTAATTCCTTTTTCCTATAAAGATAAAGGCACAATGGCCACTGTCGGCCGGAACCTTGCCATTGTGGAACTGCCCAAAGCCCGGTTCTACGGAACCTTTGCATGGCTCGTATGGATGTTTGTACACCTGATGTCGATAGTTGGTATCCGGAATCGCTTCCTGATCCTGATTAATTGGTTCTGGAACTATGTGACCTATGACACTTCCCTGCGGTTGATCTTAAAACCCAAAGGATGTTAATGTAATATTTTTATGGAGAAAACTGAAATTGAAAGAAGGTACCAGAAGGTATGCCAGGATATTTATCAGGGACGGATCAAATCTGCCCTCGATGCACTGGGTGCATTGCTCCGCAACGTGAACCGGTCAGATTTCCTTTTCGACCTTGAAAACATCACTGAAAACTACCAGAGTCTGCTGAATTATGCATTTGAAGAGGCGAAAGATCCGGACCGGAAAGAAATTCTGAAGAAGATCTCGGCTTCTGTCCTTTCACTGGCGGATGAGGTCAGGGATGCTTTAACGGCAAAAGACTTTCCCCAGAAAAACATAGAAAAAGCCCTGATGATACGTCTGCTCGGAGATGATCCAC
>Ga0224525_1000563_pt1 | contig 16962 bp, 12 predicted proteins | sample CFST100metaG_FD_179874 | JGI IMG/M metagenome (GOLD analysis project Ga0224525, IMG submission 179874) | Peat soil microbial communities from Stordalen Mire, Sweden - C.F.S.T100 | ecosystem: Environmental > Terrestrial > Soil > Wetlands > Peat | place: Sweden: Norrbotten County, Stordalen Mire...
TGGCGAATATACAATACGATAACTTTGAAAAGATGAAAGAAACTTTTGCAAATTATATTAAGGGAAGAAAATTCAAATATCAAATCTGACGTTTTGTTTTAACATGGCTATAGTTCTTCCTTGTTTAAAATTACTATTCCAGTCATGGACTACAGGCAAAATATAATATATATTTCGTATTCCTATCTCTTCTATATTTTCATAAATAAAATTTATTAAGCTACTCCATCCAGACCCTTTCGGCCTGGTTGGTATGTACTTCATGGAAGACAAATCTTTACTTCTAATTCCAAATTGTTTTAAGAAATCGCCGTTAACCTCTTTACATGCAATCCTCAATAAGAAAGTTATTCTTTTTAGTACTTCCTGATTATTAGCTAGCAATTTTTCCTTAAATAGATCAAAAAATACTTCCGAATATTCGGAAAGTAAGATGGATATTATAACCTCATCCTTCCAAAAATATTTAATATCCGGATTATCCATTGCATACTCAATAAGTTGTTTGATATTCTGGTTTTGCAACATCAACTTCTCAGACATCCAATTTCGAAAACTTCTGCGAATCGACAATGATTCTCCGATCTTATTAAAAAATTCTTTATAATCTTCCGCATTAATAAATTCAGATTCGATTATCTTCTCTAATGCCCATTCTTCATAAATATCATGTGTAATAAAATAACCTGCTGTTTCATACCCCAAGATTCCGTCATTTACCAATTCCTCTAAAATATTATTTTCAAAATCAATATCAACAAAAAATCTTCCTTTATCAGCTCTTTCCAACGCAATCTTGCAAAAACAATGCTCCCTTTGTGACTTATTTTTCTTTATTATCCTACTCCATAACTTTTCTTTGAACTTTTCATATTCTATTTTTCCATCTCCACAAAACTGTAAATATTCATTTAGATAGAATGGATTTTTAATAAGATCAGACACTCTTTTATCCGGTGAAAGAGTAAAATTATATACTAAAGATAATTTTTCTAGTTCCTCCTGATCTAAATTTTCAATTTCTAAATTTACACTGGGAACTTTATATATATCAATAAGTTGGTAATTCAAATCATCTACAAAACTGTTTCTTGTAGTAAAAATAACATTCCAGTTATTTTGAATCAAAACAGATAGAAACTCGCTAAAAGGATCTCTATTACTGATATCCAGAATTTTTTCAGCAGAATCAATTACAATGATTTTATCTGATTTATCCTCATAAACTTTTACAAAATCTTGCAGACAATATCCATTGAATAAGTCATTTATGTTGCTTAATTCAAATTCACTAGCTTTAAAAACAAAAAATGGAGCATTCTCTTTATTTTTTTCATATAAATTTTTTATAACTGCAGTCTTACCAACTCCGCCCGCACCACTTAAAACAATTGTCCGCTTTTGCTTCAAATATTCCTCGATTTTCTCCAATATTTCCGTTCTATTGATTTCGATTTTTTCATCCTTAAAATTTATGATGGAATGAATTTGATACAAAATAGATTCCGTATGAGCTTGTTTTTCTTCTAGCAAATCAAACATACTCTCATCTGGGCTAAAAAAATGTCGAGAGATTATTTCATTCTCGATCGTCACAAAAGGAGATTCAAAAAAACTAGCAGTCCTCCATTCGATATTAATATTCAATTCTTTAGCCTTTTGCTCCGCCTCGATCTTTCCCTTAGGATCAGCATGATTATTATTTTGTGCCCACTCCTGATTTGTGTAAAAAATAATTTTTGTTAAGTCGGGAAAATCGGCTTTACTTTTAGTAATTGAACTAATCAAATCTTTCTTATTCTTCGATAGAGTAGTTTCATAAAATTTTGCCTGCCAACCTATCAATTCCTCACCATTAACAATTGGGGCAGTTTCAATCGCTGCTTGATTCTTAAAACGTGGAATATAAAGTTGATTAAACTCTTTACAGGACAATAAATAACAAAACCATTCAAAAGCATCTTGAGGATTCTCACTAAATTTCGCTTGAAACTTCTTCCAATCTGGTTTAACCATACATTTTAAGGTGTTATAAATTTCAAAATCTTCATGCCATTTTTCGCTTGAGCTCCTTTTCTATATCGATAACAGTAATAGATTTTCTGAAGAAAAAACATTTGATTTTATTTTCTTCCGGTACAACATAATCAATTAAACTTTTACCATGCGAAGTTCCACAATGAATTTGATGAATAAAATCTTTGCCATATTTACCACGATTATTAAAATCGCAATAATATAACATTTCATTAGTACTTAATTGAAACATATGAGAAGTTCCATGTCCATAAAAACAAACCTCTCTGATCTCGCTATTGCTCATTATTTTATAGACATCATTAATTGTAGCATCTGTGTAAAAAGAAAAATCAGATCCATTTTTTTCTAAATATTTTACAAGCATTCTAATTTCACTAACAAAGAAGTTAGGATTTATCCATGCTTGAAGTTTGTGCCAATCAGAATGAGCAAGAATAACAACTGTTCTGCTAGGAATATTTTGCTTAAAATTTTTTAAATATCTTTTTATCACGATTGACTCAATCGGAAAGACTAATAACCAAATCGGAGATATTAAAATATATAAAAAATCCCTGCCAAAATACAATAAACTAAAAATGATAATTATCATTATATGAGCATAAAGCATTAAGTTTATACTTCTACTGGTCAATAGAACAAACATTAAATAGGCAACATATAGCACATATATTATTAGTTTTAATTCTATTTTGTTACTTTTCCCTCCAGCATTTTCCAAAATCATAAATTATCAATTATTTATTATATCTCCCTCCAATATTTAACAGATCATATCAAAGTTAATTTTTAACAACTTTAGCCACCACTCCGTTCACCACATACCCTAAGGTGTTTACATCATCTTCATGAAGTACTATAGGCGGTACATCAAAGGTAGATTCTGAAATTAATCGTATTTCTTTTTTCTTGTCATCCTTATAAAACTTCTTAAAGTTAGCAGCGCCGTCAATGACTGAAAGTACATAATCATTGTTGCGAGGCTGCATTTTGCAGTCCACTATAAGATAATCGCCACTTTCCACCGATTCCCCTTTTATCTTTGCCTTGTTCAAAGACTCCCCCACCGCTCTGACGGCGATAAGATTCTCCGGTTTGGAAAAATCAACAAGCCTTTTGGATATCTTAAGAAATCCCGATATATCTTCCTGAGCAAGCTCCAAAGCAGGTCCGCAATTTGCCGCACCGACAATCGGTATGTTAAGCAGACTGTCTATGAGAAATCCTGCCAGCTTTGCAACTTTGTGAGTCTTTTTATCAGTATCGATGTAGATAAGGTTCTTCTTCTTCAGCTGATCAAGGTGATACTGAACTTTGTACAGATGATCTATGTCCAACTCCTTGGCTATGTCCGTAAGAGACATCCTGGAAATGTCCTTTGTTTTGGCTAGATCAAGGATCTTTTGTTGGTTTGCATTCATAGTTTTTATAATTCTAATTATGGCTTATAACCCTTATATAAGCTAAAGTCAGATTATCATTTTTTGGTGAAAAAGTCAATTTATATTTTGATTTTTTTGACCCTCTTGATTTATTTGTAGAGAGGTGCTATATTCAAAATATGGAAATAATTTTTAACTTAAACATATGGCAAAAAACTACCATGTAGTGAAGAAAGAAGACGGCTGGGCCGTCAGAAAAGAAGGTGCCGGAAGGATCAGTGACAAAGCTGACACTCAAAAAGAAGCCGAAGCGCGAGCAAAAGAATTGTGCGGAAATAATGGCGGTGGCGAAGTGGTGATTCATAGACCGGATGGAACAATCCGCGATAAAGATACAGTAGAACCAGGAAACGAGTCATCTGTAATAGACAAAAAGCACTGATATGGAGAACAAAGCTGAAAATCCCACCATTATTTCTCTTACAGACATCCAGCTGCACTCAAATGAAAGCAACAACCCCCAATCTTTTGAAAGGAAGATAAAGAAGAGCATTAAAAGCCAGAAACCGGAAAGGTGCAACGCAGGACAATTCAAATTCAATGAAGACGGTACAATGGAATTTTCAATTCCCGCACCTAAAGAACTGAAGGGAAAGAAAATTGTCTTTGCCATTCCCAAAGAAGGACTGTTTGTTTATGCAGGTAAAGACTTAGTGGAAAAAATTAAATCTTTAAATAAGAAAAAATAGAATTTGAAATTGGTATTGTGTATTTCGCTTTAGCGATAGACGGAGAGACTTTATAGACTCTCCCGAGAAGCATTGAGCTTCGACAGTGCCCGTTTTATAATCAGAACGCAATCTTTATTGTGCCCTGATTATAAAACGGGCACTTTTTTATTTCCTAATTTTAAGCATATGACGTAAATAAAAAAATGTTATCTAATCAACTTAACTTAAAGCCCATGAAAGAAACAAACCTCAAAATCGAGCAGGTAAAAATCTCCCTGCTCAAACCAGCTCTCTACAATCCCCGCTTAATGACCCCCAAGCAAGAAGTAGATCTTACAGAAAGCATCAAACAGTTCGGACTGGTGGATCCAATCATAATAAATGGAAACAAAGACCGCCACAATATAGTGATAGGCGGGCATCAAAGGCTAAAAATTGCAGGGAAACTCGGGTATAAAGAAGTGCCTGTAGTGTATCTTAATCTTAGCAAAGAAAAAGAAAGAATCTTGAATCTTCGCTTAAATCGAAACACCGGCTCTTGGGATTTCGAACTCCTCAAGAATTTTGAGATTGAAACTCTCCTGGATGTAGGATTCGATACGGAGGAAATTGGTATGGTGTGGAACGATGTTTTGGAAATTGAAGATGATGAATTTGAGGAAGAAAAAGAATTGGAGAAAATCAAAACAACCGATATCAAACCCGGTAACCTGTTTGCCTTGGGAAGCAGTCGCCTTCTCTGCAGCGACTCCACTCAGGAAGAATCCATAAAGAGATTAATGAATGGAGAGAAAGCCGCCATGGCGTACTGTGACCCACCCTACAATATTTCTCTGGATTACAACAAGGGAATCGGCAAACAAAAAAGATATGGCGGTCAGGTGAATGACACCAAAACTGAGCTTGAGTACCGTGAGTTTTTAAAAAAGACTATGTTAAACGCTATTTCCGCCAGCAAACCCGATGCCCACTTCTTCTATTACTGCGACCAGAAATATATCGGCCTTTTGCAAAATCTCTACGAGGAGCTTGGCATCAAAAACCAAAGGGTGTGCCTATGGATAAAAAACGGCTTCAACGCCACTCCGCAGGTAGCTTTTAACAAATGCTATGAGCCTTGCGTTTATGGCATCAAGGGAAAACCGTATCTGGTGCCCATCCATAACCTAAACGAGATTCTCAATAAAGAAATTGGTACCGGCAATCGCACTATCGATGATATTCTCGATGGTTTGGATATCTGGCTGGCCAAGCGTTTGCCCGGACAGGAATACGAGCATGCCACCTCCAAACCGCCCACTCTTCACGAGAAAGCACTGAGGCGCTGCACCCAGATCAACGACATCGTTCTTGATCTATTCGGAGGATCAGGCTCTACATTAATCGCATGCCAGCAGCTCAAACGCCGGGCATACCTTATCGAAAAAGAACCAATCTTTTGCCAAGTTATCATAAACCGATTTGAGCGTTTAACCAGCACCAAGGCCAAACTTATCAAATAACTCAAAACTATGCAAAAAGTAAAATCAGGAGATATTTTTGAACTGGGCTCGCACCGGCTGGCCTGCGGAAATATTAACGACAAGAATCTTTTAAAAAGTCTCATTAGAGATGACAGGATAAATGCTCTCATTCTCGACCCCCCTTATGGAGTGGCATACGTTGAAAGTAAATCAGGTTTCAAACAGAAACTTGGCTGCGAGAAAATTATCGCCAATGACCACCAGCAAAGCGACAAAGAGTATGAAGAGTTCAGTTTCAATTGGCTAGAAAATATCAAGCCATATCTTGCCAAGAAAAATTCCGTCTACATCTTCAACTCCGACCGCATGATCTTTGCTCTTCGAGAAGCCATGCTAAGAGCTGGATATAAGTTCTGCCAACTTCTTATCTGGGTAAAATCGCATGCGGTAATAGGAAGATTGGATTATCTCCCTCAACATGAACTTATCGCCTACGGATGGCTTGGCACGCATGAGTTCAGGAGATCCAAAGATAAAAGCGTGCTCTTTTATCCCAAACCCAATAAAAGCAAACTCCATAGCACTATGAAACCGGTAGGGCTCCTTCGCAATCTCATATTGAATAGTACAAAAATAGGTGACATTGTTTTTGACGGATTCGGAGGATCGGGAAGCCTGATGATTGCCGCAGAACATACCAAGCGAAGGTGTTTCATGATCGAGCTTGATGAAACCCACGTTGCAACTATAATCTCCCGCTGGGAAAAACTCACAGGATATAAATCTAAAAAGATAAATTAAACTTATGGACAAAGACGAAAAAGAAAGATTGAAAAAGCTGGCAATAGAACAGCTAAACAAGACTCCTATCGTGCAGGTAGTGTGTGAGAAAATCGGCATTCCCCGGGCAACCTTTTACCGCTGGAAAGCAAAGGATGAAAAGTTTTCCGAAGAAGTGGATAAAGCGCTTTATGAAGGCCGCCATCTTATCAACGACTTTGCCGAATCCCAACTTCTTAACGCCATAAAAAACAATAATCTCACCGCCATTATTTACTGGCTAAAAAACAACCACAAAAATTACAAGACCAAGATAGAACTGAGCGGAGAAGTAAAGGCGGGATCGGAAAAACTCACTCCCGAACAGGAAGAGTCAATCATGAAAGCCTTGGAGCTGGCATCTCTCATTAATAAGAAAGAATCGGATAATAAGCCTAACAATAACCAAAACATATGAAAGAAATTAATAAAAGCGAGATTGAAGAGCTTATCAAAGACAAATCGGCAAGGATTGCAGTGGTTAGAAGAAGCCATGCATGGTTCTTCTACGTATATTTCGGACATTACGTATCTTACCCCGCAGCAGAATTCCATAAAGAAATGTTCAGACTGACCGAGGATGAAAGCATGTCGACATTAGTGGTGGTAGCCTTTCGCGGATCGGCAAAGTCCACCATCTTCACCATGTCCTACCCAATATGGGCGATACTCGGAATATTGCAGAAAAAGTTTGTCATCATTTTAGGTCAGACTCAAAGGCAAGCCAAGCAGCATCTGGTAAATATACGCATGGAGCTGGAAAATAACGAGCTTCTGAGATCCGACCTTGGTCCGTTCCACGAAGTTGAGGACGAATGGGGTTCTTATTCCCTAGTCATACCAAAGTATAACGCCAGAATCACGGCGGCCTCCATGGAGCAGACCATAAGAGGAATGAGGCAGGGACAGTACAGACCGGACTTGATTATTTGTGATGACATCGAAGACCTGCAGGGCGTAAAAACTAAGGAAGGGAGAGACAAGATTCATCAGTGGATTACGGGTGAAGTCATACCAGCCGGAGACCGTAATACGAAGATGGTGTTCATCGGCAACCTGCTCCACGAGGACTCTCTTCTTATGCGGCTTAAGGATAAAATACACAACGGCGAATTGGATGGGCACTTTACTGCGATACCTCTCATAGACGACAATAACGAAATATCTTGGCCAGGAAAGTTTCCCGATGCACAAGCAATCGAGAAAGAGAATAAAAAGATTGCAAACGATATTGCATGGCAGAGGGAATATATGCTACGTATCGTACCCGAAGAAGGACGCATAATCTATCGTGAATGGATCCAATATTATGACGATATAAAGGAAGACAGGAATGATTTGAGATACACTCTGACTGGGGTAGATCCTGCGATATCAAAAAGGGACTCGGCGGATTATACAGCGATAGTTTCTGGAAAAGTGTACGGATACGAAGATAAACAGAGGATATATGTGTTGCCTGGTCCTATAAACAGAAGAATGAACTTCCCAGAAACTCTAGATGAGTTAAAAAGTATTTCTAGAACCCTGAAATCTCCGATATTGATAGAATCATATACATATCAGAGAGTTCTCGCTGAACAACTTCAAATGATCGGATTCGATGCAGAGGCAATAGACATGGGAGGCAATGACAAACGGTCCAGATTGGCGATGCTAAGCAATATGGTAAAAAATGGACAAATACTCTTTCCAAGACACGGTGCTGAAGACCTAATAAACCAGTTGGTTAATTTCGGAATTGAGAAACACGATGATCTTGCGGATGCACTAAACGTCTTGGTGTTTAAAGCAATAGAAGATGGAGAAAAACCTTGTAAGCCAGAAATTTTCTTCATCGACTATGCATACGGGAGAGCAAGAAAAGGACTGTCCTTTAATGACGACGAGGATGACGATGACTAGTTAATTTGTATATATTCCTTATCAGAGCTAGCGAAGCCTCCGCTGACTTCCAGCTTTAACCCCTTGGCATCTTTCGGAATATCAAATATCAAAATTCCTCCTATTTCCAATCCCGGATTTGCCTGTTTTAGAAAGAGATCATAATCATTACCATAAGATAAAGAGTATGCCGTAGTAGCATCCGTGGAAACTGTAAAATTTCTTCCCTGATCGTCTATCAACTTAAACATTGTGCTGTCGGCATAGCGAGCCTCCTTATCGTTGTTTCTTAAAACTATGTAGCAAAGTTCGTATATTCCAGCAGCTTCTTTACTGAAATATTGATTGCCGATTGAACTTTTCTGTTCGACTTTCTGCAATGAATAGCTGAAGTTGCCTACAGAAACAGTGTCTCCGATTTTGTTGACCTTTTCCGATTGTACCTTCTGCTCTGCGTTGTTGTTTTGAATGTCGGCAGGACTGCTTGAAACGGGGACGCTGTTACCTGTATTGCTTCCACCACTTATCATTCCGATGACCATAAAGAACAAAAGTATGGATATGATCTTATGGCGCATAAACCAATTCCTTATGTCCGCTCCGCAATGCTTGCACTTTTTTGCACCTTTTAAAACTTCTTCTTTACACTTGGGGCATTTTCTAGTTTGCTCCATCTGTTTCTCCTCATTCATGATTTTGTAGGATAGGTTTATTAAATTTTCTGTTTCAAGAGACAAAAAGGGTCCCCCGAACCAGCTGGCGAATCCTTTCGAAAACGCCACTACCTCCTTTCGGAGATAGACCTATCCTACAAGTACTAGTCGGAAGACCGTTGCTATGTAGGATAGGATTTTATTACCATGCCCTGACTTTCATCAAGGTTTAGGCAATTTATGAGTATATAGTAACATAAATATAGAAAAAGGGAAGTCTTAGTTACCAACAGTTTATCTACTGTCTGCTCTGGACTACAGGAGCGGGTCGCGTCATTAATGTAGTTGTAATAAGTTAACAACAATATATGGAGCTACAAACTCAAAACATGATGCAAGGGAAAGAGGGGTTATCCTCCCCTATTAGATACTGCCTTTATGCAAGAAAATCAACAGAATCGGACGAGCTGCAAGCCCTTTCAATAGACTCGCAGATTAAAGAGATGCTGGACATGGCGAAAGCGGAAAATATGAACATAGTGGAGATAAGAAGAGAAAGCCATTCCGCAAAAGATTCAGGACAGAGACCAGTATATAATCAGTTATTAGCTGACATTCGCTCAGAGATATTTAATGGCATACTTTGCTGGGCACCAGACAGATTAAGCCGAAACGCTGGAGACTTGGGAGCATTAGTAGATTTGATGGATCAAGGGAAAATATCGGAGATACGAACGCACGGACAAAGATTTGGCAATAATCCCAATGAGAAATTTCTTCTTATGATTTTAGGATCACAGGCAAAACTGGAAAACGATCACAAAGGAGTAAATGTGAAGCGAGGATTGCGAGCCAAATGCGAACAGGGGTGGAGACCGGGAATGCCACCCCTAGGATATATTCATGATAAATACGCGGATAAAGGAAAAAAGAAAGTATCCATAGATCCTAAAAGAGCGCCATATATCAAGACAATATTTGAAAAAGTCGCCGATGACGGATGGAGCGGAAGAGACATTTTCAAATGGATAACAAATGAAACTGATTTCAGAACAAAAAATAACAAGCATCTTTCACTGAGTATGATATATAGGATGCTTAATGAACCATATTATTACGGAGAGTTTGAATATCCCGTAGGAAGCGGCAATTTCTACGAAGGAGGATATGATCCAATTATTTCCAAAGAACTTTTTCTCAAAGTCAGAGATAAACTGAGCGTAGCCCCAAAAAGACATCCGGGAACAATTGACTTCGCTTTTACTAAACTCCTTTATTGCGGAAGTTGCGGATCGGGAATATGCGCAGAAGAAAAATTCAAGCACCAGCAAAATGGCAATACTCATAGATATGTCTACTATCATTGCACTTGCGGGAAAGACAGAGATTGCAAAGAGCCAGCTATCCGAGAAGAAGATTTAATCATTCAAATGGTAGGGCTGGTCGATAAGATGGATATAGATAGAATAAGAACTATAGATAAAATCAAAAAAGAGATCGAAAGATATCAAAAGTTTAGCTATATAATAGGCAGCGGAAATGAAGAAATGGGCAAAAAGTTAAAAGAGGTAGATATACAAAATTATGCTAAGTATATTCTACTAGAAGGCACAAAACAGGAAAAAAGAGATTTACTGGAGTGTTTGAAAAGTAAGATCTATCTCAAAGACAAGAGTCTGTATTTGGAGTAAAATATCTGCCTTATCAAATGGAAATAAAAGAGATAGAAATCGCATAATTTCTATCTCTTAAACTAACAATGTTATTTTCCTACTTTATCAAAGTATATGAATTTCTGTCTGTGCTATTTATTTCATATACAGAATCAGGGTCATAAGGTTTGGTTGTGTCGAGCGGTCTTCTTTCTCCCCTGTCGCCTTTTGGAAAGAGTTCGTAGATAATATTATCTTTGGTTTCTTTGACCAGGTTGGAAGTGATGAAAGTGTCTAACTGCCCTTGAGATATAATCTTGAGATTACTCCACTTGAGATGTCCATAACTTTTGAATACCTGGGGAGACAATATTAGTCTCTTATACTGTTTATCATTTTTATACTTGATAATATAGACATCTGGGTTATCCATTGTTTTTACGATATCTCCATCCTTTAAAGTAATAGCACTGTTTGTATCATTACCATTTCCAGAATTGTTACCGGAACTGCTTTTTTCATAGACAACTACGTCTGATACTCCTCCATCTCTGGTACGGAATTTCAGATATAGTTTATCCGAATTCGCGTGCTCCTTTAAGAGCTCTTCCTTTTTAGCTATATCCTGCCAAGAGGCATCTTTAAAGTCGGGAGTAGGAGAGATAGCGATTTGGGTTATAGTATTGGGAAGATTATTGATATTCAAACCTCCATCGCTTGATGCACTAACGCTTACATTAGTTACAATCGGTTTAACGGGAAGAATAAAACCGGTACCGCAATTTATATTAAAGTTTAAAGTGTCGGAATCATTAGTATTGCCGACATTATCTGTAGCTTTTATCTGCCAGGCATGATCCCCGCAGGAAAGCTCTGCGTTGGGAGAAGTTGAAGTAATACTATTGTTTATGTTATCCACATTCAAAGTCCCATCCATATAGAGTTGATATTTACTGAGGCCCGATCCACTATCAATTGAAGCATTCCAAGAAAAAGTTGGGGTCTTGGTTGAGACTGAGGCACTACCGGAAGGAGAGATAAGAGTAAAAGCGGAAGGTCCTACGGCATCAATGTTAATAGTTTTACTCGCTGAAAGATTGGAGGCTGGGGTAAAGTTCATCATAGTATTCCCTACCTGATCTTGAATAGTTCCAGAGATAGAAGCGCTGATATTGGTAACAGAATCCCCTGCTTGCACGGTGTAGGTACAACTGCCGGAAGCGGCATTGCTAATAGCAAAGGTGCAAGTTCTGGAAGGAGTAGTGTTTAGGGTAACAGTAACATTGCCAGTGCTGGTTACTGCTTTGGAGAAATTGACAGTGACAAGGATAGCAGTTCCTACTCCATAAGTGCCACTTACTTGAGTGGTGGTAACCGAAGTGATGGTTGGAGCAATCTTATCGATAGTAAAATGTACAGTAGTAGAGTTACTAGCTCCGTCAGTTACGATAAGGGTATAAGTTCCATCGTTTGATACGGTGGAGCCGGAAGTAAAGGCGGAACCGTTTAAAGTAGCAGTGGGAGTGGTAAGACTATCCGAGAAAGTAATGGTTTGGTTGGTGTTGTATGTGCTTCCATCGGTTACTCCGCTGACTGTGGGAGAAACGGTGTCTATCCTGATCATACCGGATTTAATAGCTTCGGAATTATTGGCATTATCCTTGGAAAAGTAGCGGATATAGCTGGTACCTGTTGTGCTTACACTAATTGCACTGCCGTTATATGCAATGCCTGATCCGGAGGTGGGATCACAGGAGTTATTGGTGTCCAGACAATACTTGGTAGCGAAGCATCCTGAGCCGGTGCCGTCACTGCAGGGGAGAGACACCAAAACGCTGGAAGAGTTGGTCCAGTTGCCAAGGGTGTAAGCTGAGCCTGCGGCAGTTGCGGTGGGAGTGGTAGTAGGGGCTGCGGTATCAATAGTAATATTTGCTCCCAAAGAAATATTGGAAACAGGAACGGCAAGGGAGTTTCCTACTTGATCCTTGATAGTGCCGGAAACCGAGACATTAAGATTTGAAGCGCTGTCCCCTGTCTGGGTAGTATAGGTACAAGAACCTGTTGTGACATTACTTAATGTAAAAGTGCAAGATCTTGATGGAGCAGTGTTTAGTGTGACGGTAACGTTTCCCGTAGAGGTAACCGGTTTGGAAAAGTTAATCGTAATAGGAATGGCAGTGCTTATACTGTAATTTCCGGAAGGAAGGGCGGTGCTGGCACTACTGATAGTGGGAAGAGTGGTATCAATAGTAAAAGAACTCACTGCTAAAATATTGCTCGGATTACCCAGTGAATCTGTTACTTGGATAGTACAATCGGAATGAGTGCCAGAGGGAAGGGTGTTGAAAGTTATAGTGTTAGGTCCCGCTGCGGCAGAAGAGGCGGAAGAAGAACACCCCACACCGCCATAGGTAATAGTTCCGGTGCTGGTGGAAGAGAAAGTATATGAAGGCGTAGTGTTATTAGCAGGAGTCGGAACGGGAGTTGCTTCGGCAAGAACAGGTAATGAAGTTCGGGTTACTGTTATATTATATGTCTTGGTGGTAGTGGTATTGGGAGCGGTAACCACTACACTGATAGAATTGGAACCTACAATTAAAGAAACAGGAGTGGAAGCGCCGGAAGCAACAGTAGTGCCATTGACTTTTATAGTAGAGCTGCTTCCCTGAGTGGCGATGGAAGTTATGTTAAGACTTGAGACACTGTTAGCAACACTAGAGGTGTATGAAGTGGTAGAGGAAGAAAAAGTGGGAGTTAGAGTACCGGAGGAGATAACGAGGTTGCTGAGGGTGGCGTCGGAGGAGATGGAATAGGTTTCTTCGCTTCCCAAAGACAGAATAAATTTTCCAGTACCAACTGAAGTGTCAGACTCGTTGTTATACTCCGCTTTTATCCAATCAGCAGAGCGAGCAACATCAGAAATACGGACTTCGTCGATGGAGCCGCTAAATAAATAACCACCGCTACCCCACTGCCCGAAATTAACATTTGTACTATTGGTATAAAGATTTCCAGTTCGAGCGGTTGGAGATCCTGCTACTCCGTCTTTATATACTTTTATTGCCGAACCATCATATGTAGCCACAATATGAGACCAAGCTCCCGCTGTATTATCACTTGGAGCAGAAGCATGAAGTTCATTCGTTCCATCTCCTGTATAAAATATAATTCTGCTTCCTGTATTGTTAAAACCAAGATTAAATGGTTGTTTTTCATATAGCCAAGTAGTATCTTTGGTAATTATCTTCTGGAAAGCTCCTAAGTTTGGTTTTATCCAAACTTCTACAGTTAAGGTGTTCGTAATATTCAAACTACTCTTATTCCCTGCATTCACATAATCATTCGTACCATCAAAAATATCATCTCCATTAATTTGTCCAATACCATTTGTAGTAGAAGTTACTATGCCGTTAAAGTTGTATGGTGTGCCATTGTTTGCATACTGCGTAGAGTCCAGATGTCCTGCTACTCCATTGGCAATATTGCCTCCAAGGTGCTGCACCATCTTGAAATGATTGCCTACTCCATCGAGGTTACCTGTTCCTCCATCATCCCAAACACCAGTTTTATTCTGTTGATTTGAAGGACTGTTATTTCCATAATACATGTATACGGAGGTATCTGCAGAGTTCCCATAGCAGGAAAGACTTGGTACCTTAACCCATGCAACTAGATTTCCATTTACCCCGTCATAACTTTCTATCTCATGGTCAAGCTTCTTGGTATTATCGCTTGGTGAAACAAAAAGGATGTCTAGGTTATTGTCGACAACGGTTCCTTTTATTTTACCGGTGACTGTCTTTAAATAATCTTGATTGGTCAGAGAGATAAGAACCGGAAAGTTAAGAAGAGGACTGCTGCAAGTGTTAGTGCCCACCATGCTATGATTGATAGTTATCTTTTCTCGATATAACCAACCGCTACTGATAGTATACCAAGGATCGGAATAATCTGCTTTGACTATTTTTACATTACCATTATTGTAATTATTATGATATAAAAATATCTCAGTTAGAAATGACTGGGATATGAGAAAAGAAGTTAAGATAAATAACTTGAATGAGAAAGAAAAGAGGGATTTTACTTTCTTAGAAAGGCTAATAGGCATGAAAGATATAGTAATAATTGAACTAAAATCATCAAATAGAAACAAATTACTAATTTAAGTATATACTTTTTAACGTGCTACGTAAAGAGGAAAAGATGTAAAAAATACAAACAATAAAACTACGTTAAATTACGTAGTTTTATTGTTTATATTTCTCTATCTCAGTATTCCTCCATCCTTATACCAGTTAAACTCAGTCTGGTTTACTAGTATAACGTAACTCCAGTTAAGCTTGTATTTGTTAAAGGTTTGGATGTTAGGTATTTTTTTCTTGATATTGCCTTGTATGAGGTAGACGTCATTACTGCCATTTAACTTAATAAGATTAGAAAGAGGATAGCTGTCTATCTCTTTCTTTGAGACTATCTGAATATCTGCTTGTTTATCACCGTAGGAATTGAATATTTCAGTAGTCGGAACAAGCTTTCTTACTCCCTGTAGATTCACATAGTATATTTCGTTCCTACCATTTTCTTTGATAAGATAGGTGTCCTGGTATTTGTTTATAGTAGGATTGTCTACATCTTTAATATCATTCCAGCTGAAGCCATAATCTAAAAAGATAGCAGGACTGGGGATATGACGCTTTACTCCGTTAACTACCAGATATACTTTGTAGTCCCCTTTTTCTCTTATGAGATTATCTTCGTAGTCAGAAAGAGTGCTCAGTTGTGTATCGGTAACGGTTTGAATATCTGTCCATTTGTAACCAAGCTGGGTAAATATTTGAGGGGTAGATATCCACTTCTTCTTGTCATCTATGACTACATATATCTTGGGAGAAGTGGAGAGTTTTAGAAGAGTACCAGCAGGATAGGAATAATTACTAGGGATATTGTTATTCTCATATATAAGGATATCAGATACTGCTCCATTGCTGCTGCGAAATTTAAGATAGAGCTTTATGGCATCGGTATATTTAGAAAAAATACTCTGCATGTCTTTTATAGCCTGCCAAGATACATTCTTAAAATCCTCTGTGGTAGAGATTGCTATCTGGGTGATAGTATTGGGAAGATTGCTAATGTTTAAAGTAGCGTTAGAACCGTTAACCTTTATATTGCTTATATTGGGCTTAGCAGGAGGAATAAAAGGAGAAGATGAAGTATCGATATCGATAGTAGTGTTATCAGATATATTGGAAGTTGGAATAAAGTTTACCAGAGTGTTACCGAACTGATCTTGGATACTGCCAGAGATAGTAGCACTCAGTCCCTTCACATAGTCTCCGCCTTGAACCGTATAGATGCAACTTGCAGAGCTAGAATTATTAGCCGAAAAAGTACAAAATCTTTGAGGATTAGTATTTAGGATAACAGTAACAGTGCCAGAGCTGAGGACTGGTTTAGAAAAGTTTACAGTAATTGGAACAACGGTTCCCGTACCATAGGCACCATTAGGAAGATTAGCACTAATAGAAATTATAGTGGGTGGAAAAATGTTCTCTTCCTCTCCCACTGTATAGAAACTACTTAGGCTATGCTCATTATTATACTCCGTCTTTATCCAATCAGCAGATCTGGCAACATCAGAAATACGGACTTCATCGATAGAGCCAGAAAAGTTGAAGCCGCTACCCCACTGCCCAAACTGAATATTTGTGTTATCAGTGTATAGATTCCCAGTCCGAGCAGTTGGAGATCCCGCCACACCATCTTTATATACTTTTATTGCCGCGCCATCGTATACAGCAACAATGTGAGACCACACACCTGCTGTGTTAGAGCTAGGCGCGGAGGCGCTAAATGCAGTTGTTCCGTTTCCTGCGTAAAAGATTACTGCATTTCCAGTATTGTTAAAACCAAGATTAAAAGGCTGCTTTTCATACAACAATGTAGCGTCTTTAGTGATTATCTTCTGATGCGCTCCAAGGTTTGGTTTAATCCATGCTTCTATGGTTAGGGCGTTTGTAATATTTAGACTGGCGCTATTTAGCACATTAATGTAACTACTCGTTCCATTGAAAGTCTGTGCCCCATCCATCTGACCATCAGTTGTCTGGATAGGTTGGTTTCCAGCGTTAGTACTGTTATTGGCATTGGTTGTAGAGTCTTTGTAATCGCTAGCATGTCCTGCTCCTGTTTCTCCTAAATGCCAGATACCCTTATAATCACTATCCCATACGGCAGTTTTATTTTCCTGAGATGTGGTAATGTTGGGATTACCATAATACATATAAACAATAGTGTTAACAGTATGAGACAAAGTAGGAACTTTAACCCACATTATT
>Ga0224525_1000564_pt1 | contig 16952 bp, 10 predicted proteins | sample CFST100metaG_FD_179874 | JGI IMG/M metagenome (GOLD analysis project Ga0224525, IMG submission 179874) | Peat soil microbial communities from Stordalen Mire, Sweden - C.F.S.T100 | ecosystem: Environmental > Terrestrial > Soil > Wetlands > Peat | place: Sweden: Norrbotten County, Stordalen Mire...
ATATTCTATTGCTGATTTCCTTCTCAGTGGGGGGGGGTAAGCAATATCGAATGTGAAGATATAAGGCGTCAATATAAAAAATTCCAGGATTTATAATTTAAGCTAAGAAAATGAAAAACAAAAATGTTATCGACAGGATAAGCAGTGTGATAAAAAATAATAATCCGGGCGGAGGCGGGCAAGTCAGGTTTATCAGAATGTTCATGTTTTCGTTGTGCTCTATTTTTATCTTACTCCTGATATATATAGTCGGAGTGCTTATTATGATGCGAGGCGGTTTTACTGGTAACACGGCTCTTGATTCGGACGCTTATTTCAAAGGCTGCGGGATTTTGGAGAAATCATGTTTGGATACTCATTGTAATTTTTATTCAAGATGTGATGGCGGGGGGCATAAAGATTGCAGGATCTATGATTGCGGAAACGAATATGGAATTTTTATAAGAGAACTCGACAATAAGATAAAAACAAAAAGAGAAGCAAAGCCCGATTTGAAGGCTATAGATGATAAAAGGAATGCTTGTACGGGAAGTATGCAGGTTTTGGAAGAAAAATGCTTGGAGGGAAAAACTCAGGCTACCGTTAAAATCACGACAAAAGGACAGTGCAATATAGAAAGTTTCATTCTTTCTTATGAAAATAAAGGAGCCAAGCCGGCCAAGTCCAGCGCAATCGGGGATGGTACTTATCTTGTAGCATCTGATTTTTGCGGAAAAATAACAAAAATCGTTCCTGTAGCCGAAGGGGGAATGTCTTTGGATTTCTAGCTGATTTTTTAAGAAAATAAAAATAAAAGATATGAATGAATTCTTAATCAAAAATTTGAAAGGAAAAGCGCAATATTTATTTTTGCTTACTTTTTGCTTACTCTCTTCTTCAGCTGTCTGTCATGCCGCTCCTACCGATTGCAGTACTCTTGCCAATACCGATCCTCAAAAGCCGATATGCCAATTGAAAAATAATACGATTGTTACCGTAAGCACCTCTGATGTTCCAGACTGGTATGACTCTGATGGAACGGGTCCGGCACCTGCCAGCCTTCCTCTTCACAATTTCGCCGTTTGCGATCCTTCGCACAGCGGTCCTGATACTTATAGTGATTATACTTCGATCAATCCGGTTTTCTGTAATGATGAGACTCCTGGCCCAAAGCATACTAAGCATGAGGAATATTACTCCTCGGATAGTTTGGATGATGACAACAATATCAATACGGCTGATGAAAATTTCACTATATCGGCAACTTCCGGTGATCTTTATGGGGTGAAAGAAATCAGAATCGAGTGGTTTAATGATGGTGTCAATCCTCCTGCAAGCGAAACTGCATTCTCTGGAAGCCTGAACCATATAGAATGTACCATGGCGAATGGTACTTTGAATGATAACACATGCTCTGTATGCAGAGAGGGCGGGAATTGTGATTACCCGGTAATACCTGTGTCGATGCTAAGCACTCTCAGCGGCGGAGGTCAGAACGTGCTTTGGTTCAGGATTGTTGTTACGGATGGAAATGATAACATACTTGCTATGGGATACGACGAGAAAACGGACATGACTCCTGTTTTGGATAAATATTACAGATTCCCGATTTGCGGCCTGGGTTGCAAGGCTTCTTGTGATGGTAACGATATGCCTCAGGTTGCAAGTATGAATCAAACTTGTGCAGGAAATTCGCCTGAGCAGTTCAGCTGGACGGTTAATGCCGGTGAAACACAATCCGCTTATACATTAGACATACAGGAAGATTCGGGTACCAGTCCTAACCTCAACCCCATCCATTCTTATGATGGCGGTTCCGGTATGAATTTTACGGCGAGTCCGGGGATACTTAGTAATGGTGATTTGAAACCTGGCACAAACTATAGATGGAGGTTGAGAGTCAAGGATAGCTATGCTACTGCTTCTTGTGAAAAATGGTCTGATTGGTCCAGTTGGCAATCTTTCACGACTTGCGGAGCTGCTTGTGCCAATAACGCGCCCAAAATCAATCCTGTTCCGATTGTCATTCCGCCTGATTTTTGTGTTGATTCCGGATTGCCTTATAAATTCAACTGGGTGTTTGATAATAATGGCGATGGCGACGGGCAGGCGGCTTTCACTCTAGAAATATGGGAGAATGGTATTGATCCCGATAGTCAGCCTGATCAAGTTTTCAGAGTCGTTGGCGCAAATGTCCAAACTTTCACGGCAAACAACTTAGCTCTTACAAAAGGAGGCGTACCGAAAAATTTTGAGTGGAATAAGACTTATGACTGGAGATTGAAAGTCAAAGATAATAATCCTGTTTGTCCGCAGGAGTCTGTTTGGGTAAGCGGACCATCTTTTATAACCCCGCTCCATCAATATCCTACTGCCGACTTTGATATTAAAGATAATAACGGAGTGTCTTGCTCCAGTAGCGGTTCCAAATGTACTTTTTTGAAAGATATCAAATTTGTTCCCACAACCAGTCCGAGCTCTACCTATAAATGGTACAAATATTCTCCCATAGGTTCAACTCCATCCGACTGGCAAACGACAGGCACTCCTTTTAGCACTGATCAGAATCCTGTTGAAAACTTCCAGCTGAATGAGCCTGAAAAATATGATATAACTCTTTGGATCAGTGATTCAGTTTACCCTACATATTGCTGCCATATGACAAAACCATTGACCCTGGCTCCCAACCAGGCAAATTGGAATGAAATTCCTCCTTCTGCGCCATAAGGTTATAAATTGTATTTTATTCGTTTCGGAATATATATTAATATGAATCATGCCGGTTGCTTGGAATTAATAAGACTTATATGTTTAAACAGATAAACTTCCCATCCCACAATAATCCTCACCCTTTTGTCATTCTGAGATAATCCGAAGAATCCCTTCATGACAATAAGTCTTATTCATATCGCATAGTATCGTATAAAAGGATTTTTCATAGAGTTTACTCGCGAAGGCAGGGGGGGCTCGGAATGACAAAATGACAGTATCATTTTGAACTGTATGATTTGGCAGATATGAGTCGAATGTGTCAGCCCTAATTTAGTTTATCTCTTTATCTCAATCATCTATTGCCTTTATGAAAAATCCCTCAAAACTTTTCATCCTGACAGCGATTATCATATCCGTTTTCTGTTCAGTTTTGTTTTTTCCCAAGCAAAGTGGACAGATTGTGGAAGCGAACAGCGTGACTGTGAGAAAGCCGGCTGATATCGTTCTGACAATAGATTGTTCGAGTGATATGAGTTCGGAGATTGGCACGGTAAAATCAACTACTAGCAATTTCATTAGCAATGATGTATTTTTGTCTGCAAACAAGCCTGACTCAGGCTATTATCCCGGCCAAAATAATCAAATAGGATTGGTGGCTTTTAATGAGAATATTAGCTGGGGAAGTCTTAGCAGTAATGCCACCGAGGTTTTGAATAGAATCAGCAATCCTGCTCCTTACGGATGGTTGGCGGAAATTTCCGGACACAGAGATACTTATTCTGCGGTTTTGGACGCGACAAGCGAACTAAGCAATGTCAGTTTCTCTAATCCGAATGCCAATAAGGTGATGATTCTTATTACGGTCGGATTGCCCAGTGACAGTTCGGGCGGAGAGAGCGATACTTTATTGGCAGCTACAAAAAGCAAAATCGATGTTGCTAAAGCGGCGAATATAAGGGTAATAAGCATCGGGCTCAATATGGATACCTTGGTTGATTATGATGGAACCCAGGCAAATCCTGCCGGTCCTGATGGCATTAACAGCAGAGTTCAAAAAGGAAAGGATTATATAAAATATCTGGCTTCTGCTCCAGGCGATTGCTATTACGTCAATAGCCATCCTGAACAAGCTTTGCCAGGGTGCACTTCCATATCTGCCGCTGATTTGAATGGGGCTATGGATAGCATATACACCAATATAACCGCTGCAATTTTTAACGATCTTCCGCCGGTGGTCAGCGTATCCAAGACTCCTGCCAGCAGTGCTCTTTTCAAAACGGATAAACTGGCCATAAGCGCTTATGCTTCGGATATAGGCTTTAAGAATTTTTATATACTATGGGCGAAAAGTGCAGATTGGGCCAGTAATAATATCAATAAAGTTGATGTGAATGATCTGGTCGGTACTGTTGGTGAAGACGGATACAGGAATATTTCTGTAGGTACCGGTCCGTTGCCGTCCTCGGGATTTTTCAATGAAGGCGATATGATTAAATATCAGGTGGTTGCGGTTGATGCGAGCAATAATACGGTAAAAATTGATAGCGACAGTCCCAGAAGCGTTAATGTGGCGACTGCAAGTTTGAGCGGACTGACGGCGCTGTATAGGAACACAAATAATACGATAACGTTAAACGTAAATGATCCGGATCAGCTGGCTTATAACGGCGATGATTTTTATATGACCATAAATTCCGATGCGGGTTCGGTGGCTAATGTTAAGATGACAAGAGTTGATAATTTGAATCTTTCAAATCCGACATATACTTATATTTTTAATCCTGGATGCGATTGGAAGACTGGCTATAGTTGGAGCGGAGGAGGGTTATTTAAACAGGATGCGAATTTGAATCTTAATATTTCAATAAATGTTGTCAGTTCAGATGTCAATAATGGACAACCGAGGAATCTGATTTCTTCAACTCCCGCTACTCTTTATAGTCTTTCTGACGAAGGTATTCCGTCTGGTGTAATGTGTACCAATGGGCTCGATGACGACTGTGATTATAAAGCGGATGGTACGGAAATTAAAGACTCCGTTCTTGGTTCTGCAGAATTGGACTGTGATGGAACCGGACCTTCTGCGAGCATTTTCCGAACCAATCCTTCTAATTTCGATGAAAGTGCCGGCAGTCCTCAGGTCTATGACAATACAAATTCTATAACTTTGAATTCGCAGGCAAGCGATAGTTCTGGTTTGAGAAAAGTTATTATTTACTACAATAAAAACGCAGGCAGTCCCATAACCGCTTTTACTTGCACTGCCAATGCCAGTGGAAAATGTGCTGAAGATACAAGCAAAGACATTTCGAATTTTTCCGTAACAATCAGCGGAAGCGCTTTTCCTGCCGCTCCGGGAACTGTAGTGAATTATTATACGCAAACTTGGGATAACAGTCCAAATAATGGCGGACTCGGAAATCAAGGAAACTCTGCGATAAAAGCTTTCACTGTGAAAAGTGCGGAATGCTATGGAAAAAGTAATCTGGATGCTTGCGCAACTACTGCAGGCGGGAAATGCTGCGGAAATGTGTGTAATGCCTCCATTTCAAATCCTTCCGGCTATGATACTTCTTGCGCAACGCAAACCTGCAATGGAACTGTATGGCAATTGGTTTCAGATATTTCGAAAAACGGTTTATCGCCTTGTACGACAAATCCCACTGCAGGGAATCCATCGGGAAATACAAACGGATGTTCCGCCGCTGTGCCCTCTTCTTTGCTTTATCCGGTCTCATATCCTCCGGCTTTTTATGCAAGCCCTTCCAATTATAATCCGAATGGCTGTGAAAACAGGACATATACTTGCAATAATGGGTCTTGCGGTTATGCGACGAATGGAACAACCCAATATGATGGATGTGCGGCAGGTACTTTGACTTATAAGGACTTTGAATGTTCGGGGACAACTTGTGCGGAAAATCATGAATGGTCAGATGCGATTTGTGACGGTTCAGTGGATTATTCGGATTTGAAAGTCTATGATAGCACCGGTATTAATATGACTGGAGCGCCGGAGGTGTTGAGTAACAAAACTGGCCAGATAACTTTTACCGCATCCGTTGCAGATGCTAGCGGGATTCAAGATTATAAGATTTTTTGGCAGGTCAAAGATGGAACATGGCAGTCAAAGGACTGTGGTTCGTGCGGCCCGACTACTTTGTCTAGCCCATGCACGTGTTCTCAAGGCGTTGGACCTTTTAGCCAAGGAGACTTTATTAGCTATTATTTGTGGGCTCAGGATGCCAGTTCGAACCATAATGTTAAATACACTGCAGCAAGCGGATTGAACTACAAGTATTATAGCTATAGTAGTACGGGAACTGATAAAAAGGGAACTCTTAGAGGAGTTGATGTTGATAATGGTGTGAATTCCAATCTTCCTACTACTTGTTCTACTGCTCACAATTGTGTTGCCGGTTATAGTTGGGCGAGCAGTCCCTATGCCACTCTTATAAATCATACTGCCGCCAATAGCAAAGATTTATGGGAAGATCAAGCTGCCACTACTACTGTTACATGGGAAGGATTTATCAAGCCTACTGCAATCGGGCAATACACCTTTTATGTTACCGCAGATGATGAAGCTAAAGTTTACTTAAATTTAAATGGGAGCAGCACCAGCACTCTTGTAATTGATGGTCTTTATGGAAGTGCAACTACAGGCACTTATTTGGGAAGCAGTGAGACTGCTAGCGCATCTTATAATATTACTTCGCTTGCTCCTATTCCGATATTGATAAAATGGTACAATGTAGGAACTGTCGGCAAGATACAACTCGGCTGGACTCCTCCGGGGGGAGTAAAAACTTATCCCATTCCATCGGCAAATCTGATTGCGCCTTATGCTATCGGGGTGAGAGACAATAGTTGCTATAATATAGATTCCAATTACAGCTCAAGCATTCCTTCAACCGCTAAACAGAATATATCCAGCACTTGCAACGCCGGCGTTGGAATCTGCTGTGGTGGGTATTGCAATCCGACTGCTCCTTCTACGAGCCTCTTCAGTTCGGATTGTCAGGTCAATTCTTGTAGCGGTTTGAACTGGGTTTATGCGGCGAGCACGGCTACTCCACTACAAAATAAGAATGGAAATTCGTGCGGAAGTACGGATTCCTGCTCTGTTTTCTATAACGGATGCCAGGGCAGCAATATATGCTCCTCCGGATTGTGCGTTGCGAATCCGGCTGGAGTAAAGACGGATGTTTGTACAGGGAACGTTCTCACTTCTCATTACGGCTGTGCTGGCGGATCTACCGGAGCATGCTCTCTTTTGAGCAGCAATACCGACTGCTCTCAATCCGGAAGTACGGGCGGGTGTGCTTGCAACTGCGGCGGATATGGAAGGACGGAAAAAATGTATTCATCGCTCAGTCTTGACGGAGTAGATGACTATGTGAATGCGGGGAATGGCAGCAGTTTGAATATTCCGAACAAGCTGACCGTCAGTATGTGGATTTATCCCAAGGCGGAAGTTGTCGGTTATGCAGCTCATCCTATCGGCAAGTGGTCAACTACTACTGATGCGAACTTCGTTCTTTATTATTTTGGAACAACCTCCGGTACCAATAGGCAGATAGCTTTTTATGCCAATAGAGGCGGAGTTTGGGGTACGATAGGGGCGGGCTATACTCTCAATTTGAATACTTGGTATCATGTGGTTTTGTCATATGATTCTGCAATCGGCGGGCAACTGTATATCAACGGAAATGCGGTTGGCGGCTTATCCGTGGGAGGAGTTTTGGCGACCAGCACCTCTTCACTGCTTTTTGGAGAAAGTGCCAGTGGTACTTTCAATGGCAATATCGATGAAGTCCGCATCTATAATCGCGCACTTTCTTCGTACGAGGTCAAAGATTTGTATAACGGCATATATAACAATGCCGCAGGAGCTCCGGTTGGCTCTTGGAGCTTCGATGGAGATTCTACCGGTGTGGTAAAAGACAGCTCAGGAAACGGAAATGATGGATATGTTAACAGTGATGGAATCTTTGGTGCTGTAAACGGAACCAGTTTTCCTGCTTGGACGGCGGATAGGGCTGGAAGTTCAAACAGAGCTTTGAGTTTTGACGGGACTAACGGTTATATCAATTTGAATAATTTGCCTGTTTCTACAGCTACCGGCTCCAAAGTTTCGGTGGAATTTTGGATGAAGTGGAATGGAAATAGCGGGCCAATGCCTTTCGGATGGAGCAGTTATGATTTGTATTTGAATAAATACACAGTCAATGGCGTTGCCAATACTCCCGTTTTCGGTTTTAACACCGGGAGTAGCGATAATTTTGGTATTCTTTCTGCCGGGCTGGCTAATACATGGGTGCATGTAGTTGCTATATTTAACAATGGCGACATTACACAATCCAGCTTGTATATAAACGGACTAAAGCAAGCTATGAGTGTAAATGTTGGAACCCATGGCACTAGAACAGTAAGTACAAATGCACGGATCAGTAGCTGGACAAATGATCTTAATTATAAGTTCGGCGGTTTGATCGATGAATTCCGTATCTATAATCGCGCACTTACCGATGTGGAAGTCGCGCAACACTATCAAGGGACTTATGCCGATGAGAGCAATCTGATACGTTATTGGAACTTTAACGAAGGCTCGGGAAAATATGTCAGCGATACTTCCAATAGCGGCCTCGGACAAGGTCCGCAGTGGTTGAAATATTATTATAACAGCAGCGCATCAGTCAAGGCATCCATAGCGAATAATGTTCCGACGCCATGGAAGGTTTGCGATGATAGCAACAAGGACAACGATTGCAGCGGCGCCAAAGATGGTAATGAGCTGGCTTGCGATGGACAATTCGATTCTTTGAATTTTTTCTTGGAAAATAGTGATAGCAATGATCTTTTTGGAGCACTGGGTATCATCCCAATGAAAAACAGCGATGTTCAGACTGTCAGCAAGAATCTTACCATTGAAGCGATGCCTAATGACGGTTCCGGAGTCCGGCAGACGACAATCCAGTGGAGCACCGACAATTGGACTACTATCAACAGCAAGATTTGCGGACAGACTGACTTGTCAACTTGCAAGGTGTGTATTCAAGGAGGGGATTGTGAGAATTTTTCTACCGGAACAATCTCTGCTATCGGCAGCGGCAGCGGAAATAATTATATCGAGGATAGTGGAAAGATGTGGTGGGATGGCGCTTCCGATGACGGAACGGTTCAGGGTGAATGGCATGATGGGAGGCTGCAGATATTGGCAAGTGATGGAACGACAGTCTTGAAAGATTATCATGTCAGTTCTAATTCTTTGACGAGAATAAAAGTCGATAATTGGGATAGTGATGGCGCGCCTGTTGCGGGAGCTCATTATAAAGTCATAAAAAATTCTACTCTTATCAACCCTGCCAGTCTTCCGACTAACGCTCTTTTGAAAATAAAAACTTGCGCTTGGGATAGAAGTACTAATAATAATTCCTTGTGTACTCCTGAAAAAACTGTTTCGATTTATAACGCCAACGAGAAGCCTGTTTTGAGCAATGCAGTGCTGAAAGATCCTGACTTTTGTGCCGATGGACTCAAATACAGGTTGCAGTGGGATTTTTCCGATGCGCCGGAGGCTAATCCTTATTATAATCTGCAATCTTCATATGAAATTCAGATAAAAAAGAGCACAACAGCTTGGAGTGATACTGATTTGTCGAACATTGTAGATATTCATCCTGCGGCTTCGGGATCTCATTTTTATGAGATTAATAACAATGATCCGGCATTTCAAACCAAATTTCAGCTGAGTTATGGAATAAATACTTATAATTGGAGAGTGAGAGCTACGGACAATGAAGACCCTCAGGCATACAGAATGACGTCAGATTGGATTAATGGTCCTGATATAGTAACTAAAAAATATCAATATCCTCAGGTTAATTTTTCTACAGAACATAATCCGGATCATAAGTCTTCAAACGGTTCGTCTGCTCCTTTCTATAATTGCATAGTGAATCCTTGTTCAGATCCGAGTGGTACTTGCGAGCCGAAATCCGAAGATGTCTGTATGTTCGGAGTTGCGATACAATTCCATTCTTCCGTTTCCGTTTCCGTGGAGTGTCAAAACGATAATGATTGTCAATCAAGCGGTTCGGGTTCTATCAGTGGCAAAGTGAAGTGCGATGTTTCAACGGGAAAATGCTTGGGGTGCGGTGGCGATGGTGATTGCAGTTCAAAATTCGGCGGTGATTGGAAATGTGATACCGGCACCGGAGTCTGTTCTCAGAAGGCGGACGCAAAGTGTAATGCGAATAGCAATAATTGTACTGCACGAGATTTTGCTAAGTGTGATGAGGTCTCTGATCAATGTTCCGCTTGCGCGACGGATGATGTATGCAAGAAATTCAATACGGGAGACACTTACCATTGCAAGGATAATAAATGCATCAAATACAATACTAGCCCGGAGCAGTGTTATAATAGCGGGTCCGGATGTGCTTCGTGCTCTAGCGATGCTGAATGCAGGGTGTATAATAATAGTGTCGGTAGAGATTACGTCTGCAATGAAGGAACTTGCGAGGATTATAATTTCAGACAATGGTTCTTTAATGAAAGCAAAATATTTGATAGCAAAGGCAACCAGATTCCGGATAGTACCGAGCAAAATCCGCTGTGGACATATATCCAATCTAACACTACTATGTATCCGGTTGAGTTGAAAGTGAGGGATATTATGGGAAATGAATGTCCGACTCCTCTAAATCCATCTTACAAAAATATAACTTTTGAAGGAAAGAAATATCCGAAATGGAATGAAGTCTCATCCAGTGATCATTAGAAAAAGAAGGCTTTGAATTTTAAATTCCCCTCTTGAGAGGGGTAAGGGCTCATATCATAGCGAAGCTATGATATGGCGAGGGGTGTGTATGGAACGCTATATTATAAATCGACAGTTTTTACACATCCCGCACACAAACAGCTGACGCCGTTTTGCGCCACCCCCCTTGAGAGGGGAATAATACAAAATATCCGACATTTATTTTTACCTAAAATAAAGACATATGAAATTCAAATATAAAGCCATAACAATCAGTGGAAACCAGCAGATAGGGAAGATAGAGGCGAGCAGCAAAGATAAGGCGGTAGAGCTCTTGCAGAAACATAAATTGGTTATCGTTTCTATTGATCCGATAAAAGAATATTTTTCTTTTTCCAAAATTTTTTCCGGTATCAGGAAAGTGAATTCAAAAAAGATCGTTATGTTTTCAAAAGAACTGTCGATTTTGCTGTCTTCCGGAGTTTCGCTAGTAGAAGCCTTAAGGATCCAATATGAGCAGGAAGAAAGCGGGTATTTTAGGGAACAGATATTCGCTATTGCCAGCATGGTGGACGATGGAGACTCTTTCTCCAGCGCTCTTACTCATTTCCCGGGCACTTTTTCTGATTTTTTTATCAACATTGTGAAATCCGGAGAGGTTTCGGGAAAGATGCAAGAATCGCTTCTGCATTTGGCTGATTATGTGGAAAAAAGTTATTTGCTCAACAGCAAAGTCAAGAACGCTTTATTATATCCTGGTGTAATTTTATGCGGTTTTCTCTTGGTTGGTATCGGAATGATGGTCTTCGTGGTGCCTCAGCTGATTGGAATCTTCAAAGAAAGTAATGTCGACCTTCCTCTGCCTACGAAAATCTTGATAGCCGTAAGTGATTTTATGGTGCATAACTTTGCCGGTTTCGTTCTTATAATTTTAGCCGGGATTTATGGGTTCAGATTGTACATAAAAACTGAAAAAGGTAAAGAGAAAAAGGATACGCTGCTTTTAATACTTCCGCCCTTTAACACTCTTTTTAGGAAATTTTATCTTGCGCGTTTTGCCGATAATCTTTCCATGCTCATCGGTAGCGGCGTACCGATCATCAATGCCTTGCAAGTTTCAGGTGATGTGGCGGGAAACGAGGTTTACAAAAAAGTCATTTATAGCAGCGTGGATGAAGTCAAGATCGGCGGTTCGATTGCTTATGCGTTTGAAAGAAGCGATTACGTTGCTCCTATGATTTCAAAGATGCTTAAGATCGGAGAGAAAACCGGAAAGTTGGATGCCGTTTTGAAAGATGTTGCGGATTTTTATACCAAAGAGGTTGATATAGCGGTTGACGGGCTTACGGCTATTATCGAACCGATACTTATTTTTATTCTTGGCGCCGGAGTCGCTTTGCTGGTGGCTGCAATTTTGCTTCCAATTTATCAAATGTCAGAAGTTATATAAAGTTTATGGTGTATATCAAAAATCAAAAAGGAGTGAGTCTTTTGGAACTTCTGGTAGTTATCGCTATCATAGGGATTATGTCGCTCATCATGATTCCGCAGTATTCCAAATATAAGCAGTCCAAGTCTTTAGCGCTTGCCAAGACTCAGATTACCAATGACATAAGAACGGTCCAAAACTATACCTTTACCACGCTGAAATTTGGAACGGGGCCAGGTGCCAATTTTCCGAAAGGCGGATATGGGATACATTTTGACAAGGATTCAAGCTCCTATATTATTTTTGCAGACATGGGGAATAATCCTAATCAGACTTATGACGGAGGCGAATTTTTTGAAGAAGCTGCGTTGCCGGGAGATGTGGAAATTAAAAATCTTGAAAAAAGACAAGGTTCGACAGGGGCATTTACGCCGGTTAATAATATAGATTTTGTGGCCGCGCCTCCTTATGGTGCCATATTCATAGATAAGATTGATCCGACAACTCCAGGCGGTCCGGAAGAGCTTAAGATAACTTTTGCCAATAACGGTTCAGTGAATTGCACGGCTACTCCTGAAAATTGTGATTCAGTTACATTATCAAGTTCCGGATTCATACAATAATGTTTATAAAATAAGTTAAAAGCGCAATATGCTCCTTATGTCTCCAAAAAAAAATAAAAATATGGAAAAGGGATTCAGTATAATTGAAGTTGTGGTAGCAATCGGCATAATTTCAATTTCTTTCGTGGTCCTTATGTCTCTTTTTGCTTTCAATATGAGAATGGAAATACAAAGCAGGGACAAGGTCGTAGCGTCTTATCTCGCGCAGGAAGCCATCGAGGTCATAAGGCAGACGAGGGATAATAATTGGGACACTTCTCCGAATCTTTGGGATCAAGGCATCACTGCTGACGATCCCGGTGTCGGCGCTATCGGCTCAACTCGTTATGCTATCGTGTATAAAACTGATTTGAATGATACTGCACAGGCGTGGAGTGTGGCGGATTCCAGTGAGACGGATCCTAATAGAAAGATCTATATGACGCCTGCAGGCAATTATACCCAGACAGGCGGTATTGTGGATCCTGCTTGGAAAAGCACTTCTTTCGCGAGAGTCATAAAGATTGAAAAAGAAACGGATCACGATTTGAAATTGACCGTGGATGTCCAGTATAACGGCCTTCAGAAGGCGGAAGTGATTTCTTATATATATGAAGGATGGCATTAATTTCTTATTTTTGCTTATATGAATAACAAAGGGTTTACTTTAATTGAAATGCTGGTGGCGCTTGCGATTTTTTCTATAATCATTACTGTTGTTATGAATACTTTTTTGCATAGTTTCGCCTCGCAGCGTGATATCATAGAGATGCAGGCGGTGCAGAGAGAGGGGGCGTACATAATGGAAACCTTATCGAGAGAGATTCGGATGTCGACGGAAGGTCCGGATTTTGCTGTTTCCAATGTTTTTACCTTGAGTTTCAAAAATCACGACGGGAACCAAGTGATATATTGTCGGTATAACGGAACCGCATGTTCCGGTTTGGGGAATTCTTTTGCAGTCAGTACGGACGGAGGCGCTAACTACAGCGTAATGAATTCTTCGGAAGTGAAAATCGATAATCTCAGTTTTTATGTCAGTAAGCCCCATAATCAGCCTTTGGTCACAATCTTTACAACTTTGAGCTCTGTGAAAAATCCGAATATAAAAGTCACCCTCCAAAGCAGCGTGGCGGCAAGAATATATTAGCAAAATTATGAAAAAAATATTAAAATTTATCAAAGCGGATTCAGGAGAAGTGGTGCTTTTTGTAATATTCATCATACTCTTTTTCATGCTCTTCATAGGAACTTTCTTGTCCAGGATGATTTTGCGGCAAATCAAGGTATCGAATAATGTCGCCAATTCCGTGCAGGCCTACTATATCGCCGATTCTGGAACGGAAATGACTTTGTACTATGTCAAAGTTTACGCGCCTGCCAATGTGACGGGATTTAGTTTGAATTCGAGTCCTGCTCCCGATCTGAATGGATGGATTGCAAATCCGTTCGCGCCCGATGGAACATATAATGCCAGTGTAGAAACAGCCGCAGGCAACTTGAAGATTGAAATCCTGGGAGCTTACAAACAGACTTCGAGAGCCATAGAACTTTCTTGGAACTGATTGATGATTTCATTATCTAGTAATCGAATTAATAAAATAGAGCGCTTGTGAAAGGCGCTCGTTTGTTTTTGGTCTTTTTTATATCGAAATGTCATATAACGCGGAGTAACAGACTTCAATCTGTTCCAGAGGTCCGACCTTTCAGATGTTCCAAAAGGTCGGACCTCGTTAATGATGTTATGCCAAATTAACTTAATCCCTTCCTAGATCTTGTATTTTCCCTCTCCGCGCCGGGAGAGGGTCAGGGTGAGGGGTACAATGTATTAAATTAATTTAGTATTAGTTGCATGAATCTCGAGAACTGACCTTAAAATATCCGAAAGGTCAGTTCTCACCGGGATAACCGCGCCGGTTAAAAAACCTGCTATTTCACGAAAAATACGGACATAGTCCGCACAATTCGTAAATCTCGTTTTACTCCCTAAAATATCTTTCAAATCCGATCTTTTTCATCTGCGATTGCAGCATAGACAATGATGAAAGTATTGCAGTCGTTTCGACAAACGTCTTTACGTATTGCCAGAAATTTTCCGAAGGAGAGATATTATTTACGGCGCTTGCCGATTTTACCATTCCTATGGAAAAATCGAATCGTTTTTCGATCGAATACTCACCCTGAGACACTTTCATAATCGCATTATATTCGCCCGTATCAAGATTGCTCGTCGGGATTTCCATATCCGGAATTTCAAAAGAGGAGTGAGGATTCACCGGCGGTTGATCTTTTGGATAAGAAAAAAGCTCTCTGTACGCAGTTTCTCCTTCTCTTTCGATTTTCAATTCTATCTGTGGATTTATAGGTACGTTACCTTCATTTTCATAGATCGTTTTGATTTTCAAATAATCTCCTTTTGTCACTTCATATGATTTCGGTATGAAAGAAGCATCAAAAGGCACATTTTTTTGAGGAGGCGCAATCGGTTGCTCTGCGGCATGGATTTTTATCGGAAGAAAAAGAAGGAGCATAAATATCAGAATTTTATTCTTTGTTATGCTCATATTTTTTTAATTATTTTTTTATGTTTTTGAGATGACAATCAGAAGGACCTCTCCGCTTCGTTGCGTAATAAAAAAACAACCGCGGCTTAAATTTTAAAACTAAAGTTCAAATCGCGGTTGCTTTCTTTTTTTATCTTTCTTTTTCAACGTACAATTGCACATGTAAAATTATGGTTTCTTTTCTCATTCTGTCCGATTGAGCTAAAATAGAACAAGCGAAATAATCATAACTCTAGCTTATATCTTTATATTATATTATATGATGGGTGTGTCAAATGTTTATCCCCAGTTTTTATAAATTATTTTGGCTTAGAATATAAAGTTTTAGCAAAATAATGTTTTAATAGATAATTATGTTGCAATCTTGTCCACATAGTGTCAAAAAATATTAATGGAAAGCCGAATTCTTCCCAACTTTGTTTTTATATGTTATTATTATATCTGCCGATTTTTGAAGATAATACTTCTAAATTATGCGAATATTAATCATAGAGGACAATAAAAAAGTATCCAATTCTATTGAATATAGGCTTGAGCGGGAAGGTTTTGCGGTTGATTGCATATCCAGCGTCAGTGATGGGCAGAACAGACTTTTAACCAGTGAAGATGAATATGACCTTCTAATTCTGAATCTGATTTCGTCGGAAATAGATAAGCTTGCGATTTGCAGGAATATAAGGAAAGAGGGGATTCATTTGCCGATCATTATGTTGATAGTCGGGGATGATGTTGAAGATAGAGTTGCGGCATTGAATAGCGGTGCGGATGATTGCATCGCCAAGCCTTTTTCTTTTAAAGAGTTTTTTGCAAGAATTCGGGCTATTTTGCGTCGCCCGAAAAAAACTTTATTGCCGGAACTCAAGGCGGGGGAGCTGACGATGGATACTGCCAATAAAAAGGTCTATCGAAGCGGCGATGAAATCAAGCTATCGCTCAAAGAATTTTCTTTGCTTGAATATCTGATGCGCAATCCCAACAGAGTGCTCAGCCGCGAGCAGATCATTGAACATGTCTGGGACTTCGCTTTCGATTCGTTCAGCAATGTTGTGGACGCACAGATCAAAAACTTGCGCAAGAAAATCGATAATGGATATCATAAGAAAATATTGGAAACAATCCGAGGCTTAGGCTATCGGCTCAAAGGGTAAATAAGTGGTTTGTAGTTTGTATTTAGTAACTGTATTTTTTCCTATTGAGATCAGGAATAGCTAATTTTTATGAACTTTCTTTCTTGCAATGATTCTTACATTTTTGTCATTCTGAGGTAATCCGAAGAATCCCTTCATAACATTGAGCTTTACCTATATCGCATAGTTCTGTCGTATGAGAGGGATTCCTCGACAATCTCGAATTAAGCTTGGAATGACAAAATGCGGATTTTATTTCAAATAGTATGGTTTGGCGGACATGAGCTAACCGCGTAAGCTTTAAATTTGTCATGATTTGCAGACCATTTTAAGGCTGTGGATTGCCGATAATGTTTTTCATAATGTTTTCATCTTGGAATATTATACTGAAGACAATTCAAGATAGCTGGTCGACTTGAAGATAATCAGTCAGAATAATGAGAAAAAATATGAGAAAAACTTACTTGACGCTAGGTAGTTTGGGATTCTTGCTTGCAGGTGCAATGCTTGTCGGTTCACCAGTGAAAGCTGCCGGCAATGACAGTCCTGCTGCTCCTCATGTCCGCGAGTGCGCTCCAATCCACAAAGATTTCAGAGATGATGGACACAGGAATGATCCTCGCCACGAAGGCTGGGATAAGAAAGACTGGAGAGAACTCTTCGCTCTTCGCAACAGAAATTGTGAAGGAAAGAATCGTCCATTTAATTGTAACAGTTGCGACAGGAACCACCCAAACTGTCAAAATGGCTGCAATGATTGCGACGGCTCCAAGG
>Ga0224525_1000565_pt1 | contig 16950 bp, 13 predicted proteins | sample CFST100metaG_FD_179874 | JGI IMG/M metagenome (GOLD analysis project Ga0224525, IMG submission 179874) | Peat soil microbial communities from Stordalen Mire, Sweden - C.F.S.T100 | ecosystem: Environmental > Terrestrial > Soil > Wetlands > Peat | place: Sweden: Norrbotten County, Stordalen Mire...
GGGCGCTCCAGTGCGTCATGGCCGCGGGGTAGGAAACCAATAAAAACGCGCGGCCGGCGAGCGCGGGATTCATAAAATTATTTCCCAGGCCGCCGAAGGCCATTTTTACAACGGCAACGGCGAACACGCTCCCCAAAACCCCCATCCACAAAGGAAGCGCGGGAGGAAGCGAGAACGCCAAAAGCATTCCCGTCACCACGGCGCTATAATCGCCGGCGGTCGAAGGCTTTTTTATAGCCAAGCATATAAGCCGCTCCGTGGCGGCCGCGGCGGCGATACAGACGATCGTAAGGAGCAACGCCTTGATTCCGAAGAAAAATAGGGCGCCGATAAACGCGGGGGAAAGCGCGGCGATTACCGACAGCATAATGGCGGGCACTTCGCCTTTTTGACGGATATGCGGCGGCGTTGATACGTGAAGCGATGCCACGGCGGGTTCTGTCGTTGTTTCCAATGGTGTCATGGCGGGCCCGTGTTCTATGAAACGTATTCGACCGGTTTATTTCCGGCAATCCGGTATTTCCCTAGTTGCATATAATGGACGAGATTTATCTTTGCCGGGCACACGTACGCGCATGATCCGCATTCGATGCAATCCATGATTCCCCGGGCGCGCGCTTCCTCGATGTTGTTTTTTTCAACGTATTTCGCCAGGAACGAAGGAACCAGCCGTATCGGGCAGGTTTTTACGCAATTACCGCAGTTGATGCATTCGTAGCGCCGCACGCCCTCTACAAGCCGGTCAAATGCCACGATGCCGCGGGTTGATTTTTGCAGGGACGCGGTCATGTCCGATTGGGCGCAGCCCGTCATGGCCCCGCCCAAAACGATTTTTTTAACGGTTCCCCAATCGATGTCGCAATTGTCAAGAATGTACCGCAACGTCGTCCCGATCGGGGCCGACAGGTTTTTAGGGGACCTGATCGCCGGACCCGACACCGTCGTGACTCGTTGATGAAGCGGAGTTCCGTTGCATACCGCGTTGTAGATCGCGCGAGCCGTTCCCACGTTGAGGACCGCGCACCCGCAGTCCGCCGGCGTTCCTCCGCAGGGCACTTGCTTATTCAGGAGCGCCTGAATAAGTTGTTTTTCCGATCCCTGCGGGTACTTTGACGATAGTTTTACAAGCTTAATATCCTTAAATTTTTGATCCTTGAGCTTGTTGTAAATCGTTCCAGCGGCTACTTGCCAAGGCTTTTCCACGGCCAGTATCGTTTCCTTCGAGCCGAGGATTTTTTTTGCGATAAGCGCCCCTGTCAAGATTTCATCCGGATGTTCCCGCATCATCCTCGTGTCGGCGGTCAGGTAAGGTTCTCCATCAATGCCGTTGATGATGAGGGTGTTGATCGGTTTGTTAGCGGGAGGCGATAGCTTGATATGAGTTGGAAAAGCCGTTCCGCCCATTCCCACAATGCCCGCGTTGGCGATGATTTGAATGAGTTCTCCCGGCGCCGCTTCCCGCCATGGCTTTTCCAAGCCGGGCATTGTAACCTCTTCGCCGGATCCGTCATTTTCAATGTGAATCGCAATACTCTGTTTTCCCGAAGGATGCGGAAAATCCCCCACGGCTTTGACCGTTCCGGCAATTGAAGAATGTACCGATGCGCAAAGAGGGCCGGTCGGTTCTCCGATGATTTGACCGATTCGCACGCGGTCTCCCGGCATGGGGATCGGCTTTGCCGCGTTGCCTGTATGCTGAGCCATATGAATTATGACATACGGCGGAGGTGGGAGCGCTTCGATTGGTTTATTGACCGTCCGGTTTTTTTCCAGGGGAGGATGGATGCCTCCGCGGAAGCTTGCTCTGCCAAACAATGATGAATCCTTTTTAAACGGCGTTACGTTGAGCTATCGTTCGCGGAATTTTGCCAGAGTTCGTTTTCAGATGAATAGATCGGAATGACATTGCGGATATCCAGAACATCGAACACTTCGGAAACGTCTCCGCTGGGGCATATGATTTTGAAAGAGCCGTTTTTTTCCTTAATCGTGTCGTTGAGCTTTAAAATCATCGAAAGCGCGAAACTTGAAATGATTTTGCAATTTTTCAGGTCGAGAACGAAATGGATTTCCGTCAGTAAAAACGCTTCATCGAATACCTTCTTCAATCGAAGGGAACCTTCATAATTGAGGTCTCCTGAAATTTTGAAAAAAGTATGGTTTCGTCTTTTCGCGGTTTCCAACAACAATTCCATGCCGCTCCCTTGCAAAAGCTATATTGTAAAATTACATCAATTATACAATAATAACAATAGAGATTAAAAGGATTTTCATGGGTATCGCGCGGCAGCCGCTTAAAGTAAAAATGTTTTTGGCCGTACTTTTTCGTCCCGAGGCGAACTATGCGGAACTATTGAAAAATTTGGAGGCAAAATTCGGATCGATGGAATGTTCCTACGGCCCCGTTCCTTTTTCTTTTTCCGATTATTATACAGATGAAATGGGAACGGACTTGTTAAAATGGTATCTGACATTCGGCCCCCTCATGGACCGGGAGCGCTTACCCGACGTTAAAATTTTCACCAATGAATTTGAACGGGAGCGTTGTATAAACGGGCAAAGGATGGTTAATGTCGATCCCGGGTATATTGCACGGGACAAACTGGTTCTCGCCTCCACGAAGGATTTTTATCACCGGCTCTATCTTGCCGATGGAATATATGGAGAAGTTACATTACATTTTCGCAAAGGCGTCTTCAGGTTTTTCTCCTGGACCTACCCGGATTACAAGGAGCCATCATTTCTTGAATTTCTGACCAAGGCGCGGGCGAAGTATATGCACGAAATAAGGGAAACTGAGTAGTTGCGAGACTGATAAAAAGCCTGCATAAAATGAGTGAAAAAACCATAGCACCTACGCGGTTTCCTTCCGGGGTTCTTCCTTGATCTTTACAAAAAACAGCAACACCATGGCCGGAAGCGTGGCCAGGAAGCTGATGAGAAAAAGATTGAGGTATCCCATGCGCTCGACGATAATGCCGCTGAAACCTCCGAAAATGGTGGAAAAAAGCGACATGAATGCGGAGCCGATGGCATAATGGGCGGCCTTGAATTCCTTTTTACACGTGCGCAGGATAAACACGATAAGCACCGCATTGCCCAGACCCGCGGCGATTTGTTCGTAGCAATACACGGCGCTGATAATTCCCAGGCCCGCCATGGTCGTGGCGGACGGCTTGGAATGGGCAAGCCAAATATACGCCCAGATATTGAGGTTCATGAGCAGGGTAAGCGGCCAAATGGCCTTTTTCAATCCCTTCTTTTTAATCCACAAGCCGCCGATCGACGTTCCCGCGATGGAGCCGATCGCGCCTACCAGCCCCGCCATCCATGCTATTTGCCCCTTGGTCACGTGCAGCTCGCGCATTAAAAACGGCGTGCCCATGGAAAACAGGATCTCATCCCCTATTTTGTAAAAAATGATGACTATAAGGCTCAGCGCTATCGCGCGGTTGGCCTGGACAAGCAATAGTACCAAAAGCGCCAGAAAGGAATACGCGAAATTCTGCAGAAGTTCGTGATGTACCGACCACAGGACGACGAAAAGCGCGACGCTGATTACCGTGCCGCCCGTTAATGCCCGTAAGGCCTTTGCATACGGTATTTCGAGAAAGGAGGCGAAGGACGTCACGAAATCCCGTGCCGTTTTTCGAAGGGTCGCGGCGGCTTTGACGGAGGTCTCGAATTTCGGCAGGGCGATGACATGATAGGCGGTGAACAGCCCCATGGTCATGGCCGCCGCCAGAAAGGCATACCCCCACGCGGCGTATGGACCGCCGGAGACATTATGTTTGGCCGCGTACGCGGCGATATTGACAAAACCGAATCTGGCGAGAATCATGGACAGCCGGTACGCGAAAACCCGGTATCCGGTATAGGCCGCCTGCTCGCCCGGGTCCGTCAACCCTTCCATGTAGTAGCCGTCGATGGCAACGTCGTTGGTGGCGGCGACAAACGCCAAAACGATGAACACCGCCACCAGCGCCTGGGTCGAAAAAACGGGATTATGGCCGTGGGCGGCGTTGAAACACACCAGCGCCACCACGGCGGTTAAAACCGAAATAGCGATTTGCACCGCGATCATCCACGTCCGTTTTCTGCCGAAAATCTCGACGAAAGGCGCCCATAAGAGCTTGAGGTTCCAGGGCAATCCCAAGAAATTCAAATAGCCCAGATACCTCTCCTTCATGCCGATATCGGTAAAGAAAATAAACGACATGCTCCTGATGATCATGAAAGGGAGGCCCTCGGTGAAGTAGGTGGTAAAACACCACGCCTGCGGCCTTTTAAAAAATTGATTTTTCATAGTCTACTTTACCTCCAGCGGCGCCCAGCCGCCGCCGTAATTATACAGATCGCGCTCGACCATCAGATAGACCACGACGCGCTTGCCTGGGAGGGTCTTCATCCGCGCCCGAAGAAATTTTTCGCGTACCTGCGGGCCGCCGCCCCAACTGGTGATGATGTCGACGGGAAGCCCGGTTTTTTTCGCGATATGCGCCCCCACGCCCGCGCCTTTACAATCAACAATTTCAAACACCCCGGTAAAACTGTCGCCGATGAGTACGATGGGCGCCTGGGGGTTGTTCGGCTTGAACCGCGCCCCGTCAGGCGTAAAAACCTGTTTTGCCGCGAGTGTTACCGGAGGATACGCCGCGCGGTCCGATTCACTCAATTTGTCAACAATATCGCCCTGGCGGATAAAAATGGTATCCTTCACAGAATAAAGCACGGCCGATTCCGCCGCCCGCCCGTACCAACCGTATTGCCTGATCCTCCCGGCAATCGCCTCGGCCGCTATTTCCAACCCCCTGTCGGTCCAATGCGTGTCCTGCTTCTGGTAAATTCCCTCCTTGTTTTTCGCGTCATCTTTTTTTGCCGCGAGGAAGAGCGGCAACAAGTCGATCACCTCGATACCGGCGTCCTGCGCGTCCTTTAGGAATTTCCTCTCATAAGGGTTGATGACGGCCTCGGCATCGGCGGGCGCGCGTCCCGGCAATTTTTCGAAATATACCTCGGATTTGTCCGGAACCACGGCAAAAAGCAGCGAGATATTTTTTTTTTCGAGGAACTTTTTAAACTCCTTAAGGTGCGGAATGGGGTTTTTGTCCGCGGGCTGCGCGTTGAGGTCTCCGGCGTTTACAACGTCGATGTCTTTACGAAAAAATACCCAATCGTCCTTGCCCTTGAACCCCATCTGCGTTGGCGGCAGCGCCTTGACAATATCAGTAACTTCTTTCCTGAATTCGGCGGTTTTCAGCGCCCAGGTTCCATAGTCGCCGTTGCGCGTTGATTCCCGGGAAAACCGGTCGTTATTATCGATGAAGTTACGAGACGCCGCGGTATCGGTCTTTTCCATTCGCGGCGCGGCGTCGCGCGCCGTAAAAACGGTCGTATCCGTCTTTCCCAACGGAAAATCAGCGACGAACACGTTATAGAGCATGACGCCCTGCGGATTGCCGTGAATGACGACGAAGGGTTTCGTAATCGTCAAACCCTTCATTTCCTTGACAATACCCTCTTCGGTATTTTCGTTGGGCCATTGTTGTTGCCCGGTCATGTCCTCAATATCCGTATTGAGTTTAGGATACCAATACGAGGCCAGAATAACGGCCCAATCGTTCGCCTCGTCCCGTGTTAACACCCTTTTGCCATAGTCCGAACGTATCCATGCAAAGGCGTTCTCAACGGTTTTTTTATCAATGGCATCAAGATTCAGTTTTCCATACAATGCCTTGAATCCATCCTTGCCTTCATCGCTCATTCCCTCCACAAAAGTCACCCAGGGTTTGAATTCGATTTTTATCCACATCTGCGCGCCGTCGCCCGAGCCGTGCAGATACGCGGCCGTCGCTTCCTGGTACGGCGCGTATACCGAAGGATCGGCCCATTTGGTTGAGTTGATGGCGGCTCCTATTTTTGCAAACCCATTGGTCTTGAGGAGCTGCCATAATTTTTTCTGAAGAGGCTCCCATGCCATAGCGGAATTTCGTTCTTCCGGCGTCAGGGGCGTTTCCGCCATTGTCCCGCATTGCCGGGAGAGCAATCCGCCGAAGGAACAATCCGCGGGTTTGATCTTTTTCGCCGGCGCCTTGGGGAAGAATGTATCGGGGTCGAAGCGGATGGGATTCGCGATATACGCGGCATAATCGAGGTTCGCCATGGTGGGACACGGAATTTTCCTGATCATCACGCGCGAAACCGCGCGGTTGAAATTCGGGCGAAGTGACTCGAACTGAGCGCACAATGATGGTTGAAACGTCATGAGAATCGATATCGCACACGAAAAAAAAATCGGCCGTTTCATTCCTTCACGCTCCCTGCTGATGTTTGACTTGCCGGTAGCGGCACGTCCTTCCAACCTTCCTCGCCGAACCTGAAATCGCGCTCCACGATTTCCCACACGACAAGTTTCTTGCCCTTCAGGATTCCCGCCCTTCGCGCAAGCGATTGCCGCACCAGCGTCGAAGCGCCGCCGTCATTGACCAGCGAGGCGACGGGTTGCGACAGCTCAAAAGCTATATGCGAAATCCACCCGGCGTTCCGGGGTTCGTCGGTCTGGTAGATGCGGGAAAAGCTATCGCCGATGATCAGGATTTTCGATGAACGGAAATCATCCTTATAGGGTATCCGCTCGATTTCCTTTCCCTTTACGTCGCGTAGAATCCGGACAACCCTATAGCATTTCGTTTTTTCGGGCGCGAAAACATTCGACGAATCACGCGCCTTGGACGAAGGCAGCCCGGCCATAACGCCGACGTCTCCTATTCTGTCTATGACGACCGAATCCATGGCATACTCGACGGCGCCGGGAGAATACCAGGAAAAGCGTTTGATATGCTGCGCCACCTCATGGGCCGCCGTGCGAACGCCGCGCGCCTTCCAATGCGTATCCTTTTGCAGGTACAAGGAATCGCCCGCCTGCGCGTCGAAGGCGCGCAGGCGCGAAAACGGGGCAAACAGGTCGATGGCGTCGACGCCTTGTTTGCGCAATTCGTCAATCATGCGCAAGGAGTGCGTAAACTTTCCGGCGTCGCCGGGCCGATAGAGGGACGAAACCAGGTCGGGATATATGCTTGGTTTACCCGGTACAATCACGACCATGAGCGCGATATTCCTTTGCGCCAATTGCTCTTGGAACTTTTTGATGGCCTTGACCGGGTCATCCGTTATCGGTCTATCATTGGGGTCGACCATGACTGACCGGGGATCAAGCACCCACGGTTTGATAAGGAATTCAACGTCCGGCTTATAAAAAAACCACCCGTTGCGTCCCACGATCCCCTTATCCCCGATGTCGCCGAATACACTATACCGGAAATAACGCACCCGCGGCCGAATTGACGAAGCAAAAACGGAATTATTTTCAAGTTCCTTTTCATAGGGACGCAAATAGCGATCGTTCCAAAAAATGTAGGTGAACGCCGATAGCGTCGATCGCGGCGCGTTGAACAATGAAGGCTTGGGGTATTCGTCGCGTATCCGCGTGGTTAAGGCCCGTAGCGCCGCGAGCGTCGATTTTTCCGCAGTATGCCCTTGAATTCCGGAAAACAGCGCCGCAACGGAGTCAAGAGCCTTGACGCCCCGTCCGGTTGAATCGATATTGACATGACGATTGACGGCGCACAGGTTTTTTTTCATTTCAGCGTAGGTCGCCAGCGCCTCGTCAATCAGAGGTCCCGCAATGCTTTCGGAGGATGAATCGCGCGCCGGGCCGAGGACCTTTGCGAGGCTATCGCAAAAAAGGGACTGTTTGAGCGCCAATTCATGAAGAAGCTCCGCCCGGCGCACGGGTGTGACAAATGCGTCGGCCAGGATATCCAGCGCCTGTATGGAATGATTTTTCTTGAATTCGACAACAGCTTGCACGACCGGCACGGTATAGATCACCAGCAGGAAAAATCCCACGAACCACAAAGAAGGTTGATGGGTTGAGGGGCTAATAGGTTGAACCGTTGAATCGTTGAATCGTTTATTCATTCGCAAACCGCTTTAAGACTGTTGAACCGTTTATGGGTTTAAGTGTCGTCAATCGTGTCAAAATTGAAAATAAAGAAACGGATTATACGTTTGCGTAAACATCATACACAATGCCGTCACAAATACAACCGCGCACAGCGCATATTTGGGAAGCGTCAGTTTTTCCACCCAATGATGGGCCTGAATGGGTTGCCACGCGAACACCGCGCAGAGCAGCATTTCGAAAATGTGGCGCGACGTGAATATCTGCGCGTTTAATAACGCCGAGGAGGCGCAGCCGGGCCTTAGCCCTATCATTGAGGCCCAGTAATGCGTCGCTTGATGAAGGTCCGGGGCCCTGAACAAGACCCAACCGAATAAAACGATCACAAACGTCACGGCAACCTGTCCCCAATCAGGCAATCTGCTATAGAGCGATTTTTTTCCTGCAAGGCGTTCTAAAATAAGAAACGCTCCCTGATAAATTCCCCAACAAACAAAGGTCATTTTAGCCCCATGCCACAATCCGCACAGCAAAAAGGTCAATCCGAGGTTGAAATAGGTCCGCGCGGCGCCGCGCCGGTTTCCGCCAAGCGGAATGTAGAGATAGTCCCTGATGAAACTTGACAATGAAATATGCCATTTCCGCCAAAACACGGTGATGTCCTTGGAATGATACGGCCCGTCGAAATTCTTTATGAAGTCAATTCCCAACATCCTGGCGAGACCTACGGCCATGTCCGAATATCCGCAGAAATCAAAGTATATCTGGAACGCATACGCCAGCACGCCCCACCAGGCATTGAGAGCGCCCGGATTGTCCGCTCCAAAAACCGCGTCGGCGATAGGCGCCATGGAATTCGCCAAGATGATTTTCTTGCCCATTCCAAGGCAGAATATAGCCGCTCCGCTCGCGAACTTTGTCACGGTATGTTCGCGATACGCAAGCTGATCTGCCACCGTATTATATCGGATGATGGGGCCGGCTATTAAATGGGGAAACAGCCCGATAAAGCAGGAAAACGTGGGCAGGTTTCGCGCGGGTTTCGCCTCACCCCGGTAAAGGTCGATGGTATAGCTGAGGGCCACGAAGGTGTAAAAGGAAATTCCCGAAGGCAGGAGAATGTTCCAAATATGGAAGAAATCCGGCCCCCCTCCAAAGAGGGCGATCAGCCGGTTGACGCCTCCTGTAAAGAACATATAGTATTTGAAAAAAGCAAGAAGGCTCATATCGCCCACGATGGCGGTTATGAGCGCGGCCTTGCGCTTCCACTGAACCTGGCCGGGCTTGGTTATGATTTTTCCGCATACGTAATCCCAGGTCGTGGAAGCGAGCATCAACAGGACGAACCACGGCACCAGCCAACCGTAAAAAACATAACTGCCAAGAGTGATGAAGGTGTTTTTCGGGTAAAGCCCCTTCCATTGAAAGGGAAGCGCGTAATAGATAAGGAGAAAAATCGGGAGAAAATAAAATAGAAAAATATGCGATGAGAAAACCATGCGTCGGAATCCGATATGCGTCAAAATTTACTTTACTCAGAGGTTACCTGCCGCCTCACCCCCTCCCCCGCTTCACGGCTTCCCCTCTCCTTTGCAAAAAGGGGGGCGATCCGACCGGCCACGATTCATTTTGCGATGTCCGCCTTAAGGGCGAAATACTTGTCAAGGTCGGAGTCGGGGTATTCGTCCTCCACGGCGTCTTTCCAAATACGTTCGATGGGTTTGATGAGAACGAGCGTATGCTTGTCGTTGACGGCAAATTTCGCGAGGCCGCCTTTCACTCGCGGCGCCATCTTGTCCTTGATCTGATCGCGGGGAATGAGCGGATTGTAATGACCTACAAGAAGTTCCTGATTGGAATAGGTTCCCTTAAGCACTTTAACGACCCGGTATTTCATGATGTAAACATAATTGTAAAGATCATTGGGCGCGAACTTGCCGGGAATTTCCGTGAGCCGGGCGACAACGACGAGCGTGTCGTCCGCTGCCTTGACTGATGAGGCGGCCTTTACAGGTTCCGTTTGCTTTGGTTTCGTCGTTTGGGCGCCGTTGTCCCGCTCCGCGGCCGAACACAAAAGAAGCGATATCCCAACCACGATTGAAGCGTATAAACGGTTTTTATTTTTCATCCGTCCCCTTCTCTCCCTTTTTATTTTTACAAAACAGTTTTTTAAAATAATTTACGGTAGTAAGCATTCACCAGCGACGCTGGAGGAGTTTAAGATAGCATTCTGACGGAACCGCGTACATTAAATACAATTAATTTCGCGTATGAATTTCATACTAAATGAGCCTGGAATTTCCTTGAAATTTTTATATCAAAATGATAAAATTAAAGCTTGCTTAAAATCTATTTGCACCAATAAAAATAATACTATATATAGCTTGACGTTCCATTCCCCCTACAATATAATGTGTTTAAAAGGTTAAATAATTTATTCACTTAAACCTTTTAAATAGAAGGGGGTATAAAATGGAAACAATACCCTTTAAAGCCGTTGTGAGGATGTTGGGACCGATTGCGTGGTTGGCGCTGGCAGCAGGACTGCAAATGTTGGGAGCGTTGTTGTTTTTTAAAACGCCTGTTGATTTAATTCTCATTACCACCTATTTCATCATTACCTTTGGCATCTACCTTCTAAACCGTTTCACAGATAGCGAAGACAGTTTCAATTGCCCGGAACAAAGAATATTTTTCCAACAAAAATCAAAACTTATTATTGTCCCGATTTTTTTTATTGCTATCTCAATCATTTTGCTAACAGCAACGGACCGATTGGTTTTCTGGCATATAATCCTTATAGTATTAGGTGTTTTATATTCCGTAAATTTAATTCCGATGGTTCATAACAATTCCATGCGATTTGTAAGATTAAAGGATCTTCTTTTTATAAAAAACATATCCGTAAGTCTTTTATGGGGGATTACACCGTTTGTTATAGCGGCAAGTCAAAAGTCTCCGGTATTTCCAACACTAGGCGATTTGCTTGTCGTAGTTTCGGCGTTTTGCCTTACAACGCTAATCAATACGGTATCCTGTGACGTTCGTGATACCGACGGCGACCGCCATGCGGGGGTATTGACCCTTGCAACACGCTTTGGAGAAAAACGTACCGGCGCGCTCCTATCATCACTTGGAATTTTAGCCGGTTTATTAGTGGCAATTGATTTTTTCTTAGGTAATGTGGGAAAACCCGCGACAATTTTATTTTTTTCAACAATTATTTGGACGGGGGCTGTTGCTGTTCCTATTTATATTAAAAAGATAAAATTCCCTAAATCTTTAAGCGAACCGTTAATAGATACTCAGCAAGTTGTTTGCGGTCTCTCTTTAATTGTTCTTTCTATAAACATCCAATAAAAGTTCATATTTAATGTTTCTTTAACGAGGAATAGTTTTTAAAAAAAGAGCGTAATTTATCCGGGAAATTGTTCAAGATTTTCTAAAATGTATTTTTCCGAAAAAGTATGAATTGTTTTATCCGTTTTTGCTTCATTAACCACAAAGATAATGTTTTTCTCTCCATCTAATAATGAATGAATATTTTTCTGTTTTACGAATTTCTTTTTTAAAATATCAATACTTCCCGTCGATGCATAAATCGCCGACTTTCCTAAAGAAATCTTTTTTGTATCGATATCCTCTACCCGTTGAACAATATAGGGTGTTACCAACACGTTTTGAAAAACATGTATTATTTGCGCAAGGTTCTCAATGCCTTCCTTAATCAATACTACCGGGTCCTTTTTATCGGATTCTTCCTGCTTATCCTTGTTGAATACAGGAAAGGCAATGTTCAATACAAGTCCATGCGATCCATTGTTCAAAACATTTTTTGAGTAGGCGCTTATGTAACCTCCATGACTTTCGATGATCGACCGCATGATACACATACCAAGCCCTGTACCGCCCTTCCCTTTTTTGGTTGTATAAAACGATTTGAAAAGATGGCCTGATTGTTCCTCGGTACATCCGACGCCATCGTCTTCCACAACTAGAAGCAGTACCGTGTCCCGACGAAGAGCCTTGATCGAGATTCGGGTCGCCCCGGCTTCAAGGGCGTTTTTAAATATATTTACAAAAACGTGTTCGAGCTTACTCCAATCGCCATGTATTGAAAGCTCTTTATTGACGTCTTCGATGACGATTGCATCCTGCTTGTTTGGAAAATGCATTTGCACGCAACCCTGAATCAACGGGAAAATCGCCAAGGGACGCTTGTCGCTTAAAATCCTTGCCTTTGAAAAATTGAGAATCTCCTCGCTGAAATCCGACATCTTCGTGGCAGTCTCGGCGATCGTGGAAACGATTTTCTTATGCTTTTCCGACAACTCAGCGCGATCGTAAATGTACTGAGCGTAACCGTTGATGACAAAAGCGTAGTTCCTTATTTCATGATTGATAATAGCCGTTGATTGCCCAAGTTCCTTTAAAGATTGGACCTCTTCCATTTCCTTATAAGCCTGTTGGAGTTTACCAAAAGTGATTTCCCTATCTTTTATAATGGTAGTAAGCCTGTCAGTGAAAACGTAGGTCACTAGCAATCCGAACAATAGCAATCCAATGGTGGTAAAATTCGCGACATCCGGCACAACTCGGTGTCCAATAATAACCGTTATTAAATCGATTATTCCACCTATTGAAAGGAAAATAATGCCGATTAAATGAAATAATAGGATTTTTTTGTCGCTCGCCAAGCTTTTTAGAAAATTTCGGATTAAAAACACTGGAAGCGCTATCATTGCAATAAGCATGTAAGGTACAAAACTGAAATTATAAAGTGTTGTACTTACTATTTCCTTTTCAGATGGATGAAGCATGAGGTTAGTATAAAACAGGATAGAAAAACATGTGCCGAGAAAAAACAGAAACCGGATCAGTTTATAATTTGTCCTGTTAAGTATGATCCAAAGATACCAGGTTATTAAAGCTGGAAAAAAACCCGCTATTACATGCTGAATTCGTGTCCAATAAATAGTTTGTGCTCCGGGCTGTATCCAAATGTCAATTGCACAAAAAATTGACAATAATAGATTGGTAATTCCAAAGATTAAAAAGCTTTTATCAAAACGCGAGCGTACTTCAATGACAATGAATATCAAACTCATGGCCATGAGAATAGAGCACACTAATTCTAAAGTAAAATTCAGCATACGGCTAAGCGGTTATAACGGAAGAATAAAACAGCCCTTGCAAAACTCATTTAACAAGTTAAATATACTTCTTTTTTACGTTAATTCGCGCCAAATCAAAATTATACAATAAAAACCGCGTTTTTTCCAGGTTTTTAAACGGTAAAACAGTCATGCAGAATCCCGCAAACCTCGATCTTAAATGCATTTTCACTCATAACGACGGACATAGACGGACAATGGCGATTCAAGAATAATTTCCGCAATTTTACTGAAAAGTTTTTTCTATTGTCGAACTTGGATTGACAGGTCGCCTTTTATTTTAAGGATACTATTCTCACCTCTTGAAATTTTACGGTTTTTTCAGTATAATTAATTTGAAAAGTATCTTCAAATTTGCAAACATACTCCATTTAAGCGCTTCAAACAGTAACCATTAAAAGAGGAGCCATCATGTCCCAAACCGATTCCACGATAGAACGCCGCGAACAAGTACGTTTTCCCTGCGAACCGCCTTTACGAGCATCGTTTATTTGCAAGGAGGGAAGCATGTCCGCTCATGTCGACGATATTTCAAAGGCCGGCGCAAAATTGCGCGTTCCCTACTCCAATCAGCGCATTCCTTTTTTAATCCAAGGAGAATTTGATTATACGTTCCACGCGAAAGACGGTTCACAGCAGTGCCGTGGCAGAACCGCATGGGTACAACGCGTAGAAGGAGATTTTGTTTGGGGGATTGAATTCACCGGACTCACGGAGTGCATCGATGATCCGCTCGGTATGTCCAAAGGAAATGACGGGGGCCCGATACAGGCGATGTAACACCCTAATTCGTACCGCGCAACCTTCGATAATCGATCCCGTATTTCATCACCTTATACTGAACAATGCGTTTGGTGGCGCCCAGGATGGCGGCTGCGTGGGTTTGATTGCCGCGCGCGTCCTTGAGCGCGTCGACGATGAGTTCACGCTCATAGGAGGCCACAAGGTTGTCGAAATTGTCCTTGCGCATTCCTTGTTTGTCTATCTCTTTCATTTGCAGCGTGGGCGGTAAATCGTGCCCTTCAACGGCGTTGCCGGTTGCCACGAGCACCGCCCGTTCAATGACGTTTTCAAGTTCGCGGACGTTGCCCGGCCAATGGTACGCCGAGAGCATGTCGATGGCGGGCGTGGAAATCCGTTTGATGGGTTTTTTATGCGTGTCGGCGTATTTCTTCACAAAATAATCGGCTAATAGCAGCACGTCGGCTCCCCGTTCATGAAGGGGCGGCAGCGCGATGGTGAACACGTTTATCCGATAGTACAAATCCTCCCGGAACCGCCCTTCGTGCACATCGTCCTCCAAATTCCGATTGGTCGCGCAAATAAGTCGGACATTGACATGAATGGCGTCGACGCCGCCCACGCGCTGGATTTCCTTTTCCTGGATGGCGCGCAGAAGCCTGCCCTGGGCCGACATCGACATTTCCCCGATTTCGTCCAGAAACAGGGTGCCGTTGACGGCCGATTCGAACCTACCGATGCGCTTGGACATGGCCCCGGTAAATGAACCCTTTTCATGGCCGAAGAGCTCGCTTTCCAGGAGCGATTCCGGAAGCGCCGCGCAGTTGACGGGAACGAAGGGGCCTTGTGAGAATTTGCTTTTTTGATGGATGGCGCGCGCCACGAGCTCCTTGCCGGTGCCCGTTTCTCCGCGCAGAAGCACCGTAGTGGTCGACGTGGCGACCTGGGCTATCTGCCGGTACACTTCGCGCATGGAGCCGCTGTTGCCGATCATTTCATCGGGCTTGCCTTTTTCCTCCAGGGTCTTGCGTAGCTCGAGGTTTTCCCGTTCCAAGGCGGAAATACGCTGCTGTTCCCTGCGCCGGGCAAGCACAACCTGCGCTATGAGGTCGGCGACCGCCTCCAAAAAACGCAATTCTCCCTCGAGCGTCACCGCGTCCTCGACCGACACTTTATCGACGGAAAGGGCGCCGACTACCTCATTGCCCGCCTTGACCGGAACGCACAGAAACGCCAAATCGGCGTTTTTGAGGTTTTTACGAGCGCCTGTTTTATCAAGAAACGTCGTCTCGTTTTTCAGTTTGGGTATGGCGACCGGGCGACCCGTGGCGACCACTTTTCCGGTAATGCCTTCGCCGATGCGGTACTTGCCGCGCTGTTTGCTGCTTTCCGAAATGCCCCGCGCGATATCGACGGTCAATTCCGCGTTTTCCCGGTTAAGAATGGAAATCATGCCGCGTTTCATGCCCGCGTAGGTCTCTAAAATATCGAGCACGTTTCCCATAATGACTTCAATGGCGCCGCCCTCCCCGATGACGCGGGCGATGCGGTAAAGCGCCGCAAGGCCGTTGAAGCTGAGGTTTGAGCCGATTTCAGGAGTACCCATACCGGGTAAAATACATGCCGGAACAATTTTGTATCAACAATTACTTTGGGATAAGAATGATTTTCGTAATGACTCCGCGGGAAACCGGAATCTCGGACCCCTCCACATTGATACGCGCGACATCCCCGGCCGCTGAAGTGAGTGTTCCCCGGAAAACCGAACCGTTTTTAATCTGGATTTCCATCATTTTTCCCGTCACGTTTCCTCGCGCCAGGTCATCGAAGGTAAGCGGACCGTTCACGGAAGCGCCCGCTGCCGGTTGCGGAGCGGGGACGTCGTTTTTGGGCGGCGCGACCGGGGGCGGCGGCGCGGAAGTGATTTCATATTTATCAATAAGAACGACGGCAAAGCTATAGGGCGCGCCGGATTCGGTTTTTAACACGAGCGACGTGTCGTCCCTGGAAACAATCGTTCCTGCAAGATCGTCGCCGGTTACCAAATGCAGCTTGTAGCGCCCTCCCGCGATAATATCGCCGAAGGTCTTTTTCCGGGGAGTCGCCGAAGCCTGGTATCCCAGCGGCGTTTGCGCTCCGCTGTATTTTCCCGATTCCTGATACCACCATCGCTGCCAGGCGTCGCGATTTGAACCGAATTCCTTTCCGGTAATGCGGCTCAGCGCGCAAGCGCCCGCGTTCACCCGGAGAATGATGAAAATATCGGCAACCGCTTCAACGACCCTGCCGCCGCTGCCTATTTTTTGAAACAGCATCGTCGTCACCGGAGTCGCTTCAATGCAGCTCTCACATTTGGACATGGTTTCGAATTCTACGAACGGCGACGAAAAAACGAAATTGCTTTTTTCACTCACCAAGAAGGTCTGCACCCAGTCCTCCAGCGAACCGTTTCCCGTTGTATAGTGTACGCCGCGCTTTGCGATAACATGTTCCAATTGGGGAAACATATCGATGAGCGTCGGAATGGCATCCTTTGCCCTGCTCCCCATGTCCCCTAGCTTGATCGTCGCGCGAAGACTCCGTATGGCGTCGTCCCGCTGCTGTTGGGGAGCCGCCATTCCTTGAGGAAGTCCGCGTTTGGAATAATAGTCCATTGCCTCGGGAGTGCGATACAGCGTCGGCCCGCCGGTGATTACCGCGGATAGCCGCTGGATCGTATCGTCCTGAGCCCGGCTCACGCCGAGGCAACACCCCAACACGAATATTCCCGCGTTCAATACGACAAGCGCATGCCGTCTCGCAATTTCCACCCTGCTTGACATAAAAACTCCTTTTTATTTTTTTCCCGCAGCATAACGGACCATTTCCCGGCGCACCTGACCGATGAGTCGCGGGCTCACGCTGAGCGAACGAATCCCGATTGCAAGCAGCCGCTCGACCATCCCCTCGCGGCCCGCCATTTCCCCGCATATCGACAGTCCTTTACCGGCTTCATGGGCCGCGACCACCAAATCCTGAAGAATGCTCCACAAAATGGGGTGGTGCGGATCATATCCATCGGAAACTTGTTCG
>Ga0224525_1000566_pt1 | contig 16921 bp, 16 predicted proteins | sample CFST100metaG_FD_179874 | JGI IMG/M metagenome (GOLD analysis project Ga0224525, IMG submission 179874) | Peat soil microbial communities from Stordalen Mire, Sweden - C.F.S.T100 | ecosystem: Environmental > Terrestrial > Soil > Wetlands > Peat | place: Sweden: Norrbotten County, Stordalen Mire...
CTTCGGATATGTGCATAGCGGCGCTCGGGTCTGATACGGGCGGTTCGATAAAACAGCCTGCCGGGCTTTGCTCCATTACAGGATTGCGGCCGACCTACGGCAGGGTCTCGCGTTACGGGCTAATAGCGTTCGGGTCGTCGCTCGATCAGATAGGGCCTATGACAAAGACGGTGAAAGATAACGCGATACTTCTCAAATATCTGGCCGGTATTGACGCGGATGATTCTACATCGGCGCCGTTAGAAGTCCCGGATTACTACAAAAATTTACGGCATGATATAAAAGGCATGAGGATAGGTATACCTTCGGAATATTTCATAGACGGCATGGACAAAGAGGTAAAGGCAAAGATAGAGGACGCCATACGCCTGCTTGAAAAAGAAGGCGCGAAACTTGAAAAGATATCCCTGCCGCACACCCAGTACGCGCTCGATGTTTACTATGTAGTTGCGCCGGCCGAAGCATCTTCGAACCTCGCGAGGTTTGACGGGGTAAGGTACGGGCTGCGCGATAAAAGCGCGGTCAATATGATAGATATGTACAAAAAATCAAGGCGCGCCGGTTTCGGCAAGGAAACAAAAAGAAGGATAATGCTCGGGACCTACGTGCTATCATCCGGATATTATGACGCTTATTATATAAAAGCGCAGAAGGCAAGGACGCTCATAAAAAATGATTTTGACAGGGCTTTTGAAAAAGTGGACGTGATCATAACGCCGACTTCGCCGACAACGGCTTTCAAGATAGGCGAAAAATCCGCGGACCCGCTCACCATGTACCTGTCGGACATATTCACCATAGCGCCGAATATGGCCGGAATGCCGGGAATGTCAATACCGGCGGGGTTTGATTCAAAGGGGCTTCCGGCGGGCATGCAGATCATAGCCGCGCCTTTTAAGGAACAGTCAATATTCGACATCGCGGGATATTACCAGCAGGCCACGCAGTGGCACACACAGAGACCAAAGATATAACAACATATATTACAGGAGGACATTCATGAATTGCAGGAATTGCGGGAACAAGAGCGGATTTTTGATAATGGTAACGGATTACAAGCCGCTTGAGCTCTGGGAATTCGCGGGCGGAACGTTTACAAGATACGACCAGAAAGATTCCGGAGACATGGAACAGACCATACAGTGCGCAGCCTGCGGATCCGATGATGTAGATACAGAAGGCATGGACACCCTGAACTATTCAGACAGGCCGCTTGTCATCCTCTCAGAGGATGAGTGGGAAGGAAAGACCGCCGAGTTCAAAAAGCCTGAAGAAGCGGAAAAATAATTCAAAGAGGCAGTAAAAAAAGACATGGACACAACCGATAAATACGAATCAGTCATAGGGCTCGAGGTGCATGTAGAGCTCAACACAAAGACAAAAATATTCTGCGGGTGCAAAAATGAGTTCGGCGCGGAGCCGAATACCTATATCTGCCCGAGCTGCTTAGGGCTGCCGGGAAGCCTGCCGGTATTCAACGAAGGCGTGCTATACAGGGCCGTAAAAGCCGGGCTCGCGCTCGGATGCACCATAGCAAAAGTTTCCAAATTCGACAGGAAAAATTATTACTATCCGGACCTGCCAAAGGCGTACCAGATATCGCAGTTCGATATGCCCATAGCCGTGAAAGGTTCCATAGAGCTGATCGCGAAGGACGGGAAAAAGAAAACGATAGGCATAACAAGGCTGCACATGGAGGAGGACGCGGGCAAGCTCCTGCATATGACCGCGTCAGGGCAGATAGGCGACGCGGAAACATCGCTTGTGGATTACAACAGGGGCGGCGTGCCGCTCATTGAAATAGTCTCCGAACCCGATATGAGAACGCCGGAGCAAGCTTACCTTTACCTGAATTCTTTGAAAGCCATATTAAAATTCATAGACGTATCCGACTGCAACATGGAGGAGGGTTCGCTGCGCTGCGACGCGAACGTTTCGGTCATGTTAAAAGGCGCGAATAAATTCGGCACCAAGGTCGAGATAAAGAACATGAACTCATTCAAGAACGTGCAGAAGGCGCTTGAGTACGAGATAAAGCGCCAGATAAAGGCTGTCGAGGACAAAGAACCCATAAGGCAGGAAACAAGGCTCTGGGACAACGACAAGGAAAAGACGTTTGCTATGAGGTCAAAGGAAGAGTCAAACGATTACCGTTACTTCCCGGAACCGGACATACCCCCCATGGTCATAACCGAAGAATACATTGCGAATATAAAAAAAGAACTTCCGGAACTCCCGCAGCAGAAAGCCAGAAGGTTCGTGGAAGAGTACGGACTGCCTGAATACGACGCAGGTGTGCTGACCTGTGACATAGCGACCGCCGATTATTTTGAAAAAGCGGCGAAGCTGACAAAAGAACCCAAGCAGTGCTCAAACTGGATAATGGTCGAAATGCAGGCGAAGATGGCCGAGGCGGGCATAGAAAATATAACCGGCACCAAGATAACCCCGGAGAAACTCTCCGGCATGATAAAGCTCATCAAGGACGGCACCATAAGCGGCAAGATAGCAAAGACCGTTTTTGAAGAGATGTTCAAAACCGGCGGCGACGCGGCAAAGATAGTCAAAGATAAGGGCCTTGTGCAGATATCGGACACGGGAGCCATTGAAAAAGCGGTCGACGCCGTGATCGCGGCCAACGCGAAGGTAGTGGAGGAAATAAAAGGCGGCAAAGCCGGCGGCATAGGATTTCTGGTCGGCCAGGTGATGAAACAGACCGGCGGAAAAGCCAACCCGAAGATGGTGAACGAGATGCTAAAAAAGAAGATCACGGGGTAGATGGTGAAAGGTTAGAATTTGGAGTTGTGGATAAAAATTAATGACAGAACATATATGAGGCGCCGCAGGGCGCCTTTTTTTTAAGTTTACAGAGGCAGCAAAGGCGTAGAACACCATGTAAATTTACGTACTGCTGTATTTTGTCACGGGGTTAGGTTTGTATTGCCCTCACGTTGTATTGCCGCCGCTGAACAAACCCGTAGGGATGAATATCATTTGCCCCTACCATGTATAAACCTTACACCGGTAAAACCGGATTTTCCGGCAGCATCTATGAAAATATGAAAGCAGTTTAAATTGTTTTTAATATTTACCGCCTTGCGGCTTGCCATCGGGTGGTTTATTGTCGTTTCCAGATTTTAATTTTAGCGTAAACGTCCCCGGTTATTTCGAGGACAAGTTTTTTGTCCTTGTCGGGGAGGTTCTTTAACATCATTTCTATCCTTTGGGCATAAGAGTCTTTGGACGTTTGGCCTGAAAAATCAAAGCTAAATAGCGCTGATAAAGGGGTGTTCATGGCGATTGAAAGGCTGCTGATGGTTTCCAGACTACACTTATTACGGCCGCGTTCTATCTGACTGATGAAATTTGAGCTGACTCCGGACAATTCGGCCAGCTTTTCCTGAGTTATATTTGATTTTATCCTTATATCGCGGATCTTTTTCCCGAGTTCTTTATATATGCTCGACACAATTACCTCCGGTTTATGTACTATTCATAAAAATCATAATACTACTCAATTTTTAAATGAATAAACTATAAGTCAACATTTAACTTGACTTATAGCTCTAATAAGAGTTATATTTATAACAACAAAAGTAAAGGGGAGGCAATACAGCATGAAAAAAATCTTTGTTATTTTAATTTTGGTACTGCCGGTTATTTTCTTTGCTTCGAGCTGTACTAAAACAAATCCAACCGTGTCAATACAACCAACAGTTACACCTACGGCAACGCAAACAGGTTTATTTGTAGAAAGTGCAAATATTATTCAATCGCAAAGTTCAAATGGCGTAGGGGATGCAAGCGCAATTGTTGTTTTGAGGCATGGTAATGCAACCGGAAGCTATGTCTCGGGAGCAAACGTTACTCTGGGAACATATACGTTTTCTGCAAGTTCAACAGGAACATATGATTTTGGAAGTTCAGGGACATATAAGGCAACAATTGCTAATATTGGGGATGGACAGGCTTTAAGTCTTTCTATAAATTCAACGGCAGGTAATGCTACCGCTTCTATTAATGCACCGTGGAGCGCGGAAATAACAACCCCATCCACCGATGGAACAAATCAGAGCGCGGCTGCCACGCGGCAGATCAACTGGCGGTACTGGATTATTATAGCCGGTACATATCCTCAAAAGGTGGAAATTATCGCCTGGAGGTCTTCTGACAGCACTATCTATTTTAAGCAGCAATATACGCCTGCTGCAAATGGTGAATATATTACACTTCCAATAAATATTTTGCCAACTACAGGGCAAATATATTTTAGATCGTATGGAATCAATAGCAGCACCATAACCGGAGTAAATGCAGGTTCCGCTAAGTTTATCATGTATAATTCAGAAAATACCCATTATGTAAATATGACACAATAAAATCCAAAGCCAAAGAGGACCTAGAAAATTTTAGGGGCAATCAAATGTGTTATTTACTTTTTAATATGGAGAAAATATGAAAAAGTTGAAGATTTTAACTGTTTTTGTTTCATTGTTTTTTTTACCGGTATGCATTTGTGCAAATTTTCAATCGGCTGTTGAACTTAATGCTGGAATAATTGATGTTAGTCCTGCTCCGCTTGTCGACGTTATTGCACCTTTTTTTGAATTACGAGGTAATGTTTCATTATTTAATTCAGAAAATTGGTTTTATAGAATGACAATGCATATTTTTAATTATTCATATTTGGATGATGGAAGCGGATATAATTACACAGAGACGGATACAGTATCATATTTTGGATTAGTAGGAATTAATTATTCTAAAGATTTCGATGGACTGTATTCGATACATGTGGGAGGAGATTGTGGATTAAGCAATGTCCTTAGAAACGGCAGTGGAAATACTTATAATAATACTGGCAGTTTAACCGGAACTTTATCACCGTCGAATTCTGGCAGCAATGTTTTTGGAGCAAAACTTGATAGCGGATTACACTATAATATAAATCAAAATTTTTATATAAATTTAACTGTGGGTGGAATTTTAGCTGCCGACATACATGGTACCGGAATTTTTGTTGTAATAGGTGCGGGCTGGATGAATCCGAGCCAAAGTAATGATCTTAAAAAAAATGAAGATGCTGATAAAAGCATTGTAGACAGCGATGCTCATACTGGTTCAAGTGACTTGCCTGCATTGCCTGAATCAAACACGAATTCAAAAGTCAATTATTTGGTCACTGATGGAGATACAAAATTTTCTGCTAAAGATTACAAAGCAGCGCTTGAGTTATATAATAAAGCAGTTTTACAAGAGGAGACGTATGAGTTGTATAAAAAAATTGGTTCATGCTATTTTTATTTAGGCGAGAAAGAAAGCTCAAAAAGTGCATATAAAAAAGCTTTAAAATTAAACCCTGATGATAGTAAACTTAAAGAATGGTTGATAAATTATAAATAGCTATTCCGTTCCGTCTTCGTAAAGGCTCCTCAGACAGGGGTGATAATTGAAGTAGAATGTTCCGCAGGTTTTGTACTGTACAAACAGTGTTTTTAGTGGCTGAATGCAAAATTCGGAGCAAAAAGACCAGACTTTTTGGAGCATGAAGACCAGAAATTCCGGTCAAAAAAGGTCAACTTATCCACATTTTTAGGTTGTGGCTGTAAGGTAGCCTGAAACCCAAGCATAATCCTAAAAAAGTGTCATACTGTGTGCATACTAAAATGGGGGACACAGATGGCGCAAACGAAGTTATGCATATTGGCAGTTTATCCGGTTAGTTCTGCTGCAAGTATGTTTTATTCGTGCACTTCCCTGAATATAATATCAGGCACTGAATCAAGGGATTTTGCCAGACGGTTTATAGTTTTAACCGTCAAATTCCTCTTACCCTGTTCAATATCGTTTATCTCCTGCTGGGGCATATTGGTTTTTTTGGCAAGGGCCCGCTGGGAGAGTCCGCGGAGTTCCCTTAAGTCGGCCAGGCGGTGGGATATAACAAGCATCAGGTATTCATCATCAACGGCTTTTTTAAATAATGCATGGGTAAAATACCCCGCAGCTTGCTGCGTAGAAAATGGCCGCAAACTAAAGTTTGCGCCTACATGGACAGGCAAGATATAAAAAATAAACAGAGATATGTGTATTGGTATTTGATTTTGTAGGCGCAAACTTTAGTTTGCGGATCTTGTATGTAAGGTAAGGTTTTAATACCCCGCAGCTTGCAGCTGCGGGGATGCTTTAATAACATTTGTCAAATTTATTAATAATGCGATAAATTTATGATATAATATTTTCAAAAGGTGCCTGTCGCAAAAGGCTTAAGGCCGCAAAAGCGGCCATAAGAAATATAATAGTGAACAATTCTAAATGCGGCAGGCTAAAAGCCTGCTTTTTCAATTTTAAGGTGCTTTGTATATGCTTAAGGGCGCATTGAACGCGCCCCGGCAATTTGCTGAAAGGAAAAAATATAATGTCAAAAAAGCAGTACTATGAAAAACCGCCGCTTTCGGCGGGGGATGAAGTGGAAGTCACTATAATCGATGTGGCTTACGGCGGGGACAGCGTCGGAAGGTACAAGGATTTTACAGTGTTCCTTCCTTACGGCGTGCCGGGCGCGGTTGTAAGGGCAAAGATAAGCGAGGTAAAAAAGAACTTCGCGCTCGGCAGGATAACGCGCGTCATAAACGAGTCGCCTATATATTCCAAACCGCCTTGCCGGTATTTCGGGCAGTGCGGCGGGTGCGACTGGATGAACATGTCCTATAACGCGCAGACGGCCAATAAGATGAAGATAGTAAAGTTCATGCTGGAAAAGACTGCCGGACTGCCGAACGTGCTGATAAAGGACATAATTAAATATGAGAACCCCCTGCACTACCGCAACAGGGCCCAGTACAAGATCACGATAGAGGACGGCGCGATCAGGCTCGGGTTTTACAGGGCCAGAAGCCATAATGTCATAGGCGTGGACGAATGCCTTCTCATGCACCCGAAGATAAATGAAATAGCCTCCGTTATAACAGCCGCCCTGAATGAGAGAAAAAAAGAGGTCACCATATACGATGAAAATACCGGCAGGGGATGCCTGCGCCATGTCGCGGTAAAGGTCAATTTAAAGGGCGAAAGCCTTGTTACTTTTGTATGTGCTGATAAGGATGTAAAACCTTTCATACAGCACGCCTCGGACGCGGTCAGGGAAAAAATAACCGGGCTTAAGGGCATAGTCCTCAATATTAACACCGAACCGGGCAATAATGTCTTCTCTGAAAAGGAAAAGATGATATACGGCCAGACTTATATAACCGAGCACGCCGCGGGCATGGATTTTAATTTAAGTTCAGCCGCGTTCTTCCAGGTGAACGCCGGTATGCTTGAAAAGATGGCGGCTTTTGTAGCGGACAATATAAAAAAAGGGGCGGCGGTGCTGGACCTTTACGGCGGCGTCGGAGCGCTCACCCTTCCTTCACGAAATAAGTTCAGGGAAATATACGTGGTCGAGATAGACACAAGCGCGGCGCAGAGGCTCTACGATATGACCGTGAAGGAACATATGAATAACGTCACGGTGGTGAACGGCAGGGCCGAGGACGCGGTGGACAGGTTCATGAACGACGCGAGGATAACAGACGTGGTCATAGACCCTCCGAGGAAAGGCATACATCCGAAAATACTCGCGGCTTTAAGGAAGAGCCGTATACAAAATATAATATACATATCATGCAATCCGGCGAGTTTTGCCAGGGACGTGAAGGAACTTAAGGATTCTTATTACGTGCGCGAAGTATCGCCGCTCGACCAGTTTCCCCAGACATATCACGTAGAATTGATGGCAAAGCTGGAAAAAAAGAGGGGCGGCATATGAAGATCATTGAATTTGAGAATGTCACGGTGCTAAGGCAGGGCGCAAGGATACTTGACAGTCTGGACCTTTCGGTTGTTGCCGGGGAAAATACGGCTATACTGGGGCCGAACGGCGCGGGAAAGTCCACGCTCATAAAACTTATGACGAGGGAGATATATCCTTATAAGATGGAGCCGCATGTTTTCAGGATATTCGGCGAAACATTATGGGATGTCCGCTCACTGAGGGGCAGGCTCGGCATAGTGTCGGATTCCATATCGCAGTTTGCCAACCCGGACGAAACATGTTTTGAAATTGTGGCGTCCAGTTTTCATAATTCCATGAACCTTTATAACGAGGAAGCGGATAAAAAGGCGGCGGCAAAAGCAATGGAAAGCCTTGAGTTCATGGAAATAGGCCATTTGAAAGACAGGCTGATATCGGAGATATCTTCGGGCGAGGTGAGAAGGACTTTTATAGCCAGGGCGCTGGTGCACGAACCGAAGGCTTTGATGCTCGACGAGCCGACGAATTCCCTCGACATAAGCGCGGTGCTTAAGTTCAGGAAAATAATGTCAAAGATAGCCGGGCGGGGTGTGACTATAATAATAGCCACGCATACCCTGCAGGATGTAATACCCGAGGTAAAGAACGTTGTGATGCTCAAGCAGGGAAAGGTATTTTTTAACGGCGAAAAGGAAAAGGCGCTGACGGATAAGAACCTGTCGGGGCTGTTCAATGTAAAACTTCATGTGAATGAAAATAACGGGCGGTATTCGCTTACCTGCCAGGACTGATGGAAAATGAAAAAAGTATTCATAAAAACATTCGGATGCCAGATGAACACCTATGACTCGGAGCGCATGGCAGGGGAACTTTCCGCGGCCGGGTATGAACTTGCCGGCAGCGAGGCGCAGAGTGATTACGTTATCGTGAACACATGCAGCGTGCGCCAGCATGCCGAGGACCGGGCCATGAGTTTTATAGGCGCTGCCGTAAAGGACAAAAAAGTGATAGTCGCCGGATGCATGGCGCAAAGGATGAAGGAAGAACTGCTGACAAAGTTCCCGCGCCTGCACGCCGTTGTCGGGACGTTCAATTTTTCAAATATAGCGGATGTCATGGAGTACGGGAGATCAAAGCTCTACGTCGATGACATAAATGAAAGGTACACAAAGAACCTGAAAAGGGCGGATAAGCTCAGGGCCTCTGTTGCGGTCATGCAGGGATGCGATAATTTCTGCTCTTACTGTATAGTGCCTTACGTGCGCGGCAGGGAGAGAAGCCGTGAAGCCGCCGGGATAATGGATGAACTGCGATCTCTGGCATCGGAAGGCTTCAAGGAAATAACGCTGCTCGGACAGAACGTTAATTCATATTTTGATAAAACTTCCGGCATGGATTTTGCGGCGCTTTTACGCGAAGCGGCTAAGATACAGGGGCTGGAATTCATAAGGTTCATGACTTCGCATCCGAAGGACCTGTCGGACGAACTTATCAGCGCCATAGCCCAAACCCCGAAAGTATGCAGACATATACATCTGCCCATGCAGGCTGGTTCGGACAGGGTGCTTGAACTTATGAACAGGAAGTACACCGCGGCGTGGTACTCAGGAAGGATAGATAAAATAAGGGAGATAATGCCGGATTGCGCCGTAACCTCCGACATACTTGTCGGGTTCCCGGGCGAAACAGAAGAGGATTTTTCCCGGACGGTGGAAATGGTGGAAAGATCGCGCTTTGACGCGGCTTATATATTCAAATATTCTCTGCGCAAAGGGACAAAGGCCGAGGCTATGGGCGGGAGCGTGAGTGAAAAAGAGAAGCTGAAGCGCCTCAATATTGTCCTTGAAATACAGAAAAAAATAAGCGAAGATATAACAAAACAGTACATTGGAAGGCCGATAAAAGCCCTTATTTATACAAAAAGCCTGTGGGAGCCGGGTTTCGTGGAAGCCATAGCCGGATCAAGCAAAAAGATACTCATTTCCGGCGGCAGCGAACTCATCGGCAGAATCGTAATGATAAAAATAAAAAGCGCAAAAGGCGCTATGCTTTCAGGAGAAATAACAGGATGAAAAAATTTATTATCGCGATAGTATTTCTAACGGCAGCTTCTCTGTCATACGCCACATTTTACACCAGCATGGTGGAGGAGGACCAGTATCTCGCGGCAATGAAACTTTATGACGCCGGAGATTTTTCGGGGGCGGAAAAAGGATTTGACGATTTTATCCTGAAATTCCCGGACTCAAAATACACGCCGGCGGCTATGCTTAAGTCGGCGGATCTCAAGGAAAACACGGATGAAAAGGAGCTGGCGTACGGCAAAGTGATAAAGGCATATCCAGGCTCTGAGACCGAGGCTGAGGCTGTTTTTTCACTTGGCAGGCTCAATTACGCCGGGGAAAAATATAAAAAAGCCGTAGAATATTTCAATACAATACTGGATAAATACGGAAAGATGATATGGGCCGAAGAATCAAGCTATTACCTTATGCTGTGTTATCTGGCTGAAAAGGATTACGCGGATCTGGATAAAACGTACGCCGCATACAGTATGAATGGCGGATATTTCAAGCAGAAGAAAAAGGTCAGGCTGGTTTACGCCGATTCCATGTTTGAAAGGGAAAAATACACCGATGCCTCAGCGATCTATAAAGAACTGATAGACGGATACGACCCTAAAGAAAATTCTATAAATATGCCGGCGATATATAAAAAAGCCGCGCAAGCGTACATAAAGTCCGGGGACGCGAAAACAGCGCAGGCGCTCGCAGATGAATTGAAACTTAAGTTCCCTGACAGTGAAGAAGTTTCCGGCCCGGATAAAAAAGCCGCGGCTGCGGTAAAAGGCGGGATTGAAAAGGCAAAGGAGCCTGAAAAGGCGGCCGCTCCGGCCCAATTTTATACGGTGCAGGTCGGCGCGTACACGAACAAAAAATTCTGCGATGCAACGGCAAAACAGTTTGAGGATAAAAAATACCAGGTGTTTGTTAAAAAAGACGGAAAGTTCTTCAGACTTAATGTCGGTAAATTTGTCACAAAAGGCGAGGCGGATGTTTTCGCGGCCGACTTCGCGAAAAAGGAAAAATTGAAAAGCTATCTTGTGAAGCAGGCGTGGGAATAAACAATTTAACGGAGGCATTTTATGAAGGAAATATTCACGGTATGGGGAAAGACAAAGCAGATAGTTCTCATAGCGGTTACGGCGGCAATATACGCGGGATGCCTCATACCTTTTAAACCCATACAGATAATACCCGGGCTTACAGAATTGCGCCCGGCAAGCGCAATACCGGTGGTGTTCGGGGTATTCTTCGGGCCTGCCGCGGCATGGGGTTCGGCCATAGGCAATCTGATCGCGGATTTTTTCGGAATGCTCTCGCCTGCCAGCCTTTTTGGATTCATCGGGAACTTCCTGTTTTCATACGTTGCCTATAAAATATGGCACGCCATGGTCAAAGGCGAAACGACGATAGGGGTGAAGCAGGTACTTGTATTCATCCTGGCATGCGTGGTATCGAGCCTTGTATGCGCGCTCACAGTGGCAGCCGGAGTCCAGCTGCTGGGGCTAGCCCCTTTTAAGGTGCTGTTCCTTGTTGTATTCATAAATAACGCGCTTATGTCTTCGGCGATCGGTACGACCCTGCTGCTGCTGCTTTATAAAAGGATCGAAAAGACAGGGATGATGTATAAGAAAGAAAATTAAGCCATGAAGAAGATAATGATAAAAAATCACACAACACGGAAGAAAAAATGATCGAAATAAAGGACCTTTCATTCAAATACAAAGAAAATCTGCCGCCCGTTCTGAGCAACATAAGCCTGTCAATAAAGCCCGGGGAAAAAGTGCTCATAGCAGGAAAGAACGGCGCTGGCAAGACAACCCTTTCAAAGATATTAAGCGGCCTTATACCGTGCGTGGAAAGCGGCGTCATAGAGGGAACCTATGAATATAAAGGCAGGCCTTTCAGGGAATACAGCCGCGCCGAAGTTGTCAGGGAATTCTCCATACTCTTGCAGGACTTTGAAGCACAGATAGTATCAACTTCAGTAAGGGAAGAGCTGATGTTCTACCCGCTAAACCTGGGAAGGCCTTACAGGGAAGCTTCACAGCTGGCTGTGGAAACGTCAGCGAAGTTCGATATAAGGAATATTTACGACAGGAACATAGCCGAACTTTCCGGAGGGGAAAAACAAAAAACCGCGCTTGTCTCGCTGCTGACGGCAGGGCCGCGCGTGCTTATCCTCGACGAGCCGATGACGGATATAGATCCGGTATCACAGCAGTACATACTGGAGCTTTTGAAGAATTTTGACGGCACCCTTATCGTTTTTGAACAATCCGTCGAATATTACGGATTTTTTGACAGGATAGTTCTGCTCAAGGATGGGGCGATAGAAACCGACGGCGGCAGGGAAACGGCGGCCATGCAAAAAGAACTTGATAAATCCGGCATGGGAACGCCACCGGTATTTCTGCTGACAGGAAAATATTCCGGGTCAGCCACGGAAGCCTCAGAGCAGGCATCGGATATGTACGAATTTGAGGCTGAAAAATATGCGAGGATAGCCTCAGGCAGGGTCGATACCGCAGAAAAAATAATTGAGGTCAGGAATCTCTATTACAGATATACCGGAAGCGAGAGCTACGCCGTTGAGAACGTAAGTTTTGACGTACGAAGGGGCGATTTTATAACCATGCTCGGCGAGAACGGATCGGGCAAAACGACTCTGATGAAAGTCATATCAGGGATATACGGTGATTACAGCCAGGGGCTTATACTTTATAAGGGCAGGAACATAAAAGAAACGCGGGTGCTCGGGGAGATAGGCTATGTATATCAGAATCCCGACAACCAGATATTCGCGGAAACAGTCTTTGACGAAATAGCTTTTGCCCTGCGCACAAGGAAGGCCGCGGAAAGCACGGTAAAGAAAAAAACCGACGATATCATGGAAATATTCGGCCTGTCGGATAAAAGAGATGCGGATCCTTTCTCACTGCCCAAGGGCGACCGCGAAAAGATAGCATGCGCATCCATACTTGTCGCCGGTCCTGAGGTTATTGTACTGGACGAACCGACCACCGGGCTTGATCATCCGTCGCTCAAAGGACTTATGGAAATAATATGCGGCCTGAATGCGGCCGGCAAAACTATCATAATCATAACGCATTCCATGGAAGCGGCGTCAGCTTACGGATGGAAGGCGGCGGCCATGGCAGGAGGAAAACTGTTATTTTACGGGGACAAGAGGGAACTTTTCAGGGATGACGCCATGCTTGCCATGGTAAAGGCAAAAAGGACGCCTGTCATGGACATGTCGTTAAAGCTTAACGGAAAGCTCGCGCTCAACGAATCGGAATTTTTGAAATGCTGGAGGAAAAAATGAGCCTGTTCCTGTACCGCAGGCAGAAAACCCCGCTGCACCTTCTTGACCCGAGGGTAAAGATAATCACCCTCATATTAAGTTTTACCGCGGCCGCGGCATCCTCCACGCTGTACTCATCAGCCGCGGTGCTTATGGCGCTTGCCGTGTTATTTGTAGTTTCAAAAAGTTATTATTCCATATTTAAGATGGGCGGTTTGCTTTTTCTTATAGGATTTATGACATATATCCTGTGGGTGCTTTTCTATGAGGGAAAAACCCAGGTGGCCGACCTGAAGGTATTAAAAATATACAGGGAATCTTTTTCATACGCGTCGCTTATGACAATAAAATTCCTGAACATGCTTTTATGCGGTATACTTTTTCTTTCCATAACGTCCCTTGAGGAATTTTCAGACGGGCTTCTGCTGCTCGGCGTGCCTTACGGCGTGTCCTTTGCTGTGTCGCTTTCGTTCAGGCTTGTGCTTATATTTGTTTCAACCGGGTTTACCATAGTGGAAGCGCAAAAAGTGAGGGGAAACGACACGGAGAAAGGCGGATTTTTCACGAGGATAAGATCGTTCGCCCCGCTGCTCATACCGCTAATATTGAACGGCATCAAAAAGGCCGAGACGCTATCGCTGGCCCTTGAGTCAAAGGGATTTTCGCCCGGCCATAAGATCGATATAAAAGGAAAATATTCATTTAAAATGACCGATACGATCGCCGTGATCCTTGCAGCGGCAGCTTCGGCTGCTGTTATAATTTCAGGAGCGGCGTAAAAAAATCTTTGAACAAATTGACTGTTTGTTTCATGAAGAGTATAGTTAATTTAAGCAAAAAAATATAAAGGGTGAAATAAGGGGCCGGGAAAATTGGAATTAAAAAGACTGAAATTATTATTAAAACAAAAAGAGTCTGTGACGCTTGAATTCAAAGAAGCAAAAGGCGGGGTGCCGGCTTCATTTTATGAAACCGTCTGCTCGTTTTTGAACCGTGAAGGCGGGGATATACTGCTGGGCGTCGATGACAGTGGCAGGATAACGGGCTTACCTCCTGAAAATGGAGATAAAATGGCCGCTGAAATAGCAAGCTGTCTCAATAACCCGGTAAAAATAGAGCCGCCATTTCTGCTTGTACCTCAAAAAATTGAATTAAACGGGAAAATCATATTACACCTGAATGTCCCGTGCAGTTCCAGGGTGCATAAAGCGGCGGGAAGAGTATACGACAGGAGCGCGGACGGTGATTTTGAGGTTAAAGATACTGCGGCAATTGCTGCAATGGCAAACAGGAAGGCCGCGTATTATTCAGAGACAAAGGTTTATCCCGGAGTGGATTTTAAATCACTTGATAAAAATACGATCAAGAAAGCCAGGCGGTATATACAACTGAATTCAGAAGAACATCCCTGGCTTTCACTTAAGGATTATGAACTGTTTAAAGCCGCGGGACTTATGCAGAGAGACGTAAAAACGGGTAAAGACAGTCTGACGCTTGCGGCCATACTTTTATTTGGAAAGGAACAGGCCATACAAAGCGTCCTTCCGCAGTATAAGACGGACGCGCTCCTTAAAATAAAGCAGGTTGACCGGTATGATGACAGGATGGACTTAAGGGTTAATCTCATAGAATCTTTTCTGCTTCTCATGTCGTTTACGGCAAGGCATCTGCCGGATCCGTTTTATATGGAGGGCGAAACAAGGATAAGCCTGCGCGACAAGATTTTCCGTGAAGTGGCGGCAAATATGCTTGTTCACCGCGAATATACGAGCGGTTACGCAGGCAGGTTTATCATTTATAAAGACAGGGTGGAAGCTACAAATCCGTGTATACCGCATTACAAGGGCAGGCTTCAGGCCGGAAGATTTATGCCTTTTCAGAAAAATCCGCTTATTTCCAAATTTTTTCTCCAGATGGGCTGGGTGGAAGAAATCGGATCAGGCATGTATAATATAGATAAATACCTGCCAATGTACGCAAAAGATGCGAGGGTTGAATATACCGAGGAAGAAATATTTAAGGCCGAAGTATGGTATAAAACGGTTAAAATTAAGCAGGGAGCGGAGAAAGCGACGGAGAAAGCGACGGAGAAAGCGACGGAGAAAGCGACGGGGTATATTGGAAGAAGTAAAACGCAAAAGATAATATATGAAGCTATGAAGAAAAATAAGTATATATCCATAGAAGAACTTGCAAAAGAGACAGGGGTTACAAAGAGGAATGTAGAAAAGAATATTGCGGCACTTAAAAATAAAAACGCAATTTTAAGGGTCGGCCCGGATAAAGGCGGATACTGGAAGGCGATGAAAAAATTACAGCCGCGCCGACAGAAAAATAAATGATGCACGTGTTATAAAAAATAAGTCCGGTAACAGTCCGGTAACCATATTTTAACCGGGTTTGATTTATTCAGCGGGTTGTTGTATAATAAATTTATTAAAACTCATGGAGGAATATATGGCGGAAAAAGAGGCAAAAAAGTTCAGTTTAAAAATGGTGCAAAAGACCGCTATTCTGGGGACCGACAAAGAGGGTAATACAACATACAGGATAAATTTTTTCATTGATGATGCCGCGGTAAAGGGAAAGTCGGGTATGGAAGTTTACGGTATAGAAGTATTGAACAAGGACGGCGTTCTTATACGATATGAGCTTTTTGGAGAAATACCGGACGGGGATGTAAGCGAGTTCTACGAGAACGGACAGAGAATGGTTGAAAAGCATTATGTCAACAGCCAGAAGAACGGGCCTTATCTGCTTTACTACCCTTCGGGCAGCGTATGGAAGGAAGGGCGTTTCGGCAACGATCAGATGATACGCCTGAAGACTTACGCGGAGAACGGAAAACTCCTGACGGATAAGATATTCGCCGAGATGGTGTCCATAACCACGGGAGAAACAGAGGTATTTTACAAGAACGGCAGGGAAATAGCCCGCTGGACCAAAGGAGCAGACGGCTCCATAAAGAAATACGGCGAGGTCATAGACGGGATAGTGAAATATTATGTCGGGAAAACTCTCAAGGAAGAGCATACATACGACGACGGTGTTCTGGTAAGCATCAAGGTATACAATAAAAAAGGGCAGGTCCTGACAGAAAGAAAGTTTGAAAAATCATAAGTAATTTACCATTTGACAATTATTATAGTTGTGTTATATTTTTCTCATTAAGAAACGGGGTGGTGCTTTTTTAAAGCGCCTGAGAATATACCCGATGAACCTGATCCGGATAATGCCGGCGTAGGAAGAACAGCAGAGTTTAAAGTTTAGGGTTTATTGCGCGAAGCTGGTACAATACTAAAACTTTAATTAAACGCCTTCCTTAACCGGGAAGGCTTTTTTATTTTCAGGGGTTTGGTTTTGGACGATGAACTATAAAATTGCAGGAGGTTCTTATGGCAGAGTTACCGGAATTGGGAAAGATATCGCCGGATATTTTTGATGAGATGATATACCCGGCGCTCGGAAAAAAAGACCCGAAGGTACTTGTGGGGCCGCAGCACGGGGTTGATATCGCCATTGTGGATATAGGCGGCGGAAAAGTAATGGCCACCACGACAGACCCGGTATATATCGTGCCGGATTACGGATTTGAAAAAGCGGCGTGGTTCGCCATTAACATACTGGTATCAGATGCTGTCACATCCGGGCTCAAGCCGGCGTACCTTACCATAGACCTGAACCTTCCGCCTTCCATAAAAAAAGAGGACCTGAGCACCATGTGGCGCGTTATAGCGTCGGAATGCGACAGGATGGGTA
>Ga0224525_1000567_pt1 | contig 16910 bp, 13 predicted proteins | sample CFST100metaG_FD_179874 | JGI IMG/M metagenome (GOLD analysis project Ga0224525, IMG submission 179874) | Peat soil microbial communities from Stordalen Mire, Sweden - C.F.S.T100 | ecosystem: Environmental > Terrestrial > Soil > Wetlands > Peat | place: Sweden: Norrbotten County, Stordalen Mire...
CAATCCTTCTTATATTGCCTAATTCATTATCACCAATTTCCAATTCAAGATTATATTCACCTTTTATTGTTAATCGAACATTCATTAAATTTTTATCTAAAATAATTTTTAATCCTTTAAATTCACCAATATCTTTCTCACATGTAGTATTTTCAATTGCATTTTTTAAAGCAGTTCCTGCCTCAACTCTATTTAAATATGATTTACCCAATAAAATAATCTCAAAATCCTTATTATAACTTTCTAATTTGGATATATCTGAATTTAATCTATCTATAATATTTTGATTTAATTTAATTTTTTCAGGTGTATCTTTTGAAATGGCTATCAAATTAGATTGCTCTCTTAAAAATGAATTCTTTTCAATTAGGAGTTTTTGGATTTCGTTATCCAATTCAGCTTTTTCTTTTATTCGTAGATCACCACAACAAAGTGCTTTTACCTCAGAGTATTCCAACACTACTTCATCAACATCTTCATAATTTCTCTTTGAGCAATCAGTATTCATTATTTGGCTAATAAACATTTGCTTCTTCTCTAATAACTGCCACAAATAGACATCAAATGAGCCTTCCGTTGCATATTGATATATTTTAATTTCATCATACATATTCCCTTGCCTTCGTATTCTTCCATTCCTTTGTTCTAACTCTGCTGGTTTCCATGGAATATCTAAATGATGTAGAGCAATCATTCTATTTTGAACATTAGTACCACTGCCCATTTTTTCTGTAGAACCAATTAATACCCTAATACTGCCTTTTCTACATCTTTCAAATAGCTCTTCTTTTTCTTCATCATTTTTTGCATCCCCAATGAAGGCAATTTCATTTTCTTTCAATCCATTTCTAATTAAATCTTTTTTCATAATATCATATAACATTATTCCATAGTCCAAGAAAACAAGTTGTAGTGCCTTATCTTTATCATATTCTTTGTATATGTCTATTATTTTATCAATACATACATAAACCTTACTATTTCTATCTACAACCGCATTTTTATCTACTAATCTGGGATCTATCGAAACAGCTTTACCTTCTATTGTTATACTTAACATATTATCTGTTTTTCGGTCTACTGTTCCACTTTTTATATCGTCTGCACGTTTTTCTAGCTCTTTCATTTTGTTTTTTACAAAGGTTGAGGGTTGTAATAATATTGTCCGTGTCTTTCCACCTTCAATATCAGGTCTTTTTATTTCTAACTCATCACATGTTTTTATATCTGCAACTTGATTAAATAATTTCAAAAGTTCAGGTATATTATGGAAATGTGAAAATCTAGTTTTTGATCTGTATTTTGAACCAGTTGGGTCTATCTCCATTGCAGTTGTAATATCTCCAAAAATACTTGCCCATTGGTCAAAATGCCTGATTCCCATTTTTTTTAGAGTATCTTCTTGTAAATATCTCTGCATTACATAAGTCTCAGATATAGAATTTGAGATTGGTGTTCCTGTTGCAAAAATCACACCTCGATTTTTATTTTTTTCTGTTATGTATTTCGTTTTCATTAAAATGTCATAGGATTTTTGTGTGTTTTTAGTAGATATACCTGCTACATTATTCATTTTAGTATGAATATAGCAATTTTTATAATTGTGTGCTTCATCAACAAAAAGATAATCCACTCCTAATTCTTCAAAATTAAGTATTTCATCCTTTCTACTTTTATCAAGCATTTTACTTAATCTTGTCTCTAGATTTTTTTTTAATGATTCATACTGCTTTATATTGTTCCTGGTATCTCCTCTTTCTGATTTTAACTCTTTTATAGCAGTTGTAATATCATCAATATCTTCATGCATCTGCTTTTTCAAGACTTCATCTGAAACTGGAATCTTTTCAAATTGTGAAAATGTTAAAATTACTGCATCATATTCACCAGTTGCAATTCTAGAAACAAATTTCTGTCTGTTTTTCATACTAAAATCATCTTTTGTTGGAACTAATATATTAGCTGATGGGAACAAAGTTAAAAATTCATTTCCCCATTGAGAAGATAGATGGTTTGGAACTACAAAAAGAGGTTTTTTAGCAACTCCAGCATGTTTTAATACCATTGCAGCTGTTGCCATTGTAAATGTTTTACCTGCACCAACTTCATGTGCCAGCAATGTATTACCACCAAGTAAAATCCTCATAGCCGCATCCATTTGATGTTTCCTAAGTTTGATTTCACTATTCATAGTAGGCACGATTAAATCATTTCCATCAAAAGTACAAAGTACCGAAGTATTAAATTGCTCATTATAAATTTTTTCAATGTTTTCTACTCTCAATGGGTCTTTTAATATCCAATTTTTAAACTCTTTTTTCAATTCTTCTTGTTTAACACGAGCTAATTGGGTTTCTTTTAAATTAATTTGAGGCTTTTTTTTGCCATCAATCTCTATATAATCATTAACAGTCGTTGGTCTTAGGTTTAAAGTATCTTCTATAATTCTATATGCTAAAGCCCTTTTAGTTCCAAACTTTGTATTTGCATAAGTATTATCTGAGTCTTTATTTTTATTATAAAGAGTATATTCAGTTGTAAATTTGTTATATATTAAATTAATTTCTTCTTTGTAAAACCATGAAGTTTTCAGGGTATCATACATAAATTCTCTATATAATTCAATAGGAATCCAGTTACTGCCCAATTTATATCCAATATCAAATATTTTTAAGTCCTCTGGCTGTACCTTTTCCAATTCTAAAATATTATTAATAAAGCTGTTACCAGCTTCTTTAGCAATTTTTAGTTTCTCTTTTACATTTCCAGCCAAATAAATAAATTGCGGTTCATATTCATTAGTGTCTGGATTTAAAAATATTTTATTTTCCAGTTCTTTTATGACTTCGCTGTCACTCTTATTGTAGATTTTAGCCATATAAGAAATATCCACTTTGCCTTTATTATTTAGTGATACAATCAACGAATCTTGGGCAGAATCTATTTTCAATTCTTCACGGGGTTTAATGGTTGCTTTATAGAATATATCTGCTTTTGAATAAGAATCGTCTTCATCTTTATTTTCTAAAGACAAAATTAGTCCTAAATCAATATCTTTTTCAAATAATTTTTGATTATTCCTCAAATGTATAAAACCATTCTTCTTAATAAAATCATCATACAAATCATTTAGAACTTTTTGAGCTTTAATCAATTCATCTTCACTATAATTCAAGTTTGATTGGATATTTATTACATTCCTTAAGGAATTTCTTATCAAATGAAGTTGCTTAATGATTTCACAGTCACTTTTCTTTAAGGATATTTTTATCATTTCATCATCTTTAAAATAAAGCTCATCATTAATTAATGTATATGTAAAATTTCTTATATTTGCCATTGTAAGCATATCTTGAGGTAAATAATCTATAGTTTCTTTATCATAATCTATTTTTCTATTTATATATAAGTTTGAAATAGCATTATCAAGTGATTTACCCAAATCAAAATCCTTATTTTCATTTATCAATGCAGTATCCTTATTATTCCCATACATTGATTTATCGAAAATCATCTTACCTAGCATCATTTCTGGATTGTCAACAAAGTACTGATTTAAGGGTACTCCTTCATCTGTTTTTGATAAATGAATCCAACTTGGTTCATCTACGTTAGGTTGTTCCTTCTTTTGCAAAAATATTATATCTGTCGTAACATCAGTATTTGCAATATTTTTAAAAGTTGTATTTGGAAGCCTTATTGCCCCAATTAATTCAGCATGTTCAGCTAAATATCTTCTGAAATTGTTATTTGACTTATCCAATGTACCCTTACTTGTTATAAAAGCTACAACACCATTAGGTTTTACTTTATCTAAACTCTTTGCAAAAAAATAATCATGAATAAGTAAATTCTGCTTATTGTACTTTGGATCATAGACTTGGTAATTTCCAAATGGAATGTTTCCAATAGCTACATCGAAGTAATTGTCTGGAAAATTAGTTTTTTCAAATCCAGTTATTTGTATTTGTGCATTTTCATAAAGTTTTTTTGCAATTCTTCCAGAAACAGAGTCAAGTTCAACACCATATATTTGGCTTTTTGAAATACTTTCAGGAATATATCCAAAAAAATTCCCAGTGCCACAACTTGGTTCTAATATTTTTCCACCACTAAATCCAAACTGCTCTAATGACTTGTAAATTGATTTTATAACTATATCATTTGTATAGTGAGCATTTGGAGTTGAAGCCCTAGCACTTTCATATTCCTCTTTTGTTAAAAGATTTTTCAATTCTAAATATTCTTTTTTCCAATTTGAATTGTTTTCATCAAAAGCTTGAGGAATACCACCCCATCCAGTGTATTTTGATAAAATTTCTTTATCTTGTTCGCTTGCCAAACTATCTGTTTTTTCTAGCTCTTTTAAAAGTGAAATAGCTATTATATTGTTTTTACACTTAGTTTTAGCACCACCATAATTATCTAAATTTGTTTTAGGACTATATCCCTCATTGCTTGGCTGTCCGCTTCCATCTGTATTCTTCGAATTGTCTGAGCCTTTGTCATAAAGTCCTTGATTTCTTCCACTTTTTCGTACTCCATCTGTTTCTCCAGTATATTCCTGAAAAGTTCGTCCGCTTGTTGTTCCCTCTCCAGAACCCTCTTGAATAATTCGTCCTTTATCAGAAGTATCTGGTATCTTGTTTTGTATTCCGTTTTCAGATGTTTCATTATTGCCCTTCCGTACTTGCCCATTGGAGGACAATTCAATTCCTTCTCTTTCACCAGTTCCTCTATCTTCTCCATGTCTTCCATGTGTTCTTTCATAATCCTTGCTAGATCTTCCATTGGTTATCGCTCCTTTACTATTACTAATAACACTTAAATCATGATTAAATGATTCATTCTTTGAATAATATTCTATAACATTAACAATTGGTTTTATATCATTTGATATTATATTTGCTAAATTTTTACTTTCTATGTTATTGTCAAATGCCAAAACCACATTTTTATAGCTTTCATTTTGTAAAATAAACTGTTTTACAGATTCATTGTTTACCCCATTTAAAATAAAAAATGAATATTCTTCCAAATCTTTTCCTTTAATTTGCATTATTGTAGCCATAGATAAACTACTTAAAATATCTTCAGAAATAATTAATGTCCCAGAGCTTCTATTTACAATTATTTCACCTTCATTATTCAAAATATTTTCATAATCGAATAAATTTATAACATCTGACTCTATATGTTTTTCATTAACATAATATCCTATAGTCTTAATTTCAATAGTTGTATCAATGTCTTTGAGTGGTTCTAAATCAGAATGGTTAACATAATCATCATATTCAACTAAGGCTTTTATAGGTTCTTCTTTATTCACAGACTTTAATAATAAGTCATTCCAGTCTTTAAAGTTTTTTGGAAGTATAGTCTTAAAGGAAAATTCTTTTTTTATTTTATCAATAAAATTTTGTGCTGGTTTAGATCCATCTTGAAGTTGTTCTTCATGTTTTGGATTATCAACACAGATATAAATTTTTTCTGGTTTATAAATATTTTGCATATTTCTTATTGTAGATTCTTTAAGACCACCCATGCTTATAAATATAGAGTCTTTAAGCCTCTCTGAGAACTTTTTTGCTCCTAACTGTTGAATAAAACTCATCATATCAATAGCAGATTCAAAATAAAAAGCATTTTTAGGCTCTTTTGTCTTAACTATATTAAATCCATAACCATATTTACTGTTCTTTGCGAACCCTTTAAACCGACGATTTGATAGGGTTGTGTTTAGTTCCATTCCTACAACGTTTGAATTCTCATCTCTAATTAAAAATGCCAAATTATTATTATCTTTTGTTTCCGATAATAACTCATATTTCACTAAAAACTTTATTAGATCTTCACTAATTCCTCTTGTCCTAGTTAAATAGGCAAAACTTCTTCTTAAATCAGTTTTTAATTCAACATTCATTACTTTCTCTGATTCATTGATCTCATCTATAGCTTTACCCGAAAACTCACAAAGTTCTTTAACTGCCTGATTAAATTCAATATTTAAATATTTAACAACATAAGTTATCGCATTACCAGTTTCATTTTGACTATTCCAGTAATACATATTTTCAGTAAATACCAAACTATCATGTACGCTATCTCTATATCTTCCATTTCCTGCCTTTTCAAGTTTAATTCCTTTATATTTTAAAAATGCTGCCAAATCAATATCCCTGGCTATTCTTATATCTTCATCTGTAACTTTACTCATCTAAACCACTTCCTTGATTGCATAAATTAAATAAATACTAATCCCCTAATAAATAATCAACTGTTACTTTGAAGTATTTTGCTAAAAATTTTATTCTTTCAATATTTGGCTCACTTGAGCTTAATTCATAACTTGAAATTATTGATCTAGATAATCCAACTATTTTGGCTAAATCAGATTGTTTTAAATAATTTTCTTCTCTTAATTTTTTTAGTCTGTCTCCAAATGTTTCTTTGCGAGTTAATTCACATATTTTTACTGCTGTTTTTATACTATTTAACACGTTTTTTATATTGTCATAATGCACATAACCAGTTACATTGTGATTTTCAAATAGTTGATCAATATCAACTTTCTCTTTGCTAACTATCCATAGATATGAGCCAAAAATAACATCATTAATTTTACTTATCTCTGAACATTCTAAATTAAATATAATAAGGCTAGGTCTTTTACTTAAAATACTCATTGAGTCATCTAATTCTTTTTTTATAATAACCTCACATTTATTAGATATACTTTTTTCAATTGTTTTTGAAAATTTAGCCTCTTTGCTAATTATTAAAACTTTCATTAATAACCATGCCTCCAAATTAATTTTCCAATTTAGCGTAAAACTCAGTGTAACTATCAGATTTATCAAATTCACTTCGTTTTATGTAAAACGCGGCTTGAAAAAGCTTACTTTTTTTATCTTCTCTTTTATAAAAATACTTTTCATCAGAATTTTTTAATGCACCTTCTTTTTTATCCCAGACGAACTCAGAAGAACTTTTATAAGTGTCATATAAAACTATTGTATCTTTTTTCTTCAAGTAGATAGATTCATCATTAAGTTTAATCCAATCAGAATCAAAATCACTCCAACTCTTCCACTTATATTGTCCATTTTCTTTAGTTATTTTATATTGTCCTGACTTATCTTTAAGTAAATCTGACTGCCATAATCCACAAAATTTATCATTCCCATCATTTTTTATTTTCGTATATTTATTACCATTGCCAGTTAGTTGATTATTTTTATAAGTCAATTCAGCCTTGTATGAATAACCTATATCAACCAAATATTTTCCATTATTATCTTTTATTATTTTAAATATTTTAATATTATTTCTATCTATCCAAATTCCTGCTAAATCATTGGGTTCTTCATAAGTATTTTCTAAAATCTTCTTTATAGGATTATCATCACTAGAATTGTTTTTATTTTTATGATTACAATTAGAAAATAAATAACCTATAACAAAGAAAAAAACACCACATATTATTATAATAGATATACTTTTTTTCTTTGACATTTCTGTTTCCTCCTTCCTAATCCACTTTTATATTTGATTTCTTTTTTATAATAACCAAAGCTATTACTAGAGCTATAAGAAGTACTATAGTTAAGTAGTCAATATGATATTTCTTCTGAGTAGCTTTTTTATTTTTCTTAACTGGTTTATCTGTTGGTGTTGGTGTATTTTTATTATTTTTGACACCCCCATTCAAATCAGCTTCTTGTGTTGATTGTGATGTGGGTTCTGGTGTTAAAGTCTCCTGTTTTTGTGCTTCCCAAAAAGTAGGAGTATCACTTGAAGCAGTATAATCTTTTTTTACAAGTTCAAAATTGATTTCAGTCGTTTCACCTTTTTTAATTTCAAAATTTTTCGGTGCTTTTAATTCCAGATGTAGTCTTTTAGCTGATACAAAGTCAATATAATCTAACTTATATTTACCAATTGGAACTTCATCTCTTGTTGCTCCTTGGGCAAATTCACCTAACAAAATGTTATACATTTCCTCGTTATAATAATTTACTTCAAAACTATCATTTCTAATTAAATCACCATTACCATTTAAATTAACTTTTATATCAAGCTTCCCAGTCTCTACAATTGCAAATGATTGGACTGAATTTATAAAAATTAAACAACCTATAAGAAAAATTAGACAATATTTTTTTAACATAAAATTATTCTCCTTTAAAATTGACAATAGCACGTCTCCAATACCTAAAAGCCTGTGTTTGATTTTCCACAACTCCTTTTCCGCCAGTACAATGTATAAATGTCTTCACACCATTTGTATTACGACTACTGAAAATCCCAATATGATTTGAAACTGCACCATATGGAGCCATAAATCCTAAATCCCCTGGAAGTAATTCATTTTCACTTATTTGGACTGTATTTGTCCATTGTTGATCTGTACCACCTGTTAGTATATTACCAGCACCTGATGTCTTATACACCCAATCTACAAAGCCACTACAATCGAGTCCATATGGTTGATAAGTTCCAGTGGTAGAATCACCAGGAGCTTGTACCATTTGCATACTTCCCCACATTGGATTATATCCAGCTGCACTTTTTCCTCCCCAGAAGTATTTTACTCTTCCAATTAAACTCCTAGCCACATTAATAAGGTCTTGTCGAGTCCCTATTTCTTTAGCACTGTTTATTATTTTCTGTAAATCACCAGATTGGTACAAAACATTTTTTATTTCTAGTTCTTCCATATCTAAGTCTGGGTAAAGTTTTTTTAAATCTATAGTAGAAGATATCATATTGTACAAATCTTTTTGTTTTTTTGTCCATTCTTCTTCTTCAATTATTTTATCAATATCCTTAACTGTTATATCAATTTCTGCAATTTTATAATTATCTAAATGCTCTCCAGTTAGTGACACATCATTGTATATAATAACTTTATATTTATACATCTTATCAAATAGATCTTTTAACTGAGCTAATTGTTCCTCTGACCCATCAAGCTTTTGTTTATTTTTAACTGCCATATATGCCAATATTTTTTTTGCATCAATGCTCAATTTACCATTACTATTTGGTGTTACAAATCTTACTTCATTTGCGCCATGCACAGAATCTTTTATTTTATCTAGTAAAGATTGCTTTAAACCAATCAATTCTTTTATTATTGTTATAGCTGCTTTTGGACTTAACATATTTTGTGTAATAATGATTGGAGCACCAGTTGATTCAATAATTATTACTATTAATAGAATTACAGCAATAATTATTCCAAAAAGACCACTATTACTTGAAATACGCATACTCCATTTAAAAAAATCTAATAAAAGTTTACCAATAGCTACTGATTTTTTTGAACCATCTACAATAACCTTAGTTTGTACTAATGCATTAACTGTAGTATCATTTAAACCATCTCTATCTCCATATTTACTTCCAGTACTTATGATACCATTTGTTCCTTTAATAGATCTCTTAAAAGCTGTTTTTATACCTTTTTTATAATTCATAATCAAATCCACTACCTTTTTTAAATGAATCTAATTCATCAACTTTTGTAGTCATTAATTTATAAAGCTTGCTTTCCCTTGGAAATCTATCTAAAAAAGGAATTATCAATCCATTGTTTATAATTAGTCCTTCACCTTCATTTGAATTTGTTATGTAACTTAGTTGTGAGTCTGTTATCTGAAGTAATTTGCCTAATTCTTGACGATCACCTGGTGACTGGTTAAATACCAATAAAAAATCAGAATTTGCAAGCATACTTCTTGCCTCTTTTGATTTTAATAAATCTTCTATATTTTGTGTTATACCAGTTGGTACACCTCCCCATTTTCTAGCCCTTTTATATAATTTAAATAAAAATCCTATTGAATACTCATTTGAAAAAAGTAAGTATATTTCATCCATGTATATCCATGTTCTTTTGCCTTTTTCCCTGTTTTTAGTTATCCTATTCCAAATAAAATCTAAAACCACTAACATTCCTAGTGTCTTCAACTGATTTCCCAGGTCTTTTATATCAAATGACACTAATCTATTATTAATATTAATGTTTGTTTTATGAGAAAATATTGATAAACTTCCCTTAACATATATTTCTAAAGCTAATGCCAAATCTTTTGCCTCATGTTCATTCTGACTTTCCAATGTTTTATGGAAATCAACCAGTGTGGGTATTTTTCTATTATCAAAGTCTTGTACATATTCTACATAAGTTTTTTTCAAACATCTGTCTATTATAGTCTTTTCTTTAGCGGTCAATCCGGATCCACCAACTAAAAATTCGCATAATGATAAAATAAACTCTGATTTTAATGCAATTGGATCTTCAATATCACTATAATTACGACCCATATCCAAAGGATTAATGTAATTTTTCGATCCTGCTGAAATATTTATTACCTCTCCACCAAAACTTTGCACTAATCTTGAATATTCCTGTTCTGGATCAATTATCAAAATATCATCATCCGTATTCAAAAAGACATTTATCATTTCTCTTTTAGCTGCAAAACTTTTTCCTGATCCTGGTGTTCCTATTATAAATGCAGATGAATTTTTTGATTTATTCCTATCAAAAATCAACATATTTTTATTCAATGTACTTATTCCATAGTAAATTCCTCTCTTTTCCTGTAAACTTTGTGCATTAAAAGGCATTAGGATTGCTAAACTTTCTGTTGTCAATGTCCTTCTTATGTCTAGCTGGTTAACTCCATATGGTAAAGTCGAATTCATACCACTTTCCTGTTGATATTTTAAAGTACTAAATGTACATAAATTTTTTCTTGCAATAGCTTTTAAATTCTCAGTTTCTTTATTTAATTCATCCAGAGAATCAGCAATATGAATCCACACCACGTTTACTAAAAACATTTTCTGATTTTTATTCTGGATATCATCTAGTAACATTTGGGCATGTTTTAATGTGTCCTCAAGTCCTGATGGCAAAATATCAGTTGAATATCCGCTTTTTGAAGCTCTTTTTTGATATTCAATTTTGTTACCTTCCATTCCAGTAATTTGTTTTTTCACATATCTAACAGCCTCATCTTGTGCGACCATCTCTATATTAATTGACAACATCATTCTGTTGCACTCTTCTGTGAGTTCAACAAATGAATGGTCTGTAAGAAAATTAGGTAATGTCTTTAAGTAAAGAACCCTTGCAAACTTTTCCCCAATTTTAAAATGACTGTGTTTGAATTCAAAACTATCTGGTGCTATGCAATCTTTAATGCTTTTATATTCTGTAAATTCCTTTTGTGTGTCACAAAAGAATTTGTTCAAAATTTTGGTCTTGTCATCTGCTTTTAAAGAAATAACTTTACTGTTTAAACGCCTGAAACTGTCTTCAATTCTATTTTGAACTCTAGTTAAAATCTTCCTGGCATCAATTTGATTACTAGCTTTGACTGTGAAAGTAAGGTACATCTCTTTTTGTATATCGTTTTGACCTTCCCTAAGATTACCCTCAAGCATATTATTAAATTCATATCTATAAATATCAAATTTATCAGATTTTCCTTTAAAAAATATATTTTTCTTAAAATCATCAATATTTATTCTTGAATTATTAATTGTAATCTGCAATTTAATTGATGAATCAAAAGAATTCAAGAACTCACAATACTTTAAAAATATATTTTCCTTTTCATCATCCTTTGAAATTTGATAATTTATATCTGTAAATTGTATTGATTTTGAATATAATCCATTTCCTAACTCCATAATTCCATCTAAATAAAGCGTATCAAAAGGCAATGTGTCTTGTGTAGAAACAAACTTTTTCTTCTTATTTTTCTTGTTTTTTTCTATATTAATTAATTTTTTAATATCAATCATTGTCATCGACTCCATCATCTTTAAATCTTTTTTGTTTATTAAAATTAAACGAAAAAATTATTTTTACATATTTTTCAAAATGCATTCCATTATATTTAAAAAAGCCTGTCATAATGATAGGCATAGCAGTTACTATTATGAGCCAATTTAAATAACTTTCAGGAATTATTTTCTTTCCAAAAATATACATTGGAATAGTTATACCACAGCTCACAATAACGCTTATTAACTGCCTTAATGTCATATTAAAGAAAAATTTCTCTTCATAATCTTGAATTTCTTTTGGTACTCTAACCTCTATCAATGTAAATTCCTCCTTAACCTGCTCCTAAGACTTGTTTTGCCCAACTACCGGATTTAACTACAATAAGAAGTAAGATTAATGACGTAATACTCATACTGCTTATTATCTCCCAACTACTTGGATCTTTACTTGTTACTCCAAGTAAATTATTGCTTAGCATTTTTGCATATATTGAAATTCCAATTAAAATAATCACACCTTGAAAACATACTGCAATATAGTTTTGTATAAATCTTTTGCCAACATTGAAACTATCACTCATTAGCGTGCTAAGTGCAATTGGAGCTATCATAGTGTATATATATATTTCAATAAATCGACCATAAACAATAAGTAAAATTACTATTCCTACAAGTTTTAAAATAAATAACCAAGGTGATATACTCCAATAAAAACCAATTTGATCTATCAAGTCCATTCCATGTACCGATTTTGATATTGATTGAAGATTGGCACCTGTTATATTTATTTTTGCAATATCTGGTGATGAAACACTATTAATTATTTCTCCAACAATTCCGAATATAACTTGCAAAATATATAATGAATTTTCCAATACTGCTTTGATAATTGTCAATTTTATTATTGCTTTAACTACTGCTTCCCATTTTACAAATTCAAAATTCATTGATTTTTGCAAAAAATCTATTACAAAAAACATTGCTGCCAAACTCATCCCAACAGGAGTTAAAACATTAAATATTGATTTTACTAACTCCCATATTCCTGCATTAAAATTTTGTGGATTTTGTGAAAGTAAATCTGCAATTTTTGATATTTGTTTGGTCATCCCCAATAGAGAAGCATTTAAATCATCCATTATGGTTTTTTCCATTTTTCACACTCCTTATAATCCAAATAGACTAGGTGCTTGTGTAATTCCATATACCATAAATCCTGAAACCATTGTCTTTAAACCTCTAATTTTTCCATCTGCATCATCATTCTTAAATCCAAGTGACAGTTGGATGCCACCAAATATTGCTACAATAATTCCAACCCTTGCTACCCATGCTAAAATCCATTTGATCATACCATCCAGTTTTGATGTGTCTGGTGGTGCAGCATTAATAAATATAAATGCAATTGTCAAACTTAATATAATAAATATAGTTCTTTTTAAAACTCCATATGCAAATTTTTTCATATCGCCTACTCCTTGTAAAATTTTATATTTTATATCCAAACTTATTATTTGAAGTCTTTTCTTTTTTTAAATCTAAGTAACAATTGAATGCCACCAAATACTGCTATAACGATTCCAATTCTTGCTAACCATACTAAAATCAATTTGATTGTATTATCTAGTTTTGGTATGTCTGATGGTGCAGCATTAATAAATATAACTGCAATTGTCAAACTCAATATAATAAATACAGTTCTTTTTAAAACTTCATATGCAAATTTTTTCATATCGCCTACTCCTTAAATTTTATATATTTTCTATTTCAAATTTATTATTAGAAGTCTCTAAATAACAAAGGAATGCTACTAAATACTAATATAACGATTCCGATTATTGTTAACCCTCCTAAAATCAATTTGATCGTATTATCTAGGTTTTGTATTCTTGATACATCAATCAATATGACTACAATTGTGAAACTCAATATAACTCTTTTTAAAAGCCTCAATTGTTCCTCCATATCTCCACTCCTTCATTCAAATTCATCTTCATATGAAATTTGATTTATTTTATCTTTACTAATCTGAAAATCTTCTATTAAAAATTCATCTTCCAAAGACTCTTCTTTTTTAAAAATAGAGCCAACTATCTTTTTTAAAAATTTAAACACAATAATACACTCCTTTATAAATCACTAAAATTGAGTTCTTCTTTTTTAGTGATATTTGATTCGTGATCTTCTATTTCTATTTCATTCTCACTTTTATTTGAAGTAGCTATATTACATTTTTCATCTTCTATAGGTACATCAATAAATTTAGGTATTTTACGTATATCTACATGTATTCTTTTTAATTCTTTAAAATTAAATCCATCTAATTCTTTATATTCTTTATATTTCTTATGTTTCTTTATATTGTATTTTTTTGATAAAAATGGTTTTATTCCACTTACTAATAAAATACATTTGTCTCTTTTTAATCTTCGTATTTCATCTTTTGTTAAAAGTTCTCTTCCAATTAAATTTTCACTTACATTCGAACTCCTATTACGTCCTCTCGTTAGGCTAGAACCTTTTTGAAAAATAGTTCGTTTTCCTAAAGATTGCACTAGATAATCCCACGTTGACAATTCCTGTGTACCAAGATATAGAAACTGGTCACAATTACTAATTAGGTTTTCCCATTTTTCCTTATACATGCCTTTTAACTGTCCTAAGTTTTGGATTATAATGGTAATTGATATTTCACGACTCCTTGCAGTAGCAATCTTCTTATCGAATCCTGGTATTAATCCTATATTTGCAAATTCATCCAATATAAACCTTGTGTGTATGGGCAGTTGTCCATTAAAATTAAAATCAGCTTCATAATACAGTTCGCTAAATAACTGACTATACAACATTGCTGCAATGAAATTAAAAGTTGCATATGAATCAGAGACTACAATATATAAAATCGTTTTTTCTTGTGCTATATTCCTTAAATCAAGAGTATCTGTAGAAGTTAAATTTTTTACATCCTTTATATTAAAAGCTGCTAATCTAACACTAACCGATACCAATATAGTTTTTGCAGTTTTTCCAGCCGCCTGTTTGAATATTCTGTATTGTTTCACTGCAATATGGTAGGGATTCTTTTTTTCTAATTCATTAAAAATCACATCAGTTTTACTTATATAATTTTCATTATCTTCCTTAACTTCTGCATTTCTTATAAATTCCATAACTACACTAAAATTTTGCTCTTCTGGAGGTGCCATATAATATAGATAAAAACAAATTGCCTGTAATAAAGCAGTTTCAGCCTTTTCCCAAAATGGTTCTGAAGACCTTTGCCCTTCAGGAGAAGTATTCATTATTAATGTATCTACCATAATTAAAATATCATTTTCATTTTTTATATAAGCAAAAGGATTATATGTATCTCCACAATTCATATCAATTAAATTTAAGACTTTTACAACATATCCATTTTTTTTCATCATTTTATATGTACTTCTCACCAATTCTCCCTTGGGATCTGTTGTAATATAAGATGTATTCATTTGCATTAGATTTGGTTTTACAAAATTTCTTGTTTTACCAGTACCAGGGCCCCCAATTACAATTGTGTTTAAGTTTCTTCCACTCTCTCTTGTATTTAAATTTACTTTTTCAGTTTGAGTCATAATAATATTATTTTTACCTTCATAAGCTGAAAGGCTTTCTGAATCTTTTTTTGTTGCCCAGTCAGCTGATCCATGTTCTTTGCCTTGCATATATTTTTTATTATTATCAATGATATACATTGACAACATACAAATAGCGATAAATGATAAAGTAGCAAATATTTTAAAGTTTACAGTTGTCATACCCACTGTAGAAAATGGAGCTGTCCGCATGTTACTTTCAATTGCTTCTGTCCATTTATCAATTCCATCAGTCTTTAGTACTGTGAGGCTTTTAGTAACATGAAATATGAAAAATACCACGAAAAAATATAACATTACTATTCCAATATTTTTTATTCTCTTTTCCATCAATTCTCACATCCAATTAATTATTCACGAATAAAATCCTTTGCTTTCGTTACAGTTTTTACTACTTCCTTATTTGCTTTATTTATTTTTTCTATATCTATCTTGTCAAATTTATCCAATACACTTTCTCTGTCTCCATTAGTTTTCGTAGTTCTGGTGTTTTTAGACCTATTTTGTTTTAAATCTTTTTTATCTTTTACTAAATCATCTTTTTTCTCTTCATGTCTTTCATCACTTTGTTTTGTTAATATATCTTTTTTATTATCATTATTTTTGTCATCATGTTCTGTTGGTGTAACACTGTCATTTGCCAGATCAGTCTCCCTAAAATCTTTCTCATATTGTAAACTTTCTAATTTCTTATCTAGGTTTGAACTCAATAATTTCAAAGCTTTTATCTGCATTTCTTTAAATTTATTTTTAATTCTTTCCATTATTCCAATCTTCATACGGTCTTCTTTAACTTTTTCAAATAAAGACTTAACAAGTTCCACATCTCTTATTCCATAAACGACACTATGTTCTCTGCCCTCTTTTATAACTGCATATGATACTCCATATTTTTTAGCCCTGGAGGTAAATAGTTTTACATCACTTTTTTTCATTTTTGTCATTTTCAGTTCTTGTCCACTATTTAAGAGTTTTCCCAAATTATTTTTGCCTGGTTTTAGATTCTCTTTTTCTTTTAATAATTCCAAAAGTACTTTTAAAATTTCAATAGTTGTTTCTTTTGATAACTTCAAGCCTTCGCCAGTCAGTTCTACTCCAGCTTGTGTCACTATATTAGCCAAATCATCACCAACACGCATAAAATAAACCTCCTTTTTAAATAATAGCTTTTTTACTAATTTATTACTTTTATAACATTATAATCTTACTAATGTGTCATTGTCAACCTTATTTGTATACACATAAGTGTAAAATCATGACAATATTTTAATCATAATTGTATATAAGTTAATTCCTGACTAATCTCACAATTAGTTTTATAAGTAAAAATTTTTGGCATTGGTAATAAATTTGTAATATAAATATGGATAATTTAAAACATTATTTCCGAAATCACGAAAATATTTATTTTTTTAGTACTTCAAATATAAATTTGCAAAATAAAAAATACTCTTTTGAGTATTTTTG
>Ga0224525_1000568_pt1 | contig 16864 bp, 11 predicted proteins | sample CFST100metaG_FD_179874 | JGI IMG/M metagenome (GOLD analysis project Ga0224525, IMG submission 179874) | Peat soil microbial communities from Stordalen Mire, Sweden - C.F.S.T100 | ecosystem: Environmental > Terrestrial > Soil > Wetlands > Peat | place: Sweden: Norrbotten County, Stordalen Mire...
ACTTCAACTGGTCGGTGAAGCTCACCCGGCACGACTTCACGATCGACGGGGCCCCCTTCACGGCGATCCTCTTCGACACGCAGCGGCCGGACTCGGTCAACGCCGACCTCCGGGAGTCCTCGGAGGACTCGATCTACATCTGGGAGCGCTCCGACACCGAGAGCGCCCTGCCTTTCTGGAAAGTGGATCAGGCCATAACGTCATGGGTGATAGGCCAATGGATGTCCTATTATTACTCGTTCAGGAACGCCCGGCCGGGGGTGGAAACCCTGTATAACAGGGCTTTGGCCGCCGTGGCGAGGCCGTTCTTCAACCACATGGAGCGCATGAGCAACTCCTACGGATTCGAGCGGGTCACGTTCCGCCATCAGGAGGGCGGCACCGGGAACATCGCCGGGAAGGCCGTCACGGAGGAGTACTACTTCATTCGAAGAAAGACGGAGTCCGGGATCTACGCGAACGACTGTTATAGGGCCATCGGCGACAAACGGAGGATCAACGCCAGAAAAGGGTACCTGGACGCGCCTAGGTACGGCGATATCGACATGACCATTGAGGAAATGAGGAAGCAAAACAGTTACTTCATCAAGAAACTGGAGGACGAGACGAAACAAGAACAGTGGTAAGCGCCAAACGGCGTCCTGCAAGCCATCCGGTTTATTAACCCAGTTGATAGCAGGCCATAACAGACTCGTATTCCGTGTCACTATAATTGCTCATTATTTGCCCCCGCCAAAAGGCCCTCCGATTAGCGTCTTGCTGCGGAGACCCTATCAAGCAGTTGCTTAAGCTCTTTTCTCAAATCATCGTTTTTGCAAATGAACTTAATCATCCAAGGCTGAAGCGTATAGGCAAAAGAACACGCTTCCATGCAATCCGGATTTGAAACGGTTGAGATCCTTGCAACGATAGATTTATTTTCCAAAAGGTTGATTGTTGAGTTATAAAGCGGAAAATATTCGCATCTGTCTGCGGAAAAAAATATTATTGCGATGTCAACTTTTTCACCAATGGATAAATATTCGTACTGGTTTTCCAATGCTTTGTTTTTTTCTTCGGCTATTTCCTGAGACGTCTTGTTTTTGTTCTCAACCTTTCTCTTGATCGTTATTAATGAGTTTTTCAGAGCCGCATCCACGGATCTATGTAAATCGATGGCTTTTGGCTGTTTAAGAGAGAAAACATCAATCAGCATATCTGCCAGTTCGAAAAGGCCCGTTTCGTCGAAAGAAGAATATTTGTGATCGGAAGTGATGAACCCTTTTATTTCCGAGGGGTCAACGTCTTCTAATTTGAAAATGAAAATGTTTTTTGGCTTCGCCTGAATCCATGAAGCTCCGAGTTCCTGAGTGCAGAAAGGCTTATTGAGAAAAGTCGTTGATATGACATAAACGACTAGATCGGCATTAAGGAATTTATCCTTGATTACTTCCGTGATCCTTTCTCCATTTTTAACCCCCTGCCCAGGAAGAGAAGAACAGAAAACCGATGACCGATCCAAGCCGATCTTCTCCGCAAAATCAGCGACGGTCGAAACGATGTCAGCGTCTTCGCTGGCATGGCTGATGAACAGCAATTTTTCTTTCTTTTCAGGGCCTTCCATCCGGTTAAATTCCTATGATTAAAGCGGCTTCTTCTTTTTGCTAGATATCAAATCGAAATATGTTTCAAAAATTCCTTTGAATCCTTCGACTTCGGCGTATTTTTTTAGTTTTTCCTTCAATTTTACGAGCCCATCATTTTTGCATTCACTGGTTCCGTAATGCATCATCCGATGGCATGTCGGGCAGAGGGCCACCGTGTTGTAGATGTCGTCTTTCCCGTCGTCGGCGCGCCTGATGACGTGATGACATTCCAGGTACATCTGGCCGGTCTCGGTTACGAACGTGCCTTTGCCGCACAGATCGCATTTCCCGCCGGCCCTCTCGATCGTGATTTTGTTGACCACGCGGCTTCCGCCGGGCCGGGAGGCGACCCTCGAAGGGGCCTTCTTCGGGGCGGGGGTCCCATCCGGAGGCTCGAGTTTGTGTTTTCTGAGGAGTTTCGCGAGGCCATCTGGCCCCAAAGGTTTCTCGGCTAAAGTCACGGCTGAGGATTTCTCCTCGCTTTCGATTTCCTCGTCGTCGCCAACTGGCAGCCCGGAAATTTCCCTGAGATAGACCTCGTAAAGCGACATCGCGGCCGACATGTCGCCATGGTTGTGCTTCTCGTTGAATTCCTTGAAGCCAGGGACTGAAACGATCTTGTCACGGATCTTGGAGAACTCCTCAATGCTTCGGACGTCTAACAGATTCCCCGGCTTGACGGAGTCGAAGAAGACCCATGTCGGCAGGACTTTCAGGGCATATCCGTAGCGCTTGAGCGTTTGCGGCCGATAATGCCGCCCGGTAAGTTCGCTGACCTTTGCTGACATCCATCCGCCGAAATCGGGATTTGGCATTTTCTCTATTTTATTACTTTGCCGGCGTTTCGGATATGCCAAAAGCGAAGCCGGAACAGATATCGGGTAACAAAAAGTGTGAAAGCGCAAAAGGATATGAGATACTAATAGCCAAAGGTAATACGAAAATGGGGAAAATAGCGAAAAAAATAGTGGCAGTGGACCTTTTTTGCGGAGTTGGTGGGCTCACCTGCGGCCTTCGGAAGGCGGGCATCGATGTCGCCGCCGGCATCGACATCGACCCTTCGTGCAAATTTCCGTACGAAAGCAACAACAAGGCGAAATTCTACAGCGAGGACATCAATAAATTTTCTTCATCGAGGATCAAGCGCCTTTGGAAAGGCGCCGATTACACGCTTCTAGCCGGCTGCGCGCCGTGCCAGCCCTTTTCCAATCAGCAAAAGGATAAAACCCACCGGGACAAAAAAGGCAAATGGAAGCTCCTGAAAGCCTTTTCGGCCAAAGTCACGGATTTGAAGCCCGACATAGTCTCGATGGAGAACGTCCCCGAACTCAAAGGCGACTCGGTTTTCAGACAGTTCGTCCGTTCGCTGGTCAAGGACGGCTACAGCGTCTCTTACAAGGTGGTTAACGCCGCCGACTATGGGGTTCCCCAGAGAAGGATGCGGCTGCTTCTTCTTGCGTCCCGCCTTGGGAAGATCGAATTGATTCAACCGGATCCAAGCGCCAAGAAAATCACCGTCAAAGACGCCATTGGGGCCCTTCCGAAAATATCCTCCGGGGGATCCGATCCAAACGATCCTCTTCATGTTTGCAGAAAACTTTCGAGCCTTAACATAAAAAGGATCCAAGCATCGTCTCCAGGGAGCACGTGGGAAGACTGGCCGAGAGGCCTTCGCCCAAAATGCTATCTCCGGAAGACCGGCCAGACGTACAAGATGGTCTACGGGAGGATGTCCTGGGACAAACTCGCTCCGACGCTGACTACCCAATTCACGAATTACGGTACCGGAAGATACGGGCATCCGGAGCAAGACAGGGCAATCTCCCTCAGGGAAGGCGCCCTGATCCAGACGTTCCCAGCCGATTACCGTTTCTTCGGAGAAGGAACGAAGCCGAATTTGAGTGCGATCGCGAGGCAGATCGGAAACGCCGTCCCCGTAAGGCTCGGAGAGGTCATTGGGGAAAGCATTGTCAAACATCTCTGTGAAGTAAAAAGGGTAGGGGAAAATGGCAAACAAATTCCACATAACGATTGATCGCAGTGTCATAAAGCTTCTCGGAGCGGATCTGTATGGCGACGTGCCAAGCGTTATCAACGAACTGGTGGCGAATTCGCATGACGCGAAGGCGCATAACGTCTGGATTGATTTCCTCACGGATAAATCCGCGATAGTGATCCGCGACGATGGCATCGGGATGTCCGTCGACGACGTCAATAACTATTATTGGAACGTAGGCTACAACCGAAGAGACGACAAAAAGCTCAGAAAAGAGCTCGGCGGGTCCGATGCCAGCCAGGACATGGGGCAAAAAGGGATCGGGAAGCTTTCCATGTTCGCGCTGTCGAAAGACATCGACATGGTCACATACAAGGACTCCGTTCTGGTTGGCTGCCGCATGAATTTCGAAGATTTATGTAACAAGGACAAGGACCCGCAGGAATTCGACCCCAAAGAGGATGAGGCTTATTTTGATCTGGAGAAACTCGTCAGAGGCGGGAAAGGAACGGTGCTGATCCTCAAAGACGTTCATAAAAACATCGGGCTTTCCTTCAAAAGCCTCGTTTCCCATCTGCTGCGGGCTTTTTATCTCAATGGCGGGGCCATGCATATCTGGCTCAGCAAAGACGGAGAGGGCGAGCACGAACTGAAACGATCCGACCTGGATTTTTTCTCGAACATGGACACCATAGTTGCGATCGGAGATGCTTTTTATGGCGACATTCAAAAAATCAATGACAACAAGATATACGAAGATGACAGAGATTTTATCTCGAAAGAGCAGGAGAAAGACCTGAGGTTTGCCAAGACATACAAAGAGATACTTGAGGAGCCGCCCCTGGATGAAAGGAACCCCCGGAAGCCCGTCGTAATCCCAAAAACCATAAAAATAAACGGGAAAAGCGGAGGCTTTGTTGATTTGGTTTTTAATTTTTCTGGCTGGATCGGGACCGTTAAAAACATTGACGCCTTCAAGAAGAGCGCCTCGAAAACCCCGTTTGCCGCAGTCTCGGGAGACGGCGATGACGCCGTCACAATCAATGACAACAGGGTTTCGATATTCTCCCGGGGCAAAATTGGCGAATATGACATCCTTTCGAAAATCAAGACCAGGAACGTAAACGACGCATATGTAATCGGCGAGATTTTCGTGGATTGTTTCGAGGACGATCGCTGCGTTGACATGGCGACCAGCAACAGGCGCGGCTATCAAGAAGACGACCCGCGTTATGTCGAATTGAAGGAAAGCCTTGAATACCTTGTTTTCAGGGTGGTCAAGGAAAAGCAGCTCATCGCTAATAAAATTAACAAACTTAAAGACCTTCACGAATCGAAGCAGATCGAAGACCTTTTCAAAAAAGGGCAAAGTGCAAGCAAAACGGTCTTCCGGAGCATGAAAAAAGCCGACAAGGAAAAGATCTCCGAGGATTTCCACCAGTTCTCTAGAGCCGTCAGCGAACGGGAGACATCGAAAAAAATCCTGATCAGCCATCGGGACGACTGCAAGATGTTCGGCTATTTTTTGTTGAAGGTCCTCACCGATATCATTCCCTCGCTCGACGACAAGATCATATTCACGGCAGACAAAGGAAAATATGGGGTTCCCCATGGGTACAAGACCATTTTTGACTACCTCCAGGAATGCTATAGGCAAGAATTGTTCACCATTTTCCTTTTCTCTAAGTCGTTTTACGATTCGAACAGCTGCATTTCGGAAGCCGGCGCCGCCTGGGCGACGAGCAACAACTCGGAAAACGTGAGGATGTATTCCATCATCGTCGTCGACTTCGGCTTCGAAGACGTCGAAAAACCGATCGACAAAGACTTCCCGGGGGTTGACTTCCGCGAGTGCCACGACGATATCGCGAAATCTTTGGCCACTGAGATTCATGACAACATTTTCCCCAGGCTCGACTTCGAAGAAGCGAACGACGAAAGGCATTCCTACGAAGAGATTTACGCGGCGGTATGCTCCGAGATCAAATCCTCTTTCCCGGCGACTGTTCCGGAATACGTCCCGTCAAGGAAATTCATCCCGACGCCGACCTGCCCTGATTGCGGTTTCTCGACATCGATCTCGTTCGACGATGCCAAAAAGAAACTTTGCTACACGTGCGACAAAGACAGAACCCATTGCAAAACAGAGGCTTTTTTAAAGAAATAAAAATTTCCTAATGTGTCTTTCAGGTTCCGGAGGCGATTCAAATCCGGAAGGCCCATATGAGTTTAATCATCTGGATGCAAGCGTATTCGACAAGAGGTCCGTTCATTTTTTTGGGAGAAAGGATGCCGTGCATCAAGTCGTTTCGCAGGTTTCCTCCGAATTCGTCCGTTAGGAGCCAGGTCAGCGTAAAGAAATAATCTTCATCAATCGTTTTCAGCAGATAATCCCTGTATCTGTTGGATTTCCCGAAATTGAAAATATCGTTAAGTCCAAGAAGGTCATCGCTGTCAGGCTTCATCTTTTCGCTTGATATCCCATTCGCCTCAAAAAGATTTCTCAGGCCGTGTTCGAATGACGCGCAAAGCCCCGACAGCGCATCGGGTGCCTTCCCGGCGAGCACCTTTTCGATAAGTTCGGACGTTTCTTGCTGCCAGTCGGGCTCGTCGAGGAAGAAGAGGCATTCGCCTATGATTCGAGAAACGTAATCATTCGATCGGCCGAAGTTTTCGAAACATTCGTGGAACAGCGACATCTCGCCGGAGAAAACCATCATCATCCCTCTTTGAGACTCCCACGTCTGCAAAGAAAACCATTCGTCTTCGCTAAGTTCTGAAGGCCTCGCAACCCTTCCGTTCTGGTGGTTGACGAAATTGGTGTTTTTTAAAGACGGATATTCATCCATGAGTTCGGAAATTGCCTTCTTCGAAAAAGGATCTGCGGTGGCCAAAAGGAAATTAATGCTTCTTTCGGGATCGCCTCCGCAATATATATTTTTTGCCATTTTTTCATAATCAATTTCCTCTTTTGGGGCTTTGAATTTCGATAAGTCGATCCCCACCAAAGGGGCGTTTTTGGCAATCCAGGAATTCGTTGATTTAAGTTTTTTCCCGATTTCGTCGAAGAAAGCCGAATCCATCTTGTTTTTTGTTGCAATGTCTTTCGCTTCGATCAGGAGCTTTTGCATCTCAAACGGGTCCGCCTCGAATGAGATGGAATTGATCAGTTTTGCGTATTTGATCGAAAGCCGGGATGAATCCGCTTTCGAGGCATCGATCATTGAGGCGATAAGAACTTTTTTTGCCGCGAAAACATCTCTGTCGTTTTGGCCGCCTTTCGATAAAGCTATCCTTTCCCCCGTCAAGATGGCCTCATTGAGCATCTCCTTGTATGATTCGGCCATTCGTACCGCAATCGTTGCGATAAGGGCGGAAAGGCATTTCTGATCTTCGCCTTCCGCAAAAGCCAGGCAAAATTTGATGAATTCGGCCTTTTTTTCTTTCTCGCAAAGGGAGAGGCAATGGTAGGCCAAAATCTCAATGTCAACAAACGATTGATCGTCATCTGGACAAGGTTCTGATCCGAATTGTTTTATCAAATCGACCATCTCGGAATAAAAATCGCTTTCTTCGTACATCCCTTCTGCCGTGGCGATCCACTCGGAAAGGAAACACCTGACAACCCTGTTGCCGCAAACTTCTTTCAGCCGCTCGGCGTCAATGGCCTCTTCCCTAGACGGTTTGATCAATTTCCATTTTGCGTCTTTCATTTTTCTTAAAAAAGACGACAAGGTCGGAACGCTCTGGAAGCGCTTGTCCCCCGAATACCAAAGGAACATCAGAGAACTGCGTGGAGAAAGGGAGCCGCAAAACCGGCGCATTCGTTTCAATTCATGTTGAGTGACCATCGTTTAGCCCCTTCTTCCGTCTGCGTATTTAACAATAAAGCATTGATTTTGGATAGTCAAAAATAAGGAAAACGATTGCTGGTTGAATGTTATTTCTTTTGAAAAAATAAAAACAAGCCAACCCGCGTTCCTTTCGAAGGGAGTGATTGGGGGGAAAGTCAGTATTTGTCTGAAACTTTCAGGAAAAGCGTTTTTAGGATTTTGACGTTTACCGAGTTTCCGAATTCCTTATATGCCTGCTGCCTGTTTTCGCATGGGATGAACGAATCCGGGAAAGACTGCAGCCTTGCGGCTTCCCTTACCGTCAGGTGCCTCTTGTATTTCCCGATAATCGGGGTTTGGACGATCGCCACGAGGGCAGGGAAGCAATCCGGCTTCTTCACGCGGATCCCGGAAGGCCGGAACTGGATCAGGCAGTCCCATATCGAAGTTTCGGCCGCGCCGGCCTGCCACTCGAATTTCCTTTCGGATGGCGTGAAATTCCTTAGGCCGTTCCATTTTCTGAGCCATCCGTCGATGAACTTTTTGTTGGCGGCGTAAAGATCGTTGTTCTTCAGGACGAAATCCTTCTTCCAATCCGGGAACGAATCCGATGGGCCGGCTTTGAAATACGCGCTCCAGATCGGGAAGCCGATCACCTTCGGCTCGACGCCTTTGTGGAACTCGTCCCAGGCGTCGAGGACCTTCTCCTGATGCTTGGAGATCCCATAAGACGGATCCGCCTCCGGCTCCAGAACGTCATCGATGGAGTTCTTCTCCTTCGGCATGAGTCTCCCGAGATCGACCACAAGGGGTTCGTCGATGCGCTCGGGGTCGTAAACCCCGAGGATGTAGACCCTGTCCCTGATCTGCGGGACGCCGAACTCGTGGGGGCTCAGGATCAGCGGGTCCGCGGTCAGCCTGTAGCCGAGGTCCTGAAGCGTCTTCCTGATCACCGCCCATGTTCTCCCGCCGTCATGCGAGACGAGGTTCCTGACGTTCTCCAGCATGATGTATTTCGTGTGGTGGCAGGAGAGGATCCTCGCGATCTCGAAGAAAAGGGTCCCCCGGGTGTCGTTTATTCCCTCCTGCTTGCCTGCCTTCGAGAAGGATTGGCAGGGGAACCCGGCGCAGAGGACGTCGTGGGCAGGAATGTCTTTGGCATCGACCTTCCGGATGTCATGTCCGGAATTTATTCCGTAGTTCTCCTTATAGACTTTTATGCACTCCTCGTCGATGTCGGAGGCGAAAACGCACTTGCCTCCGCATTGCGTGAGGGCCTGATGAAAGCCCCCTATCCCGCTGAACAGATCTATGAAGGCGAATCCTTTTCCCAATGGCATGGATATATTCTATTTGCTTAGGGCCGAAAAAGCTAGCCCCTTTTAGGGTTTCATCGTGAAGATCGTCAAAGCCTCCTCCATCTCCGGCCCGATCTTGATCTTCGGGCCGCGGGGCTTGGAATCCGAGTTCTTTCCCTGGGCGAAGATCCCGCCTTTGGTTTTCATGATCGAAAGGGCTGTCGCGTCTATGTTCAGTATCTCGAAGATCTTCGGCTTCACCGAAAACTTCATCCTCGAGCCAAAATGGCCTTTCATGTCCCTGTAATCTTGCTCCGTGTACTTTCCGCCGCGAAGTTTGTCCCAGAATCTCGTCACGGCGTATCCGTAGAGGGAGTCTTTCTCCGAGGAGAATTTCATCACAACGTACCAGATGCGGCCGCCGTTCAGCTCAAGGACCTTCTCCATGGTCTTCATGTCGTTTCCGAGGATATCGCTTTTCCAGTTGTCCGTTTTGAGATCGCCGAAGAACCATTTGGCCTTTGGGAAACTGAGATCGAGGTCAACCTCGGATTCTTTCTTTCCGGAGCCCCATTCGACGTCATCCGTGGGCTTTTCTCGGAGATATTCTTTGAAGAGATGCTCGAAAAAGAATCCCTCCCATTCGCCCTGAAGCGCATTGGCGGACTTCGCTTCCGCCATTTTGCTGTAGCAGTCGGAGCCAAGCCATTCCCCAGAGGGGACGCTCGCCAGAAACGAGGAGAGGTAGCCCATGACCCTGTCGCGGTATTCCGCCTCCTCGGCGATGGGGCGGATCCCCGCCAGGGAAAGGACATGCTCTTTGAAATGCGCTTCGTCGAAAACCGTGAGGACGTTCCCGAAGGCATCCGTCTTTCTGTAGGCGCCGGCCTTCATCCCGTATTGAAGATCGAAGATCTGCACGTGCGCGGAGGAATTGTTGCTTGCCTTTCCTGCGTAGGTCCCGGGCTCGAAGACGACGAAGAGCGGCTTTTTTGGGAAAGAATAAACCCCGACATACGCGGTCTTCATTCCTTCTTCACTGTTTTTGCGAAGGTATTCCGGATAATAAGATTTGATCTGGATCCTTTTCTTCCCTACCGGATGCGGGATGCCCAAATAAGTCACGTTCGCGACGAGAAGCCCGACCTTTTCGGCCAAGACGAATTCCTTGCCGGCTTTCGAAACGAGTTTTCCGAAAACAGTTCCAATCAATTCCTCGATTTGTTTGACTGAAAGTTTGCGGTCGAAGCCGAGCGTTTCGCTTCCTTCGTCATCGATTTGAGAGACTTCTACCATGCTTTGATTATCCTCCAGATTGTTATGAAATAAAACCTTCCGTCTCAAATGCAAAACCTATTTTTTGCCGTCAAATCGCAGAGTCAGGAGGAAGGGCCCTCAAAATCAAGAATCTGATCCTTTCAGAGAGACTTTCGGATGACTTGTCATCCATGCGTTTTAAGGTGCCAACAAGTTTTTCCTTTTCTCCGGGGGCCGCGCTGTAGAAAGAATCCACGAATTCCATCGCGAGCCCCCAATCTGCGTCATCCAGTTCGCCTGAAAAGGTTTTTTTACTGAATGGAATGTTTTCCAAAAGCCAATCGCCAATCACGTCCTCATCTATCAGGACCTCAACTCCAATCAGGTTTTTTGCTATTAGGGCATTTTTGGCAATGTTCATTTTTCCAAGAAGATGGCATTCGTTCGCGAAAACACTTAGTTTTTCACTAACAGTTTTGTCAAGAGGCTTTGGAGAAAGCGACAATGAAGGGGCTAAAAAAACCGTATTCCAAGTCAATTGGCGATTGCTTTTATACTGGTTTTTCATCCATTCAAGGAACTCCCAATAGTCTCCGCCCAATTCATAAGAAGCATTAAAAACGTTCAAAAGGCAAACTATGTTAAAAGCGTCGTTAGCGCAGTGATTCTCGATCGTAAGACCGTTTAGTTTTGAAGATACCGTCGTCAAGAGGTCTTTTTTCCCAGAATCGCTTCGGAAGAAAATGTTTGAGATGTCGCTTTTCAGCAAAGCAACTTTTCTCGTCGTGATATAATCGCTGCTGCTCGGAAGCGAGAAAGAATCGGGATCGAAGCCTTTTGATTTCATTTCTGAAAAGCATTTAAAAACGGCTTCGGCGGTTCGCCCGGAGTCAATGTCGAGACTGTTCGCTTCATAGTAAAAGACGGTTTTCGCCAGCGTTGGTTCGTCTCCGTATTCTTTCCTGATTTTCTCGATTTCGTCTTCGTCGAGGCGCTTATAGTTCCAAATAAAACCAGCCTCAGCCTTTTTCTTTTCCGGATCGGGCTCCGGAATGCTGGGAAGACCTTTTGTCTCGTTTTCGTAGACCAGGCAGGCGAGAAGGTTGAAAAGATACTTCTTTTTTTCTTGGTCGATCTCCATGTTGGCGAATATTCTTTCCCATGCGTCCGATAGATGCGCGACTACTCGAAGATTCCCCAGAAGATTTGTTTCGAAGGGGTATTTTTCTTCATCGAGCAATTCCGAGGCTTGACCAACTATCGATTTTGCCGCCGTTTCGCTGGCTTTGGTTATTCTGATGTATTTTCGCGCCACTTTGTCCCTGAAAGAGACGTAAACGAAGCTCTTCGCTTCGTCGCCAAGGATTTTCTCGTCGTTGCAGATAATGACTATCCTTGAATCCTTGTGACAAACGCTCTGAACCGCGTCCACAATCCCGAATATGCTTTGGATCGAAACGGCGGGGTCGAGTCTTTCCAGATCGTCCAACACGAGCAAAAAAGGCCTTTTTCGTTGGAAGATAAAAGTTTCGAACGACTTCAATTTGCTTCTAATCCCAAGATCGACGTTCACGGAAGCCGCCCCGCCGGACAAAGAGGCGGAAACCCTGGTTGAAAGCTTTGCCAATGTGCCAATGAATGGGTGGATGAGACCCGAAAGATCGGAATCGATCGCCTCCGCGGAGTCTTTTCCGGAAAGCGAGTAGATGATCTTCCTTTTTCTGAAACGTTTTTCCACGCTCGGGTTTTCGAAGACGTCCTTTTTGATGAGATGCGTCTTCCCGATGCCCCAGGGGCCGGCAAAAATGAGGCATTTCGAAGTCTCATCCATTCTGGAATAACTTTTCTCCGGCCCTTTTAAAAGAAAAGAAATAATTTCGTCTTTTGCATCTTCATAAGCCAAATCCATATGATCCCTCCAAAAAACAATACGATTATTCTCAAACACATTTATGTTAATGTAAATAGCCGCGGCCGCGCAGGGCGGCCGGGTTGCCATAGATGCGGCTCCGCCGCGATATATGGGCAAAATGCGTTGCATCATATGCTTTCCTTTAAAAATGAAAGCTTTATGGATGCAAAGGAAATACACGCGGGCGCGCGCATGCAACCCAAGCGGACATTCACCCGCCAGATCGCAAGAGCAAAAACAAAAGCACGGCCGCCCGATATCCGACATCAACATTGCCCATCATCTCAGCGACTGATGCGAGGCCGGATATCATGCGGCCATGCTTGCCCGGACGGCATCAAATACATTGACGTGAGATTTGATGATCCCGTATGCTAAAATAACAAATATGGATAACGTGGGAAGAAAATGAAGACTTTCGATGATTTCCTTAACGAGAGGGATGAGTGATGACTCCGCCAAACCCTTTTGACTCCAAAGACAGGGAAGCCTTTCTCCGAGCGCGAAGAAAAGAACTAAAAACGGCCTTTTCGGGGCGGATCAACGGCAATTTCATGCTTGAAACGTGCGAAAAAGTCATTAAAACGCTTATCGCCACGGGAGAGATCAGCGCCTGTTTCGACTGGCGGCCGACCGAAGAGAACGCCGTCACGGGCGACTTCGACCAAGTCGATTACGAGGTCTGCAGGTACGTCGTCGGGGCCCACAGGTCGAATATGGTCTTCGTCGGCGACGCGGACCGCGCGAAGGCGGAGGCAAGCGGCGAATACCAGGGAAAGCTCTTCGAGCAGGTTCTGACGAACATCCGCCTGAGAAAATCCGCCGGGGCGTTCTTCAGGAAAAAGCAGATCGTCCTGGGGGACGAGTTCATCTTCTTCAACCTGCCGCACGACCTCTTCGCCATCAGCGTGAACGCCAGTTTCCTTCTCAAAGACGATTCTGGAGACTACGGCCAGTTCTACGCCTCGCTTTTCAACAAATCCTTGGCGTCGCTGACTTTGCTCGAAGACAGCTTCCTCGACTGCGCGTATCCGATCTGCCGCTCGGTCATCGAGGTTTACCTGAAACTCCTCGTCCTGAAGAAGAGGCCCATCGCCCTAAAGGAATACGATGCCTTCTTACCTTTTGAAGTTCGCAAGAACTTGGCAGATATGGCCTGGCCAAAAGAATTCCTGGGCAAGTTCGAGAAGAGGAGATGGAAGGGGAGAGCGACGAAGGGAGACTACCTCCATTTCGGCTGGGTGGACTCCATCCCCGATTATTTCGGCAGCGTCGCGAAATCCAACCCATATTCCGTTTATGGCCTGATGGAGTTCCTTTCCTCGATTTGCGGAGAGAAGCAAGGCCATTTGTTCAAGAACCTTCAGACGCTCTATACTTTCTGCAACGCCTACGCCCACGGGAATCTCCTTGGCTGCAGATACGCCCTGAACGACTACTTCCAAACGGTCCTTATTCTCTCTTCAACGATCCCCACCGCCTATCGAATGCTTTGCGAGGACGAAAAGGCAGACACGAAGATCAACGGGATAGACATCGTCGCCAAAACGAACTTAGACACCGAGGAAATGGCTGAGCAGTACAAGAAACGCACAACCGAAAACTTCGAAGCGTATTACAGACCTCGTTGAAAATCCATAATCAGGCAATTGATAATTGGCGATTTATCAGATTTGCCTTATTGTGTTCGGCGCTAAGCAGGCAAAGATTTAAATAGAGCGGATTTGGCTGAATTATCAATTATCCCAGCAAATATATTTTGCTTTGAAACGATGAGACAAGTTATCATGATGTAGGAATGTGCCTGATTAGCGATGGGATAATTGCGAAGTACGGAACCCGTGAAGCCCGAGAGATCGTTTTGGGTCTGAAACCCAATCAGGCGGTCCCGGAGGACTGGGTTGGGGAGTTCGACGAAACCGGAAACGCGGCATTCCGTTTGGCTGGGGAGCAAGGAAATAATAATGTCGACCCAAACCAACCCGGCTATTCGATCCTCAGAGACTCAGAAATATCGTAAGAAAATCACTTTCGAAAAGACCTTCGATTGATAAATACCCCTTGGTATAAAAATCTATACCAAGCATGCGTTTTCCACGTTTAAACAAAAAAGATTACGACAAATTGTCGCCGTGTTAACTAGGTTTTGTTAGTTTGTATGTTGGCCATTATGAATCTCGCCATACCGACCAAGTTACCAAAAACATGCGATGAAGCTGGGGCCTTTGTTTTGCTGGCATAAAAGTTGTTTTCCTTATCGTCTAGCAAATTTTTAGAAATGGATCAAGCGTGGATTCAAAGGAAGCCGACTTAATTTTGGCAAACTGGGAACGCGGCTTCCAGGCAAACACCGGGACAGAGAAGTGCCGCATTGAGTTCACGGAAGAGAGCGACCGTCATAGCGGACGCCTTTGACCTAACAACGTATATCATATCCTTATCATGTAAACCATCTTTGTATAAATCTTTAGGTTTCCTGACAAAATCAAAAAAATGTCATTTTCCATAAAACTATTGAAAATTTGTAAATTTATGCTTTAACTAAGTGCAAGAAAAGGGGCAACACACAATGTCGGCAATACTTACTGCTGCGATGGTGGCGCTATCGGTTTCAACTTTGCATCCGATAGCGGCTTCTAGGACGCTTTCCTACACAAGTTCTGAGATTAACAGCGTCTTCACGGCCGCAAAAGCCATTGATTATAATGATGGCTCGATAGACGTCTCAAACACCATGCTGGAGTCGCAGGTTCTGACGTGCTTGTCAGAGGAAGGCGACATCGATTCCGCAACGACATCGGCAATCGAGACCAAGCTTTTCGTCTCGAAGACGACAGACGCCGATAGTCGCTACAATATACTATCTGTGTTGAACGAATCATCTGGTTCGGGTGTCCCTAAACTGTCACAGTTCACGGCCATTGCCAACGGTGTCTCCCCAATCGTGAGTTTCTCGGACGACGGCGGATCGGGGGGCTCCGGCGCGCCTGCCAAACCTGATTTGACGAAATACTCGCCGAACGTCATCATCAACGGAACTGTGGATGGGAAGGTATTCGTCGGTTACTCCTTCAACGCCGACGCTTGCAAGGCCGTATATGGCGCCGTCGATTACCTTTGTGATTATTGGAATTACTTTGGTCAATACTTAGATACTGTTCAACCAATGATTGCTTTAATCGCGTCGACAGCTGTTGGTTTGGTTGCTTTGTCGGCTATGAGTGCTTTTGTTAGTTCTTTTCTTGATCTTTTGTGGGTGATTTATGCTTATTTCGCTGCAGCGATTACCGGAGGTTTTGGTGTTATTGGATTTGTGATCGCGCTCGTTTTTCTTGTATTTGCTGCTAGCGCCGTAGCCGTTTTTGCAGCAATGATTTGGTGTGGCATGCATGGCAAAGGATTCCACATCGGCTTCGAGTTCAATGGGTGGTGGCCTAACTTTGTCAATGGATACACCGACTGAGGAGCGGATCGCCGCCCGCTGCGCGGCGCTGGACAGGAAGGTGCTGTTTCGTCTCGTCCCTTTTCCAGCCGAGATCGCGATCCTCTACCTCAGCTTCGTCCTCGCGTGCGTCGCCTTCGGCTTCAAGCCGTCAGCCGACGGCTCCTACTGGACCTTCGGCAACGTTTCAGATGCCTTTTTCGCCGGGTTATACTTGGCCGTGATCGGGCTGCATTTCCATCGTTGGCGGAAGTACATAAAGGAGTACCCCCTCCGCCTTCTCGTCGCTGACGAGTCGGTGTGGGTGGCTTTCCTCGCCGCCGCCTTCCTGAACGGCTTTTTCCTCTCGGGCTACGAGAACTTCGGGGGCGGGTTCGGCGAATTCAGGATGGGCGCCCTGCCGGGCGGTGTCGCGCTTCTGGTCCTGTTTCTCGCGTTCGGCGTTCTCCACCATCAGCGGGTCGGGAAGTACCCCGCCGAGGCGTTCCGGAAGGTCGTGAAGGCCGCGTCTGCCGGCAAGTCGCCGGCCGCAGGGGGTACGGAAGGCCCCAAGCAGGCCGCTCCGCTCCCGAAGGCGGCGGCGGCCAAGGAACGGATCGCAGCCCGCTGCGCGGCGCTGAGCGAGAAGGAGATCGCGCGCCTCTGCCTCGCCCCGGTGATAGCCGTGACTTTCTCATTCTTCGACATAATGAGCGTCCTCGTCGGCTTCCGGGCCGACGGCGATTCCCTCTGGATCCTATTCAACTTCATCGAGGCGGCCCTCGCAGGGGGGTTCCTATGGGCCATCGCCGCAGATTTCCGCTATTACAGGAAGTATCTGAGGGAGGAATACCCCCTCTGGCGGCTCGCCGGGGACGAGGCCTTCCGGATCCTTTTGCTCGCGGCGGCCTTCCTGAACGGTTTTTTCTTCACGGTGTACACCCCGCTTCCGGATGGCTGGGAGGTCGCCATGACCGGCTGGCCCGGCGGGCTCGCGCTCTTCATCCTGTGCGTGTGCTTCGAGTTCGTCTACCACTACAAAAAGGTTTGGGAGTATCCGCAAAGAGTTCATCAGAGAAACTGGATGGGCTAATGGCGTAATAGAAAAGACCGGGAAAAAGCCGAACCAAGCGGTCCCGAAGGATTGGATCGGCGAATTTGATGACGGCGGAAACGCCGCCTTTCATCTTTTCGGAGAGGAAGCCAACCCGCGGATCGACCCATTCAGAAAAGGGTATTGCCTTTTGAGAGACACAGAATCGCGATTCGATTCCTGACCATTTGGATACCGTTTTGATTGACTGACTTTTGGCTGGTATAAGAAAAAGCCAAAGAAAAACAATGTTGCAATTGCGGGAACTTGCTCATTCAAAACTTGGTCGTTTGTTGCGACAATTTTTTAAGCACGTTCCATATATATTGATTCCCGCAGTTCGGACCAAATACAGCATGACCTCGCTTTTGCGGGGTTTCTTTTTAGGATGGTAGCTTCATTCTTTGCGACGTTTGAATCTTGATCGTT